>Ga0181519_10001618_pt1 | contig 19793 bp, 16 predicted proteins | sample PEATcosm2014_Bin_26_FD_121102 | JGI IMG/M metagenome (GOLD analysis project Ga0181519, IMG submission 121102) | Peatland microbial communities from MTU Mesocosm Facility, Houghton, MI, USA - PEATcosm2014_Bin02_10_metaG | ecosystem: Environmental > Terrestrial > Soil > Wetlands > Peat | place...
TCGAGCTCGACGGCTATGCCGATATCGGCGTCGACCTCCGGCGCACCCTCGGCGTCGTCCCGGCCGCCGGACAGAACATGGTCGACGGAGTAGCCCCCTATTGGCGCGTGGCGCTGCACCAGGATCTCGGGGTCAATAACTTCCAGTTCGGCACCTATGGCATCAGTGCGGATGTGTTTCCGCAGGCGATCAGGACCTTTGGGCCGGATCACTTCACAGATGTGGCGCTCGACGCGCAGTACCAATACATCCCGTCCGACGATTGGGACGTGTCGGCCTACGCGACCTGGATCCATGAAGACCAGCGCCTATCCGCGAGCCAGCCCTTGCTCGGAACTAACGGCTCGAACAATCTGGAGACGTTCCGGAGCAACGTGTCGCTGACATACCAAGATACCTACACAGCCAACGCCCAGTATTTCTCGACCACCGGCTCGTCCGACGCGGCGTTCTTCGGCACGGCAAACGGCAGCCCGAACAGTTCAGGGTGGATCGCTGAACTGGACTACACGCCCAACGGCAAGAAGGCCGGCTCATATCTGCCGCCCTGGCTCAACGTCAAGCTCCAAGCGCAATACGTAGCCTATGACCGGTTCAACGGCACAGGCGCCGGCGCCTCGGCCAACGACACGCTCTATCTGCTCGCGTGGTGGGCGGTGCCGTTGCTTTGACCCGCATGCGCCGCGGCGAACGCGGCGCACACCGCGTCGGATCCGAGATAGCGGTCGTGCCGCAGGCAGAGACCGTCATCGGCGCGCACGGAAGCGGCGGCGGAACTCAGGCTCGACAAGCCCGGGATCGCCGCCTCCAGATAAGCAGGGTCGTTGCGGAAATGCCGGCAGGCGCCGCAACGCTGCGCGGCACTCATCGCCCGAGCCCGGTCCAATAGCCTGCGAAGACATAGGCCGACAGCACAAAGCCCAGCACGACATTCACCGCAACCCCTGCGGTGAAGGCGGCGAAGGGCCGCACGCCAGCACTCGCCAGGCCGCTGAAACGCGTCGTCAGGCCGATGCTGAGGAAACAGAAGATGAAGGCCCAACTGCGCAGATCCTTGACCGGTGCGACCAGCACCGGCACCACCGATTTGTTGAACTCGGCCATGCCGTCGCCGCGCGCGGCAAGGGTGACGATCAGCGACGCAGCGAGGAATCCCAGCACGAATTTCGGGAAGCGCCGCCAGATCTCCGATGCTTGCGGCTTGCGGCCGAATTCCGCCGGCTCCCAGCGCGTGGTCGCGATCACCGCCAGCACGAAAGCCCAGATGCCGATCCAGACATCGCGGCCGATCACCTTCATCAGCGTGAACGCCTGAACCGCCTGCTCACCGGTGCCCTCGATGCCCGGCACTTGCCCGGGGAAACCGGCATAGGTCTGCGCCGCGGCGATGCCGGCGGCATCGGCGAATTCCGAAGTGCCGATCCAGGCGCCGGCGATGCCGGCCGGCAGGCCCAATGCCCGCGCGACGAAGGGCAGGACAAAGATCATGACAATCGCCCAAAGGATGACGATGGTGATGGCGATCGGCGCATGCTCCTTCTTGGCGCCGACAGCACCGGCAATGGCGATCGAGGCCGAGACGCCGCACACCGCGCCGCCCGCGCCCAGCACCGCCGCCAGCCGCCGATCGAGCCCGAGATAACGGGCAACGCCGAAAATCACCACGAACGTCGCCAACGAGACGATCGAGGCCTGTAGAATCGCGACCGGCCCGGCCCAGACGATGAGCGACACCGGCAAGGTCGCGCCGAGCAGCACGATGCCGGTTTTGACGTAGAATTCGACGCGGAACCCGGTTTCGAGCCGCCCGGGCACTCCCACCGTGTTCGAGATCAGCAGGCCGAGCGCCAACGCCACCAGCGGCGGCTCGATATTGTAGTAATTGGCCTCGGTCCATTGGCCGATGACGAAGACCGCCACCGAGAGTGCGTAGAGCCCGGCAAAGGACGCCACGAAATCACGCAAGCGATGGCCAAGCGCCGTCAGCGCCGCGCCGAAGATCGTCAACCAGAACAGGAATTGCACGAGGTAGCGCGGCCAATTCTCGGCGAAATGCTGACCGAGCTGCGCCGCGCTCGTCCATTTGACCGGCGTCACGGCCAGATATTTGAGGCTGCCGCCCTGGACGTACAGCACAGCCGCGGCGAGAACGATGCCGAGCCCCAGCCAGATCGCCCACCAATCCTCTTTGAGCCAGAATTCGGACCAGCCGGATTGCGAACCCCGGACGCGGTCGGACGGCGCTGCTGCCTCGGTCGTGCTCATGGAACCACCCTGATCCGAAGATTCATTGCGCGGTCAAGGTAATTTTACACATGCTGAACGTCAAACCAATTATCTAACATTATTAAACTGTTTATATATCGACTTCCCTGTCTTCGGGGTGGGAGAGGCCGCCCCTCGATCTCGGGCAACGCGAAAAAGGTTGCGCCGGCCGTCGCGCTCCGCTTCCCATGAACGCAGAGACTCCCGCAACGTCGACCCGAGAAACCGGCCATGCCGCTCGACCAGATCCGGATTGCCGCTGCCGCTTCCGGCCTGGCGCTGCGCGGCGCCTTCCATCCGGAAGCCGGCGACCTTGTCCCCGCCGCAGCAAGCGGTGCGCCGATCGGCACCTTGGTCCTTCTGGGATTCGCGGGGCCGGCACAATGGCCGTCATTCGCCACTTCGGCCGAGGCGATGGACGCGGCGCCCGACCCGCTCGATCGCTGGTCGCGTCGGATCATCGGCGATCTCGCCGCGGCTTCGGGGGCTACGGCGTTCTATCCGTTCGGCGGGGCACCCTTCTTGCCCTTCCTCGCCTGGGCGCGCCGGGCAGAGCCGGTGCACCCATCGCCCCTCGGCATGCTGATTCATCCGGATTGGGGGCTGTGGCACAGCTATCGCGGCGCGCTGGGCTTCACGGCCCGGCTCGCTCTGCCGGCACCGGACCGGCGGCCCTCGCCGTGCCTGACCTGTAGCGACCGCCCATGCCTCAGCGCCTGCCCGGTCGGCGCCTTTGCGCCGGGACGCTACGACGCCGGGCGCTGCGCGACACATCTGGCGACGGCGAAAGCCGGCGCCTGCAACGCGGCCGGATGCCTGGCCCGCCGCGCCTGCCCGGTCGGCACCGAGGCCGAGCAGCCGCCAGCCCAAGCGGCGTTCCATCTGGCAGCGTTCCGTCGCGCACAACAGCAATATTCCGGAAGCCCGGCGCCGGACGCTCCTGATAAGCTGGCGCCATGACCGGACAATTCTACACAGTCTTCGACACCGCGATCGGCTGCTGCGGCATCGCCTGGGGACCGGACGGGATCATCGGTGTGCAACTCCCGGATATACCGCCGGCCGAGACGGCCTCGCGCCTCGCGCGGCGTTTCCCGGCAGCCCGGGCTGCGGCGCCGCCCGAAGCGGAGCGGCGGGCGATCGACGGCATCACGGCGCTCCTCGCCGGCGCCGCGATCGATCTCGGCACCGTCGAACTCGACTTGCGCCAAGTGCCCGAGGGCTATCGCGCGATTTACGCCATTGCGCGTCGGATTCCGCCGGGCGCGACGCTCACCTATGGCGAGATCGCTGAACGCCTGGGCGAGCCCGGCGCTGCCAGGCTGGTCGGCCAGGCGATGGGCGCCAACCCCTTCCCCATCCTCATGCCGTGCCACCGGGTGCTGGCGGCGAAAGGCGAGACCGGCGGATTCTCGGCCCCCGGCGGCATCGCCACCAAACTGCGCCTGCTCGCGATCGAGGGTGCCCCCGCCGCGCGCGGGCCGTTTTCGACCGAGCCGGCCACGCCCGAAACCGCGCCCGGCCTGTTCGACGATGCGCTCCTGGACGATTGGGGGCCGGGCTGCGACGCCGCCGTGGCGGCGGCGCATCTCGCAGCCGCCGATCCTGCGCTGGCCCGGCTGATCGGCCGAGTCGGGCCGATGCGCCTGCCCCTTGACCGGCGTTCGAGCCTGTTCGCGGCCTTGGCCGAAGCGATCGTCTATCAACAGTTGACCGCCAAGGCGGCGGCGACGATCTACGGCCGGGTCAAGGCGCTGTTCAAGCACGCACCGGACGGACCACGGCCGGAGCAACTGCGGCTCGTTGCCGAAGACGCGCTTCGCGGCGCCGGCTTGAGCCGGAACAAGATCCTCGCCCTGCGCGATCTCGCCGCACACGCCGAGGCGGGCGAAATCCCGAGCCTCGCGCAAGCGCAGACGATGAGCGACGATGCGATCATCGAGCGCCTGGTCGCGGTGCGCGGCGTCGGCCGCTGGACCGCGCAGATGCTGCTGATCTTCCGATTGGGACGGCCGGACGTGCTGCCGGAAGACGATTACGGCCTCCGCAAAGGCTATGCCGCGGTCTTCGGCGGCCTGCCGCCGGATCCGCGCGAGCTGGCCGCCGCCGGCCAGGCCTGGCGGCCGTTCCGCACCGCCGCAGCCTGGTATCTCTGGCGCGCGGCCGAGTTGCCGAAAAGCTGACCGCAACCAAAGGGAGGACCGGCCGATGCAGACCGAACGCTTCGTTTTCCCCGGTGCCGATGGGCAGAGCCTGTCCGGCCGGATCGACGCCCCGGACACGCCGCCGCGCGCCTATGCGCTCTTCGCGCATTGCTTCACCTGCGGCAAGGATGTCGTCTCGGCAAGCCGGATCGCGGCGGCGCTGGCCGGCTTCGGCATCGCCACCATGCGGTTCGACTTCACCGGGCTCGGCTCCAGCGACGGCGACTTCGCCAATACAAATTTCAGCTCCAATCTGGAAGATCTGCTGGCGGCCGTGGCCCATCTGCGCGCACAGGGCCGCGCCCCGGCGCTGCTGATCGGCCACAGCCTGGGCGGCGCCGCCGTACTGGCCATGGCCGGACGCGTCCCGGAAGCGAAGGCCGTCGCGGTAATCGGCGCCCCGGCCGAGCCCGCGCATGTACTGCATCTGCTGACGCCCGACCTGCAGGAAATCGCCGCCGAGGGCGCGGCGCGGGTGACGCTCGGCGGCCGGAACTTCACGATCCGCCGGCGCTTCCTCGACGACATCCGCGACCAGCCCGATCAGGCGGCGCGGATCGCAGCACTCGGCCGGCCGCTCCTCGTGCTGCATGCGCCGGGCGACGCGATCGTCCCGGTCGACAGCGGCGAGCGCATCTTCGCCGCGGCACGGCAGCCGAAGAGCTTCATCGCGCTGGACGGTGCCGATCATCTCCTGACCCGACGCAGCGACGCCGACTATTCCGCCGGCCTGCTCGCCGCGTGGGCGTCGTTTTATCTGCCGGCCGCAGATCCTGCGGCGGAAGCGCCGGCGCCCGCGCCCGGCGTCGTGATTGTCGAGGAAACGCGCCACGGACGGCTGCAGCAATCCGTCCAGGTCGGACGGCACCGGATGCTCGGCGACGAGCCGGTCGCACAAGGCGGGCTCGACACCGGCCCCGGCCCCTATGATTTCCTGCTGGCGGCGCTCGGCACCTGCACGGCGATGACCTTGCGTCTCTACGCCGAGCGCAAGGAATTGCCGCTGGCGCAGGTTCGAGTGACGCTCGGCCACCGGAAGATCCACGCCGAGGATTGCGCCGAATGCGAGACGCGCACTGGCCTGCTCGACGAGATCACCCGCGAAATCGAGTTGCGCGAGGCCTCCCCCGGCGCCCTCGACGAGAACCAGCGCACACGGCTCCTTGAAATTGCGGATAAATGCCCGGTGCACCGGACGCTGACCTCCGAGATCATCATCCGCACCTCGGAGCGGAAGGCGTGAGCGGACGCTCGATCAAGATTATTTCAGGTGCGATCACCTGAAATAATCTTGATCTCGTTCAATAAGGTAGAGCGCGATCGAGCATCGCCCGCACCCGCTCGGCCAGTTCGCGGCTGCGATAGGGTTTCTGCAGCACGCTTGCCGGATCGGCCTCACCGCTGCCGTTGCGCCGGCCTTGCGTGCCGTAACCGGTGGTGAACAACACCTTGATCGCGGGCAGCTTCTGCCGGACTCGATCGGCCAGTTCGAACCCGTTCATGCCCGCAGGCAGGCCGATATCCGTGAACAACAGGTCGTAACACTCGCCCGCCTCGATGAGCGCGAGTGCCGTGGGACCGTCGCCGACGCCGGTAACGCGGTATCCAAGGCCGCTCAGTTGGCGAGTCGCAACGCGGCGCAAATCCTCGTTGTCGTCGACGACGAGGATCGCTTCGCCGCCCTTGGGCGCCTCGCCCGGCGCTGCCGCCGCAGCATCGGCGGCTCCGGCCGCCTCCGCCTCACGCGGCAGATAGAGGCGCACCGTCGTGCCGACGCCGATTTCGCTGTAGATATTGAGATGCCCGCCGGACTGCTTGGCGAAGCCGTAGATCATGCTGAGGCCGAGGCCGGTGCCCTTGCCCGGCTCTTTGGTCGTGAAGAACGGCTCGACCGCGCGTTCGATGATTTCGGGCGTCATGCCGATGCCGGTATCGGTGACCGACAGCGTCACATAATCGCCGGGACGGACGCGCCCCTGGATCGCGGCGTGGTGTTCGTCGAGACGGGCGTTCGTCGTGGCGATCGTGAGAATCCCGCCCTCCGGCATGGCGTCGCGCGCATTGATCGCCAGATTGAGCAGGGCATCCTCGAGCTGGGACGGGTCGGCCCGCACCAACCAGAGGCCGCGCGCCAGTTCCGGCACGACCTGGATCGCTTCGCCCAAGGTCCGCTCCAGCATCGCAATCATGTCCGGCAGCCGCGCGTTGATGTCGATGACCTGCGTCATCAGCGGCTGCTGGCGCGAAAACGCCAGGAGCCGCTTGGTCAACTCGGCGCCGCGCAGCGCGCTCGCCAATGCCGCCTCGGCCAATTCCGCCTGCGCCGGATTCTCCCGTACGGTTGCGGCCAACAAATCGATGTTGCCGACGATCACGCCCAGCAGATTGTTGAAATCATGGGCAACGCCGCCGGTGAGCTGCCCCATCGCCTCCATCTTCTGCGCCTGGCGCAGCCGCTGCTCGATGACCCGGTGCTCGGCCCGGATCGCCGCCTCGCGCAGCTCGCGCGCGATCGCCGGCAATAGCCGCGTCAGGTTGCCCTTGGGCATGAAGTCATGCGCGCCGAAGCGCATGGCCTCGACCGCCGCCTCTTCGCCGATCGTGCCGGACACGATGATGAAGGGCAGGTCGAGCCCGGATTGCGCCAGCACGTCGAGCGCCGCGCGCGCATTGAAGTTCGGCATCGAATAGTCCGAGACGACCAGGTCCCACTTGCGATCCGCCAGCGCCGCCGCCATCGCCGGCGCGGTTTCGACCCGTTCATGTTCGATCGCGTAGCCGCCGCGCTTCAGCTCGCGCAGCAGGAGGGCGGCGTCCCGTTCGTTGTCCTCGACGATCAAGACCCGAAGCGTCTGGGCCAAATCAAGCTCCCTTGCCGGGGCGGCGCCTTTTGGCGACGCATCGATTTTATCGACCGGATCTAAAGAAACGTGAAAAATTATTTGAAGTGAGTCAATTGGTTCTTTCCGCTCCTAGCCGGCAGGTTGAGCGATCCCGCAATCCAAGGGCGAGAGGCGGAAATCAGCGATTGTCGGCATGCCGTGCCCCTCGCCCTATCCGCCATTGCGCGGCGGCTGCTCGTTCAGGACCAGCCAATACAATCCCAGCCTGCCCACGGCATCGACGAATTGCGCGAAATCCACCGGTTTGCGAACATAGGAATTGGCGCCGAGCCGGTAGCCGTCGAGCCGGTCGCTGTCCTCGACCGAGGTCGTCAGGATGACCACCGGCAAGAGCTGCGTCCGCGCCTCGGACCGGATGCGCTTCAGCACCTCATGGCCGTCGATCTTCGGCAGCTTGAGATCGAGGAGGATCAGCTGCGGCAAGGGCCGGAGCGCACCGTCGGCGGCCGGCGCGAACAGATAGTCCAGCGCCTCGACGCCGTCATGCGCAACCACGACCTCGTTGAGGATGTTGCTCTTGCGCAAGGCACGAAGTGTCAGCGCCTCGTCCTTGGGATTGTCCTCGACCAGCAGGATCACCTTGTCACCCGTCATGCGGCATCCTCCACCTGGCGCCCGGCGCCGCCGTCGAGCGTGAAGAAGAAACTGGCGCCCTGCCCGACCGCGCCCTCCGCCCAGATCCGCCCGCCATGCCGACGGATCACGCGCTGCACCGTCGCCAGCCCGATGCCCGTGCCTTCGAACTCGCTGGCCGAATGCAGGCGCTGGAAGACGCCGAAGAGCTTCGCGGCGTAATTCATGTCGAAACCGGCGCCGTTGTCGCGCACGAAGAACACCCGCGGCTCGACCGCGTCCACCCCGACCTCGATGCGCGGGCGCGCGGTCTTGCCGGTGAATTTCCAGGCATTGCCGAGCAGGTTTTCGAACACCACGGTCATCAACCTTTCGTCGCCCATGGCCGGCAGGTCGGGCGCGACGATCAGCTCGACCGGACGATCGGGCGACGCCGCGCGCAACCGGGCGCCAACGCGCCGGGCGATGTCGCCCAGATCGATCGCATCGCGCCGGAATTCGCTGCGCGTGACCCGCGACAGCGTCAGAAGATCGTCGATCAGCTGCGCCATCTGCTGCGCCGACTCGCGCACAAAGCGCAGATATTGCTGTCCCTCCGCATCGAGCTTTTCGCCGTAATCTTCGAGCAGCGCCAGGCTGAAGCCGTCGATGCTGCGCAAGGGCGCGCGCAGATCATGCGCCACCGAATAGCTGAAGGATTCGAGTTCTTCGTTCTTGAGTTCAAGCTCCTCGATCAATACGGCGCGGGCTTCGGCGATTGCGCGCGCGGTGCGCGCCTCGCTCGCTTCCAGCTCCTTGCGCAGCAATTCCTCGCGGATAAGGCGATTTTCGTCCTCGAATCTCTTACGCCTTATCTGCGCGAGCAAGCGTGCGCGCAACAGGCCGAAATCGCTCGACTTGGCGATGTAGTCGTCGGCGCCGGCGGCGAGGCCGTCCATCATCGCCGCGCGATCGTCGAGCGCGGTCAGAATGACGATCGGGATGTCGCGCATGACCGGCACGGCTTTGACCCGCCGGCAAGTCTCGCGGCCGCCGATGCCGGGCATGATCATGTCGAGCAGCACGCAATCGACCGCTTCGACGGCGAGCAGCTCCAGCGCCTCCTCGCCGGAGCGCGCCAGTACAACTTGGTACCCCTCCGCGCGCAGATCGGCGGCCAGCGCCTGGAGATAGGTCTCGCTGTCGTCGACCGCCAGCACCTTCTTCGGGCCGAGCAGGCTGGCGGCACCGGCGGGACCGGGGCGGGTGCCGGCGCTGCGCAGCATGGCGCTGAGGCGGGCCAGTACGACGGCGGTGTCCTCGCCCTTGCGCACGAAAGCGTCCGCGCCGGCATCGAGCGCCCGCATCTCGGCGCCGACATCCTCGGAGGCGGTCAGCAGCAGGCACGGCATGCGCAGGAGCGCCGCGTCGAGCCGGATGCGCCGGATCACCGTGGCGCCGTCGATGCCGGGCAACTGACCGTCGACGACGAGCGCCGTCGGGCGATGCGCGGCGGCGAGCCTCAGCCCATCCTCGCCGTTCGCGGCCAGCAGCACGGCATAGCCGACGCCTTCGAACACCTGCTGCAGGATCGCGCGATAGGTCAGGCTGTCGTCGATGACCAAGATGGTCTCGCGCGCGGGCGTCACAGTGTCGCCGGTCAACGCCCGTGCCCGCGCCACGACATAATCGGGATCGTAGGGCTTGCCCACATAATCGTCGGCGCCGGTGCTGAGGCCGCGGATCCGGTCGCGCACCTCCGCCTCGGTCGAGAGCATCATGACGATTGTCCCCTTGGCCTGCGGCAGCGCGCGAATTTCCTGCAGCAGGGCGACGCCGTCGCCATCCGGCAGCAATACGTCGAGAATGACCAGAGCATAGCGTCCGGCCGCCAGCTTCGCCCGCGCCGAGGCGAGATCGGCGCAGGCGGTCGGCCGCCAGCCGGCCGCCTCGAAGATCTCCGCCAGATTCATGCGCACGGTCAAACTATCGTCGACGATGAGCACGGTGCCCGTCATGATCGCCTCCCGCCGTGGAGTTCCTGGAGCGTCACCAGGCGCGGGCCGATCGCCGCGACCGGTAGAATCTCCGCCGCGGCGCCGAGCAGCGCCGCTTCGCGCGGCATGCCGTAAACGACGGAGCTGGCCTCGTCCTGGGCGATGGTCAAGCCGCCGGCCTGGCGCAACTGGAGCAATCCCTGAGCGCCATCCCGCCCCATGCCGGTCAGGAGACAGCCGACGGCATCGGCGCCGCAATCCGCCGCAATGGATTCGAACAGCACGTCAACCGAGGGGCGGCACGACCAGCGCTCCGGAAGATCCGCCAGGTGCAGCCGGCGGCCGCGCACCGTGAGATGCCTTCCGGCCGGCGCCATGACGACGCGGCCCGCGACGGCGGCCACCGGCTCGCCGTCGCGGGCATAAGCGACGCGCCGCTGGGTCTGCCCGTCCAACCACTCGGCAAAGGCGGCGCCGAAGGGCTCGTTGATGTGCAGTACGAACAGGATCGGCAACGCGAACTCCGGCGGCAGGCCGCGCAGGATCTCGACGATGGCGCCCGGCCCGCCGGTCGAGGCGCCGATCGCGACCAGCTCGATCCGCCGCCCCGGTCGGGCGGCCGGCAAGCCCGGCAGCGGCGACTGCGGCACCTGGGCCAGCCGGGCGCGCGGATGGGTGATGACGCGGATGCGCGCGACCATTTTCAGCGTCGCCAGGAAATTGCGCTCCCAGGCGCCGTCCGGCTCGGTGCCGGTCGGCTTTTCCAGCACGTCGACGGCGCCGGCCGACAGCGCCTCGTAGGTGCGGAACAACTCGCCGCGGTTGACCGATGCCGAAACCACGAGGATCGGCGTCGGGCAATGCGCCATGATGTATTCGGTGGCGCTGAGGCCGGTCATCACCGGCAGCATCATATCGAGGGTTATGACGTCCGGACGCAGCGCCTGGCACAGCTCGATCGCACGCTTGCCGTCTTCGGCTTCAGCGACCAGCTCGATTTCCGGATCGGAGTCCAGGATCTCGACCAGGCGCTTGCGCACCGTCAGCGAGTCTTCGACGACCAGGACGCGGAGCTTCGCCATTGCCTACTCCACCAGCGGGCGGATCAGCGACAGCAGCGCCGCCTGATCGAACTCGCTCTTCACCACATAGCCTTGGGCGCCGGCATCGCGACCGCGCCGGCGGTCCTCGGGTGCGTTGCGCGAGGTCACCAGGATCGCCGGTACGTGATGCAGGCCGGGATCGGCGCGCACGCGCTCGACGAAGGCGAAGCCATCCATGCCCGGCATTTCGACATCGACCAGGAACAATGCGTAAGGCTCACGCCGCGCCGCCTCCAGCCCCTCCTCTGCCGAGATCGCGACATCGACCTCATAGCCCGCCGATTCGAGGATGCTCTGTTCGAGCATGCGGGTGGTCAGCGAATCGTCGATCACCAGCACCTTCCGCCGCGCCGGCGCGGCATCGGGCAGGCCGGCGGCAGCGCTCACGACCGCGGCGACCAGCCCTTCCGCGTCGAGCACCAGCATCGGGTTGCCCTCGGCATCGAGCGTGGCGCCGGCCACCGCCTCGCCGCAAGCCGCCTGCGGCGGCAGCGGCCGGACCACGATGCGCGCCGTGCCGAGCAGCCGGTCGATTCCGATCGCCGCCTGGCCCTTCTTGCTTTCGACGACCAGCGCGGTCCAGGCGCGCCCGTCCGGCCAAGCGCCGGCTCCCAGCAGTTTCGCCAGCGGCATGAAGGCGATCGCACGCCCGTCGAAGACCGCCGCGGTACCGGCGGCGGCCCGTGCGACGTCGCCGGCGCCAAGCCGGAGCGTGCGGCGCACGGCGTCGAGCGGCACCGCCAGCCGCTCGGCGCCGACCTCGACCAGCAGTGCCTCCATGGCCGCGAGCGAAGCCGGCACGATCAGCTCCAGAACCGTGCCACGGCCCGGTTCCGTGCGGATCGCGACCTCGCCGCCGAGCCGGTCGAGCGCGTCGCGCACGATGTCGAGCCCGACGCCGCGCCCGGCGACCGGCGTGACCGCGCCGGCGGTGCTGACGCCGCCCTGCAGCAGCAGCCGCATCAGCGCCGCGGCGTCCAAGCTCTGCACCTCCGCCCGCGCCAGACCGCAGTTGAGCGCCGCCCGCCGCACGGCCTCGAAATCGACGCCCCTGCCGTCGTCCCGGCATTCGAAGGCGAAATTCTGGCCGCGCCGGGTCACACTCACCTCGATCCGCCCGGCCTCGGGCTTACCGGCGCGCCGCCGCTCGTCGGCCGGCTCGATGCCATGCGCCACGGCATTCCTGACGATCTGGATCAGCGCCGCCTGCACGGCGCCCAGGACATGGGAGTCGAGGCGCAGCTCCGCCCCGGTTCCGATGAAGACGACCCGCTTCGCCAGGGTTTCGGCCGTATCGCGCGCCGTCCTTTCGAGCACGGCAAACAGCGAGCCGACGGGCGCCAGCCGCAGCCGCTCGGCCGCGTCGCGCAGTTGGTGCAGCTCCCGGTCCATCTGGTCGAGCGTCTGCTCGAGCGTGCGGGCGATGCCGCCGAACCGCCGCCGCAACTGCTCGGCGATCGCCTGCGTCCGGTCGAGCGATCCGTCGGCCGGCACCGCGCCGCGCTGCCGACCGGGCGCCAATTGCGCCAGCAGCAGGTCGACCAGATGCTGCGCCTGCTCGATCCCGCTGGCGGTGCCACGCAAATTTCCGACCAGCGCATGGGTTTCCGACACACCGTCGAGGACGGCGTCCATCTCCGCTAGATCGGCGCGCACGGTGCGCGTTTCCTCTTCGGCCGCGGGCCTGGCCAGCCTCGGCGCTTCGGCCGGATCGCGCACGGCGAGGCCGGGCAGCAGCGCGCCGATCGCCTTGAGCCGGGCCAGCACAGCTTCGATCGACGTCCGCGCCACAGGTCCGGCCGTGTCGCGCAACGGCGACAGCACGTCCTCCATGGCGTGGGCGTGGTCGGCGATCTCGGCCTGGCGCACGACCCGGGCGGCCCCCTTCAGCGTATGCGCCAGGCGCAGCAGCCGCTGCACCAGCGGCGCCGGCGCGCCGCCGTTTTCCAGGTCGAGAACGCTTTGCCCGCATTGATCGAGCAACTCGCGCGCTTCGAGCCGGAAATATCTATAGGGGTCCTGGCTCATCCGGCAGGCCCCTGGCTTGCGACTGACGCGGCGCCGGCAGCCGTCATCTCACGCCGCCTGCGGCTTGATGATCTTCAGCAGATCGCGCGACAGGTTGGCCAGTTGCGACACGGTCTGCAGGATCTGGCCGGCGCTGGTCTGCGTCTCGACCGAAGCTTGCGTGACATTGGCGACGGCGAGGTTGACCTGTTCGACGGCACTGGTCTGCTGCTTGGTCGACAGTTCGATCTCGCGCGCCGCTTCGGTCGAGGTCACGACCAGCGCGCCGATCTGCCGGAACGACGCCGCGACGTCGCCGAACAGGCGCGCCCCGGCGTCGACCGCCTTGGACCCGGTTTCGGTCGCCATCACCGTGGTGTTCACGGCGCTGCGCACATCGTCGATCAATGTCCGGATCTCCTTGGTCGAGCCGCCGACCCGGTCGGCCAGCTTGCGGATCTCGTCGGCGACGACGGCGAAGCGCTTGCCCGCCTCACCGGCCCCGGCCGCCTCGATCGTCGCATTGATCGCCAGGATATTGGTCTGCTCGGACAGCTCCGACACGATGTCGAGCACGGCGCCGATTTCCTGCGATTTGCGGCCGAGCTCCAGCATATGGGCGACGATCTGGTCGACCTGGCGGCGGATGCCGGCAATCGATTCCTGGGTCTGCTCGACCGTCAGATGGCCGGTCCGCGCCGATCCGGCCGTCGCTTCCGCGTTCTGCGCGACACGCTGGGCGCTTTCGGCGATCTGCCGCGAGGTCGCCAGCAATTCGGTAACGGTCGTGCTGATCTCGGTCATCGCCGTCGCCTGCTGCTTGGCGCCGACCGCCTGCTGATTGGCCGCGGCCTGAAGTTCGCTCGATGAACTCTGCACCCGGCCGACGGCGCCGCCGATCCCCGAGGTCAGCCACGAGGTGACGAGCCAGCCGATCAGGACGACCGCGGCGAAGCCGGCGAAGCCGCCCCAAAGGATGATCTCCTTGGTTGCATCAGCGCTGACCTCGGCCTCCTCGGCGCGTTTCTTGAGCAGCTCCGTCTCGGCGCGAGTGGCATCGGCAACGAGGCCGCGGATCTGCTCCATTTCCAACTTGCCGGTGTTGGTCTGCACGATTTTGAGCGCCGCATCGAAGCCCTGGCTGCGGCGCGTTTCGATCGTCTGCTTGATCAAGGCCAATTTGGCATCCATCAGCGGCTTCATCGCCGTGACGCGGTTCTGCTGGGTCGGATTGTCGGCGGTGACCTCAAGCGTCGCCTGATAGACATCCGCGACCGTGCGCAGCGCCGCCTCGTAGGAGTCGAGATAGGTATCGTCGCCCGTGAGCAGAAAGCCGCGCTGCCCGGTCTCGGCATCCTTCATCACGGAGAGCACGAGGGTAAGGTCGGACTGGACCTGATGGCTGTGATCAACCTGGCGGTCATTGTCGATCAGCGCCGTGATGTTGCGATAACCGACGAAGGCGACGATCAGCAGGGTCAGTCCGGCCAGGCCGAAGCCGGCGAACAGCATTCTGCCGATGGACCAGTTGCTGAACATGCCTATTCTTCCTTTCTTGGCGCCGCTTCGGAACGGCCGAGATCGATCGCCGCGATCACCGCAGTCAGGTCGATGACCGGGCACAGGACGTCGCCCGCGCGGACATAGCTTCGGCCGTAAAAACGCCCTTCCGCTTCCTGGCCGGGCAGCACCGCGGCGCGCGCGATCCGCAGATGCCCTTCGAAGCCCTCGAAGCCCAGCGCGATCGAGGCGCCGGACGCGACGGCGAGCCACCTCGGCGCCTGCTCGGGCGGCCGGCCGAGCAGCCCCGCAAGGCTGTAGACCGGGAGGATTGTCCCGCGGAAGCCGGCAATGCCGAGCAGTGCCGCAGCAGCCCCGGGCAGGCGCGTGATCTTTTTGTCGGCATGGAGGCCCGCGACCTCGGCGAGCCGCAGAGCGCACGCCTCGGCGCCGACACGGATCGCGAGGAAATCCTCGGTCGGCGTCGGGTCGACCGGGCGCGGCGCGGCAAAGCCGGCGTCAAATGCCTGCCTGAGCGATGCGGCCCGTCCCTCGAAGCCGCTGCTTTCGCCCACGCTCATGGCCGCCCGCCGCATTCCTTGAGGGCGAGATCGCAGAGCGCCACCAGCGCGGGACGGCTGAAGCCGCCGCCGAACAGGAGCAGCCGCGCCGCATCCTCGCGTTCGAGCAGAAACAACGCCTGAGTCAGCTCGCGCCGCGCCTCGTCGCGCGAGCCGGCGCGCCTTGCCAGCAGGCCCAGATGCAGCCGCGGCATGGCAAAGCCCGGGTCGAGATAGGCCGCGACGCGATCCTGCTCGGCCGCTTCCTGGCGCCGGCCGGCCTGCTCATGGCAGAGCGCCAGCACGTAATGCGCACCGGCGTTCATGTCGTCGACTGCCAGCAAGCGGCGGCACGCGGTCTCGGCGGCCGGGATCTGCCCGTCATGAGTCAGCAACATGGCTTCGAGCAGCAGCACATCGGCATCGCCGGCCCAATCCTGCGGCCGCGCCTGGACATGGCGCAGCGCCTCGCCAAAGCGCTCGCGGCGCAGCAGGTCGAAACCGGGCGCCGGGTCCCAGACCGGCGGCCGAACCGGCGCCGCAGCGGCCGCGCCGGTACCCGGCATCAACGCCGCGACCCGCTCGGTCGCGCCCCGGATCGCATCGACCCAGCTCGTCCCGCCGCCGACGACATCCAGCGTATCGGCAATGGCAGCCTGCAGGATCGGCACGGATGCCGCATGCGCCGGCGCGTCCAGTACCGCCTTGCGCCGATAGTAGAAAGTGTCGTGGGTGTGACACAGATGGAAATCGTCGGAAACGCCGCGCAAGGTCTCGGCATGGCCGAGGAACAGGAAGCCGCCCGGCACCAGAGCCGCCGCGATGCGGCCGACCGCGGCGCGCATGCGCTCCGGCGTGAAATACATCAACATGTTGCGGCAGAACACGGCGTCGTAGGATTCCGGGAGCCAGAGCTCCGGGTCGTCGACAGCGAGGTTGCGCGCGTCGAACTGCACGGCGCGTCGGATCTCCTCGGCCAGCTCCAGTTCCGTCCCGGCCGGCCGGAACCATTTCCGCCGCGTCTCGGCCGGCGTGTCGCGGAGCGCCCAGTCGGAATAGCGGCCCCGCGCGGCCTTGACGAGTGCCGCCGGGTTGATGTCGACGGCGCGGATGCGGATCTCGCCGGCGCGGTTCGGCACGCTGTCGCGCACGATCATCGCCAGCGAATAGGCCTCCTCGCCGGACGCGCAGCCGGCCGAGAGCAGGGATACGGGCCGGCCCGACCGCTCGGCGGCCAGCCGCTCCGGCAGGACACGCTCGGCCAGCGCGCGGAACTGGTCGCGGTTGCGGAAGAAATAGGTCTCGGTGACAGTCACCTCGGCCGCCAGCGCCGCCAGCTCGGCAGACGGCGGCGCCAATTCGAGCGCCAGGAGATAGGCGTCGGCCGAGGCGTCGGCGCGTCCGAGCCGGCGCTGCAGCACCTCGCCCAGGAAACTCGACCGATTGTCGTCGAACGCCAGGCCGAAATGCCGGCCGAGCGCGGCGCGAAAGCGCTCCACCGAATGCGGCCCGACCGGCGGGTTCATCCGGACGCTCCCGCCGCGATCGGCTCGAACACCTCGTCGGGCACGAGCCTGGCCGTCTGCAGCAGGAACAGCAGCTCCTCATCAAGTGTACCGATCGCGGCGATCGCGGCGCCGGTGCGGTCCTGCAGCAAGGGCGGCAGCGCGTCGAGCCGCCCGGCATCGATCGCGCGGACACCGAGCACCGCGTCGACCGTCAACGCGACCGCGCGTCCGTCGAGCGCCAGAGTCACCAGGCGCGACGGTGCGGCGCCGGTCGCCTCGCCCAGAAGCAGCGCAAGGTCAACGACCGGCACCGGCGCGCCGCGGATGATGCTGAGGCCGAGGACACAGTCCGGCGCCGCCACGGCCTCGATCGGCAGAAGGCGCATGATCTCGTCGACGGGTTCGAGCGGCAAGGCGCACAGCGCGCCGCCGGCCCGGCACACGAGCCATTGCGACGAGACCGGCTCGCTCACGAAGCCGGTGCCGCGCCGCGGCATGAGGGAACCGAGCCCGCCTGAAACATCATGACCACCAGCCCGCCTCTGCCAGTTGATTCGGCAAGCATTCGTTGATCGATTGACCACTTTTTATCGTAATTTCCAAGTCACCGAAAAACAAGGGGAATCGCGTCCTCCGCGGTCTGAGTCCCGGACCGCCGGACACGATCATCCGTCCGCCTCACCCGTCATACGCTTGCCCCAGATTTTGGCGTATTCTGCGCCGACAAGAATACACTCGAACCAGGGAGGCCCGGCATGCGTGCTGTCCTGATCATCCTCGCTCTCATCGTCGCCGCCGCGCTCGGCGTGGTCGGCGGCGCGGTCTATATCGCCGGCTATGCGGAACACGCGACATTGCCGGTCGCCGCCGGTTTCGGCCCAAATCCGCAATTGCCGCCGCCCGATCCGCGGGCGCTGCCGACGATCCATCCGGCCAAGGCGGTCGGCTGGCCCGCGGGCGGCAAGCCGATCGCGCATGCCGGGCTGCAGGTCGCGGCCTTTGCCCGGGACCTCGACCATCCGCGCTGGCTTTACGTCCTGCCCAATGGCGACGTGCTGGCCGCGGAGACCTTCGGCCCGGCGGACAAGCCCGACGACGCCAAGGGCGTGGTCGGCACCGTCGCCGGCATGATCACGCGCTATGCCGGCGCCACCGGCGGCGCCAACGCCAACCGGATCACCCTGCTGCGGCCCGGCAAAGACGGCGACGCGATCGAGAAGCGGGCCGTGTTCCTGAGCGGCCTCAACGCGCCCTTCGGCATGGTGCTGGTCGGCGACCGCTTCTACGTCGCCGACACCGATGCCGTGCTGAGCTTCCCCTATCACGACGGCGACACCGAGATTCACGATCCCGGTACCAAGTTGGTCGATCTGCCGGCCGGCACGATCAACCATCATTGGACCAAGGACATAACCGCCAGCGCCGACGGCGCCAAGCTCTACGTCTCGGTCGGTTCGAACAGCAATGTCGGCGAGAACGGCATGGCGGCCGAGGAAGGACGGGCGGCGATCTGGGAAATCGACCGGATGACCGGCGCTCACCGTATTTTCGCCTCCGGCCTGCGCAACCCGAACGGTCTGTCCTGGGAACCCGAAAGCGGCGTGCTCTGGGCCGCGGTCAATGAGCGCGACGAGATCGGCAGCGACCTCGTGCCCGACTACATGACCTCGGTCAAGGACGGCGCCTTTTACGGCTGGCCATACAGCTATTATGGCCAGCATGTCGATATCCGCGTGCAGCCGCCGCGATCCGATCTGGTCGCCAAGGCGATCGCGCCGGATTACGCGCTGGGGCCGCATACCGCGTCCTTGGGACTGACGTTCAATCACGGCGTGGGCTTGGCCGGCGTGTTCGGCAGCGGCGTCTTCATCGGTCAGCACGGCTCGTGGAACCGCAACCCGGCAAGCGGCTACGACGTTCTCTTCGTGCCCTTCGCCGGCGGCCATCCCAACGGCGCGCCTGTCGATGTCCTGACCGGGTTCCTCTCGCCAGCCGGCGAAGCGCAAGGCCGGCCGGTCGGCGTCGCTTTCGACAAATCGAATGCGCTGCTGGTCGCCGATGACGTCGGCAACACGATCTGGCGCGTGACGGAAGCGGCGCCGGTTTCGCAATAGCGGGCGCAACCGGGCGACCAGGAATGTCATTTTTGTGTCAATCCCGGTCGCCGGAGCGCTCGATCGCCTTCAATTGACATGCCGACTTCGCCTGGCGCCGCTTACAAATGCGCTCGCGACGAGCAGTATAGAGAGAGCGCTCGCGCGTCTGGCCAAAATCGCCGGAGATTTGATACAGATCAAACACCGCCTCGCGCGGCGCGATTATTTTGTAAGAACTTGTTGACTATATTCGATATTCCGACATGGGAGGCGGATCATGAAAGACGACACAACGACGGCGGGCGAGGCGCGCAGCTTGGTCAACAATTTCGACAGTTTGTCGAATGGCGGGCAACAGGCCTTTGCCGGCTGGGTGCGGTCGAACGAAGCGATCGTGCAGGGCACTTTCGACCTTGCTCAGCAGATGCTGTCTTTTGGCCAGGCGCGGCTTGCGGATGATCTCGGAACGTTCCGTGCCCTGCTCTCCTGCCACGACCTGGGCGAGGTGACTCGGTGCCAGCGGGAATTCGCCGAGAAGGCGGTCGCGCAATACCTCGAACAAGCGAACAAGGTCAGCGGCGCGCTGACGGCGCTGTTCACCAAGGCGGCCTCGGCCCCCGGCACGGACAAGGCGGCGCCGCCGCACGCGTAAAGCGCGATCGGGCGCCGTTCAGAGCTGCGGTGCCGGCGCGTCGGCCGGCGCCGCCATCGGCCGGGGCAGGACACAGAATCCGGGGCGGCCGCGATCAATCACGGCGGCTCCGATCTCTTCGACGCCGCGGCGCCGCAGCCCGACCAGCACCGGTGTCAGGCCCGGCGGCCCGGCCCAGAGGCCGAGGACGGCCCGGACACCCACCTCGCTGACGGCCTGGGCAACCCGGACCCAGGCGCTCCGGCTCGGATCTCCGTTGCCGATCCGCATCGATACTCCGTCGAGAAAGAGGAGCGGATAGCACCGGTCGAGCGGCCGGTTCCGCCATCGCCTTGTCTCGTCGAGGACGGCGGCCAGTGCCCGGCGGAACAGATCCGGCGAGACCCGGTCAAAGCAAGACCGCAGCAGCGCGCGCCGATCGTCCCGCCGCAAGCCCTCGGCATAGA
>Ga0181519_10001619_pt1 | contig 19781 bp, 17 predicted proteins | sample PEATcosm2014_Bin_26_FD_121102 | JGI IMG/M metagenome (GOLD analysis project Ga0181519, IMG submission 121102) | Peatland microbial communities from MTU Mesocosm Facility, Houghton, MI, USA - PEATcosm2014_Bin02_10_metaG | ecosystem: Environmental > Terrestrial > Soil > Wetlands > Peat | place...
ACGCCTCCGGCGTGACGGGTCCAGGGCAGAGCCCTGGCCTTTCTCGCCTTAACTTAGCGCCTATGGGGCAGAGCCCTGGCCTTCCTGTTCTTTGTCCAACCGCTGGCGCCGTGCCGCGCCTTGACGGGCCGGCGGGAATCGGCAAGCCTGCGCCGACCTGAGAACGTTCGGCACCGGATTCCTGTAGAGGCAGCCCGTCGTGCTGCCGGGGAGGCACATCTTGCGCGCATGGTTTGTTGCAGCGGTCATTGTAAGCGCCGCGTCGTGGGCACCACAATCCTTGGCACGGAACACCGAATACCATTTGTCGATCGCCGATGTGCAACACCACCCTGACTATGCCGCCAAGGTTGGCGATGACGTAGCGTTCTATTTTGGCGCCCAGCGTACCCCGCCGATCCGCCAAAACTTCGGCGAGTTTGTTTCTAACAAGAAATCCAATTCCTTTGGTAAGTCGGATGAAGCCGCCTGCGCCTGGGCGATGCTTTCGGCGCTGAAGGAGTTCCGTGATCGGGCGACCAGCCTGGGCGGCAACGCTGTTGTCGGCGTGATAAGCTACTACCAAAAGCAAGCTCAGTCGAGCGAGACCGAGTATGATTGCCATGCCGGCGGCTTTGTCGCGGGAGTTGCGCTCAAGGGCACGGTGGTAAAGCTCGCGCAGTGACACGAAACAGCCTGTCGCATAGATGACACACGTGGTTTCGCTGATCGGCGACGATCAGGTGTCCGATTTATATGTACCGGAAACCCGCTTCGGAATGTGGTTTCTGAAAAGCGATATCTGGGAGCAACACGTACTCAACCGCGCCCTCAAGGATCTCGATAGGCTGATTTTGGACCGCCGCGAGTGCTATCCTGTGATTGTTGATGTCGGCTGCGGCTGGGGTATGGCATTTCGCCTGCTCAGCGAGCGGTTCAAGCCGCAACGTATGATCGGAATTGATATCGAACCAGGCATGATCGCCGCGGCGGCGGCCAATGTGGCCGGGCAGGGGCTGCAAGTCGAATTCCACCGAAGCAGCGGCGCTCGCCTGCCCCTGCAAGACGAGTCGGTTGACATGGTATTCTGTCACCAGACTTTTCACCATTTGATCGATCAGCACACTGCGCTGCGCGAATTCCATCGCGTGCTTCGACCCAACGGTTTGTTGTTATTCGCGGAGTCTACCAGAAAATACATCAATTCCTGGATTATCCGAATGCTATTCCGCCACCCTATGGAAGTGCAGCGAAGTGCGGCCGGGTATATCGGAATGATTCTTGATGCCGGGTTTACCGTCGATTCCGGGTCGCTATCGTTCCCATACCTATGGTGGAGCCGGGCGGACCTCGGCTTACTGGAGCGCGTATTTGGTGTCCAACCGGCCCCTGGGCATGAAGAGACATTGGTGAACCTGGTGGCCGTTCGCGCTCACTGATAACGTATTTGCACCGAACGTCGAAAATATCGAAACTCCGATCGATAGCAAAGGCGTTGATCTACCTGTCCCGCCAACCGGGACCGCGTAACACCTGAGCGTGGTTTGGGCGAGGCTGTTCGCCTTTGTGGTAAAGCGTGATCGAGGGATGCGGTGTGCACCTGAGTCAGAAGTAATAGTCATGCAAGCCGACGAAACCCTTGGGCTCGCGCCTATCGGGCGCTGCCGCATCGGCGCGAAGTTAAGACCAGAAAGGCCAGGGCTCTGCCCTGGACCCGTCACGCCGGAGGCGTGCTGCGCACGACGTGGCCGGAGGCCCCAGACCCCGATTCATCAAGATTCGATGGGAGCAACGGCGAAGCCAAAAAACCAGTCATTTATTGGCTTCGCCGAGAATTAAGAAAAAGCCGCGCAGCGCTAATGGGGGTCTGGGGCCGCCGGCCCCAGCGGGTCCAGGGCAGAGCCCTGGCCTTGCCTTGCCTGCCGCGCTACTTGCCGCCCATGAACGAACCCATTCCCTTCCTCGACCTCAAGGCCCAGCAGGCGCGCCTCGGCCCCGGCCTGCGCGCGCGCATCGACGCGGTGCTCGCCCACTGCCAGTTCATCCTGGGGCCGGAAGTCGCCGAGCTCGAACAGAGACTTGCCGCCTACTGCGGCGCGACGCACTGCGTTGCCGTGAGCTCCGGCACCGATGCGCTGCAGATCGCCATGATGGCGGAGGGGATCGGCCGCGGCCACGCGGTGTTTCTGCCCGCGTTCACCTACACCGCGACGGCCGAGGTGCCGCTGGTGCTGGGGGCCACGCCGGTGTTCGTCGATGTCGACCCGCGCACGTTCCAGATCGATCCGGGCGATCTGCGCCGTCGCATCGCCAGCGTGAAGGCGCAGGGTCAGCTCAAACCGCGCGCGGTGGCGGGAGTCGATCTGTTCGGGCAGCCGGCGCCCTGGCCGGAGCTGCGCGACGTCGCGGCGGACGAAAAAATGTTTCTGCTCGACGACTGCGCGCAGAGCTTTGGCGCCAGCCTCAACGGACAAAAACTGGGCCGCGACGGCGATGCGACCGCGCTGAGTTTCTTCCCGAGCAAGCCGTTGGGCGGTTACGGCGACGGCGGCGCGCTGCTCACCGACAGCGAGGACCGCGCAGCGCTGTATCGCAGCCTGCGCACCCATGGCGAGGGTGCCTCGCGCTACGAGGTGCTGCGCACCGGCATGAACGGGCGGCTGGACAGTCTGCAGGCCGCGGTGCTGCTGGCTAAACTCGAGTTATTCGACACCGAGCTCGTGGCGCGGGAGCGCGTTGCCGCGATCTATGATGCACATCTGCCGCCTGGCGTGGTGGCGCCGTCGCGCGTCGCCGGCGGCAACCCCGCGTGGGCGATCTATGCGGTGCTGCTGAGCGACGCTACCACGCGCGACCGCGTGCAGGCGGCGCTCAAGGCGGATGGGGTGCCGACAGCGATCTACTATCCAAAGCCGCTGCACCATCAGCCGGCCTATCGCCCCTATCACGGCGGCAATCCTCTGCCGGTGTCGGAGGATCTGGCCACGCGGATCCTGGCGCTGCCGATCCACCCGGATCTGACCGAGGCGCAGGCGCTGCGCGTCTGCGCGGCGTTGGGTGCGGCGTTGGCGGCATAAGCGCGGTTGGCCCGCGGCGCTGGGCTGCTATCCTGGCGCCACTGGTGCAGCGGGGGCGACATGGCGCGGTGGATGGCAGGCTTGATGTTGATCGCGGTTGCGGGCCCGGCGTCGGCGGCCGATCCGGCCGCGGATACCGCTGCCGCGGTGCGGGCGGCGGACGCCGCATTTGCGCGCGATGCGGCTCTGCACGGCACGGCACAGGCGTTTCGCGATTTCATGGATCCAACGGACGGCCTGAGTTACGGCGGGCCGAAGCCGCTGCGCGGTGCCGCCGCCATCTATAAGGCGATGGGCGGCGATGCACCGGCGAAATACCGGCTGGAATGGGTGAGCACGAACGCCTGGGGCAGCCGCGGCGGCGACATGGGTGTCACCGTCGGCGACTGGCGGCGCACCAAAATCGGCGAGGCGAAGCCGGCGGAAACCGGCCGCTACGTAACGGTTTGGCGCCTTGACTCGCACGGCGCCTGGAAAGGCCTGATCGATATCGGCGAGATCGACGACAACCCGCAGAAGAACGCGGCAAACCCTTAATGAACGACGGGGGTCTGGGGGGGCGTCACGCCCCACCAGCTTTTCCTCCTGAAGGATACTGCCATGAGAAAGCTACTGATGCTGGGCTGCCTGTTGGCCTGCGGCTCGGCTGGTGCGGCCCCAAGCGGCGCAGCGCGGTGCGACAAGCTGCTGGACGTGAAGACCGGTCGCATCCTCGATGACCAAGCCATCAGTTTTTCCAATGGCGTGGTCACGGCGGGCGGTCCCGCCACCGCGCTGCCGGCCGATGCGCATCCGATATCGGTGCACGGCACGTGCCTGCCCGGGCTGATCGATGCGCATGTGCATCTGACGGCCGATCCCGTGCACGCCGGCTATCAGGGGCTGGGCATTTCCATTCCGCGCCAGGCGGTGCTCGGCGTGAAGAACGCGCGCATTACCTTGCAGGCGGGTTTCACCACGGTGCGCAACGTGGGGGCGATGGGTTTTGCCGATGTCGCGCTGCGCGATGGCGTGAATGCCGGCGACATCGATGGGCCGCGCATGCAGGTCAGCGGCCCTGCGCTCGGCATTACCGGCGGCCACGTCGACAACAATCTGCTCCCGTACGAGTACCACGTCACCAACATGGGCGTGGCTGATGGGCCGTGGGAAGCGGTGACGCGCGTGCGCGAGGTGATCAAATACGGCGCCGATCTGATCAAGATCGCGGCGAGCGGCGGCGTTTTGTCGAAGGGCGATTTGCCCGGCACACCGCAATATACGCTGGAGGAAATGCAGGCGATCGTCACCGAAGCGCACCGCGAGGGCCGCAAGGTGGCGTCGCACGCGCACGGCACGCAATCGATCAAGGATTCCATCCTTGCGGGCGTGGATTCGGTGGAGCACGCCAGCCTGATCGACGAAGAGGGGATCCAGCTCGCGAAGGATCGCGGCACTTGGCTGGTCATGGACATTTATAACGACGACTACATTCTGTCCGAGGGCCTGAAGGCGGGAATGTTGCCGGAGTCGATCGAAAAAGAGAAAAGTCTAGGTCGCAAGCAGCGCGAGAATTTTCGCCGCGCCCATGCGGCGGGCGTGAAAATGGCGTTCGGCACCGATGCGGGCGTGTATCCGCACGGCGACAACGCGAAACAATTCGCCAAGATGGTGGAGTGGGGCATGACGCCGCTGGAATCCATCCAGGCCGCCACGCTAAACGGCGCCGAGCTGATGGGTTGGTCGGGAAAAGTCGGCGTGCTGGCGCCGGGCGCCTACGCGGACATGATCGCGGTGCCGGGCAATCCGCTGCAGGACGTGCGCACATTGGAGCACGTGGCGTTCGTCATGCAGGGGGGCGCCGTGAAGAAGGACACGCAGGGGAATGGGACGGTGACGCAGTAAGAGAAGGCCAGGGCTCTGCCATGGACCCGCTGGGGCCGGAGGCCCCAGACCCCGATTAGCGCTGCGCGGCTTTTTCTTACTTCCGGCGAAGCCAAGAAATATCATTGATTTTCGGCTTCGCCGTTCCCTCAAGTTTTCTATATGGACGGGGTCTGGGGCCTCCGGCCCCAGCGGGTCCAGGGCAGAGCCCTGGCCTTTCTAACGGCCCCTGGGTTGCCAAGGAGCGCCCCCTTTGCTCTTAGGGCGCCAACCCTAGGAGTTCCCCATGCCCGACACCCATACCGCGACGGACTACAAGGTCCGCGACATCAGCCTCGCCGGCTGGGGCCGCAAGGAAATCTCGATGGCCGAGGACGAAATGCCCGGCCTCATGGCCCTGCGCGCCGAATTCGGCCGCGACCGCGTGCTCGCCGGCGCCCGCATCGCCGGCTGCCTGCACATGACCATCCAGACCGCCGTGCTGATCGAGACCCTCACCGCCCTCGGCGCCACCGTGCGCTGGTCGTCCTGCAACATCTTCTCGACGCAGGACCACGCCGCCGCCGCCATCGCCGCGGCCGGCATCCCGGTGTTCGCCTGGAAGGGCATGGACGAGGAAGAGTTCTGGTGGTGCATCGAACAGACCGTGCGCGGCCCGGACGGCTGGACGCCGAACATGATCCTCGATGACGGCGGCGACCTGACCACGCTCATGCACGACAAATACGCCGACCTGCTCGCCGATGTGCGCGGCCTGTCGGAGGAAACCACCACCGGCGTGCACCGGCTGTGGCAGATGGCGAAGGAAGGCCGCCTGGCGGTGCCCGCGATCAATGTCAACGATAGCGTCACCAAATCGAAATTCGACAATCTCTATGGCTGCCGCGAAAGCCTGGTCGATGCGATCAAGCGCGGCACCGACGTGATGATGTCCGGCAAGATCGCGACCGTCGCCGGCTACGGCGATGTGGGCAAAGGCTCCGCCGCCTCGCTGCGCCAGGCCGGCTGCCGCGTGCTGGTGACCGAAGTCGATCCGATCTGCGCGCTGCAGGCCGCGATGGAAGGCTACGAGGTAGTAACAATGGAGGACGCGGCGCCGCGCTCCGACATTTTTGTGACCGCCACCGGCAACGTGGACGTGATTACGCTGGACCACATGCGCGAAATGAAGCACCGCGCCATCGTGTGCAATATCGGGCATTTCGACAGCGAAATCCAGATCGGCGCGCTGCGCAACTTCACCTGGGACAACGTGAAGCCGCAGGTGGACGAGGTGGTGTTTCCGAACGGCAAGCGCCTGATCGTGCTATCGGAGGGGCGCCTGGTAAACCTCGGCAACGGCACCGGCCATCCGAGCTTCGTGATGTCCGCCAGCTTTACCAACCAGGTGCTGGCACAGATCGAGCTATGGACCGCCAAGCCGGGGCAGTATGAGCGCAAGGTCTACACGCTGCCGAAACATCTGGACGAGAAGGTGGCAGCGCTGCATCTGGCCAAGGTCGGCGCGAAGCTGACCCAGCTTTCGGCGAAGCAGGCGGAGTATCTGGGGCTGCCGGGGGTGCAGGGGCCGTTTAAGCACGAGCTTTATCGGTACTAAAAGTAAGGCCAGGGCTCTGCCCTGGACCCGCTGGGGCCGGCGGCCCCAGACCCCCATTCATTAAGAACGGTGAGCCAAGAGATTCATTTCGTGCCGTCGTAAAGAAGTAAGGAAAAGCCGCGCAGCGCTAATGGGGGTCTGGGGCCTCAGGCCCCAGCGGGTCCAGGGCAGAGCCCTGGCCTTCCTTTCATCCATCAACAAGGATCCCAAATGCAATCATTGCACGACCCAATAACCCTCGGCGCGATCCAAGCACCGAACCGCATCCTGATGGCGCCGCTCACACGTGCGCGCAACACGCGCGACCACATCGCTACGCCGCTCATGGCGCAATATTACGCTCAGCGCGCCTCCGCCGGCCTGATCATTTCGGAAGCCACCGGCATCAGCCAGCAGGGCCTCGGATGGCCCTACGGCCCTGGCATCTGGCTGCCCGAGCAGGTCGCGGCCTGGCGCAACGTGACGCAGGCCGTGCACACGGCCGGCGGCCGCATATTCTGCCAGCTTTGGCACATGGGCCGCCTCGTGCACCCGAGCTACCTCGGCGGCGAGAAGCCGATTTCTTCGTCCGCTACCACGGCGCCCGGAAAGGCCTACACGTACGAGGGAAGGCAACCCTATACCGAGGCGCGCGCCCTGCGCCCGGATGAAATTCCCGCGTTGCTGGAGGAGTACCGGCATGCCGCGCGCAACGCCATGCAGGCCGGTTTCGACGGCGTGGAGATCCACGCCGCCAACGGTTATCTGATCGACCAGTTCCTGCGCGACAACAGCAATTTCCGCGACGACGACTATGGCGGCCCGATCGCCAACCGCGTCCGCCTGCTGCGCGAAATCACCCAGGCCGTCGTCGAAACAGTCGGCGCCGATCGCACCGGCGTGCGGCTATCGCCGAACGGCGACACCCAGGGCGCCAACGACAGCCACCCGGAGGCGCTCTTCACCGCCGCCGCGGCGGAACTTTCCGCCTTTGGCATTGCGTTCCTGGAACTGCGCGAACCAGGCATGAACGGCACATTTGGCCGCGCCGAAGTCCCCCCGATCGCCCCCGCCATCCGCCGCGTCTTTCCCGGCCCCCTCGTGCTGAACTCGGACTATGACGGCGCCACCGCCCAGTCCGCGCTGGAGTCCGGTGTCGCGGACGCGATATCCTTCGGCCGCACCTTCCTGGCCAACCCGGACCTGCCCTACCGCCTGGCGCACAACATTCCGTTGACGAAAGATAACATGGCGACGTGGTACAGCCAGGGGCCGGAAGGATACGTCGATTATTCCACCGCCGCTTGAGGCAACCGCAGCCGCGAACCAGGCCGTAACGACTCTGGGACAGCGGCCCCATTTATCCTAAAAGTGCTGGCCGAAATCCATCCGCTTGTGGAGAATTCTCACAATATCGATGTCCCCGTCAATCCGGCGATAAAACAGAATGTGCGAGCCGGACGGATATTTGTAGTAGCCTGCCCGCACTTCAGGACAAGGCCGCCCGATTGTTGGCCGCCGCGCGGCGGCTTCAATATGTTGCCAGATCTGGCGGGCATAGAACTCAGCCTGATCGAGGCCCCAGCGCTTCATCGTGTAGTCCCAGATGTCCTCAAGATCGCCTTGCGCCCGCGGCGAGAGGACTGCGCGGCCCGTCATGCGGCAGGGGGTACGGAAGCTCGCTTGCGCGCAATGAAGGCCTCGATATCGAACGCGGTGGACAGCCCGCTCTGCTCACCCTCAACGAGCGCGGCCCGTAGCGCGGCCAGACTTGCCTCCCGCTCCTCCAGCAATCGCAGTCCCGCGCGCACTACATCGCTCGCGCTGCTAAAGCGCCCTTGCTCCACCTGCGTTTCGACAAAACTGACGAAGTGGTCGCCGAGGTTGATCGAAGTATTCTTGCCCATGATCGCCGACTCCGCTCGGATATAGTACCACAACGTGGTACAGTCGTCAACAGGGCAGATATCCCGCTCTAGCCGCCAAACGATGCAACCCACATCGCAATCAAAGCCGCGACCGCGAAAATAACCCCTGCCACTACCGGCCTCTGCAGCCGCGGCGCCACAACGGCCGCCGGCAGCCGCTTCACCCCAGCGACCATCGGCCACACCAAGTTCTGCCGCCGCACCACCCAGTACGCGGCAATCGCCGCCACGTGCAGCGCCGCCAGCCCCAGCAGCACATTGAAACTCTGATCGTGTAGCCCGGTCAGAAACCGCCGCATCGGCCGCTCGACATACTGCGCGAACGGACCCGCCTCGCTGATATCGTCGTCGGCAAAAAGCCCTGTACCCACCTGCACGCAAAGCACCAGCAAGAGCGCAAGAACCGCCCAGCCGCCCGCAGGGTTGTGGCCTACCGCGACATCGGGCTCGCGCGCAAAAAAGCCGCGCAGATGGTGCCAGACGGCGCGCGGTCCACGCAAAAAATGCGAGAAACGCGCGGTGTCGCTACCGACAAATCCCCACACCACCCGAAACAGCAGCAGCGCCATCACGCCATAGCCGGCGCGCATGTGCCATTCCAGTTCGTCGATCTCCGCGGTCGCGTAAGAAGCGACCAACAGTGCCACCAGCGCCCAGTGGAACAGCCGCGTCGGCGCGTCCCAAACGCGCACGCGACGGGTGAGCTCCTCACCCTCCATGGCGCGGTTGACGGCACGGGTGCGCGGTTGTCATGCCCGGCTCCATGCCTGCCCTGCTCGCCCGCGTCTATCATCTGTCGCTTCGCATCCTGCTGGCGCCGCTATGGCGTCCGCCGGTGGCAGCGATCGCTACCGCCTTGATGCTCCGCATTTTGGGCGCAGCGCGCGCCGGCATGGCGGCATGCCTGGCGGCCTTAGCGGGCTGGCTGGCGCTGGTGCTGCCGGCGCCACTCTGGCCGGAAACACCGCTAGCGCGGCTGCCAGGTGCCGCCTTGCTGCTGCTCGGCTTCACCCACTTCGTACCGCGCGCGAGCCGCCGCTGGGCCTGGCTGACCCTGCCGCTTTACGCCGTGCTGCAAGCTTGGTGGTTGCGCGGCGCGCCACTGACCGGCGCCGGCATCGCCGACACCGTGCCGGTATTCCTCGGCCTATTGGCCGCCGCCGCGCTGACCCGGCGGCTCGCCGCACGCGACACCGGCTGGACCGGGATTGCCGCCGCCGCATCCCTCGCGGCATCGCTGCATTTTGCCGGCGGCGCTGTGCGCTGGGCCCAAGCGGCGCTGGTGCCGGCCTGCGCCGGTCTGGCGTTGCTCGACCTGCCGCTCGCCGTGGCGCCGTTGGCCCAGGCGGTCGTGGTGGTGGCCGTCGCCGCGGTGGTGGCCTCCGACCGCGGCCGCTTCATCCCAGTGGACGCGGCCGCCGCGGCGCCACTCGTGGTGTGGTGGCTGGCGCCGCGCGTGCTGCCGCGGCTGAACCGCGCCGGGCCCGCCCTGGCCGGTGCGATCGCCGCCACCGCCGGCGTCGCCTGTGCCGCCGGCGTCGCCTATCTGCTGGCGCGGCACTAAGCTGCGCGGCGGGAGCTCGCGCATGTTAAGCTGGGAACACATAAAATGGGGCCTGGGGCCCACGGCCCCAGCGGGGTCCAGGGGCAGAGCCCTTGGCCTTCCTTTTTCGATCGCGCCCTGAACAATGCGGCTAGCCGGCAAGCACCTGCCGCGGCCGCGTTTGCCCGCCCGATTCAATCTCAGCGCCATTTCCTTAGTCGAAGGTGTGCGCGCCGGCCTCGCCGCCGCGGTCCCGATCGGCCTCGGGTTTTGGCTGAACCGGCCGGACTATTCGCTCGCGGCGCTCGGCGCGCTGCTGACCTGCATCTGCGATCCCGGCGGCCCGATGCGCCGGCGTCTGCCACTGCTGCTGACGTTCGTGGCGCTTGGCGGCCTGATGCTCGGCGGTTTCGGCGTGCTGCGCACGGCCGGCCTGGCCGCCACGGTCGCGGCCGCGGCACCCGCCTTGTTCCTCTGCGCCTATCTGCGCGTGTGGGGTCAGGCGGCGCAGGCGCTGGGCAACCTGCTCGCGGTCGTTTTGCTGCTCGGCGCGGACCTGCCGCTCGGCCTAGCGCAGGCGGCGGCGGTCGCGGCCATGTTTGCCGCCGGCGGCATCTGGGCGCTGTTCTTGACCATCGCGATCTGGCGCATCCATCCGTACGGCCCGGCGCGCCGCGCACTGGCCGATGTGTGGGCGGCGCTCGCCGCGCAGACCCGCATGCTGCAGTCGCTCGCCGCCGCCGACGCAGGGCCGGACGCCTGGGCGCGCGAGGCGCGCATCGGCCGCGGCACCGTGCGCGCCTGCATCGAGACCTGCCGCACCGTGCTGCTGGACACCTTGCAGGCGCGCGGCGCCGGAAGTGGAACCGCGGCACAAAACCTTCTGCGGCTGGAAGCGACCGACCAGGTCTTCTTCGCGCTCATCGGCCTGGCCGACATGCTCGAGCAAGCCGACGCGGCCGCGCGCCAGAGCGCCGACGGCCTGCTGCGGCGCCTGCGCGCGCTCCTCGTCGTGCTGGGCCGCGCCACCGAACGCGACCGGCTCGAGGACCGGCAGAAGCGCTTCGATCGCACACTGACGGCCATGGCCACGGATCCCGCCCTGGATCCGTCGCTGCGCCCGTTCGCGGCGCAACTCGCGGACCGCTTGCGCGTGGCCACCAAATTCGTCGATCCGGCGCAATACAGGGCGGGCACGGCGGTGCAGGGCGTCGCCGGCGTGCCGCTGCGCGACCGGATCGCCGACCCGCTGCGCGCCAACCTCACCTGGCAGAGCGCCACGCTGCGCCATGCCGCGCGCATCGCCGCCGTGGTGACGCCGGCGCTCGCGGTCACGCTGATATGGCACGGCACCTACACCCATTGGGTCACCATCACGCTGGTGCTGGTGATGCAGCCATTCTTCGCCATTACCTGGCAGCACAGCCTGAAGCGCGTCGGCGCGGCGCTGCTCGGCGGCGCGGTGGCGCTGGTGCTGTCGCTGCTGGTGCGCACGCGGGCGCACATGGCGGGGCTGCTGCCGGTACTTGGCGCGTTCGCGCTCGCGGTGCGCCAGGTGAATTACGGTGTGTATATCGCCGTCTATACGCCCACCGTGATTCTGCTCGTTGAGAATACCCATCCCGCGGGTAGCTATTGGCGCATGGCCTTGCTGCGCGCAGGGTTCTCGGTGCTTGGCGGGCTGGTGGCCGTCGCCGCCAACACGCTGCTGTGGCCGAGCTGGGAGCCGGACCGCGTGCGCGCCGACCTGCAGGCGGCCCTGGCCGCCCACGCGGCCTACGCCGGCGCGGTGCTGAACCCGAGCCCGGACCACGACGCCGAGCGCGCCCGCCGCGCCGCCGGCCTGGCCAGCAACAATCTGGAGGCCTCGCTGGCGCGCGCGATGCAGGAACCGCGGCGCGGCCAGCGCACCCGATTCGAGGCGGCGCTCGTGGCCGACGCGGCGCTACGGCGTGTCGCCGGGCGGCTGATCGCGATATCGCTGGCCGGCGCGGGCGGCGGCCCGGTGGCGCGCTGGGTGGTAGTGGCGCTGGCGGCGCTCGCGGCCCGCCGGCCGGTGCCGCCGAGGCCTTCCGGGCAGGGGGCGCCTATGCTGGATCGGTTGGCGCGGCAGGTGGAGTTGCTGAATGAGGTGTTGGTGCGGGTTGGGTAAGGAAGGCCGGGGCTCTGCCCCTGGACCCCGCTGGGGCCTGAGGCCCCAGACCCCCGCTAGCGCTGCGCGGCTTTTCCTGACGCTTAGGCGAAGCCATTAAATGAAATGGATTATTCGGCTTCGCCGTTTCCCCCAACGATTCTTAATGAATGGGGTCTGGGGCCGTCGTGTGAAGCACGCCAAGGCGTGACGGCCCCAGCGGGTCCAGGGCAGAGCCCTGGCCTTCTACCTACCGCCACCTATGCGACGGCACCCGAAGCAATGCACCATATCCGCAAGGAAGAAGCGAGGCAGGGCGAAGTGCGCACAAGACTGCTGGCGGCCCTGGGCGCGCTGTTCACCGCGGCACCGGCTCTGGCCGCGGCGCCGCTTCGCGTGGCGGTAGCGGATTTCGACTACCTCGACACATCCGGCGAGGCCCGCGACCAGCGCGCCGCGCATGATCAGCGGCTGCACGCGCTGTCTGCCGAAATCGGCGCGGCGCTCGCCCACAGCGGCCGCTTCACGCCGGAGAGATTGACCTGCGCCGCACCGCCCTGCTCGGCGGATTCCATGGATCAGGACGCCATGACCCAGGCCGCCCGCGCGCAGCACGCGCAACTGCTGGTGTTCGGCGGCGTGCACAAGATGAGCACGCTCATAGAATGGGCCCGCATCGAGGTCATGGATGTGGCGACCGGCCAGCGCCGCCTGGCGCGCACCGTGACCTTCCGCGGCGACACCGACGACGCCTGGCAGCACGCCGCCGACTACATCGGCCAGATGCTGGTCGATCAGCTGCACGCCTGATGCGCGCCGCGGCGCCTAAATAGCGCTTGCGCTTTCTAAGGTGCACACCTTAGAAAGCTCGCCAGGCAAGGGGAGCGGCGCGCTCGGGCGCGCCTGGCTGGCTGCCGCGCCACAGGGAGGCCGCCTTGGCCATGGAGCATTTTGACGTGCTGGTGATCGGTGCCGGCCTCTCGGGCATCGGCGCCGGCTATCATTTGCAGCATAACTGCCCGGGCCGGACCTACGCGATCCTGGAGGGCCGCGGCTGCATCGGCGGCACCTGGGATTTGTTCCGCTATCCCGGCATCCGCTCCGATAGTGACATGTACACGCTCGGCTATTCGTTCCGCCCATGGAGTGAAGCCAAGGCGATCGCCGACGGCCCATCGATCCTCCATTATGTGCGCGACACCGCCACGATGTATGGCATCGATCAGCACATTAAATTCCACCACATGGTCAAGCGCGCCGCCTGGTCCTCCGCCGAGGGCCGCTGGACCGTGGAGGCGGAACGCGGCGAGGCGCGCGAGATCGTGCGCTACACCTGCCAGTTCCTGTTCATGTGCAGCGGCTATTACGATTACGTCGAGGGCTATAACCCGGACTTTCCCGGCACCGCGGATTTCGCCGGCCGCATCGTGCATCCGCAACATTGGCCCGAAGATCTGGACTATGACGGCAAGCGCGTCGTGGTCATCGGCAGCGGCGCCACCGCGGTGACGCTGATACCCGAAATGGCCAAGCGCGCCGCGCATATCACCATGCTGCAGCGCTCGCCCACCTACATCGTTTCCCGCCCCGCCGAGGACGCATTCGCCAACTGGCTGCGGCGGCATTTGCCGTCCATGCTCGCCTACCGCATCGCCCGCTGGCGCAACGTGCTGATGACCATGTATTTCTTCCGCCTCGCGCGGAAATACCCCGCCCGCGTCAAGCAGGGCATTATCGACCTGGTGCGTAAGGAACTCGGTCCCGACTACGACGTCGCCACGCACTTCACGCCGCGTTACAACCCCTGGGATCAGCGCTTGTGCCTGGTACCCGACTCCGATCTGTTCGCCGCCCTGCGCGCCGGCACCGCCTCGATCGAAACCGGCCAGATCGAAACCTTCACCCACAGCGGCATTAAATTGCAGTCCGGCCGCGAACTCCCGGCCGACATCGTCGTCAAGGCCACCGGCCTAAAAATGCTGTTCCTCGGCGGGCTGGAAATCAGCGTCGACGGCGCGCCGGTCGATTTCTCCAAGCGCTTTACCTACAAAGGCATGATGTACAACGACGTGCCGAACCTCGCCTCCGCGTTCGGCTATACCAACGCATCCTGGACGCTGAAATGCGACCTGACCTGCGAATATGTCTGCCGCCTGCTCAACCACATGGAAAAACACGGCGAAATCAGCTGCACCCCGCGCATCCGCGGCGAAGCCATCGAGCCCGATCCGTTCCTGGATTTCTCCTCCGGCTACGTGCTGCGCGCTATCGATAAAATGCCGAAACAGGGCAAGCAGGCCCCGTGGCGCGTGCACCAGAACTACGCGCTCGATCTGATGGCGCTTCGCTTCGGGTCGGTGAATGATAACGTGATGGAATTTGCACGCACAACAAAACAGCTGCAGGCGGCGGAGTAAGGAAGGCCAGGGGCTCTGCCCCTGGACCCCGCTGGGGCCGTCACGCGATAGCGTGCTGCGCACGACGGCCCCAGACCCCATTTTATAAGGGGACAATATGAACGAACCACAGATCCTTATTGTTGGGGCAGGGCCGACAGGATTGGTGCTCGCGATCTGGCTGACACGCCTCGGCGTCCCAGTGCGCATTATCGACAAAACCGCCGAGCCAGGCACAACGTCGCGCGCGCTCGTCGTCCACGCCCGCACCCTCGAATTCTACCAGCAGATCGGCCTCGCCGACGCGGCAATCGCCGCCGGCCTGCCATTCAGGGCGGTCAATCTGTGGACACGCGGCAAGCACGCCGCCCGAATCGTCTTCGGACAGATCGGCATCGGCATCAGCCCCTTCCCCTTCATGCTGATCCTGCCACAGGATCGCCACGAGGCACTGCTGGTCGATCATCTCGCGAGCCTCGGCATCGAGGTCGAACGCCGCACCGAATTGCTCGATTTCACCGACCACGATTCGCACGTCGAAGCGCGGCTGAAGCGTCCCGACGGCACCGAGGAAGTTTGCCAGGCGGCCTACATCGCCGGCTGCGACGGCGCCCATTCGATAGTGCGCGAAAAACTCAACCCCGGCTTCCCCGGCGGCACTTACGCACGCATCTTTTATGTAGCGGACGTCGAGGCGACCGGCCCCGTCTTCAACGGCGAATTGCACGCCGCACTGGACGAAGCCGATTTTCTCGGCGTGTTCCCCATGCAAGGCGAAGGAACCGGGCGACTGATCGGCGTGGTCCGGCCGCAATCGGAAACAACGCAAGCAACATTGACCTGGAACGATGTAAGCTCGCAGGTGCTTTCCCGCCTGGGCCTAAAGGTTTCGCAGGTAAACTGGTTTTCCACCTACCACGTTCACCATCGCGTAGCCACCCACTTCCGCAACGGCCGCGCCTTCCTGCTCGGCGACGCCGCGCACCTGCACAGCCCGATCGGCGGCCAAGGCATGAACACCGGCATCGGCGACGCGGTGAACCTGTCCTGGAAACTCGCCGCCGTGCTGCGCGGGCGCGCCGACGCGCGTCTGCTTGATACCTACGAACCCGAGCGCATTGCCTTCGCCCGCCGCCTGGTCGCCACCACGGACCGCGCTTTCTCGCTCGTAACGAGCAACACTTCACTTGCCCGCCTCGTGCGCCTGCGCATCGCGCCGCGCGTCGTGCCCGCGTTATTGCGGCTGAATAAAATACGCCGCCTGGCATTCCGCACCGTGTCGCAAACCGCGTTGAACTATCGCGGCGGCCCGCTTGCCCGAGGTAGCGCCGGCGCAGTCGCCGGCGGTGATCGGCTGCCGTGGATGGCACCGGACGGTCAGCCTGACGCGCCGGATAATTTCGCGAGCCAGCGCGAATTGGCGTGGCTGGTGCATGTCTACGGAACCCCGGACCCAGTCCTGGCGACCCTGTGCGCCAGCCGCGGCCTGACCCTGCGCGCCTTTCCCTGGCGCGCAACGGCCAGCGCAAACGGTCTGCGCGAGAACACGGTCTACCTGGTCCGCCCCGACGGCTACCTCGCCCTGGCCAACGCCAATGCCAACAGCCTCGCCACCTACCTCGACGAGTGGGGGCTGCACCTGTAGCCGACAACCGGGCGCGGGTATCACGCCCGGTTCTAATATGGTGACGCTCGTGGTACCGACCTCGCCAGGATGGACATCCGGGAATATCTGGACGACCAGGGCAGGAGCCCGTTCACAAATGGCGCTGACCAAGGATTTTCGGGAAACGGTCAAGGAGCGCGCGGATCGCGATCCCGCGTTTCGCGTCGGACTATATCAGGAAGCGGTGCAAACGATGTTGGATGGCGACTTCGTAACGGGCCGCGTCTTGCTGCGTGATTTCATCAACGCCACGATAGGCTTTGGTGCCTTGGCGGCGCGTGTAGGGGTTTCCGGCAAATCGCTGATGCGCATGTTCGGCCCGGCCGGGAACCCGCACGCGGCGAACTTGCTGACGGTCCTGCACGCTCTCACCGAGGAATGCCGCCTGGGCGTTATCGTGGAGGCAAAGTTGACCAAGCGGGCCCGAACCGCCGCAGAGCGCGTTGCCGCATCATGCGGCACTCATCCGACTCGGTGAGGGTCGGCGACAATTGGATGCACTTTCGCGCGCCTTCGTGCTAGGAGGGTGACCATGAACGTCGCCATGCAGAAGCCCTGGACGGTCGAGCAGTTCCTCGCCTGGGAGGAAAGGCAGGAGCTGCGCTACGAGTTCGACGGCGCGCGGCCCATCGCCATGACGGGCGGCACGTACGAACATGATGCCATCCAGGTGAACCTGGTTACCTCGCTGAACACCCGGCTACGCGGCAAGCCATGCCGCGTTCATGGCAACAGCCTCAAAATCCGCGTCCTGAACAGCATCCGCTACCCGGACGCGTTCGTGACCTGCACCCCGGTGCAACGCGGCAGCATGGTAGTCTACGAGCCCGTGGTCATTTTCGAGGTGATCAGTAAGAGCACCGCGCATACCGACCGGATGGTGAAGAACCGCGAATATGCCGGCACCGCCTCCGTGCGCCGCTACATCATGCTTGAGCAAACCGGCCCCGAAGGCATGATGTTTACCCGTTCCGGTGAGGCCGCCGAATGGCTAGGTCAAATCATCGGTGCGGAAACGATCCTGCACATGCCGGAAATCGGCATCGACCTGCCGCTCGCCGAACTTTACGCCAACATCGATCTAGCGACACCCGCCGCTGACGACGCCGACGAAATCTAAGTTATGCACATTTCGAGCCGACTAACGCTCACCTACCCTGAATAACCGAGTATGCGAAGACCCGCCCTTGTTTGTTCAATGGGAAACTTACCTAGCTTTTCAATAATCGCGCGCGCAGCACCCACGTCTTGCGCTACAACTGCCGCAGGAAGGTTGTTGGGCCGAGCCCATTTAGCAACTGCCGGTATGCCTAACCATTCAATTGACCGTAGCTCTATCGGTCCGAATTCAAATGTATCAATATAAGGCCGCGGTGTACATAACGCGGCGGCTGAAGGCATCCTCATAAGCGCAGCTGACGAAACGTCAATGAACTTAATTTCGATCTGTTCCAACTCAATTTGCGCGTCATTAAGAGCAGCAAAGAGCTTTCGCCATTTGGTATCGGACATCAATGAGGCTTTGAACCTCCTTCGCGCGGATCGACTAAGCTTCTGCAACTCCGTTGTCATGCGAACCTCGATCACGCGGCGACGTGCCGCATGGTGGACCAAGCAAAGCGTGCTTGGCTACTTCCTTCCCCTTCTCGCCCCCCGCTTCATCTTAGCCGGATCATATCCACCACCACCCGGACCCAACGGCTCCGGCGTGCGATCGCGCTTCTGCTGCCGTGACGCAAAGCTGCTCGGCGGTGGCGGCTCTAGGCCGAGATCCAGCGCCTCCAGCCGTTTGATTTCGTCGCGCAGCCGCGCCGCCTCCTCGAACTCTAGATCGGCCGCCGCGGCGCGCATGCGTTTCTCGAGCTCCGCGATCGAGGATTTCAAATCCTTGCCGACAAACTCTCGTGCGGCGGAATCCTTCACCGGCGATACCGTCACGTAATCCTGCTCGAACACCGAACCCAGCACCTCGCCGATATGCTTCTTCACCGACTGCGGCGTAATCCCATGCGCCTCGTTCCACGCGCGCTGCTTGTTGCGCCGCCGCTCGGTCTCCTCGATCGCATAACGCAAGCTCTCGGTCATGTGGTCGGCATACAGGATCACACGACCATCGATATTGCGCGCCGCACGCCCGATCGTCTGCACGAGCGAGACCTTGCTGCGCAGAAACCCCTCCTTGTCGGCATCCAGGATGGCGACAAGCGCGCACTCGGGAATATCCAGCCCCTCGCGCAGCAGGTTAATGCCGACCAGCACATCGAACACGCCGAGGCGCAGATCGCGGATGATATCGATGCGCTCCAGCGTGTCTACATCGCTGTGAAGGTAACGCACTTTCACGCCCTGCTCGGTCAAATACTCGGTCAGGTCCTCCGCCATACGTTTGGTCAGTGTCGTCACCAGCGTGCGCGCGCCCCGTGCCGCGGTGGCACGCACCTCCGCGAGCAGATCGTCCACCTGCCGCTCCACCGGCCGCACTTCCGTCACCGGATCGATCAATCCGGTCGGGCGGATCACCTGTTCGGCGAACACGCCCGCCGTGCGTTCCATTTCCCACGGCCCCGGCGTCGCGCTGACGAACAATGTCTGCGGCCGAAAACTCTCCCATTCCTCGAATTTCAGCGGCCTATTGTCGATGCAGCTCGGCAGTCGGAATCCGAACTCTGCCAGAATGGATTTGCGCGCGAAATCGCCCCGCTCCATGCCGCCGATCTGCGGCACCGTCACATGGCTCTCATCCACGATCAGCAGCGCGTTCTCCGGCAAATACTCGAACAGCGTCGGCGGCGGCTCGCCCGGATTACGCCCCGACAAATACCGCGAGTAATTCTCGATCCCCTTGCACGACCCCGTCGTCTCCATCATTTCGAGATCGAACGTCGTGCGCTGCTGCAGCCGCTCCGCCTCCAGCAGCTTGCCCTCCGCGACCAGCCCATCAAGCCGCTGCTTCAGTTCCTGCTTGATGCCGATCGTGGCCTGGTTCAGCGTCGGCCGCGGCGTCACGTAGTGGCTGTTGGCGTAAATGCTGATTTCGCTGAGCTTCGTGGTGCGCTCGCCGGTCAGCGGGTCGAATTCATCGATGCTGTCGATCTCGTCGCCGAATAACGTCACGCGCCAGGCCTGATCCTCGTAATGGCTTGGAAAAATATCGACGTTCTCGCCGCGCACGCGGAACGTGCCGCGCTGGAACGCGGCGTCGTTGCGCCGGTATTGCATTTCTACCAGCGCCTTCGTCAGTGCCTCCCGCGCGATCTTGCCGCCGACCTCGAGCTTGACCACCATGCGCGAGTAGGTTTCCACCGATCCGATACCGTAAATGCACGAAACCGACGCGACGATCACCACGTCATTGCGTTCCAACAGCGACTGCGTGGCGGCATGCCGCATGCGGTCGATCTGCTCGTTGATCTGCGCATCCTTCTCGATATAGGTATCGGTGCGCGGCACATAGGCTTCCGGCTGGTAGTAGTCGTAATAGCTTACGAAATACTCCACCGCGTTGTCGGGGAAAAACCCTTTCATTTCGCTGTATAGCTGCGCGGCCAGCGTCTTGTTAGGCGCCAGGATCAGCGTCGGCTTCTGCACCGCCTCGATCACCTTGGCCATGGTGAAGGTCTTG
>Ga0181519_10001622_pt1 | contig 19769 bp, 13 predicted proteins | sample PEATcosm2014_Bin_26_FD_121102 | JGI IMG/M metagenome (GOLD analysis project Ga0181519, IMG submission 121102) | Peatland microbial communities from MTU Mesocosm Facility, Houghton, MI, USA - PEATcosm2014_Bin02_10_metaG | ecosystem: Environmental > Terrestrial > Soil > Wetlands > Peat | place...
CGATCCGGAAGTGAGCTGGCGCCATCGCCGCATCATCCTCAAGGGCGACGTTCCGTCGCCGGCGAACCCGCCGTCCGGCTGCCACTTCCATCCCCGCTGTCCCGCGGTGCTGCCGATCTGCGGCACGGTCGCCCCGGTGGCGCGCGAACTCGCACCAGGCCATCTCGCGGCCTGCCATCTCAACGATCCGGCCATCGTCGGAGAGCGGGCGCCAGGCATGGCGGGAACCGGCGTCGTCGAACCCCCGCGGGCATGGCGCGACCCGCCGCCCTCATTTGAGAAAGGACGAAGCGATGATCATCCGTGATGTGTTCCCGACGCGTGTGCGGTCGGGCTATTTCAACAAGGATCTCCCGGCCATCAAGGCCGGACCGGAGGCGGATGGCTTCGCTTATCTTGGCCCTCCGCGGACACCCGGCTTTTCCGCCATCGTCCAGCCCGGAGAAGGCATTTCGGTGATGCTGGTGTTGGAGGATGGCAGTGTCGGCTTCGGCGATTGCGTCGACGTCATCCTGGCCGGTCTCGCTGGCCGCGATCCCCTGTTCCGGGCCGACCAGCATCTCGGCGTGATCGGCGGCGCGGTGCGCGACCTCCTGGTCGGGCGGGATGCGCGCCGCTTTCGCCCACTGGCCGACGCGGTCGAAGGCTTCCGCCACGAAGGCACGCCGCTCCATGCGGCCGTGCGCTACGGAGTGAGCCAGGCGCTGCTGCACGCCGCGGCGCTGGCCAACCGGGTGACCATGGCCGAGGTGGCGGCCACCGAGTACGGGACATCCCTGCCCATCCTTCCGCTTCCGGTCCTCGCCTCGTGCCTGACGCACGACTACCTCCAGATCGACCGCATGATCATGAAGCGGGCTGAGCTCCTGCCGCATTCCTCCTTCCATATCGCCGAGCGCGATCTCGGCGCCGACGGCGGGAAGTTCCTGGCCTACGCGGAGTACCTCGCCCGGCGTGTCCGGACCCTCGGCGGCGAAAGCTACCGCCCCACCATCCACCTCGACGTCTACGGCACGATCGGCGAGTTGTTCGCGATGGACCTCGACGCCGTGGTCGACTATCTGGCCAGGACCAAGGCGGCAGTGGGAGAACTTAATCTCCTCATCGAGACGCCGGTGCTCTGCGCCTCGAAGGCGGCGCAGATCGAAGCCTTCCAGACCATGCGGCGTAAGCTCAGGGCGAAGGGCGTCGCCGTTCGACTCATCGCCGATGAATGGTGCAATACGCTTGAGGACATCCGCGAGTTTGCCGACGCCGACGCGGTCGATCTGGCCCAGGTGAAGACGCCCGATCTCGGCGGCATCGGCAACTCCATCGAGGCCGTCCTGTATTGCCGCAATCGCGGTGTCGGCAGCTATCTCGGCGGCTCCGGCAACGAGACCGAGCAGTCGGCCCGGGTGACGGCGGAGATCGGTCTGGCGAGCGGCGCCGATTTCATCCTGTCGAAGCCCGGCTTCGGCGGCGACGAGGGGCTGATGATCGTGTCGAACGCCATGCAGCGCGCGCTCGCTCTCGCCGCGCGCCGCAAGGCCATGCCTTCGGCGGCGCCGTAAGGGAACTCTGACACGTCGCCGGAACAATCGCGAACGGCCGCGGCCGGCATTGACAAGGCGGGGCAGGTTCGACTTCTATCCCGGATTGAATTCTGGCGAGGCAATTTTCGGCGTGCACGCCGCAGGCCGGAGCTGCCAGATCATAACCGGAGGAGACCCATGAGCAGTTTCATCCCACGCCTCCTCGTCTCGCGCCGATCTCTCTTTGCCCTGCTGCCGCTTTCCATGATCGGCGGATCGGCGAGCGCCCAGGAAAAGCCGAAGATGGGCGGCACGCTGGTCGCCGCGATCGGCGGCGAGCCCAGCACTCTCAACCTTGACATCACCACCGACTTCTACCCCTACGTGGTCGGCGGCCCGATCTACAGCAAGCTCGCCACCCTTGGCCCCGACAGTCAGCCGGTTCCCGATCTCGCCAGGTCCTGGGAGATTTCCGCCGATGGCAAGGTCTATACGTTCCACCTGAACAACGGCGTCAAATGGCACGACGGCCGGCCGTTCACCTCCGACGACGTCAAGTTCACCTTCGAGAAGATCATCGCGGTCTACCACGGCTCGGGGCAAACCATATTCAAGCGCGTGAGCTCCATCGAGACGCCTGACGCCAGCACCGTCGTCGTCACGCTGAGCGAGCCGTATGCCGCGTTCTTCACCTTCATCGCCCGCGACGGGCGCATCATGGCGAAGCACATCTATGAAAAGGGCGCGATCCTGGAGAACCCGGCCAACATCAAGCCGATCGGGACCGGTCCATTTCGCTTCGTGGCGTGGAACCGCGGCAGCGACATCACACTCGAACGCAATCCCGATTACTTCGTGACCGGCCAGCCCTACCTCGACAAGATCGTGTTCAAGATCATTCCGGATGCGTCGGCCCGGCTGGTGGCCCTGGAAGCAGGCGAAATCGACTATATTCCAGCCTACGACCTCGAAAACGCCGCGATCGAGCGGCTGCAGAAATCGAAAGACATAACGGTGACCTCGAAGGGCCACGAGTCCTGGGCCGCGATCACCGAGCTCATGTTCAACATGGACAAGGCCCCCTATAACGATGTGCGGGTGCGCCGCGCGCTCTCGCAGGCCATCGACCGGAAGTTCATCGTCGACAAGGCGGGATTCGGCCTGAACAAGGTTGCGACCGGACCCATCTCCAGCGAGATGGCCTGGGCCTATACTCCGGACGTGCGCATCTATCCCTACGATCCGAAGGCAGCGGAGCAACTGCTCGACGAAGCCGGCGTCAAGCGCGGCCCCGACGGTGTGCGGTTCCACACCAAGGTGGTGGCGTTACGGGGCGCCGACATCTTCGCCAGGACCGCGGAGATCGTCGCCAATCAGTTCAAGGCGGTGGGAGTCGACGTCCAGGTCAGCATCCTTGACCGGGCGACCGCACTGCCCCAGGTCTACACCACGCGCGAATTCGACATGTTCATCCATTCGCTGACCACCGGTCCCGACCCGGCGATCGGCGTCGAGCGGCAGTACGCCGCGTACAACGTCCGCCCATCGCCGTTCACCAACGCCGCGGGCTACCGGAATCCGCAGGTGGACAAACTGCTCGCCGACGCCGGCGTGGCCACCTCGCGCGACCAAAGGGCAGCGCTATACAAGGACTTCCAGAAGATCGTCGTCGATGACGCACCCCTGGTCTGGCTCTATGAGGACAAGACCTTCTCGGCCTATCGCAACGAGTTCGGCGGGATGCATGATTGGGGCCCGGATTCCAACTACGATCTGGGCCGGGCCTGGTGGAAGAAGGGCAAGGCCGCGCCCTGACATGCAAGCCGCGCGACGGCCGTTGCGAAGAACCGATGCGCCAGTGGCATGAGCTGGCCGAGTGGAGCCCCGGGATGACGATCACCGCCGGCCTCGCCGCTTTCTGCTTCCGGGCAGGAACCGAACCCCTCCCCGCCGCAGTCCAGCAGCGCGCGCGGCTCTGCGTCGCCGACCATCTGCATGCGGCGATGCGGGGCGCGCGCACGGAGACCGCCACCCGGCTGATGCGCTATCTGAATCCGGACGGCGGTGCGCCGGCGCCGACCGCGGAAGCCGCCGCGCTTTTCCTCGGGGCCGCGTCGACCGTCTATGAGATCGACGACGTGCATCACGACACCTCGATGCACACCGGATCGGTGGTCGTTTCAGCGGCGTTGGGCTGCCTTGCCGAAAGGCCCAGTTCCGGACGCCGCCTGCTTGCCGCGATCGCCGCCGGCTATGAGGTGGCGATCCGGGTCAGCATCGCCGCTGGCGAGCGCCACTACCAATACTTCCATTCGACGGCGACCTGCGGGACGATTGCCGCGGCCGCGACGGCGGCGATCCTGTACGAGCTCGATCCGGAACAGATGTCCAACGCAATGGGGCTGGCCGCGACCTCCGCCAGCGGGCTGTGGGAAGACATCAACGACGGTGCGATCGGCGTCAAGCATCTGCATTCCGGCTTCGCCGCCGAACGCGGCATCCGTGCGGCAAAGCTCGCCCACCTCGGTCTTCGCGCAGCGCGGCGCAGCATCGAAGGCGAACGGGGATTTCTGGCGGCGCTGGCGGGCCGGCCATCCGCCGCTCCCGGCGACGTCCAGGAAATTCTCCTCGCCGGCCTCGGCGAGCGCTGGACGATCCTGCGGAACATCTTCAAGCGCTATCCGTTCTGCCTGGCCTGCTTCGAGCCGCTCGAAGGCATCCGGCACCTCGTCGAGGCGGGCAGACGGCCGATCGATGACGTGCGTTCGGTGTTGGTCGCGCTGTATCCGCGGAGCGCGTCGATTGTGGGGCAGACCGATCCGCAGAATCAGTTGCAGGCAAAATTCAGCGCCACATTCGCCGTCGCGCTCGTGCTCGCCGGCCGCGATCCGGAGGACGCGACCCTTCCCGAGGAATGGCTGGTCGATCCGGCGGTTCGCCGCTGGTATCCGCACGTCCGCGTACTGGCCGACAGCACGGTGCCACGACGGCACGCACGCGTCACGGTCTGCTGGAACGACGGCACGGAACAGTGCGCGGACCGGCCTCTGCGCAGTCTCAGCGAATCGGAGGTCTGGTCTCGCTTCGCCGGCGCTTGCCGGCAATTTGGCGGGGCTCGCTCGGGTGAACTCGAGGCGGTGGTCGCCGGCGCGGCAGACCTCGGGGATGCGACCGAACTGTTCAGGCTGGTGCGCGCCGCGGTTGGCATGTGATTCCCGGCCCGCCGGCCGCGCACCGCTTATCGATGACCGCGGCCCCAGCCGCCGCCCCGGCCGCCCCAACCCCATCCGCCGCGGCCACCCCAGCCACGCCCCCAACCGCCACGCCAACCCCAACCACCAACAATGACCGAGGGCCGATAGGCGTAAACCGGTGGGTAATAATAATAAGCCGGCGGCGCATAGTACACCGGCGGTGGAGCATAGTATGGCGCATAATAAACGGGTGGTGCGTAGTAAGCGGGCTGCGCAAGTCCCACAGACGGATAAACCGCACCCCCCAAGGCACACAAGGGGAGAACGATCAGCGCGATACAACGACTGCGCACGGACTCCTCCATCTCTTATGGTTACCCCTGCCCCGTGCCACCACGGCACGCGATGGAGCCGCCCCTTACGGAGCTTTTCCACCCCCCTATATATCAGCTGTCGGGCCGCCGGAGTGAGGCCTTGAGCATGTCCAAAACGCGGGTCGGGCGGCAGCGAACCGCCGGCCAGAGACGACGGCGCCCGCCGCACCGGCTGGAGACGACCCATGGCGACTGAGCAAGAATTCCCGGTCGGCCTGTGCCACACCGTCGAGGGCCGGCGCGTGATCGGGCGGGCGGCGGACCCGGCGTGGCGCCGCTGGGGCCCGTATCTGAGCGATCGTCAGTGGGGCACGGTGCGCGAGGACTACAGCCCCGACGGAAACGCCTGGGACTCCTTCCCGCACGACCACGCGCGCAGCCGCGCCTATCGCTGGGGCGAGGACGGGCTCGCCGGCTGGAGCGATGACCGGAGCCTGTGGTGCCTCGCACTCGCGCTGTGGAATGGCCGCGACCCGTTTCTGAAGGAACGGCTGTTCGGCCTGACCAACGGCGAAGGCAACCACGGTGAGGATGTCAAGGAGCTCTATTTCCACAGTGACGGCGTGCCGAGCCATGCCTACATGCGGATGCTCTACAAATACCCGCAGGCCGAGTTTCCCTACGCGCGGCTGGTCACGGAAAACCGCCGCCGGGGCCGACAGGACCGCGAGTTCGAACTGATCGACACCGGCCTGTTCGATGAGGACCGCTATTTCGACGTCACGGTCGAGTATGCCAAGGCGACGCCGGACGACGTGCTGATGCGTGTCAGCGTGTGCAACCGTGGCGCCGGGCCCGCGCGCCTGCACGTGCTGGCGCAACTCTGGGCGCGCAACACCTGGTCCTGGGTCCAGGATGGCGAACGTCCGCTGCTGCGCGCCCGCCTAGACGGCAGCGTGGAGGCGCTGCACCCGCAGTTCGCGCCGCGCCAGTTCGCCTGCGACGGATCGCCCGTGCTGCTGTTCTGCGAGAACGACACCAATGTCCGCCGCCTCTACGGCACGCCGGCGCCGGGACCCTTCAAGGACGGCGTGCACGACCGTGTGGTGGGCGGCGACATGGCGGCGGTCAGCCCGCTCAACGAAGGCACGAAATGCGCGGCCTGGCGCGTGCTCGACCTGGCCGCACACGCGACGGCGGAGCTGCGGCTGCGCTTCCGGCCGGCGCGGGAGCGGGGCGACCCGTTTGCCGATTTTGACCCGGTGTTGCGCCGCCGCCGGGACGAGGCGGATGAATTCTTCGCCGTGCTGCAGCGGGGAATCGCCGATCCCGACGCGCGGCTGGTGCAGCGCCAGGCACTCGCCGGCATGCTGTGGTCGAAGCAATTCTACCATATCGACATTCCGCGATGGCTCGCCGGCGATCCGGCCCAGCCGCCACCGCCCGCCGCGCGCCGCCGCGGTCGCAACGCCGACTGGCAGCACCTCAACAACGCGGACGTCATCTCGATGCCCGACAAGTGGGAGTATCCCTGGTACGCCGCCTGGGACCTCGCGTTTCATTGCGTGACGCTGGCGCTGATCGATCCCGGGTTCGCCAAGTCGCAGATCGTGCTGCTGACGCGCGAATGGTACATGCACCCGAACGGCCAGTTGCCCGCCTATGAGTGGTCGTTCGGCGATGTCAACCCGCCGGTGCACGCCTGGGCGGCCTGGCGCGTCTATCAGATGGATCGCGCGCTGACCGGGCAGCCCGACCGCGCCTTCCTCGAGCGCGTGTTCCACAAGCTGCTGCTGAACTTCACCTGGTGGGTGAACCGCAAGGACGCAGAGGGGCGCAACGTTTTTCAGGGCGGCTTCCTCGGCCTGGACAACATCGGCATCTTCAACCGCTCCGAGCCGCTGCCCACCGGCGGGTTCATCGACCAGGCCGACGGCACCGCCTGGATGGCGATGTACACGCTGAACCTCCTGCGCATCGCCATCGAGCTGGCGCAGGACAATCCGGTCTATGAGGACGTCGCCACCAAGTTCTTCGAGCACTTCCTCTATATCGCCGGCGCCATGGCCAACATCGGCGGCAGCGGCATCGACCTGTGGGACGAGCAGGACCAGTTCTTCCACGACGTGCTCACCCTGCCCGACGGACGGCACGTGCCGCTGCGCGTGCGCTCCATGGTCGGACTGATCCCGCTGTTCGCCGTCGAGGTGATCGACGCGGCGATGCTCGCGGGGCTGCCCGACTTCGCGCGACGGCTGCGGTGGTTTCTCGAGCACCGGCCCGATCTGGCCAGGCTCGTGTCGCGCTGGCATGAGCCAGGCCGCGGCGAGACGCATCTGCTGTCACTGTTGCGCGGCCATCGCATGAAGGCGCTGCTGCGGCGCATGCTGGACGAAACCGAGTTCCTCTCCGACTACGGCGTGCGCGCCTTGTCGCGCTACCACGCCGCGGCCCCCTACGCGTTTGGGCATGCCGGCGATGTCTTCAGCGTCGGCTATCTGCCCGGCGAATCCGATGGCGGCCTGTTCGGCGGCAACTCCAACTGGCGCGGACCGGTCTGGATGCCGGTGAACTACCTGCTGATCGAGAGCCTGCGCGAATTCCATCGCTACTATGGCGACGACTTCCGGGTGGAATGTCCGGTCGGCTCCGGCCGCGCCCTCAGCCTGTGCGAGGTCGCCGACGAACTGTCGCGGCGGTTGAGCCGGCTGTTCCTGCGCGGCGCCGACGGACGGCGCCCATCCCTGGGCGAGCATGCCCTGCATCAGCAGGACCCGGCATTCCGCGACCACCTGCTGTTTCACGAGTATTTCCACGGTGACACCGGCCGCGGCCTCGGCGCCGCGCATCAGACCGGCTGGACCGGCCTGGTCGCGCTGCTCCTGCACCCTCGGACGGCGGCGGATCTTTGCGGCTTCGTTATGAGCAACGAAGGGATGGCGCGCGCACCATGATCAGTCCCTCCCTTCGCCAACTCCCGTGTCCGTGCCTCTGAAAGGAAGCAGGCCGCTCAACCCAGGCCGAGCGTCTGCCGGTGGCGGCGCAGGTATTCCGCCTCGGCCGGCGTGGCACGATCGGTCGTGGTCATGGCGCGGTGCCACAGCGGATAGATCGGCGTCGGTCGCGCGACGGCCTCGATACGGTCGTGCTGGTCCGGCGTCAGGGTGATCGCGGCGGCGCCCAGACAGTCGCGAAGCTGATCGTCGGTGCGCGCGCCGAGCACGATCGGACCGACATTGGGACGCGCCCTCAGCCACGCCAGCGCGGTCTGCGCGACTGTGGCGCCCTGCTCCGCCGCCACCGCCTTCAGCGCGTCGACAACACGCCAGAGGCGCTCCCAGTCCATGACCCACGGTTCCCGCCATTTGCTGGCCTGCCGGGAGCCTTCCGGAGCGGCCTGGTCGCGGCCGACCTTGCCGGTCAGCAGGCCCTGGCCCAGCGGGCTCCAGATCATCGCGGCGACCCCGAGATCCGCCCCCGCGGGGAGCAGTTCGTACTCGGCCTCCCGCGCCTCGGCAGTATAGTAGATCTGCTGCGCGACCGGCGCGATCAGGCCGCAGGCCCTGGCCGTCATCACGGTCTTGGCGAGCGCCCAGCCGCTGTGGTTCGAGACGCCCCAATAACGGATTTTCCCGGCCTTGACGAAGCCGGTCATGGTTTCGACCGTTTCCTCGACCGGGGTGACCCCGTCCCAGCGGTGGGCGAAGTAGAGGTCTACATAATCGGTCTGCAGGCGCCGCAGCGACGCCTCGAGCTGGGCGGTCAGATGCGCGCGCGACGTGCCCGTGCCGTTCGGCGGCGGGCCCATCCGGCCGCCGGCCTTGGTGAAGATCAGCGCCTGGTCGCGTCGCCCCGCCAGCGCTTCGCCGACGACACGCTCGGAATCACCGCGTGAATAGACATTGGCCGTATCGATGGCATTGACGCCGGCATCCAGCGCGATGTCGATCTGGCGGCGGGCGGTCTCGCCGACGGCCGAGCCCAACCCCTCGAAGCCATGCGTGCCGGCGAACGTCATGGTGCCGAAGACGAATTTCGAGACGCACAATCCCGAATTTCCGAGCTGAACGTAGTCCATGCCTGGTCTCCATCGCTATTTGGCCGATATTTTAGAGCCGGGCGGGATGTTCGTCCATCCCGCGGCAGGCCAGGCCGATCCGGCCCGATCCTCAACCTCCGACCCTATGCTTTTCCTATGCGCAGGTCGGCATCGACTATGCGGTTCACATGGCGCGGCCGGCGAAGCGGCATCGGTTTCATATGGCTCATGCCCGCCATGGCCATTACATTCCAATCGTCGTCGTTGCAAACCGGCTCTGGCGTTTTGCCGATCCGCCGCGAGCGGTGCCGGAGCGCGACCGCATCGCGCCGACGAGTCCTGTACCGAGAGCGCGTCCGTCTACGGAGTGATAGCGATGAACTTTGTCGTGTGCCTGCCTGCCCTTTTCGCACGGGGTTTGCTCGGTCCGGACGCCTGTCTGGGGTTTGCCGGAGGTTGCGCGCGGCAAACATGAAGGAGGCTGTCGCACGTCAGCCCATGTGGCCGCAAACCGCTCTCGCCGGCCGCGCTGCGGTGCTGGTGATCGACGGCGACACGGGTCGCCGCCGCTTCATCGGGCGCATCCTGCGCGCCGCCGGCTGCACCGTTGCCAGCTTCGCCGACCCGGCGGCGGCACGCTCCGCCCTGAGCGAAAACCGCTGCGACGTGCTGCTGCTTTCGCTGGAGTCGGGACAGGAAGACCGGATGGCGGCGGTGCGCGCCTGTTGCCCGGAGGGTTCGGTTCCCGTGCTGGCGCTGCTGGAGGACGACAGTTCGGAAACCGTCGCGCGCATGCTGGACGCGGGCGCCGACGATTGCCTCACGGCGCCGTTCGATGCGTCCGATCTGTCGCTGCGGATCGTCCGGCTGATGCGCCTGGCCTGGCGGCGGCGCGGATTGGCCCCGCTGGACTGGGTCGCCGGCGTGCAGCTTGACTTCACCCGCCCGCTGGTGCGCCTGGGCGGTCGCGAAATCCCGTTGACCAAGCTGGAATACCGCACGCTTTGGGTGCTGGCCCAGGGCAAGGGCGGGGTGTCGCCGTTCAACGACATCGAGTTGCGGGTCTGGGGCAACACCGACCGGTCGCACCGCTGGGTGCTGCGCCGGGTGATCCGCAACCTGCGCCGCAAGCTGGGTTGCGGCGCGTCGGGACACGTGTTGCTGCTCGCCGAGCCACGCATCGGCTACCGGCTGGTCGGTCCCGCATCACCACCGTAATCCGCTGGGAATCGCGCCATGTTCGACGTGCTGATGATCGCCCTCATCGTGCTGGCGGCACTGGGTCCGGCGGCGTACGCTGGCCTGTGTCGAAGGATCTGACCCCATGACCCTCACCGGCACGGCTCAACTGCTGATTTTCCTGGCGCTGCTGCTGGCCACGGTGCGCCCGCTCGGCGGCTACATGCAGCGGGTGTTCGCCGGCGAGCCCACGCTGTTGTCGCCGCTGCTGCGCCCGGTCGAGGCGGCGCTGTACCGCCTGGCCGGCGTGCGCCCGGCCGAGGAACAGAACTGGCACCGCTACGCCCTGTCCTTCCTGATTTTCCATCTGCCCGGCGTGCTGGCGCTCTATGCCCTGCTGCGGCTGCAGGACGTGCTGCCGCTCAACCCCGCGGGCCTCGGCCCGGTCGCGCCCGACCTGGCGCTGAACACCGCGGTCAGCTTCGCCACCAACACCAGCTGGGAGTCCTATGGCGGCGAGACCACGCTCAGCACCCTCTCGCAGATGGCCGGAATCGCGGTCCAGAGCTTCCTCTCGGCCGCCGCGGGCATCTCGGTCGCGATGGCGCTGGTGCGCGGCTTCGCCCGCCGCGGCACCACGACGATCGGCAATTTCTGGGCCGATGTCACCCGCGCCACGCTGTATGTGCTGCTGCCCATCTGCGTGCTGGCCGCCCTGGTGCTGGCCTGGCGGGGCGTGCCGCAGACGCTGGCGGGGCCGGCGACGGTGGTGACGCTGGAAGGTGCCAAGCAGACGATCGCGCTCGGCCCGGTCGCCTCCCAGGAAGCCATCAAGATGATCAGCGGCGACGGCGGCGGCTTCTTCAACGCCCAGTCCGCCCATCCGTTCGAAAACCCGACGGCGCTCACCAACCTGCTCGGCATCCTGCTGATGCCGCTGCTGGGGGCGGCGTTGACCAACAGCTTCGGCCGCATGGTGGGCAACGAGCGCGAGGGCTGGGCGCTGCTGATCACCATGCTCGCGCTGCTGGTGGCGGGCTGGATGGTGCTGCACGGGGTGGAAGCCGGCGGCAACCCGCTGTTGCCGGCGGGCGTGGACCAGCATCTGGGCAACCTCGAGGGCAAGGAGGTCCGCTTCGGCGTGGCCGGCTCGGCGCTGTTCTCCGAGCTTGGCACCGCGACCTCGTCGGGCGCGGTGAACGCCATGCACGACAGCTACCTGCCGCTCAGCGGCTTCGTGCTGCTGTCCAACATGATGCTGGATGAGGTGATCATCGGCGGCCCCGGTTCCGGCCTGTTCGGCATCCTGCTGTTCGCCGTGGTCGCGGTCTTCATCGGCGGGCTGATGATCGGGCGAACGCCGGAATACGTCGGCAACAAGATCGAGGCGCGCGAGATCAAGATGGCGATGCTGGCGATCCTGGTGGTGCCGGCGGTGTTGCTGTCGCTGACCGCGCTGACGGTGGTCATCCCGGCCGGGCTCGCCGGCCTGGGCAACGCCGGGCCGCACGGGTTCGTGGAAGTGCTGTATGCCTACACCTCGGCGGCCAACACCAACGGCAGCAGCTTCGCCGGCCTCACGACCAACACCCCGTTCTACAACCTGACCCTGGCGCTCGCGATGGCGGTCGGACGATTCCTGGTGGCGGTTCCGGTGATCGCGCTGGCCGGCTCGCTGGCCACCAAGCGGCGCATCGCGCCCTCGCAAGGCACCTTGCCGACCACCGGGGCGATGTGGGTCGGGCTGCTGCTGGGCGTGATCGTCATCGTCGGCGGGCTGACGTATTTTCCGGCGCTGGCGCTGGGGCCGGTCGCCGAGCACCTGGCGATGCTGCGGGGCGCTACGTTCTAGAGCGATGGCGTGCCCGAACCGGCGAAACGCGATGGCGGTCTCCAGCCATAAGAAGAGGCTCCGGCAGATCGGCCGGAGCCTCAGTTGAGGAGGGATAATCCAATGCGGAGGCCCATTTGTTTTGGACCAACGGACGCCGATGGGGGATCAGCGAACCCGCGATAGTCACCATGGGCGGGCGCGGCCTGCCTTGAACAGGATCGGAAAATACTCAGACCGGCATCTTCGGCGGGAACCGGCCGGCGCGTCCGCTCAATCCCCCACCGCCACCCCCTCCCGCCGCGGATCGGCGCCGCCCGAGAGCTCCTCCGGGCTCAGCGCGATGATGGCCAGGCCGCTGATCGACGTGTAGCTCCGCACCTTCTGCCCGCGCGCCGCCAGCGCCGGCGCCAGCGCGGCCGCGGCCGTCCCCGCCTCCAGATCGGCACTGTCGTCGAGGCTCGAAACATGCGGCGCGGCGGCGGCGGCGGCCGGGTCCACGCCCCAGTCCAGCAGTTCGACCAGTGCCTGCGTCACGTCGCCGATGATGCGCGCCCCGCCCACCGAGCCGAGCACGAACCGCAGCCGGCCCGCGCGGTCGAACACCAGCGTGGGCGCCATGGAGCTGAGCGGCCGCTTGCCCGGTTCCACCCGGTTCGCCACCGCCCGCCCCGCCACCGACGGGACAAAGGAGAAATCGGTCAGCTCGTTGTTGAGCAGGAACCCGTTGACCAGCAGCCGCGAGCCGAAGACGTCCTCCACCGTGGTGGTCAGGCTCACCGCGTTGCCGTCGTCGTCCACCACCGAGATCTGGCTGGTACCGTGCTCCGGCTGCGCTGGGGCCGGGGCGAGTTCCGGCGCCGGCCAGTCCGGGTTGCCCGCGCGCACGCCGGCCATCGCCCGGTCGCGGTCGATCAGTTGCGCCCGCGTGGTCAGATAGTCCGCCGCCAGCAGGCCGGGCAGCGGCAGGGCGACGAAATCGCTGTCGGCGAGATAAAGCGCCCGATCCGCTCGGGCCAGCCGCTCGGCCTCGATGAGCAGATGCGCCGCGTCCACCCCCGGCGTGCCGGCGTCGCGCGCCAGCCCGGCGATGTCCAGATGCGCCAGCAGGCCCAGCGTTTCGAGCACCGTCGGCCCGCCCGAGGAGGGCGGCCCCATGCCGCAAACCCGCCAGGCCCGGTACAGCCCGCAGACCGGCTCGCGTTGTTTCGGCACATAGGCGGCGAGGTCGTCGGCGGTCAGCAGGCCCGGATTGGCGTCGGTGCGCACGGCGGTCGCGATCGCCACCGCCAGCGCCCCGCGATGCAGCGCCACCGCGCCGCCGGCGGCAATCGCGCGCAGCGCCTCGGCGAACGACCCGTTCACCACCGTCTCGCCGGCCTGCAAGGGGGTGCCGTCGGGGCGGAAGAAATACGCCCGCGCCGCCGGCCGCGAGCCCAGCCGCTCGGCATCCGCGGCGATCGCGGCGGCCAGGCGCGGCGGCACGGCGAAACCCCGCTCGGCCAGCCCGATGGCGGCGGCGAACAGCCGCTCCCAGGGCAGCCGTCCATAGGCGCGATGCGCGGCCTCCAGCATGGCGAACGCGCCCGGCACCCCGACCGCCCGCCCGCCCACGGCGGCCGCGTAAAAGCCCATCGGCCGGCCGTCCGCGGCCAGGAACAGGTCGGACCCGGCGGCGGCCGGCGCGGTCTCGCGGCCGTCCCAGGCCGTCACCTTCCCGCTCGCCGCCGCGTAGTGCAGCATCACCGCCCCGCCGCCCAGGCCGGAGGCCTGCGGTTCCACCAGGGCGAGCACGGCCTGCGCCGCGATCGCGGCATCCACCGCCGAGCCGCCGGCGCGCAGCACGTCGAGCCCGGCCCCAGCGGCCAGCGGTTCGGCGGCGATGATCATGTGGTGGCGCGCCCGCGCCGGCTCGCCCGACGCCGGGGCGGCGAAAGCGACCGCCAGGCCAAGGCAGACCAGAAGAATGCGGCGCTGCCGGAGCATCATGCGTTCTCCCATCGATCGTGCCATCCTGCCAGTGATTGGTACGATCCGGAAACCTCCGCCGAATGACACTTTCGCCATCCCCGACGCCCTCCCCGGATCGCCGAGCCCGGGGGCGCACCGCCCAGCGCCGCGGCCTTGCCGCCGAAGCCGCCGCCTGCGCCGCGCTGGAAGCGGACGGCTGGACCGTGCTCGGCCGCCGCCTGCGCACCGAGGCGGGAGAGGTCGATGCGGTGGCCGAAAAGGACGGTCTGCTCGCCGTGCTGGAGGTGAAAAGCCGGCCCACCCTGGCGGGAGCCGCGGCGGCGCTGTCGCCGCGCCAGCGCGTCCGCCTGCTCGGCGCCGCCGCCATCCTGCTGGCCGAACATCCCCAGTGGGGCCGCAATGGCGTGCGTTTCGACGTCCTGCTGGTCGATGCCGCCGGCGCGGTGCGCCGCATCGCCGACGCCTTCCGCCTGGAGGGATGACCGGCGCGCCGGCGCGGAGTATGCAGGAGGCCCCCGATGGGTTGCCGAGGAGCCGGCCGATGCGCCTGTCATGTCTTTGTTATGCCGCCGTTCTGGCCGGCCTGTCCCTGCCGGCCGCCGGGCAGGCCCTGGTGCCCCCGGAGGCGCCTTCGCCCTACGGCATCCGCCTGCCGACGCCGGACGTCGACGAGAACGCCCCGCCCGCGGCCTTCCTGAATGCCGCCCGCCGGGCGATCGCCGCCGGTCGCGACGGCGAGGCGCTGGAGGCGCTGGAGCGGGCCGAGAGCCGGGTGCTGGACCGCTCGGTGCGGCCCTCGCGTGCCGGCCTTCCCAGCCCGCAGCCGCTGGTGGCGCGCATCGCCGAGGCCCGCACGGCGCTGGCCAGCGGCGATCGGATGCAGACGCTGCAACTGATCGACCAGGCGCTCGCCATCCTGGCGGCCCGACGACCCTAGCGCGCGACCCCCGACCTCGAGGAAGCTCATATGGCCGTCCGTCGCCTTGCCGCCCTCGTTCTCGCCCTGCCGCTGCTGGCCGGGGCGGCGCCGTCCGACCGTTCGGTGCTCGCCCCCGATCCGACGCCACCCGCGGCGGTGCGCAACGACCCGGAAAGCGTGCGCGCGCGCGCCGAGCGGGGCGAGGTCGCCGCACAGATCGAACTCGGCGTGCGCTTCGGCCACGGTTGGGGGGTGCCGCAGGATGGCGAGGCGGCGATGCTGTGGCTCAGCCGCGCCGCCAAGCAGGGCAGCGCCGTCGCCAACCGCGAGATGGCGCTGCTGCTGTTGCGCGGCGAGGCGGTGGCCAGGGAGCCGGTGCGCGGCGCCGAATTGCTGCGCCAGGCCGCCGATGCCGGCGACGCGCCGGCCCAGGCCGCCCTGGGAGCCGCCTACGCGCTGGGGCTCGGGGTCGCGCAGGACTTCGAGGCCGCGGTGACCTGGAGCCGCCGCGCGGCCGAGCAGGGCAATCCGACCGGCCAGACCAATCTCGGCGAGTATTACGAATTCGGCCGCGGCGTTGCCGCCGACCCAGCAGCGGCGGCCACCTGGTACCAGCGTGCGGCCGACCAAAACTATCCGCGCGCCATGGTGCGTCTGGGCAATCTGCAACAGCGCGGCCTGGGCGTGCCGCGCGATCCGGAGGCGGCTTTCGCGCTCTACATGCGCGCCGCCCGGAGCGGCGACCGCATGGGCCAGCGCAGCGTCGGCATCGCCTATAGCGAGGGTGCCGGCGTGGCGCGCAGCGACAGCGAAGCGGTGGGCTGGCTGACCGCGGCCGCCGAGCAGGGCGACGGCATCGCCGCTTTCCTGCTGGCCATCGCCTGCGAGGAAGGGCGCGGCCTGCCGCAGGACCACATGCAGTCCTGGCAGTGGCTGATGCGGGCCGCCGGGGCGGGCGACCTGATGGCCCAGGGCATGGTGGGCGAGCGCTGGTACTGGGGCGTCACCGCGCCCCGGCGCGACCTGGCCGAGGCCCGGCACTGGCTGGAAACCGCGCTGGCGACGGCCCGCAGCGAAGCGCTGTTCCGCACCCCCGAACCCGGTTCGCCCGAGGCGCGCCAGCTTGCGACGGTGCGCCTGCTGCTCGGCCGGCTGCTGACCGAGGGGGGCGCCGGCCTGCCCGATCCGCCCCGGGGCGCGGCGCTGATCGCCCAGGCCGCCGAGCAGAATGCCGACGCGATGAACGAACTGGCGCGGCTGTATTGGTCCGGTAGCGGGGTGGACAAGGACCAGGACCGGGCTGCGGTCCTGTTCCGCCAGGCCGCGGAAAAAGGCTCGGCGCCGGCGGCCTTCAATCTCGCCCAGGGATTGCGCGCGGGCTGGGCCGTCCCGGTCTCGAAGAACCCGCAGGCCGAGGCGCTCGCCTGGTATCGCCGCTCCGCCGCGCTCGGCCATGTGCCGGCCTGGGTGGCGCTGGGCGAGATGCTGGAAAGCGGCGCCGGGGGCGTGCGCGACGAGGGCGAGGCCCTGGTGTGGTACCGCCTGGCGGCCGCGCGCGGCGAGCCGCTGGGCGAGCAGCACCTGGCCGACGGCTACCGCGCCGGCCGGCTCGGGCTGCCGCTCGACCCCGCCGAGGCGCTGCGCCTGTATCGCAACGCCGCCGACCATGGCCTGCCCGGCGCGGTGTTCATGCTCGGCGTGATGGCGGAGGGGGGCGAGGGCCAGCCGGCGAATGCCGAGGCGGCATTGGAGCTGTATCGCCGCGCCGCCGCGGCCGAGTGGCCGGCGGCGCTGATGCGGCTGGGCGACGCGGCGCGCGACGGCACGCTGGGCCAGCCGCACGACGATGCCGCGGCGATGGCGCTGTACCGCCGCTCCGCCGCGCTCGGCCTGCCGCTGGCCCAGACCAATCTGGGCTGGATGCTGGAACGTGGCCGTGGCGCCCCGGCCGACCCCGCGGCGGCGCTGGCGCAGTACCGCGCCGCGGCGTCGCACGGCGAGCCCTTCGCCGAAATGCGCCTGGGGCAGGCCTATCGGCAGGGCGAACTGGGGCTGGCGCCCGACGACGCGGCGGCGCTGACGTGGTACCGCGCCGCCGCCGGGCACGGCAATGTCGACGCCATGGTGGCGCTCGGGCTGATGCTGGAGAACGCCCGCGACGTGCCGGCCGGCCCGGCCGAGGCGCTGGGGTTGTTCCGTCGCGCCGCCGCCGCGGGCAGCACGGCCGGTGAGGTGAACCTGGCGCTCTGCCTGTGGTTCGGCCGCAGCGGCGCGACGCTGGACCGGGTCGCGGCGGTGGAACATTTCCAGATTGCCGCCGACCGTGGCGACGCCAACGCCCAGTACATGCTGGCGGTGGCCTACCGCATCGGCGACGGGGTGAAGCAGGACTACGGCAAGATGCTGGAGTGGGCGCACAAGGCGGCGGTCCAGGGCGATCCGGACGGGCTGAACATGCTGGGGTCGGCGATTCTGTCGGGGTTTGACGAGCAGGCCGACATTCCCGAGGCGGTGGCCGTGCTGACCCTGGCGGTGGAGCTGGCGTCGCCGATGAGCGAGGCGCGCGGTCAGGCCGCCGCCAATCTGTCGATCGCCCGCACCCGCCTCACCGAGGAGCAGCACCCGAAGGTGGAAGAGCGCCTGACCGCGTGGCGGGCACTCCTGCAGGCGCCAGTACGGGATAAGTGATTTCGGTTCGCAACCGGTTGCCGGGGAGTCATGTTCCCGTCTGCCCGGTCGTGATTCCCGGCGTGCAAGGTGGTGGCCCATGCGGACGATTCTGCTTGTTTCCGTCGGCGTATTCCTGGCCGCGACCGCGGCGGCACAACCGGTCGGGGCGCCGCGGGTCACCGCGGACGACAGTTGGACCTACCAGAATACGGCGTACGGCCGCGCGGGCTGGCGGCAGACCCGCATCGAGATCACGGTTATCCGGGTCGGACCGTCGTCGATCGAGGTGGCCGACAAACCGGTGGGCTCGACGATGCCGCCGACCGAACTATTGGTCGGCCCGGACTGGAGCCGTGTGCGCAGCGTCGATGGCCATGAGACCGTGGTCAACCGGCCGCTGACCTTTCCGCTCAGCGTCGGCAAGAGCTGGGACCTCGACTACACTGATACCCAGCCGTCCAACCGTCAGCACAGCAGCGAGCGCTTTCGTTCGACCTACAAGGTGACGGGCTGGGAGGATGTCATCGTGCCCGCCGGCACCTTCCATGCGATCAAGATCGAAGCCGAGGGAACCTGGACGGCCGTCGTCGCACCCGCCAACTCGGCCGTGGCGGGCACGCGGACGGATGCGCGCGGTTCGACCACGGTGGTAGAGACCGGCCGGGCGACCGCGACGGCCGCCACCGGAAGGATCTACAAGGCGTTCTGGTACGCGCCGGCCGTCAAGCGCTGGGTGAAGTCCGACGAGGAATACTACGACAGCAATGGGGTGCGGAATCAGCGCTTCCTCGAGGAGTTGGCGGCCTACAAGGTGGCCAACTGACCGGCCGCCTACAGCTTCCGCCCGGGCAGGCGGTGGCGGTCATTGTGAATGGCGCATCCCCGCCGATATCCTGTAGGATTCCGCCGATCATAACGAAGAGCAGGGGGAGATGATGATGCGGTTCATGCTATTCGTCGCGCTGGCCTTGCTGTGGACGCTCGGCCCCGGGCTGGCGCAGACGCCGCCCACCCGGGTGCGCGGCACGATCACCGCGCTCGACGGCGCGACGCTCACGGTCACCTCGCGCGACGGCCAGGCGCTCCGGATCACCCTGCTCGAGCCGCTCACCGTGGTCACCGTCAAGCGCCTGACGCCGGCCGCGATCGCGCCCGGCACCTTCATCGGCACCGCCGCCCAGCCCGCGCCGGACGGAAAACTCCAGGCCATGGAGGTGCTGGTGTTCCCCGAGTCGATGCGCGGCACCGGCGAGGGGCACTACCCGTGGGACCTGGCGCCGGACAGCACCATGACCAACGCCAACGTCGAGGCGGCGGTACCGGCCAACCCCGGGCTCGACCTGACGCTCGCCTACAAGGGCGGCAGCGTAACGGTCCGGGTGCCGCCCGATGTTCCCGTGGTGACGCCGGCCCCAGCGAGCCGCGACGACCTGAAGCCCGGCGCGACGGTTTTCTTCGCCGCCACGCGCGCCGCGGACGGCAGCCTCTCGGCCTCCCGCGTCACCGTCAGCAAGGACGGCGTGGCGCCGCCGATGTAGGTCAGACCTTCCGTCCGGGCAGCCGATGGCGGAAGGCCAGCGCCTCGGCGACGTCCTGGCGGCGGATCGTGGCCGCGCCGGCCAGGTCGGCGATGCTGCGCGCCACCCGCAGCGTGCGGGTGAAGCCGCGCGGCGACAGCCGCAGCCGCTCGGCCGCCTGCTCGGCCAGCGCGCGCGCCTCGGGCAGTAACTCCAGCTTGTGCGGATCGGCCTCGGCATTGGTCGGCGGTCCGCCCGCGCCGGCGCGGGCAGCCTGGGCGCGGCGGGCGAGCGCGACCCGGGCGGCCACCACGGCGGTCGCCTCGCCAGGCGGGGCGCGCGACAATTCGGCCGGCGAGGTCGGCTGCACGGCGATCGACAGATCGATGCGGTCGAGCAGCGGCCCGCTCAGCCGGTTCTGATACTCCTCGGCGCAGCGCGGGGCGCGGCCGCATTCGCGCGAGGCATCGCCCAGGTAGCCGCAGCGGCACGGATTCATCGCCGCGATCAGCAGGAAGCGCGACGGATAGGTCACGTGCGCGGCGGCGCGCGCCACCGTCGTATGGCCGCTCTCCATGGGCTGGCGCAGCGAATCGAGGGACTGGCGGGGAAACTCCGGCA
>Ga0181519_10001623_pt1 | contig 19756 bp, 18 predicted proteins | sample PEATcosm2014_Bin_26_FD_121102 | JGI IMG/M metagenome (GOLD analysis project Ga0181519, IMG submission 121102) | Peatland microbial communities from MTU Mesocosm Facility, Houghton, MI, USA - PEATcosm2014_Bin02_10_metaG | ecosystem: Environmental > Terrestrial > Soil > Wetlands > Peat | place...
CCGTGTCTTGTCGCTCGTGGTCACGGTTTCCATGTCAGCGCTTCTTCGCAATGGTGTTCTTGCCGTCGCCGGCAGCCGTCGCCAGGTGCGACCAGGATTTTTGCGGGGGCACGTGCGCGGGCGCGGCCGGTGCCTTTGCCGGTTCCGGCGCGCGGGGGGCGCCCGCCGGGGCGGCCATCGCAGGTTTTGCCGCGGGCTTTTCGTCTTTCTTGTCCATTCGTTCTCCAATTCCGTGGGTGTGGGGGTCGCGATATCGACAGGTGCGCCGGTGCGCCCATGGTGGGAATTGGCGCGCCCAGTGGTGCAGCTTGCGCGGGAGGTGGGGTTTTATCTGTGCGCGAGGCCACATGGTGGTGCACGCCGCAGGGAGCGCCGCCGATTTCTGTTGCCAGTGGGAAAAATTTCCGCATAATCGGAGCGGGAGGCTCGGCCACGCACGGCGCGCCGCGACACCCCGCCTTACCGACGAGCCGAAATGCCGCAGCACCTCAATTACCACGGCCGTGGTTCCTACTACGACCGGATCCTTCCGGCGGCCGAACTGTCCGCCTTGCCCCCGCCGCCGTATCGCGATTCCTTTCCGGTGAAACTCCCCGACGGCGACTGGGCACTTCTGCCGTTCCTGGCCTTGCCGCCGGATTTTTCCACGGCGATCGCCTACCTGTGCATCACGGAAAACTCCTTTGACCTCGAAGACCGGCTCAGCACCGCGATGGCGGCACTGGCGCGGCCGCTGCGAGCCGACATCGTCGTGGGCATGCCGACCCTTGGCATGGTGCTGGCGGCATCGGTCGGCCGCAAATTGGGCCACCCGTACTACGTTCCGCTGAGCTATTCGCGCAAGTTCTGGTTCGAGGATGAACTTTCCATCCCGGTCAACTCGATCACCACGCCGGTCCAGCCCAAGACCGTCTACATCGACCCGCGCCTGATCGAACGCCTGGAGGGCAAGCGCGTCCTGCTGGTCGAGGACGTCATCTCCACCGGCGGCACCGTGGCGGCCGAACTGGCGCTGATGAAGAAAATCGGCGCCGACGTGGTGGGCGTCGTCACTGCCATCCGCGAGACGCGCGTGTGGATGGACAAGCTCGCGGCGATCGACCCGGCCTACCCCGCCCTGGTGACGTCGCCGATCTGCTGCCCGCTGTTCCACAAGACCGACGGCGGTTGGGAGCCCGACGCGTCCACGCTGCCCGGCTGAAGGGCAAGGAAGGCCTGCGTGTCCGATTCCGGCGTTGCAAGCGACCAGGCCTGGAGCGTCGAACAGCACGCGATCGAGCCGATACCCGCGGGCGACCGCCATGGCTCCCCGGTGGAGTTGTTCCGGCTGTGGATCGGGGCCAACGTCAATTACCTGGTTCTCCTGACCGGGGCGCTTGCCGTCGCCCAGGGTCTTTCCCTGGCGGGTTCGCTCACGGCCATACTGGCCGGCAATGCGCTGGGCTGCATCGTGGTGGGCCTGGCCAGCATCATGGGTCCGCGCACGGGCACCGCCGCGATCATCACCTCGCGCACGAGCTTCGGTCAGTTGGGCGCGGTGCTGCCCATTTTCATCAGCACGGCCGCGGCGATCGGGTGGTTCTCGATCAATTCGGTGATCGCCACCGAAAGCCTCGCCAAGCTGCTGAGCATGTCGGGCCTGCCGGCATCGCCCCTGCTGGGCGCCGGGGCGATGCTGCTCGTGCTGGCTGCCGAGATCCTGCTGGCCATCTATGGCCACGCCACCATCGTCGCCGCCGAAAGGTTCATCGCGGTCGTGCTGGTCGTGCTCTTCATCGGGTTCGCCGCGTTCGTCCTGCCGCAGATTCCCTGGGGCGCGGCCGCCGCGGCCCGGCCCCCGGCCGGCACGGCCGCGTGGCTGCTCGTGACCGGCCTGGTGTTCTCGTATCCGCTTTCGTGGACGAATTTCGCGTCCGACTACAGCCGCTACCTGCCCGAATCGACGCCCTGGCGGCGCATTGCGCTGGCGGCCGGCGGCGGCCAGTTCATCGCCCTGGTTTTTTGCGAGACCATCGGCGTGCTGTTCGCGCTGGCCCTGGGCGGCACGCTCAGCGACCCGGTTGCCGATCTGCCCCGCGTGCTGCCCACGTGGTACCTCGTGCCGTTCCTGCTGGCCATCATCCTGGGCAGCATCGCGACCAACGTGCCCAACGGCTACACGGCCGGCCTGGGCCTGCTGGCCCTTCGGCTCCCCATGGGCCGCATCGCCTCGCTGCTCGCCATCGCGCTGGCGACACTGGCTTTTCGTGCCTTCACCTTGTATTACGGGCATGCCCTGGACCTGTACGAGCGCTGGCTCGGCTATATCCTCATCTGGACCGGGCCGTGGATCGCGATCGTGCTGGTGGACCATTTCCGGCGTGGCGGCCGCTACGATGGGGCCGATCTCATGCGCTGGGGCGCCGGCCGTTACTGGTACGGCGGCGGCGTGCGCTGGCAGGGGCTTGCGGCCTTTCTTGCCGGCCTGTGCGTGAGCGTGCTCTTCAGCAATTCGGATCTGTACGCCAGCGCCTTGATGACGCGCTTTCTCGGCGGCACGGACCTGAGCTTCGAAATGGGCATGCTCACCGCCGGATCGCTCTACTTTCTCCTGGTGCGCGGCGCGCCGCCGGATTGAACCGCGCCCATGGCCCCGGAGTTTCTTGCGCCATGAGGGTCGGCCTGCAGACCTGGGGCAGCGAAGGCGACGTGCGGCCATTCCTCGCCCTGGCCGGCGGCCTCGCCGCCAGGGGGCACGAGGTCACCCTCCTCGTCACCGACCTCAATGGCGTCGACTACGGCGCGTACGCGCGGCGCCTGGGATTCGCGCTGCGCGCCGTAAACGATGCGCACTGTCCCACGGGGCCGGATCTCGAGGCCGTCGGCCGGCGCCTCTTTGCCAGCGCCAATCCGCTGCGCCAGCTGCGCTGGTTGATGCGCGATCTGCTCGAACCGGCGCGCGCCAGCCTGTTTGCCGCGGCCCGCGAGCTGTGCGCGACCAGCGACGTCGTCGTGGGCCACTCGGTTCTGGATCCGCTGCGCCTTGCCGCGCAGTTGCACGCGGTACCTTGGGTGAGCGTGGCCTTTGCGCCGATGGGCATCCCCTCGGCCCTGCAAGCGCCGTTCGGCATACCCGACCTGGGCCGCTGGGCGAATCGCCTGTCGTGGCGGCTTGCCCAGGGACTCGTCAACCGGTCGTTTCTCGCCGGCATCAACGCCATGCGCGCGCAACACGGCCTCGCGCCCGATGGCGACGTGCTGACACAGACCTGGGCGTCGCCCCGGCTCAATCTCGTCGCAGCCAGCCCTGTCCTGGTCCAATGCGCGCCCGACTGGGGCGCCCAGCATCGCGTCTGCGGTTTCCTGAACCTGGCCCCGGCCCAGGTGCTCGAGGAACCTGCGCCGGGCCTCGAGGAATTTCTGTCGCGCGGCGATGCGCCGGTGTACTTCACCTTCGGCAGCATGATGCCGCCCAATCTGGATTACATCCGTGCCGTGGCCGGCGTCTGGTCCGCCGCGGTGCATTCGGTGGGGTGCCGCGCGGTCTTCCAGCTGCCCTGGGACAGGCTCGAGGACATTGCGAGCACGGCCCAGGTCTTCAAGGTGCGGCGCGCGCCGCACCGGCAGGTGTTCCCGCGCTGCGCTCTCATCGTTCACCACGGCGGAGCGGGCACCACGCAGGCGGCCGTGCTGGCGGGCAGGCCATCGGTCGTGATCGCCCATGTGATCGACCAGTTCTATTGGGCCCGCCGGCTCCAGCTGCTGGGTATTGCCGGGCCGCCCCTGCGGCGCAAGGATGTGACGGCACCGAGGCTGGCCGCGGCGATTCGCGGCCTGCTGGCCGTGCCCGGGGCCGTCGACCGGGCGGGCGCGCTGGCCGCCGCCATGGCCCGGGAAGAGGGCGTGGCCACGGCCGTGCAGGCCATCGAGGCGAGCGTCGCTGGCAGGGTTTAGGTAACGCAGCGCAACAACGGCGGAGTTTTCGTGTAGAAAGTCGGGCGGCGCCAGCGCAAGGCCGCGCGCGCAATCGGAGAAACAGGGCAATGGCATTCGATCACAGCATCCACCGTCATCACCATCACCATGGCTGGGACAACAGCATCGCGCCGGTCCTGACGGTCGCTCCGGGCGAGTCGGTCGCGTTCGACGTGTTCGAGGCCTCGGGCGGCCAGTTGACCGCGCAGTCGACGGTGCAGGATGTGGCGCGCATGGATTTTGGCCGCATCAATCCGGTGTGCGGGCCGGTGTTCGTCGAAGGCGCGCAGCCCGGCGACATCCTGCAGGTGAGCCTGCTGGGATTCGAGCCATCGGGCTGGGGCTGGACGGCCAACATTCCGGGCTTCGGCCTGCTGGCGGACGATTTCAAGGACCCGGCCTTGCGGCTCTGGACCTACGACGCCACCACGCTCGCGCCGGCGTTGTGCGGCGCCTGGGGCCGGGTGCCGCTCAAGCCCTTCACCGGCACCATCGGTCTTGCGCCCGCCGAACCCGGCCTGCACAGCATCGTGCCGCCGCGCCGCGTGGGCGGCAACATGGATGTGCGCGACCTGGCCGCGGGCAGCGTCCTGTACCTGCCGGTGGAATGCGCCGGTGCCCTGTTCTCGGTGGGCGACACGCATGCAGCCCAGGGCGACGGCGAGGTTTGCGGAACAGCCATTGAAAGTCCGATGCGCGTCGGGCTCAAGTTCGACCTGATCAAGCAGACGCCGCTGGCCTACCCGCGGTTCACCACGGCCGGTCCGGTCACGCGCCACCTCGATGCCAAGGGCTACGAGGTAAGCACCGGCATCGGCCCCGATCTCATGGAGGCCGCTCGCGCCGCGGTGCGGGGCATGGTGGACCTGCTCACGGCGCGCCACCACATGCCCGCGGTGGAGGCCTACATGCTCTGCAGCGTCTGCGGCGACCTGCGCATCAGCCAGATCGTCGACATCCCGAACTGGACCGTGGGGTTCTATTTCCCGCGCATGGTCTTCGAGTAGACCCCAGGGTCCCCGCGGCGGCGGCGGGCGCACGCGCCCACGGCAAAAAAAAGCCCGCACGTCTGCGGGCCTGTGCACGGTGTTGCGCGGAAAAAAAGCGTTCGCGCCCTCAGAGGTACAGGCTGACAATGCCGCCGGCGATTCTGTCCAGGTCAGTTTGCGGGAGCTCCACGATCTGCTGCTCGTCGAGGATTTCCACGTTCGTATCTTCGATGACGATATTTTGGTCCATGCTGTGCTCCGGTTAGGAAAAACATTAGAAAAAAAAGTCGAATTGCCCTACAGTCGCAATCGTTTCGGTCGGTTTGGGGATCCGCCACGCAGGACATTTTTTCGCGCGGCTCACCTCGGAGGGGAACGTAGATGTTGCATTCGGAAGCGTCAATAACCGAGTTTGCGTCAGCATTGCCTTTTGCCGACGCTACGGACCTAGCCGAACGGATGACGCGCCTGGCAACGCGGCTCCGCGAGGCGCCGATGACCAGTGACGGTAAAGCCTTGTTCGATATGGCCTCCACTGCGCTGGCGGCGCTGCCCCAGGATTTCGTCAGCGCCGATCGCGTGATGTGCCTGCTGTTCATCGCGCGGCACGCCGTCTATTCGGGTAACGCGTACGCGGGGCTCGAACCATCGAGCGAAGCGGTGCGAATTGCCGATCGCCTGGGTGACGCGGCGCTGCGCGCCAAGGCGCTCAAGGTGCTGGGCGGCGTCTTCCTCGAGACGGGCTCCTACCCCGATACCGTCAGCACCTTCAGCGCGGCGTTGGAGGCCGCCCGGGCGGCGATGGATCTCACCCAGGAAGTCGACATCCTTTCCAACCTGGGTCTTGCCCACCAGTACGCCGGACACTTCGGCGCTGCGGTTCCATGCTACGAAAGCGCCGTCGAGCTTTCCGAGGCGGCCGGCACGCATTCCGTGGTGCGCACCGCGGCGCTGGGCAACCTGGCCCTGGCGTGCCTGCACCTGCGCGACTACGGCAGCGGGCTGGCGGCGGCGCGGCGCGCCATCGTCGAGCTGCATGCGCCGGCCAATCCGCACGAATGCATGGTGCGCGCCCTCGTGGAGTGCTATTACGCGCGGCTGCTCCTGGAAACCCGCGATTTCTCCCAGGCCCGCGAGCGCGTCACCCTGGCCCGCACGTATGCGCTCAAGGCCACCGGCCTCGCCCTGCTGATCACCGAGACGACCCTGGGCCTCGTCGAGGTCTACGACCCGCTGACCCGCGACATCGGCCTCTCGCGCCTGCAGCGCGCCGTCAATGAAAGCCGGGCGAGCGCCGCCAGCGCCCTGCACGACGCCCTGGCGATGATCGTGCGCGGCTACGAAGTCGCCGGCCAGCCCACGGCGGCCCTGGTGTACCTGCACGAACTCACGCAGCTGACGGGCGACCGCCGGGTGCGCAGCGTCCTGCGCCACCACCGGCGGCACGTGGACAACATCCGCCGCAACCTGGATCAGCGCGCGCGCGCCGCGCTCGAGCAGCAGGAGCAGGAACTGCGCTTCCAGCGCCTCTCCATGGACGTCCTGCGCGAATGCATCCTCGTGCTCGAAAAGAACACGGTCGCCGCCGAGTTGCACGACGACGACACCGGCGAACATTGCTATCGGGTCGGCGCCCTGGCCAAGGAGCTGGCGCTCAAGAACGGCATGGATCCGGAAATGTGCACCCTGATCGACCTGTCGGCGCGCCTGCACGACATCGGCAAGCTGCGCGTGCCCGATTCCATCCTGCTCAAGCCCGGGCCGTTCACCGCCGAGGAGCGCGCCGTGATGGGCAAGCACTGCGAGCACGGCTGGGAGCTGATCGGCGAAGGCGGCCTCAAGCAGTTGTTCCTGGCCCAGGAGATCGCGCTCAATCACCACGAGCGCTGGGACGGCACGGGCTACCCGAACCGGCGCCAGGGCACGATGATTCCCCTGGCGGCCCGCGTCGCCGCGCTCGCCGATGTCTTCGATGCGCTGACACATCGGCGCTGCTACAAGGTGGCCTGGTCGGTGGACGATGCGCTGCGCGAGATCGCCCGCTTGCGCGGCCGGCATTTCGATCCCGAGCTCACCGACATGTTCCTGCAGCTGGTGCCCGAACTGCAGGCACGGCACGGCAATCTCGATGTCTATCTCGGCGCGGAGGCGCGCAAGAACGATTTCATCAAGGACCGCACCCAGGTCGCCCGCGAGCTCAAGCGCAAGCTGGGCACCTTCGACCTGCCGCCCTGATCCGCCGGCGCGCGGGTCCGCGCGGATCAGGCGCCGGAGGCCTCGGGCAGGGCCACCCGCGCGGCGCCGCGCTCGCGCAGCCAGGAAACGAGCTTCTCCTTGGGCACCGGGCGGCTGATCAGGTATCCCTGGATCTGGTCGCACTGCAGGTCGGCGAGGGCCTGGGCCTGCCGTTCCTGGTCCACGCCTTCGGCGACCACGTCGAGGCCGATCGAATGGGCCGTCGAGATGATCATCGACACCAGGGTCATGACATTGGGGTCGCCGAGCATGGTGATCACGAAGGACCGGTCGATCTTGAGCGTGTGCGCCGGCAGTTTGGCCAGGTAGCCCAGGGACGAATAGCCGGTGCCGAAATCGTCGACGGCGATGCGTATCCCCATGTCGCGCGCCGCCTCGAGCTTCGCGACGTTCTCCTCCATGTCGTCCATGAGCAGGCTCTCGGTGATCTCGATGTCGATGCCCGCCGCTCCCGGGCCGTGCGCCAGGGCCTCGTGCAGGGTCTTGACGAAATCGTTGCGGCGCAATTGAACGGCGGACACGTTCACGGCGACCCGGGGCGCGGCGATTCCGGCTGCGCACCACTCGCGGTAATCCTGGGCGGCGCGCCGGATCACCCAGGCGCCCACGTCGAGGATCAGGCCGGTATCTTCCAGGATGGATATGAATTCGAGCGGCTGGACGAGACCCAGTTCCGGGCTCTGCCAGCGGATCAGGGCCTCGACGCCTTCGACCGCGCCCGTCTTGAGACTGATCTTGGGCTGGTAGTGCAGCACGAATTCGTCGCGCGCCAGGGCGGCCTGGAGCTTGCTCTCGAGCGATAGTTTCTCGGCCACCTTCTCGTTCATGTGCCGCGCATAGAAGAGGAATTTCTCGCCCGACCCCTTGGCTTTTTGCAGCGCCGCCTCGGCATTGCGCTGCAGGACCTCGGCGTCGACGCCATCGTCGGGCGACAGGGCGATACCGGCCTTCACGGCGATGCGCAGCTCGGCCTCGGAGGCGAGCTGGAAGGCCGCATCGAAACAGGCCCGGAAAAGCCGCCCGACCTGGTGCGCCACGTCGGCGGCGCCGCCGGCGGCTTCGAGCACGACCGCGAACTGGTTCGACCCGGTCCGTGCCAGGGCGCCCGCGTCGCCGGTAAATTGCAGCAGGCGCTCGCCGATCTGCTTGATGAGGTCGTCGCCGGCCAGGCGGCCGAGCGAGTCGTTGATGAAGCGGAACCGGTCGATGTCGAGCAGGATCACGCCGATCGGGTCCTCGCCGGCCTCGGCGCCGTGCAGGCGTTGCCTGAGGCGGTCGTTGAACAGCGTGCGGTTGGCCAGGCCCGTGAGCTGGTCGTAGTAGGCGAGGTACTGGATGTGCATCGCCGCGCTCTTGCGGTCGGTGATGTCCTCGGCGGTGCCCACCACGCGGTGGACGCGCCCTTGCGCGTCCTTGACCGGAAACGCGCGGTCGCGGATCCAGCGGATCGTGCCGTCCGGACGCACGATGCGGAATTCCTCGTCGTAGCTGCCCTCGATCGCCTTGTCGGCGACCGCCTTGCGGACCCGGTCGGCATCGTCGGGATGGACGGCCTTGAGCCAGGCCTGCGGATCCGCCGCCAGCTCGGCGATGCCGCGCTGCCAGATGCGTTCGTAGGCCGCGCTGGCATAGATCAGCGAGAGCCCTCCCGTGTCGCTCACCCAGAAGGCTTCGCTGACGTTGTCGGCGATCTGCAGGAAGCGCTCGTTGCTCTCCTCGCGTTCGCGCTCCAGCGCCAGGCGCTCGGTGATGTCGCGGAAATTGACGACGATACCCATGACATCGGGGTCGCCCAGGAGGTTGGAGATGGTGCCCTCGGTCGCGCGCCAATGTCCGGCCTTGTCGCGCACGCGTGCCTGAATGGTGGCCGTGCCGCCGCCCACGGCGACGCTGCGCTCCAGGTGGGCCCGGAAGGCCGGCGCGTCGTCGGAATGCAGGAAGTCGAAGGCGCTGCGCCCCTCGACCTCCGCGGGCGCGTAGCCGAGGATCCGGGTGATGGAGGGACCCACATACGAGATCATGCCGCCGACCCGCAGCAGTACCACGCCGTCGGCGCTGCTCTCCACGAGGGCGCGAAAGCGTCGACCCTGCTGCTCGACCTGGTCCTCGGCCTCCCGGCGGCGCGCCTCGTTGCGCAGGGAACCGATGCCGTAGCTCAGGTCGCTGGCCAGCTCCTCGAGCAGGCGGATCTCCGCGCTGCTGAAGCGGGCGGCCAGCTCGGAGTAGATGAGCAGGACGCCGAAGGCCGGCACGTCGCTCCCCAGGGGCAGGGCGATGCAGCTGCGCAGGTCGAAGGCGCGCGCCGAATCGCGCCACGGCCGGAACGCGTCGTCGGTTTCGAAGTCGCGGATGATTTGCGTGCGCCCGCCCCGGATCGCCTGGCCCGCCGGGCCGTCGCCGTTTTGCGTGCCGGCCCAGGATATCTTCACGCGGCCCAGATAGGCGGTCCGCCCCTTGGCGGCGTGAATCTTCACCGGCAGGCCCTCGCCGTGCTCGGCGAATCCTATCCAGGCCAGCGGATAGCCGCCTTCATCGACGAGGATGCGGCAGAGCTCGTCCATCAGGTCCTGCTGGCTGGCGGCGCGCACCAGGGCCTGGTTGCAGTTGCTGAGCACCTGCAGGGTGCGGTTCGTGTCGCGCAGCTGGGCGTCGGCGAGGCGCAACTGCGCCGCTTCGCGGTACCGGCGCAGGGCGATATGGTTGAGCAGGGCCAGCAGGCCGCAGAAGGCGAGGTAGATCGCGCCCACCTCGAGGCTGAGGCGGCGCTGCGCCGCGCTCAGTGCGGAGAGGTCGATTTCCAGGGTCAGAACCGCGGCGCGGTGGTACGAGTACGAGATGGCCGTTTCCAGCGAGATGCCCGCCGCCAGGTCGCGGGGGCGATGGTACTGGGCGATGACGAAACCGTTGACCGAAGTCAGGCGCACGTCCGCGATGCTCGGGTCGGACTGGGCAAGGCGCTCGAGGAGCGGATCGATGTCCTGGTAGTGGTCGCCCTGCAGCTCGTTGGACACGAGTTGGGTGATCAGCTGCAACTGCTCCTCGGCGCGCCCGCGCGCCAGCGCAAGGTCCGCGTCGAAATTCTGCGTGAGCGTCAAGGCGAGCAGGGCGCCGAGCAGGACGACGGTCACGACCAGTACCGGCCATGCCCAGCGCGCCAAGCCTTCGGTGGCCTTGGTGATCATTCAGCGCGCACCCTGCTGCGCCGCGCGCATGATGGCGCGCAAGCCGTCGTAGTCGCTGTCCTGGGCCGGGACGAATTGGGTGAAATCGGGTTCCAGTCCGGCCATGGCGGCCCGGCCCTCGGCGCTGTCCTGCAGGTGCAGGAGCGTGCGCCGCAGGGTATCGCGCAGCGCTGCCGGAAGCTTCGCGCTCGTGATGACAAGATACTCGGGCACCGGCGTCTGCGGGGCCAGCGATCGCAGGCCCCGTTCGGCATAGGCATCGAAGACCTGCTCGTCCACCGCGCCGGCATCGTAGTCGCCCGCCAGCACCGCCAGCGCGACGTTCTTGTGCGAGCCCAGGAAGCTGCGGCTGCCCAGCGCCGATTCGGGTACGCCGGCCTGGCGCAGCATCGCGGCCGCGACGACATAGCTGCCGGCGGACAGGCGGTCGCCGAAGGCGAAGCGCTTGCCCTTGAGCTCCTGCAGGGACTCGATGGCGCTGTCCTGCCGCACGATGATCTCCCCGCGCAGCATCGGGTCGCCGTGCACGACCTGGCGCGCGAGGATGGGCTTGGGCCCGTACCGGGACACGACGCTCACGTAGGCGGCAGGCCCCATGTAGGCGATGTCGACGGCATCGGTGCCGATCGCCTCGTCGTGCTCCTCGTAGGTGCGGCCCACGCGCACGATGACGGGGCGGCCGGTCGCCGCCCCCAGCAGATTGGCCAGCGGGGTGAACCGCGCCTGCAGATCCGCGGGAGGCAGGAAGGGATGGATGGCAAAGACCAGCGGCTCCGGCGCGGCGCCGGCCGCGATATTGGCCAGGCCCGCGAGAGCGGCAAGCAGGACTGCCTTGAGGATGCGTGACACCGTGAAAATCGCCTTTGCCGGAGGGTGGTGGAATACGGTTTACACGATTCGGGCCGCCGCAATCGCCGCGTAAGGCGCCGCTTCCTCGCGTTCCTGCGCATTTCGCGTGAACCGCTCCGCCGCGGCCCGCGCGGCGCGGGTCCGGCAGGACACGCGATCCACCATTTCGTTCGAAGGGATGAACGCGGCGCGTTCATGCGGGACACGTGTTCGTCCATCCGTAATGACGCATTCGCGACCCTTAGCAGGACTTTACCTTTGCCTAACCGCGGTTAACCGTCGGCGATGGAAAAATTCGTTCATCGGTCGAGCGCGCAGGGCATCGCGCGGATCGACGGGAAATTGCGCCATCCGCAATTGACCCGCAACGACCTGCCAATTCACGGGAAAGGAAAGTCCATGCAGAACACGAAACCCCATTTTGGCCCTCCGGCAGCGCCCGCCCGGCGCGTCCCGGGCCGTCCGCTCTTCGCCCCGGTGTTCACCGGCCTGGCCTTCGCCGCGCCCATCGTGCTGCTGAGCTATGCGGGCTTGGCGGTACCCGAAGCGCTGGCGCGCGCGCAGCTGGTGGTGCTGGGCTCGGAGGGCATCGTCATGGCCCTGGGCGCGGCGCTGCTGGCCCGTGCGCTGTACGCGTTCGCGCTCGCCGGCAGCGCACCGGCACGCGCGGCAAGCCGGCGCCTGCCCGACCTGCGCATCGGCCCCGGCGCGTTCACGGCCTGATGCCCGGGCGCATCGGCACGGGCCGATTCCTTCACCACTGACGAACCGGAAGAGGGACCGCATGTTTCTGACCACGATAGGAATATTTCCGCTTGTGATGCTGGCCATCGGCGTGGCCGGCTCGCTCATTTCGCTCGTTACCCTGGGCGTCGTCGTGCGCTCCTACAAGCAGGACTGATCGGCGCAGCATGCGCCGTTCGCGTCGCGGCATTGCGCGCGGGCCGTTGCGTAGCGCCGATGCCCTCGCCGGGGGCGTGGGCAGGCGGGGCACCGTCGCGATCTGTCCCTGGACAAAGGTCCGCGCCGATGGCAAGCTCGCCGCAATGGGGCCCCTTGCGGGCCATGCCCCCCGATCGGCGCCCGGCGCCCGGGGTTCATCGTTCCTTGCGGGCTGGCGGAAAACGCGTGCTGGAGCAATCACGGAAGTAGCGCAGGCCCGGGCCGGTGCCGGGGCGCCATGGTGGCAACAGGACGCCACCTTGCAACGCTTCGTCTGCGACCTGCTCGCGTGGGAACTGAAGAAATTGCGTCCCGGCAGCCGGTTCTCTGCGCCGGCCTTGCCCTGGGACCGTGGCCTCGATCTGTCGCGCGACTTGCTGGCCGATTCCCTGGAAACGCTCAGCCTGGCGACGGCCTTGGGCGAGGCCATCCACCTGGCCAAAAGCGGCATCGGCGACAAGCTGCTCGAGCGCCCGGTCCTGGGCGACTGGCTCGACATCGCGCGCCAGGGATTGGGCCGTTACGACGCGGCAATCACCTTCCGCACCTCGGGCAGCACCGGCCGCGCCAAATCGTGCACCCATGGGCTCGATCTGCTCGAGCAGGAAATCGCGGCGCTGGTGCCGCTGCTGGGCGGCCGCAGGCGCATCCTGTGCGTCGTGCCGAGCCACCACATGTACGGCTTCCTGTTCTCGATCCTGCTGCCGCGCGCCCTGGGCCTGGGGCCCGAGGACTGCGTGGATCTGCGCGGCAGTTCGCCTGCGCGGCTGCAACACGACTTGCGCGCCGGAGACCTCGTGATCGGACATCCGGAATTCTGGAGTTCGGCGGCGCGCGTCACCACCGCCTTTGCGCCGGGCGTGGTGGGCGTGACCTCCACCGCGCCCTGTCCGGTGGCGGTGGCGCGCGATCTTGCAGTCCTCGGACTGGAGCGCCTCCTGGAGATCTACGGCAGCTCGGAGACCGCCGGCGTGGCCTGGCGCGACGACCTGGAGGCTCCCTTCCGGCTCTTCGACTACTGGACGCGCGTCGATGGCGACGAGGCAACGCTGCTGCGCACCTTGCCCGGCGGCACGGGCGCTTCCTACCCCTTGCAGGACCGGATGCAATGGCAGGACGATCGGCGCTTCTTCCTGGGCGGGCGCGTGGACAATGCCGTCCAGGTCGGCGGGGTGAACGTCTTTCCCGGACGCGTGCGCGATGTGCTCATGCGGCACCCGGCGGTGCAGGACGCGGCCGTGCGCCTCATGCGCATCGACGAGGGGCTTCGGCTCAAGGCTTTCGTGGTGCCCCGCGAACCGCTTGCCGATCCGGAGGCCCTGCGCGAGGAGCTGCTCGATTGGGCGCGCAAGCGGCTGAGCGCGCCCGAGCTTCCCAAGGCCATCACGCTGGGGCCCGAGTTGCCGCGCGAAGCCAATGGCAAGCCCGCCGACTGGATGATTTCCGAATAGGCCCGGGCGGGCGTCGGGGTGTGTGCGGCGCGCGGCATGCCTCGGGCTGCCGGACCCCGCGCAAGCCTCAGGCCGCTACCGTCGATTCGAGCCAGGCCGTGATGTCGTCGGCCGGCAGCGGGCGGCTGAACAGGAAACCCTGGCCCTTCTCGCAGCCCAGCTCGCGGATGACGCGGGCCTGGGCCTCGGTCTCTATGCCTTCGGCAACCGTTACCATTCCCAGGCTGTGGGCCACGCGCACGGTCGCCTCGATCAATACACGGCGCCGGTGGCTCGTGTCGGCCTCGCTGACAAACGAACGATCGATCTTGACCGTATCGACCGGCAGCAGGTGCAGGCTGGCCAGCGAGGAATATCCCGTGCCGAAGTCGTCCAGGGCGAGCATCAGACCCAGTGCCTTGAGCTCGTGCAGCCGCGACTGGACCAATTCGTCCTGCGCGGCCAGGCTTTCCGTGACCTCGAGCTGCAGGCGCTGCGGCGCCATGCCGGTCTGCTCCAGGATCCGGCGCACGTCCGCGACGATCTGCGGGCGCGTGAGCTGGGCCCGCGACACGTTGACCGCCAGGATCCGGGGCGCCAGGGGGCCCAGGGTCGCTTGCCACCGGACGAACTGCCGGCATGCGGTATCGAGGACGAACTCGCCGACCTCGCCGATCAGGCCCGATTCCTCGGCGATCGCGATGAACTCCAGCGGTGACACCACGCCGCGCGTCGGATGCTGCCAGCGCACCAGGGCTTCGACCCCGGCACAGCGGTCGACGCCGTCCGCGCCCCCGCCTTCCTGCGCCCCCGGAACCGGCTGCAGGCCCACCAGCGGCTGGTAGACGACGAACAGCTGGCCCCCCGCCAGGGCGCTGCGCAATTCGGCTTCGAGGCCGCCACGGCGCACCGCCCGCTCGCGCATCTGGGGATCGAAGATCACGTAGCGCGAACCGCCCGCGCGCTTGGCCTCGGCCATCGCGATGCTGGCATCCTGCAGGACGGCGTCCGCATCGCCCCGCGCATGGGCACGCAGGACGATTCCCATGCTCACGCCGCAATGTATGGCCTGCGTTCCGATGCCGTAGGGCTGGCCGAGCACGGTGACGAGGCGCCGCGCGACCACGAGCACGTGGTCCGCGCGGCGCAGTCCATCGAGGACGACGACGAACTCGTCGCCGCCCACGCGGGCGGCCATCGGCACGCGGTGGGCGCCGCGGATGATGCGATCCTGCGCCCGCAGCGCCGAGCGCAGGCGCTCGGCGATCAGTCCGAGCAGGGTATCGCCCGCCGCGTGACCGAGCGTGTCGTTGACCTGCGCGAAGCGGTCACAGTTCATGAAGAGCACGGCAAATTCGGCGGCGCCCGATAGGCGCTCGCCCGCCAGCGTGATTTGCAACTGCTCGCGCACTGCCGCACGATTGGGCATCTGGGTCAGCGCGTCGAGGCGGGCCGCGTCGCTGAGCTGGCGGGCAAGGCCGCGGGCCTCGCGTTCCACCTCGAGGGTGGCGTCGCCGATCACGGCCATGAGGCGATGCGCGTCGAGCTTGAGCAGGCTGAAAGAAAGGACCTGGCCGGCGCCGCGGCGCTCACCGGCTCCGCTCACGTGCAGGCGCAGCGATTCGCACACGACGCCGGAGCCATCGGCGTGCTCGCGCACCATCTGGGGCAGCTGCGGCAGCAGCTGCCCCAGCGTGTCGAAGAGATTGGCCAGGTTGCCGTCCGGGGACAGCGGCATGAGCAACTGCGCGGACATCGGGTTGATCATCTCGATGTCGCCGTCCATGGTCGTCTGCGCCAGGCCGATCGGCGCCCGGTACAGGAACTGCACCAGGGTCTCGTAGGCCTGTTCGCAATCGGTGGTCATGGCGTCGCCGCGTCGGTTCGCCGGCTCAGGCGGCCAGCGCGCTTTCGATGCAATTGCGGCCGGCCGCCTTGGCGCCGTACAAGGCCGCGTCGGCGCGCTTGAGCAGGTCGTCCAGACCGGCCATGCCCGCGTCCATCAGCGCCACGCCGCCGCTGACGGTGTAGGCGATGCGCTCCCCGTTGACTTCCACGCAGGTCGCGGCGATCTTGCGGCGCACGCGTTCGGCCACCGCCAGGGCGCTGGGCAGGTCGGTCGAGGGAAGCAGCACCGCGAATTCCTCGCCGCCCACGCGGGCAACCACGTCGACCTGGCGGAAGGTGCCCGCCAGCGTGGTGGCCAGGTGGCGCAGCACGGCGTCGCCCACCGGGTGGCCATGGGTGTCGTTGATGCGCTTGAAGTTGTCGGCATCGAAAAGGATGAGCGCCAGAGGGCGCGGGGCGCGCCGCCAGCGTTCCAGCTCGAGTTCCGCCGCCTCGAAGAAGGCCCGGCGGTTGGCGATGCCCGTCAGGTGGTCGCAGGTGGCCGCCTGGCGGAATTTCTCGCTGGCGTCGCGCTTTTCGGTGATGTCGCGTATGACCAGGCAGAAGGCCGGACCACCCTGCGCGCCATCGTCCAGAGGCACCGGCCCGGCCGGTTCCGTGCGATGGCGCAGCGGCGCGATGATCGCGCTGCCCCAGAAGCGGGAGCCGTCGGCGCGGGTGCGCCAGCATTCGTCCATGCTCCAGCCGCTGGCTTCGGCTTCGCGGAGGCGGTCGGCCGTGCGCTCGGGAGTGATGGCGTCGTCGGGATAGAAAATGGAGTAGGGCTGGCCGACGACCGCGTCACGGTCCAGGCCCGTCAGGTGCCCGATGCTCTCGTTCCAGTCATCGACCCGGCCGTCGCGGTCGAGGCGGGCGATGGCGTAGTCGGTGATGCCGGTAAGGATGGCATTGAGCCACGCTTCGTTCTGGCGCAGCAGCAGGTCGCGCTGGATCTCCTGGGTCACGTCGCGCAGCACGGCCATCATCCGCTGCCGGTCGAGCTTGAGAAGGCTCAGGGACAGGACCTGGGCTCCCGATTTTCCCGGCACGCCGGCCTTGATCTGGATTTTCATTTCCTCGCAGACCATCCCGTAGTCCGGCGCGAACGCGCCGGCCCGGTGCGCCAGGTCCGGAGCCACCCCTTCGAGGGCGGTAAACAGGTTTTCCAGGCCGCCGTCGCGCGACAGCGGCATCAGCAACTGCGCCGATATCGGGTTGATGAGGATGATCTGGCCGTCCGGAGCGATCTGCACGAGACCCACCGGCGCCAGGTACAGGAACTGGATCAGCGCCTCGAACTCTTCCGCGGTGTGCGTCATCGGACCGCCGCCTCAGGGGCGCCGGTTGACGATCACATGACGCAGCGGCGCGCCGGGCACCGCCAGCAGGCGCAACTTCACCTTCACGGGCTTCATGCGCAGGGTCAGCACATAGTCGATCGTGGCGTCCAGGGGCTGGTTCTGCTCGGCCGCATCCTCGAAGCGCTGCGCGACCATGAAGTTGTTCATGCAGGGCGCGACCACGGTAAAGACCGGCTGGCCGATCACGCGATCGATCGCCAGTCCGGCGTAGTTCGATTCCGTGGCGTTGTACCGGCGCACGACGCCCTGGGCGTCGAAACCGATGACGCCGAAGGGCAGCGCGTCGAGGTGCGCATCGTCGAGTGCGCCGAGCGTCTCGGCCAGCGCCGCCGCGTCAAATGCCGGCTCCTGGGTGGTTTCCATGGATCTCCTGCCCTGTCGTGTAGATGAACCGTCCGTAAGCCTAGTCCCTCGACCGGGCGCCAAGCCGCCGATCTCGACAGGCAGCGCCACGCAATTCCGGCATTCAAGTCCTGTCCGCCAGGCGCGCGCAAAAGCCGGCGGCCCTTGACCATGAGTAGTTCATGGTCAAGAAGCGCGTGGACGGTCCCCGGGAAGGGTGCCTTGCGTGGAACGGAACGCTGCCCACAGTGCGCAGGCGAAAACGACAACGGCGCCAGCCTGGTGTGCCGCCGCCAGGGGTGGGGCGACGCCGCTCAGCAGGGTCGAGACGCCCAGGCAAAGCTGCACGCCGATGGCGCCCAGCAGGACGAGCGCACCGGCTTTTTGCCGGCGTCCTGCCGTGCGGGAGCGCCACCAGAGCACGAGGGCCGCCGCGAGGACCACGCCCGCGAGCGCCCGGTGCAGGAACTGCACGGCGGCGAGGTTCGCAAGCGGGCCGCCGGCCCAGGCATCCGGACTCAGAAGGTCCGCTGGCACCAGGCGTCCGTCCATGAGCGGGAAGGTGTTGTAGGCATAGCCGGCGTGCGTTCCGGCAACCAGCGCGCCGCTCAATGCCATCAGGAAGACCGCCGCGACGGCGATGCGCGCCGCCGGCGCCGCGCCCCGGCGTTCGTCGCCGCGATGCGGCTGCGTCCATGCGGTCCAGAGCAGCAGGCCGATGAGCAGCAAGGCCATGGCCAGGTGCGCGGCCAGACGCAGGGGGCTCACGCGCGGGTCATCGACGAGACCGCTGGCGACCATGTACCAGCCCAGCGCTCCTTGCAGGGCGCCCAGGCAGAAGATGCCCAGCAGCCGCCACGCCAGTGCGCTGCGGATGCGGCCCGTGGCCCAGAACGCGATCAGGGGCATCAGGAACACCAGCCCCGCGAGGCGGCCGAGCAGGCGGTGCGCGTACTCCCACCAGAAGATGGGCTTGAAGCCGTCCAGGGTCATCGCGCTGTTGACGAGCCGAAATTCCGGCGAGCCGCGGTATTGCTCGAAGAGCGCCGACCACGCTTCCGGCGACAGGGGCGGAAGCACGCCCGACACGGGTTCCCAGCGCACGATCGACAGGCCCGAATGGGTCAGCCGCGTGATGCCGCCCACGACGAGCACGCCAAATACCAGGAGCGCGCAGGCGAGGAGCCAGGCGCGGATGAGGCGCGGCGCGGCTTCGAGCCCCGCCGATTTGCCCGGCTCCCCGCCAGCCTGGGGAGCCTGTGCCTCCCGCACGGCATGGCTCATCGCGACACCGGCGGGTTGTGCGCGCGCTCGGACCGCAGCAGGGCCACGATGCCGATCGCGCCGACCAGCGCCAGCGCGTACCAGGTGAGCGCGTATTCCAGGTGGTTGTTGCGAAAGGCGACGACCGTCAGGCCCCCGACGGGCGCGCCGGGGGCCGCGCTGCCGGCAGGGCCCGCCTCGGCGTCGATGAAATAAGGCGCGACCGGGCCGAGCCCGCGCGCCGCCGCGATGGCCTGGACGTCGCGGGAGTACCAGCGCCCGGCGGCCGGGTCGTTGTGGCGCAGCAGGCTGCCACCCGGCTCCGTCATGCGCAACAGGCCGGCAAGCGCGACCTCGCCACCCGGATTCTCCTCTGGCCGGGTGGACCGATCGCGCCGCTCGGGCGGCACGAAGCCGCGGTTCACGAGCACCATGGTGCCGTCGGCAAGGCGCAGCGGCGTCATCACCCAGTAGCCCGGTCCCCGTTCGGTGGAGGCCACGACGAGCGTCTCGCGGTCGTGCAGGAAGGTGCCGGTGGCGCGGACCCGGCGGTATTCGTCCCGTGCCGCGCTGATGTCGGGCCAGGCGGCCGGTCCGGGCATATCGGCCGGCGCCGCGTGCACGCGCTGCTCGACCCGCGCGATGAGGTCGAGCTTCCAGGCGCGGCGCTGCACCTGCCACGTTCCCAGGGCGAGAAAGGCGAGCACGGCGAGGCCGGCGGCCACCAGGAATACAGTGCGGGCCGCTCGCGAGCGCGGCCCCGGGGTGGGGTTCATCGCGTTCCCGGCGCAGCCCTCAGGGCATGTTGCGCATCTGCTGGACCGACACCGGCATCATGTTCTGGTCGAGGTGGTACATCACCCACAGCGAGCCGCTGAGCACGATGACCACCAGGACCAGGGTGAAGATCAGCGCCAGCATCGTCCAGCCGCCCTCGGACTGCGCGTTCATGTGCAGGAAATACACCATGTGGACCACGATCTGGACGGCCGCAAATGCCAGGATGACCAGGGCGAGGAACCCCGGGTTGCCGATGACCTTGCCCATCACGAGCCAGAAGGGGACGGCCGTGAGCGCCACGGAAAGGATGAAGCCGGTGAGATAGCCCTTGAGCGTGGCATGGCCGGGGCCGCCGTCGTGGCCGCCATGGCCATGGCTGTCGCCCGTCTCGCCCGGCGGATGGGCCGGCAGTTCGGCTGCGGCGCTCATGGCAGCACTCCCATCAGGTAGACGAAGGTGAAGACGCCGATCCAGACGACGTCGAGAAAGTGCCAGAACATCGACAGGCACATCAGGCGCCG
>Ga0181519_10001627_pt1 | contig 19739 bp, 14 predicted proteins | sample PEATcosm2014_Bin_26_FD_121102 | JGI IMG/M metagenome (GOLD analysis project Ga0181519, IMG submission 121102) | Peatland microbial communities from MTU Mesocosm Facility, Houghton, MI, USA - PEATcosm2014_Bin02_10_metaG | ecosystem: Environmental > Terrestrial > Soil > Wetlands > Peat | place...
CGTCCGTCAGGCCGTTGGCACCATCGATTGCGAACAGCATGTGTTGGCGAGGCCGGCGCAAGTCACCGTCCATGAGCAGCACCCTCCGCCCGGAGTTGGCAATGCTGATCGCCAGGTTGGCGACGATGGTCGATTTGCCGTCGCCCATCTTCGGACTGGTAAAGGCGATGACCTTCTGTCGTTGGCTGGCCGCGGCGAAGAACAGGGAAGTCCGCAGACCACGGAAGCTCTCGGCCTCGAGCGATTTGGGCAGGTAATGCGTTTGCAGCGATCGATCCCATCCGTGTTCCATCGGCGGTTGAGCGTCGGACGTCAGCGGGAGCTTGGGAACCATCGTGAGCAGCGGCAGCTCGATGTCGCTACGCAGTTCGTCGATGTCATGGAACGAGCGATCGCGTAGCTCGCCGGTGAAGCCTCCGGCCATACCCAAGGCCACGCCCAGGAACAATCCCAGCACCAAGGACATCGAGAGTTTGGGCGATACCTTTTCACCACGCTCGACTGGAGCGATGACCTCGGTGATATAGCCGCCGTATTCCTTGACGAGATTGATTTCGCGGAGGCGATCGAGCACGGCTTCGTAGAGATCCTGTTTGCGAGCCACTTCCTTGCGGAGGGTTTCTCCTTTCAATTCGAATCCGACCAAGGCCTTGGCGGCTTCGTGCTCTCGATTGGCGGCAGCTTCCAGCCCCTGCTCATTTTTCTCGAGTGTCACCAAGTCCTGGCGGAGCAGCTCCAAGTAGGCATGCACGAGGATTTCCGGCGTGAGCTTGTGTTTCTTGTCCACGCCTTCGATTTGGTGGGCTTGGAATTGAAGGAATTCCTTGGCCGCTTCCATCTGGCGGCGCACATCCTGGACCTGCGGATGCTTTGGACCAAGGTCGGCACAGAGCGACCTCTCGCGAATCAACATCGCCAGCAGCGACTCGTGTTCCGCCCTGGCAGCTTCGAGACGCAACGGTTGGTCGGCCTGAAACTGTGCTGACGTGGAGTCTCCACGGTCGACTTGCACGAGCAGCTCCAGCCGTTCGATGTGCTTGGCATCCAGCAGTGCAAGCCGTTCGGTGTCCGACGCGTGACGCGCGTCTTGATCCAGGATTGCCTGTTGAACGACCTCCAAGCGGGCCCTGGCTCCGGCAGCCAGCAATCGCATTTCGGACAAGGACGCTTGAAGTTCCTCGTAATGAACGCGATGGATGTTGGAGCTTTCGTCACCTTTCCAGAGCAAAGGCGCCTTCTCGCGAAAGACTCGATATTCTTCTTCCGCCAGTCTCAGATCATGCGCCAGGTCGACTTTCGCTTTGGTGATCAGATCCGCCGCCTCCCGACTCACGTCCTGGAATTTTTCGGCCAGGAACTCCTGGTAGCTGGCGACGATCGCTTCCAGGATGAATTGGGTTTCGAGATCGGACGTGTGAGCGAACCCGACATTGAGCACATGCGCCGTCTTGGCTTGTCCCTTTCCGCCCCGGGTTACGAGCAGGCGTTCGATAATGAAGTCCACCGCGTTCTCGTCCTTCGTCAATCGCTCGACGATCGACGGAAGTCGATCGTAACCGTGCTTTTTGACGGCAGTGCCGACTATTTGTGGGCTTTGGATCACTTGCATATGCGTCGCCAACAGGTCTTCGGAAACTCGCGACTCGGTCTCGTTGCTTCCTTCGACACCCTTGGCGGCCAGTTTCGAATCCTTCCGCATCAACAGAATCTGCGCGGTCGACTCGTACCTGACGGGCGCCATGGAATAGTGGACGATGCCGAGGCAAGCGCCCAGCAGCACGCCGCCAGCCAGCCATCTCCAGCGACGCCGACACAATTGGCTTAAGCTGAGAACGTCGAAGCGCGCGACCGCGGTCCAGCGCTGCCCGCCGGTTCTTGGTCGAACCGAATCCCATGCCGAGTTGGATGTTTCCATATAGGCTCAGTTGCTCAAGCATCCGGAAACAGCTTGGCAGTCGGCACTTTTCCGACTCCGCCGCGCCAGTGTGCTACTTGCCGGACGCTAGGTTAGGACGTTTCTGCCATTCTGTTCGCTCGATACTCGCGCCGAGCGCGGACTCGCGTGCTAGCTGCGAATCGCCACCATACTGCTATCGAACATATAGGCCGGGTAATGCGTAAGGCTTTCACGTAGTCGCCTTGATCGTCGACTGAGCGTCGAGCGCCGACGCGACCGCTTCGAGCACGGTGAGAGCGGCTGATTGATGCCGCGACGGCCGGGAAACCCGAACGCGATCATCTTCCGTTCCCCGCGACGCGCTGGTCAGAACGGCCCGATGCGCGGGGCCTGATCTTTTCGACCGGCGCAGCGCGAAGCCCACTGCCGACGCCCGCGGTCCATAGCAATAGCGCGCCGAAGTCGTGCGGTAGCCACACCGTCAGCAGCGCCAACGTCACGGCGCAAATCGCCGATGTCATGCCGGCGCAGAGCAGCCGACAGTCATTGGCAGTGGCCAGGCTCAGCCGTAAGAAATTCGTGGCTGCCGAAAGCAAAAGCGCAAGCAGGCCTGCGACGCCCAGAATTCCGAATCGCAAATCCAGCAGAATGTATTCGTTGTCGACATAGCGCAGCATTTCCAAAGTCTGCTTGTCCTCCGGCCCGAACGGCACACGCACCGGAAACCCGGTCGTACACTCCGTCCCGAACCCCAACAAGCCGGCACGTCCCATCACCCGCAGATAGACCTGCCAGATCAACAGCCGGTGTAGGGTGCCGTTGTATTCGACCATCCGACCGTCAACAAGGATCTTCGGGCGATGCTTGAGACTGGTGTCACCAGACCAGAAATTTAGGCCGTTGAGCACGGTATCATAGCGCACCGATGCCAGAAGCAGGGCGCAAACGCCCAGGGCCAGCAGCCCCTTTCGCCAACCAGGCAACATGAGCAAGCCGACGAAATAGAGCATGGCAACCAGGGCCAGCGCCGGCCCACGCGACAAGGTTGCGAGGATCCCGCCGGCGCTTAGCCACGGAGCCGCTAGCGGCCAGCGAGGGCCGCCACGGTTTCGCCAACTTCGGGCAGCTTCGAGTGTCCACGGGAAAAACAGGATTTGCAGCAACCCAAAGTAGATCGGATGCTGCAACGGGCCCTCCGCGCGCTTCAGTCCTGCCCGACTCGCCGTTGACGCCGCCGTGTCCGTGGGTCGGTGGCCGACCAAGTAGTCAGCCGGGTTGCAATGCGCTGCCGGCTCGGTGATCGACCAGGCGGCAAGCAACAGGGCGACCAGACAGGCCACGGGTAATAGCCGTCTCAGGTCGGACGTATGCTGAATCGCGAAGCGTCCGGCGACGTAGAGCAGACCCCACTCGCCGTAGGCCCGCAGCAATATCAACCAGTGAAACCCGTCGCGTTCGGAGTCGGAGACGACGTGAACCGTCATCAATGAAAGCATGGCCAGATCTGCGAAAACGATTGGCCCGAGCCATTGCGTGCGCGGATGAAGACAATAGGTGATCAGGGCCACGGACGCGCCGGCAACCCGGAGGTCGATGGGGAGGCCGGCAACTGAGAGTTGCATCCAGCACGGAACCAGGAACGACAAAAGGATCGTCGACCCCAGGGCGAAACGACGGCCCATGCGAATCGTCGCGCCTACGTTCCAGGCGGTCAATAGTGTCAGAAATAGCCACCACATGTCAGGCTCGAGCCGATCCTCTCATCCGTGTTCGTCAACGGCTCGAAGTGGCCTGTCACAGGCCGCGCACGATGTCCAGCAACGGCACTCGGTCATGGGCGGGGACGGATCCGAGAATGCCACGGTCGCCGGCGGACAATGATGGCGCGGTTGAAGACCGTGACGCGACCGGTGCTACCTGCAAGCTGCGCTCGGTCAACGAACGCATCTTGGCGGCAAACAACATGAACTGCACCGGTTTGAAGACGAAGTCATCGACGCCTCGGGCAATCAGGTCTTTGGCGAGCTTAGGTTCAAGGATGCCGGTCAACACGGCAACCAACGGTCGCCGGGACATGCCCAAGATCTTGATGGCGAGCGCATGGCCGTTTTCACCAGGGATCGCCAGATCCGTCACAACGAGGTGATACGACAAGGCAGCGTCGGATATCCTTTCCCAGGCGTCCGAGCCGTCACTGGCTACGTCGCAGTGGAACCCTTCTTTCGACAACGCAGTCGCGATCAGGTCCCGAACGCTCCGTTCGTCGTCAACGACCAGTGCGCGCAGCATCTTGGGATTCGAGTCATGAAGCACGATCGCACCTTCTTCCGTCTCGCTATGTGACTTGATGAACCAGCAGTGGGTCCGCCTCACACTGCACTCTTCCGACACGGTCGGCTCTGGCTCGCTGCGGCTTGAACGCTTCGAGAAGCGAGTACCGGACAAGGAAATGGATGAGTTCGGAAGTCGAGTCGACTTCGATCTTTCGCATGATGTTGCTGCGATGGACATCCACGGTCTTGGGGGAGATCGTCAGGTGGCGCGAAATCTGCTTGGTGATCTTTCCGGAGGCGACAAGATCCAGAATCTGCCGCTCCCGCGGCGTCAGTAACTCGACCCTCCGTCGAAGCCGGACGTGCTCGGCATGGACCTCGCGCAGCTCCACATCGCGCGATATCGCCAGCTTGATGCGGTCGAGGAGTTGCTGGCGGCCAACGGACGGTTCCAGGCAGTCGAAGGCGCCTTGATGCATGGCTTCGACGGCCAACCTGATATCTCCTCGGTCGGAAATGGTGATGAACGGCTGTAGACAGCCTTTTGCGGCGAGCCGGCGTTGCAGCTCGAGGCCGTTCATGTCCCGCATCCGCAAGTCGAGGACGAAGCAACCTGGCAAATCCGGTCGGCAATTCTCGAGCGCTGCCTGGCTAGAGGTATGGCAAACGAGCGCGATGTTCGACATCGACAACGCATTGGCCAATAGCCCTTGCGATCTTCCATCGCTTTCGACAAGGACTACGGCAGATTCTGGAACCATCGAACGACCTCTATCCTGGCAAGAGTGCTCGGAATCATCTGCTGGCAATGCTACGACCGACGTGATTGCTGATCGGCATTTTTTTGCCGATGACTGCGTAAGGGAATCATCTAAGAACCTTGCCTAGTCTTCTTGAGATGGCGTTGCATTTGAGCGGGACGGTGCTTCATTCTGCGAGTTGCGAGCCCCGAGCCTGCCCAGATGTGGGCGTCGACGAGAAGGCCCAGCCGTGGCCTTGGAGCGGACGCGTGCCGATTTACCCGGATCGGCTGCGGAAGATACGCAAGACTACCGGCGACATGCCGCGACGACCACCGGCTGCGGCTGATGCGTACCGACGGCTCGTCGCCCTGCGCCGCTCGCCGTGCAATCCGGCGCGGCAGGCACATCGCGACGCCCTGCTGCGAGGGCCAGTCGCGGCACAATGCGGTACGACCTCGCCGAGCAAGGCGCAAGACCATCTCAAGCGCCGAACTGATGCACGTCAGTTGCCGAGAGAGCTATTTGAGGAAGGTGACATTCAGCATCGTGAGATTCAGCAGGCCGTTGCCGACGAACTCCGTCGGCTTGTAGAACAGGAGCACGACGTCGCCCGACTGAATGCGTACGCTCTCGCGGCTGTCGCGGAGTGCGAGCTTCAGATCCACTCGGATTTGCAGTCGGTCGCCGCTGGGCAACGTGCGCACGACGAGAGCTCGCGTAGGCGGAATGACGTTACCCATACTGGAGCCTTTGAAGTTCGTGGCTGCCGCATTGGTTCCGGCCGGTCCAGCCACGGCGCCATTCGCGAGGGCAATCGCCCCGAGGATGTCCAGGTCGTAGTCTCGAGGCAGCGGGATCTGCGCCGCGGGCAACAAGCCTCCGGTGAAGAAGAACTCCTTTTGCCGGCTCTCCAGGTAGACGATATCGCCGGAGTCCAAGACGATGTCCTGCGGGCCGAAGAGCAGCGGCTCGCCGGGAGATACTCTCAGCGGAATGCGAATGGCCGACTGGGTGCCGCGTAAGTCCTCGATGGCTTGGACCGGATCTTGGCCGGAAGCGAGATATTGTTTCACCAACGCGAGCATTTCCTGCTCGGGAATCCGATTGCGGTAGATCCATACGGCGCTGTAGGCGTCTATGCCCGGCAGACCTCCGCTGGCGACCAGGGCATGAAGCACGTCATTCTCGAAGGCGGGCAGATCCAAGACATTGGCTGTGCCGCGGCGTGTGAGCAGGGTTGTTTCCTTGTTCAACAAGGTCGGACCCGTGCTGACGTCGTCCCGGATGATCAGCACGCGATGCACCCGTGGCTTGATCAGCGTGATCAAGATCCGCTCGCGGCCTTTTTCCAGGACCTGCGCATCGACGTAGGCATCGCGCACGCGTTCGATGGCCTGGGGAATCGTCAAGCCGACGATCGGTACCGGCGGAATCAGGGGGAGGGTCAACGTGCCGTCGGGCGCGACCTCCAAAGGCAGACCGACCGCAGGCGAGTTGACAAGACCGCGCGGCGGATAGTAATCCTGCTGAGTCATCACCGGAAGATTCAGAACCCCCGGCTCTTGCTTGTTGGCCATTGCCGGAACCGTGTCTTGGACATAGATGCCTAGAACGTCCCGAGGACCGATCAGATGTGTCGTATGCACCGGTTGACGCAGCAGGCTCGGGTCGATCGGCACCTGTTCCGAGCGCGAGACCGGCACAAGATCCGGACCTAATCGGGCGGCCGGAATCGCACGGCGCGTTTCGCTGAAGCACCCGGTCATGGCCAAGCATGCCAGGATCATCAGGGCACGACCAGCAGAGCAGTTTCTGGCTGTAGGCTCCATCGCAAGTTCATTCCTTGGGAAGTTTGAGGCATTCATCGGTTGGCGTGGCTTGCCTGTTAGATCAGGGCCGTCGGTTATCGCCAGCCTGCTCGTTTGGTTGTCGTTGGGCCCAACGCCTCGATTTGCGGCAACGGGGTGACTCGCTGCTCTGCGTCAGTTTCCAAGGGCAAGGTATCTTCGCTCGGGACGGCTGGCAGACGATCTCGCGGACCCCTCATGATTTGCTCGGGATCGCTCTGTTCGTCGGGTTCCGGCGGCAGCTCAGGCTCGGCGACTTCCGGCCCGGCCAGCGCGAGCACGTCTTCCGGTGGGAGGAATGGTTTGACATAGTGGAATTGGCCGGCATTCTCACTCGCTGCGAAGTGGGCTCCGGATCGGAACCCCTGATACCAGGCCTTGACTGCTGCCCGACCACGATCATTGTGGTATTTCGACTCCCAATACTCGTACGGCGGCACTGCGGGAGCTTGCCCGTAGCCTCCCGTCAGCACGTCCAGATACCCGGCCTTCCAACCCCGGATGAAATGCGACTGCCAAACGACCTTCAGAGGATTCCTAGTGGATCTAAGGCAGGCCCATTCGCAACGCGCTTGACTGGCGTAGCGGTATTGCGAGTCTTGGAGCGCGGCACAGCCCTCGATCAGCACCAACCCGACCGTTAGCACGATCGCGATCGTGCCTGATCTGCGGGGTCGAGCGAGAATCGATCGAGCATTCCTCATTTGACATGCTTCCGATTGACCAGGGTTATTTCGGCGGCCGGGGAGCCTCGGCGCGACCCTGCGCCGAGAACTCCCACACGGCAGTTGTGGCCGCAGGTCCAAACAACTCCGTGTAGCCGCCGACGATTCGCTAGCGACCCACTCCCAGACCAACGTCGTACACTGCTCGTTCCGTCACTCCTTAATGAGAGTTCGCGACGAAGCACCGGTTAGCGCTCCGCTCAATCATTCGGCGACGGATCAACGACAGCGGTGCAACTGCCATCGGTACAGGCAAGCATTGCTCCGCTGGCATGCTTATCGGTCCAAGCAAGCACGAAGATATGTAAGGATAACACCTACGCGGTCTTGACCATCCGTGGGAGTGTGCTTCGGCTGGCTGAGCGCAGCTCATCTCCCGCACCGGCGACGCACGCTGGGATATGCGTCGCTGCCGTGGGCCGGTATCCGGTGGAACGCTTTTCCGGGAAGCGGACGCTAGCTCGTGACAGCCGGCGCATTGACCTTGGCGTAGCCGACGGTCGCGGTGTGCTCACCCGCCTGAAGCAGCATTGCCGCCGCCAGGCGCGCATCGGCGTGGGCTTGATTGATGGCGGCTTGCCTTGCTTGCACAGCGCGAGATGCATACGACAGCCCCACGGCTGACACCAATCCCAACAGGCCGCCATGCAGCCAGACGGTCTGCCAACTGCGACCAACCTCGGCCCCCCAAGCCGCTGCCAGAAGCGCGACGCTCAGCCAAGCCATCGGTTCCGTAATGGGTCGTGACGCAACAGAAGCTTTTTTCATACGCCCTCCAATTGTCGAGTGTGCTGGCGCAGCGACGTGTCACCACGCCGAAATGCCGGTGGTAACGATTCGACCCAAGTATCGGACGAAAGCGCTCGCTTGTCGCAAGGCTCGTTCCGATCGCCTCAACCGTCGAGTTCGGGCGGCCACTGGGACGCTATTGTTATCTAGCTCGCTTCGGCACCAGCGTCCCTAAGGGAACTCCCAAGGTCGACCTCTTGCCACCTGCGCAATACTTGCCGGGTTGATTCGCTCCGAAAGAAGGAATCGAGCGCTAAGTGTTTTTCTTAGCAGGCAAATTAACCTCGCCTGCTCTACAGCGCAGTTGCGTCGCCTTCTTTCTCCGACACTTGCCGTAGCGCCAGCGATTGGCCCCCTGGAAGACCGTAAGCTACGATTCGACTGGCTTCATCGCTCGCGTGACCAACCCAGAGAGGATTCCTACCATGGCCCTGCCGCCTCAAGATCCGTCGAGCGAGGTGCTCCGTCAAGACACTGCTTCCGTCCCGATCGCCAGGATTCTTTGCATCGACGACGATCCAGATGTCTCGAGGATTCTCAAGAAGCGATTGGCGGCGTACGGCGCCGACGTGGTCCGGGCCTTCAGCGGCATGCAGGGCTTTTGGACCGCACTTGATTCGCCACCAGATGTAATCATCCTCGACCTGGCGATGCCCGACGGCGACGGAAGCTATATCGTCGGACGGCTCAGGTCGCACCCGCTGACCGAAAAGGTGCCGATCATCATGCTGACTGGCCAGACGAATCCGGGCGTGAAGCGATCCATGCTCGCGCTGGGCATCGGCGTCTATCTGACCAAGCCACTGAAGTTCGACCAGTTGCTCCGATCGCTGCGTGACTATATCGACCTGCCCGCAACTGCGGTCGTGAAGCCTTAGTGCCATCTTCCGAACCGAATGCACCACAAGCGAACCGACAACTTCCATGACGAAGCCAGCCACGCGGATCCTGCTGATCGAAGACGACGGTGGTGATTACGATCTGTTCATACGCTGTCTGGCGAAGTGCCGAGCGCAGCTTGCAGTGTCCTGGCATTCCACGCTGATGCAGGGGTTGGAACGGTTGCGCGAAGACCGGTTCGACGTGGTGATCACCGACCTGTCGCTGTCGGATGCATCCGACATGCAGGCCGTCAGGCGGATTCGCGAAGTCGACCAGAAGATTCCGATCATCGTGCTGACGACGTTGGATAACCCGGCCGCGGAAATCGCGGCCCTCGAATTCGGAGCACAGGATTACCTGATCAAGGAAGAACTGACGCCCACAGCGGTACAGCACGCGATCGAACATGCGATCTGTCGCCAGGAACTCCGTGTCAGAATCGAACAGTTGCTGTCCGATAATCATGCACAGCGCGAGCTGCTGCAACGCAAGAATCGCCGACTGAAGAAGGTCTGCAAGACGGCTCATCGCTTTGTCGATAACGTGTCGCACGAGTTTCGCACCCCGCTGACCGTCATCAAGGACTACGTGGCCCTGGTCCGTGAGGGTTTCGCCGGCGAGGTCAACGACGAGCAGGGTCGCATGCTGAACATAGCGAGTGTCCGGGCCGACGACCTGAATAACATGGTCGATGACATGCTGGACGTAAGCAGGCTTCAATCCGGACTGCTTGTCACTCGGCGCGAAACCTGCCGGCTGGAAGACGTCGTCGGGGAACTCCAGGCGTCGCTCAAACAAAAAGCCGAAGTCAAGGAGATCTCCTTCCAAACCGACATCGAGGAAAGCCTACCCGATATCTATTGCGACCCCGAAAAGCTGGGGCGCGTGCTCATCAACCTGACCGCCAACGCCATGAAGTTCTGCGGTGAGCCCGGACGGGTGCGGCTGTGGGCCAGGCTGAACGCCGCGCAGCACGAAATCGTCGTCGGTGTTACCGATAATGGAGCAGGCATCGACTCCGTGGGGCTATCGCAGATCTTCAAGCGGTTCAAGCAACTCAAGACCGGTGTCAAAAGCAGCACGAAAGGCTTCGGACTAGGCTTGAGCATCGCGAAGGAGTTGGTCGACCTGAACTTCGGCTCGATGCACGTGGAAAGCGAATTGGGGCAGAGCAGTACATTCTCGTTCACGGTGCCGCTGGCCGAGCCGGTCGAGGTGATGCGGCGGTATCTGCTGCGAGCGGAACGTAGTTGCAACGGGCCGTCGTTCATCTCGATCGTCCGCGCGCGGCTCGAACCATCGGTCGCCGAGGCCGACAGCAAGGCCATGAATGCGTTCTTCAACAATCTGCTACGCCACAAGGACTTGCTGTTCAGAGAGAGCTCCCGCGAGTGGCTTTATGTGTTGTCGACGCAACAAATGGAGCTCGGCCATTTCATGGCCCGGGCGAAGAGCGAGTGGGAAAAGGTGAACCGTAACCGGCCCTTTGGGCCTTTGCCGCGATTCGAAATCGACGTGGAATACACCTGCCCCTTGGCGACGAACCGCGACACCATCCTCGAAAGCGTGCGCAGCATCTACCAGCCGGAGCATGCTCACACGCGCGAATGAATGCGAGACCATCGTGAACTTCGAAGACGACGGCGAGTTAGCAGCGGGGCGCATGGCGCCGGTTAGCTGCGCTCGACCCGCGAGAAAGGGGACGACATGGTTGACACACGGAATGAATGGGCGACCCAAGCACGACCGGATTGGAAAACGCCGAAACAAGTACTGATCGTGGACGACGAGCCGGAAGTGCTTCGCGCGGCCAGCCTCTGGCTTGGAGCCGCAGGCTATAAAACCATGTGTGCTCGCGACGGTGAGCAAGCCGTTGTTTGCGCAGTACGATTCGGCCCCGACGCCGTCATTCTCGACGTGCGGATGCCCCGTGTGGATGGGCTGACCACGTTGAGCGAACTCAAGCTTCGCGACGATACGAAGCATATTCCGGTCATCATGCTCTCGGCGAGTCTGATCGACCAGCAAAAGGCGCTGGACGCAGGCGCGAGTTTCTTCTTGACCAAGCCCTACAAAGGCAAGACGCTCGTCGCCGCCGTCGACGCCGTGGTCCGTCGTGCCGAAGAATCGTCGCAAATCGGCAACGAAGTAGGGCGGGCGTGAGCCCCAACTACGAAAGATTCCCGGAGCTGGCGCGGCCTGTTTCGTGGAAAGGCGGCTTTCATCCCATCCGAGGCCGCAGCCCGCGTGAGACCAAGCAACCGACCGTGCTTATCCTGCCCGCCAAAGGAACGAAGTTGGTTGCGCTAAGGCCGCCGATGGGCCTTCGGGAATGAATCGGTACATGACATGCAGAAGTCCCGACAGGGAATCGACGTGCATTTTCTTCATGATGTTGCTGCGGTGCACATCGACCGTCTTGGGAGAGATGTCGAGCTCTCTCGAGATCTGTTTCGTGACCATCCCTTGCTGAACGAGACGAAAGACCTCCTTCTCTCGCGCCGTGAGATTGGCGTATCTGGCTTGAATGACGACCGTCTCGCTCTGAGCATTACGCGCTTGAGCATCGTGAACGATAGCGCGCCGAACGGCCTCGATCACGTACTGCGCGCGCAGCGGCTTTTCGAGGACATCCAGAGCGCCATCGCGGAGGGCGCGCACGGCTGTCGGAATGTCAGCCTGGCCGGATATGAGGATGACGGGGCTCGCGCAACCCGATGCCACCAACCGGCGCCAAAGTTCCAAGCCGCTCATCTCCGGCAATGCTAGATCGAGGATCAAGCATCCAGGTTGATCCGAAAGCCCACGATCGAGGATCTCTCGGGGACTGGCGAACGTCGAGACCTCGAGGTCGGTCGAGCGCAATGTGCGCTCAAGGTACCTTCGGATCATCTCTTCGTCGTCGACGATGACGACCACGGGCTTGTTGGTCATGGCTTTGCCACCTTGGCACTCCTCATGCGTTGATTAAACAATCGGCGCGAGGGCCGTGCCGTGACAAAGCCCCTGATCAGTCCCGGAAGCTGCCCGTTCAGGCAGCGACTCCAGGGGATCAGCGGTCTAACAGGCGTTTTCCTTCGGCCTCTTCGTTACGGGCCATACGAGCAACGCCTTGGTGAAGAAAGCCGGCCGTGCCAGGCGTGATAACCGTCGCGAGACGGTCGGCAGGACTCTCCCCCCCACAAGCGCAACCCGTCACCGCTCCCCTCGCGAGAACGGCGCCAACGAATCAATGATTCGGCAGGACCGTTCGTCGTCCGCCATAGGCTATTGCTGAGGATGCCCTGGGAAAACCCTTAGGGACGCTTCGACGCGCATGCATGCATGCGATGCCGCGGGGGCGATTGCGCCACACTGGATAACTTGCGGTCACTGCGGAACGCCCAGCAACGGTTCTTGCTCGTCCAAAATGATTCCCTCAGCGGCCATTTCAGGGATCACGATGTCTCGAAAGCACGAGGGGCAGATTCCGTGGCTGAATAGTGCATTGGTGTGTTCGGCGATATAGGATTCCAGATTCTGCCAATAGTTACCGTCATCGCGAATGCTCTTGCAGTACGAACAAATCGGGAGCAGGCCCTGAAGTTGTTTTACTTCGGCCAGCGCGTTTTCCAGCGAATGCACTCGTTCGGCCAGGTCGTGCTGAAGTGCCGTGACCCGCTCGGCCACGCGCAACCGCGCTTGCAGTTCGATATGGCTGAACGGCTTCGTGACGAAATCGTTGGCGCCCGCGTCGAGGCCCTCGACCAGATCCTTTGCCAAATGCTTGGCTGTCAGCAAGATCAGATAGGTCGGCTCGGGCCGATTCAGGGCGCGAACTTGCCGACAGATCTCGACGCCGTCCATGTACGGCATCATCCAATCGAGAATCGCGATCTTAGGAGCGTCGTCGTCGGTCAACGCCCGGCAGGCCGTCGCGCCGTCGCAAGTGACCACGACCTCGTACTTCCAGTTCTGCAGGGTTCGTTCGAGCACGGTGCGCGAGACGAAATCGTCTTCGGCAATCAGAATCTTCATGGGAATGCCCCCATCGTGTTAGCACTGGGTTAATTCAACTGTTCCCCGCCGCAGCGAGCTCTGTCACTGCGGCCATGAGGGCCTCCAGGTCGCGCTCCAGCGCAGCCAGGGACAAGTGCGACCGAGCCAGATCGCCACTCGATGCCGCCTGCTCCAAATCCAAGACCGAGGCCGCCGCGGCGCTGGCCCCCAAGTATCCGATGGAACCCTTGAGCGCATGCGCCGCTCTTTGCAGCGCCGACAGATCACGGTTCGAAAGAGCCCGACGAATTTGCTCGAGACGGGGCGGTGTATGCTCGAGGAATACGCTCGCGACTTCCTGCATGAATGCTTCGTCGCCCCCCAGACGTTCGAGCACCGATTCGCGGTCGAGCGCGTCATTGGTTCGCCGCTCGCCGATTTCCGTTTCGGGTAAGGTGTCCGCTGCGTAAGTCACCGCCTGAATCGCCCGTTGCAAGTCCGCTATCTGAATCGGCTTGGTGACGTAATCGTCCATGCCGGCTTCCAAACATCGTTCCCGGTCGCCCCGCATGGCGTGGGCCGTCATGGCGATGATGGGCACATGCCCTCCGGAGAGGATCTCTTGTGCCCGAACGGCGCGTGTGGCTTCAATGCCATCTAGCTCGGGCATTTGGACGTCCATCAGCACCAAGTCGAAGTCTTCTTGGGCGAGAGCCGCTAAAGCCTCTCTGCCGTTGCCGACGACGGTGGTCGTATGCCCTTGCTTGCCCAAGAGATACGTGGCCACGCGTTGGTTGACGTGATTGTCCTCCGCCAGGAGAACGCGCAACTGCGAGCCGCGCATCGGCCGGTTCGCCGGAAGCGTTCGGCGGCGGACCGGCACCAAGGGCAAAGGACGTTTGGCGGTACTACTGCCGTTCAGGCATGTGACGATGGCTTCGAGCAGTTCGGCGGATCGGATCGGTTTGATCAAGTAGGCAGACAGCCCCAGATTCTGGCATCGTAGGGCATCGCCTCTTCGATCTGCCGACGTGAGCATCATGATCGATGGCGGGGCAAACTCCGTCTGCCTTCGAATATGTTCGATCAGCGTGAAGCCATCCATCTCGGGCATCATCGCATCGACAAGCACCAGGGGGTACGGCTCGCCGACGGCCGCGGCCCGGGCCATTTCGGACAATGCCGCTGACCCGCTATCGACGGCCGCGGGGCAGGCATCCCAGCGTCGCAACAAATCGTCCAGAACGCGCCGGTTGGTAGCATTGTCGTCGACGATCAGAATCGAGATCCCACGCAGGTCGGAGATGCCACTGGAGGACGTCTGCGCCGGACCGTTCTGCGGCCTCTTCAGAAGAGCGGAAAAACGGAACGTGCTCCCCTGGCCAAGCTGGCTCTGGACTTCGATCTGCCCGCCCATCAGTTGCACAAGTTGCGAGGAAATGGACAGCCCCAGGCCGGTGCCCCCGAAGCGACGGGTCGTCGAGCCGTCGGCCTGGGAGAAGGGATCGAAGATGGTCCGCAGTTTTTCCTGGGGAATTCCGATCCCGGTGTCCGACACGGCGAACTCGATCTCGACATCGTCGCCTGACTCTCCGCGCAGCTCGGCTCGCAACACGACGTCGCCTCGCTCGGTGAACTTGATTGCATTGCCGACCAGGTTGACCAGCAGCTGTCGCAGCCGACCTGGGTCTCCTACGATCCGAGCCGGCACGTTGGCGTGAATGTCGCACGTCAGCTCCAGCCCTTTGCTATGCGCTCTGAAGGCGAGCGGCCTGAGGGTGCTGTCGAGCGCATCACGAATCTCGAACTCGATGGGTTCGAGGTCCAGCTTGCCGGCTTCGATCTTGGAGAAGTCCAGAATATCGTTGATGACCGTCATCAACGACTCAGCGGAAGAATGGACCATGTCGACCGACTCTCGCTGCTCGGCGTCAAGATTCGTGTCGAGCAGCAATTCGGTCATCCCCAGGACACCGTTCATGGGCGTCCGGATTTCGTGGCTCATGTTGGCCAGGAACTCGCTCTTCGCGCGGCTGGCCGCCTCGGCGGCCTCCTGGGCCTGGACAAGGAGCGAAATGTCGGTGCGCAGGCTGACGACGCCCCCGTCGCTGGTCCGGCGGTCGTCGATCCGGATCGAACGGCCGGCCAGCCGCTGCAGGGACGATTCACCCGGGTTGCGGTGCGATGCCAAGCGAGCGGCCACCCATTCGTCGGCCGACATCTCCTCGAGGTCGGGGCCGCCAGCATCCGCGAAGACCCGCAAAATGTGCTCGTACTGCGTGCCGGGCGTCAGGACGTGCGCACAAGCCTCGTACAACTCCTTGTACTTCGTGTTGCAGACCACCAACCGCTCGTCGGGACCATAGATCACCAATCCAGCGTCGAGACTTTCGATGGCGTCCATCAGTTGCGCGCGGGCCCGCCGCAACTCCTCGTCGCGCAGCTTCCGCTCGGTGATATTGCGCGAGATGATGGCCAGGCAGAGCGGCTCGCCGGTTTTCGGATCTCGAACGACAAACGCGCTCGATTGCGATTCGATCGGCGCACCTGTGCGGAAATTTCGGAACTGCAGCTCGCCCGTCCAATGGCCGGTGGACATCAACGCCGGTAGCACCTCGTTGTCGATGACTTGATTGCCCGCGTCCGTGTGATAGTCGCAGATTTTGGTCGCGGTCCGACGCCGCTCTGGTTCGAGGCCGAACCACTCGAAGGCGGCCGCATTGGTGTACAGGACTTCGCCGGACAGGGTAGCCATGCCGATATAGTCGATGGAATTCTCGACCAGCGAGACGAACTTCTGGCGCTCTTCGTCGGCCATTCGGGCCGCGGTGATGTTCTCGTGCGAGACGACCACTCGGACCGGACCGCCACCGCCGAATCGTTTGACCCGGGCCAAATACCAGCGTTTCTCCGTCGGCGAATGGCAGGGATACTCAAGGGCGAACTCCTCTTGCTCCCCCTGAATGACGGCCCGGATGCCTGCGGCCATGGCGACAGCCTGGTCGAAGCAGGATCCGGCGGCAGTGTCGCAGATTTGCAGGTAGTTGACGCCGACGCCGAAGTCGGTTTTCGCCGCATTGGCACAAGCGAACTCTCGCCAGGCCCGGTTCGTTGCGAGAATGGTCCCCCGATCGTCGAGGATGGCGATGTGGCTGCTCAGCGCATCCAACGTCGAGCGTGCGAATCGTTCCGAGTCGACCAGCGCCGCTTCGGCCACCTTCTGTTCGGTGATATCGGTATGCACCCCGACCCATTCCAGGATCGAGCCGTCTAGGGCCATCATCGGCACGCCGCGGGCCGCCATGACCCGATAGACGCCGTCGCGCCTTCGAACGCGGTGCTCGATCGAATAAACCGTTTGACTGGCGACGGCCGTCGTCCACGCACTCGCGGTGTGCGCCCGATCGTCAGGATGCACGGCAGTGAGCCAACCCCATCCCACGATCTCTTCGGTGGTCTGCCCCGTGAAGGTGGTCCATCCGGGCAACCCGCCCTCGACCTTCCCTGAAGCCGGCGTATTCCAGGCGATGGCAGTGATCGCCTCGATCAAGCAGCGGTAGCGCTGCTCGTTCCGGCGAGATTCTTCATCGGAAGCCTTGATCCGCTTCGTCGTTCGATGCAGCGAGTAGCCGATGCATCCCACGAGCACGATGCCCAAGATCATCCCGATCACGATCGTACATTGCGTCCGCAACGAGTTGTGCTTCGAGGAGATGGTTTGCTGCTCGAGCAACTGCCGTTGAGCCAGGGCGATCTGGCTGACCAACGCGCGGATGCGCGTCATCGTTTCCAGTCCGTTGTTGGTCGAGATCAATTGCTGCGCCTCGGCAAAGCTTGTCTCACGCGCGTTCCGCACCGTCGCTATCTGACGAAGTCGGTCCTGGATCATGGAACGGAGACTGGCGGACCCGATGCTCTGACTGGGGTCGTCGGCTAATTTCACCTCGAGGGCATCGAGCAGTTCGGGAATATCCACGATCGCAGCGTCGTAGGGCTCCAAGTAGAGCGGATCGCCGGTGATGACATAGCCTCGCTGCGCCGTCTCGGCCTCGGTGAGCCGCAGGAGCATGGCCTCGACCGTGGCTAGCACCTGATACGTGTGATTGACCAGCTGCTCGTACTCCCACACTTGCCGAGAGCTGCGGAGCGACAGCAAGGCATTGCCGCACATGAACATCACGATCAAAGCGAAGCTGCTCCAGAGCCCCCATCGCCTCGTATTACTGGCATTAGTCATCGAGCACCCGCCTTGGCCAACCGGACACGCGTTTCAACGGAAAATCTTCTTCCGTCTCACGCTGCAACCATAGCTCGATATTCGCTGCCACAGCCGCGCCCGCCGCGGCGCGAGACGATGAGCTGGGCATCGGCCTCGAAGAAACCGAACGAACGATCCGACGGAAGGGATCGTCTTTCGATTCGCGCACGAGACTCCAACGTCCGCCCTCCCGAGCAAGGTGGCGCGGGCGCCCGCTCATCGCGGACCCGGCGACCGAGCACCTGCTTCGGAAGGCTGATTCGTGCGGGCGATTTCCCAACAGGCGGTCCGCAACCGGCCGTAGCTCGTGGGAAAGGCGATCTCTTGTCCGTGCTCCTCGGCTGGAGCTGTCCCTTCCGCGTCCGTGACGATCAGCAGCTTTCGAGGCGAGGTACGTCGCACCTTGGCGGCGATTCTATGGGAAGCGACGCCGATGCAATTCACCAGCACGTTGTCCGTCACGTCGTCGAGCTCATCTTCAGCGCACGGCAAGGCCATGATTCCCATCGAGGGCAACAATGCTCCGAGAAAGTCGCAATGCGATCCGGACAGGTCGCAATAGGCAAGCTCTCGAGCCAGTAGCGGGGCTGAGGCAATTCGCTGGTCGCGCGGCCGAATCGTGCGGAACATGGCCAGCAGGTCGACGTCGTGACGGGTCTGATCGATGATCTCCGGCACCGAGCGAATGCCCAATCGCTTCAGGAGCGTGGCTGGCGGGAGTTCGACGGTATCCCAGGTTTCCCACTGCCCGACCGCGATTCGCCCGATCAGGCTGGCAAGTTTGACGATTTCGGCTTGGATTCGAGTTGGTTCGGAGACCCGGCGGAGAGCATGATAGTCGTCTTGCAAATAGCGCAGGGGCAGATGCACCTCGGCAGGGACGTTCCAGGTGGCCAACAGGTGCGAGGCAACTTCCGCGTGCGACAATGGGAACATATGCCGCTCGTGCTCTTGCAGAGCGTCGTTGTTTTCCTGGCAGCGTTCGAGCATGACCTCGTAGTGCTTGGGATAGAGCGAGCCGAGAATGACGCGCCCCAGCGGATGCATGATGGCGCTCAACTGCAGCCCCGCCTCGACCGCCTGGTGTCTTCCCTGCTCGACGAGCATCTCGACGGCGATTCCCGCGGCCATGCTCTGTTTCCAGGCCACGGCGATGTCCATCCACGGCACCGCCGCCGACGTCAAGGCCGAGAGCGAGTTGATGGCCAAGGCCAGCTCACCGATGCGCTTCTGACCGATCTGGACAACGGCCCGCTCCAACTGTATGATCCGCTGCCCGGAAGGATTGTAGAATCCACTGTTCGCCAGCCGCAGCACCTCGGCTGTCAGCGAGGCGTCGCGCTGAATGGCGGCCGCCACTTGCGGCGTCTCCCATTGATTGGTGCCGGTCATGTGGTACACGTCGAGGGCGGCCTTCGAGATCGGCAGGATCTGAGACAAGCCCGCCAACTTGCTTTCGACGTTCGCCAGCGCGATCGGGTCTTCGAAGGAAGTCGCCACATCGACCTGAAGTTGTGCCACAGCCCCCGCGTTTGCACCCACTGCCTGGGGCGCTGCGGCCTGCGCGGCTGCCGAGCGCCGACGGTCGACGAGCGATTTCACCTTGATGGCGAGGATGCCGAAATCGGAGGGCTTGAACACGATATCGTCCACCCCTCGGGTCAGCAGGTCTTTGGCGAGCTTGGGCTCGATCACGCTCGTGTGCACCACGACCACCGGAGGGCGCTTCAGGCCGAGCGCGGTCATGGCCAAAGCATGACCGTGCTTGTTGGGCATTCGGAGGTCGGTGACGACCGCGTCGTATGAAACCGCCGCGATGCAAGCTTCCGCCTCTCTCCCGTCCGAGGCGTGATCGCATTCGAATCCCTGGTGGGTCAGGGCGAGCATCAGCAGCCGTTGCACTGCGAGTTCATCGTCAACGACGAGCGCTCTTGGCGCCTGATCGGTCTTCATTCGCACTCCTCCTGGGCTCGTGAGTCAGTTCGATGTAATCTTCGCGGCGCGCTGCCAGCGACTTGAAGCGGCGCCGTGAGGCATGACTGCCTTGAGTGCGGCGAACATCGCTTCCGGCTGACAGGGTTTATCGAGGAAGAACTTTGCTCCCATGTCCAAGGCTCGCTGCCGGTCTCGCAAGGAGGCCGACAGCATGATCACGGGCGTGCCCGCCGTTTCCGGGTGCTGCGCGAGGCCGGCCAGCGTCGACAGCCCGTCGAGTTCGGGCATACGCATATCCAAGATCACGGCATCCGGAGGCGACCGTAGAGCCGCGTCGATGCCGACTCGCCCGTTGCAGGCCGAGGTGACTTCGTAGCCCGCCGACTTCAACCGCAACGACAAGCCGATCACG
>Ga0181519_10001628_pt1 | contig 19738 bp, 19 predicted proteins | sample PEATcosm2014_Bin_26_FD_121102 | JGI IMG/M metagenome (GOLD analysis project Ga0181519, IMG submission 121102) | Peatland microbial communities from MTU Mesocosm Facility, Houghton, MI, USA - PEATcosm2014_Bin02_10_metaG | ecosystem: Environmental > Terrestrial > Soil > Wetlands > Peat | place...
ATTGATATTGGAGCACGGTTTTTATCTATTATTCGGCCCATTGATAATTTGGAATATATGTTAAATACTTTGCTTTCCGATGTTGAACCATGGCCATGGTCACGGGTAAATGGCGCAATACGCGCGACGCAAATTGCTTATATATTAAATTTTTTCGGGTGTGAGCCGTTTTATATTAGGAATACATTGTATCCCTTTAAAAATTACATTGCGATGTCGTTTTCAGGCGAGGTGGACGTCGATGGATATATCGATAGCGTGATCACATCAGCATCTGGATTAAGCTTTGGATTACGGTGACACTGTTTGAAATAAGTTCGCACGCAAAGATTGCCGCGTTTAATGATGGGAGCCAGGTCGGTTTAGAACGTAGTTGCCGCCGGCTGGCTGGCGCCCCGCCGATATCGCCCATTGTCAGCCGATTACGACTCAGCACACGCAAGGCGAGGGTCGAGGTCTGGGCCTATTGCCTGGCGCCCAACCGCCAAACGTATTAGCCGGGGCGTCAGTCTCGGCTAGCCATACGCACGCTTCCGTGGAGTGGACGTGCGCGCGCACGTCCATTGGCGGGCCGCCAGCCCAATCGGTGGCCGGTACTGACGACCGGCCAGGACGGTAGGGGTGAATGGCCTCGAGGGGGTCGCGGCTTTATCGCGGGACTATGACGCCGAGCCTCGCCAATTCATCGACCAGCCGCGAAATCTCCATGGCCAGAGCCAGGATCGTGTTCTGCGTCCCCTCGGGAACCAATTCCCCCACGCGGGTGGTGATGCCGTGCCGGCCCACCTCCCTTACATGGCCGCTGGCGATCAGGTCGCTGACGATGCGCCGCACCGTCTCGCGCGGCAGGCCGGTGGCCGAAGCAATGGCGCGCCGGGAAATCCAGCCCAGCGCCTCCGCCGGCAAGGGCTTGACCCCGCGATATTCCGGATCGAGGTCCGGTTTGCGTACAAATCTTTGGACGCTCGCGAGACCCACCGTAATATACACGTTCATATAAGTCGGCCGCATTTGCAGATAGTCAGCGAGTATTTTCTGCTGCTTCAAGAGGCTGCTGCCCATGGCGTAGATGCTCATTCGCGCTTCGGCGAATAGCCTCTCAGGCGCCACCATCGTGCCCGGGAGAACGCCGCGCGATTCCACATCGGGCAATTCAGAGGTCCTCTCGCCGTGGATCTATAAGAACCCGATTAGGGTCATACGCGCCCATTCCATGCCAGCCCCTATTCATCGCTCCCGTGGCGTGGCGGCAGCCAGTCCTCTTCGAAGGCCTTCAAGGGCGTCGATTCCAGCTTGAGCGCCCCGGCGGCGACGCGCAGGAGCGCGGTCAGCCCGACCGTCGCCAGGTCGGCGACCTCCTCGGAGGCATGGGCCAGCTTGATCAGGGTGACAAACAGGATGCAGCCGGCCAGGGCGGTCAGGGCATAGGGTTTGCCGGGCTTGAAGAGATCGGGTTCGGCGCCGATCAGCAGATCGCGCAGGACGCCGCCGCCGACCGCGTTGACCATGCCGACAACGACCACCGCGATGGTCGGCAGACCCGCGGCCAATGCGAGATTCATGCCCACGACGGCGTAGAGACCGGCGCCCAGAGCATCCACGGCCGAGATGGCGCGGTCGAACCATTTCAGACGCCTGATGCGCCCGCCGAAGAACAGGATCAGGCCGGTCGCGACCAGGACGATCTCAAGATAGGCGGGCGAGCGCAGCAGCCTCGGCGGGCCGTCCTGCAGAAGAAGGCCGTCGCGCAAAAGGCCGCCGCCCGTCGACGAAACCAAGGCCAGGACGAACACGCCCAGAATGGCGTAGCCCTTGCGGGCGCCGATCATGGCGCCGCTGATCGCCCACAGAAGGGTCGCGCTATAGTCGAACCCTTGTGACAGCAGCTGAATATTAAGTGCGATCGGCAGGAGACTTTCCCTCTTTGCGCCGGTGTAGTGCCAGGCGCCGCGCGCGTCGCGCACTTTATCCCTCGGGACGGACAACCCTCCGACCCAGTTTAGGTCCAGCCGTCCTCGACGGCGTCTCCGCTCCGTGCCACACCCATGCCAACGCAAAGGGCCCGCGGCGCCATCTGGCGGCGTTGTCGCCCGGCGGAAAGGTGGCCTTCGGTCCGATGGAAGCCCAAGGCCAGACAAACCCCTCCCCGGCCAGCTGGCAGCCTTCGATCCCGGTGACGGTGATCGGCGGCTATTTGGGGGCGGGCAAGACCACCCTGCTCAACCATTTGCTGACGCAGGACACCGGCGTCCGCCAGGCCGTGCTGGTGAACGACTTCGGGGCCATCAACATCGACGCGGCGCTGATCGAGAGTCGGGACGGCGATACGATCAGGCTCGCCAACGGCTGTATCTGCTGCTCGATTTCCGGCGGATTTGGCCAGGCCATGCTGGCGCTTCGCGAACGGCCGTCGCCGCCGGAGCGGATCGTCATCGAGGCGAGCGGGGTTTCCGACCCGGCCATGATCGCCCGGCACGCCGCCCTGCCCGGCTTTCGGCTCGACGGCGTCATCGTGCTTGCCGACGCCGAAACGGTGCGCAAGCGCGCCGCCGACAAATATGTCGGCCGACATGTCTTGCGCCAGCTTCAGGTCGCCGATCTGCTTGTGCTGAACAAGATCGATCGGGTCTCGGGCGAGCGCCTGGGCGAAGTCCGCGCCTGGCTCGGCTCGGTCGTTCCCGGCATTCGCATCATCGAGGCGGAGCGGAGCGCGGTTCCCGTCGGTCTGATATTCGGGCTGGAGGCCGCCGAACGGATCAGCCCCCATCACCATCGGCAAAACGTGGATCACGGGCGCGACTACGCGACCTGGAGTTGGCAAGGCGACGCCCTCCTCGATGGGGCCCGGTTTCGCGCCTTCGCGGGCGATCTCGGCGCGGATGTCTTGCGGGGCAAGGGCTTCCTTCGCCTGACCGACGATCCGGCGGCGCGGTTCCTCTTTCAGCTGGTGGGGCGGCGATGGGAGATCACCCGCGCCGAACCCTTCTCGCCGCCTGACGCGAGAACGGAACTCGTCCTCATCGGTCTTGCCGGAAGCCTGGACGGGCCCGCGCTGGACCTAGCCCTCGAAAACGCGATCGCCAAGGAGGCCACCCCATGACGCACGACATCACCATCTTCGCCGCTCGCAAGATCATCACCATGAACCCGGCCAATCCGGAGGGCACCCATGTCGCGGTGCGCGAGGGCAAGGTCCTGGGCGTTGGATCGCTGGACGAGGTCAAGGGGTGGGGTGACTACACCCTCGATGAGACCTTCAAGGATAAGGTGCTCACCGCCGGCATGATCGAGGTTCACGCCCACGCGCTCGAGGGTCTCACCGGCAAGTTCCCCTATCAGGGGTTTTTCAGCCGCATGGCCCCCGATGGTCGCACGCTGCGGGGACTCCAGACCCTCGAGGCCTTGCTGGCCGATCTGCGCCGCCTCGATGCGCAGATGTCCGATCCCGACGAGGAGCTGATCACCGTCGGCTTCGATCCGGTCTATTTTTCGGGCGTCCGGGTGAGCAAGACCGAGCTCGACACCGTCTCGGCGACGCGCCCGATCTTCCTGCTTCACGCCAGCGGTCACGTCTCGAGCGTCAATTCGGCGATGATGACGAAGCACAAAATCACATCGGCGACCCAGGTGGCCGGCGTCGTGAAGGGCGCGGACGGGACGCCCACCGGCGAGCTTCAGGAGACGCCGGCGCAGATGCTCGCCGCAAGCGCCTTCCAGACGTTCATGACGGCGATGAACGAAGAGAGCTGCATCTGGGGCCTGGGCGACATGGCCCGTCAGGCGGGCTTGACCTGCGTGGGCGATCTCGCGGGCTCGATCCTGACCAATCCGGGTTCGCTGCCCTCGTGGCGGAAGGCCGTCAACGACCCCGCGTTTCCATCCCGGGTGGTGATCTACAATCTGGCGGCCATGCCGGGAAGCGCGACGGAATGGGGCGCGGCGGCGCTCGTCATGAGAGATCTGCGCGATAACCAGGCCTCCGACAAGCTGCGCTTTCCCGGGGTGAAATTCGTTCTCGACGGCTCGATCCAGGGCTGGACCGCGGAGATGAACTGGCCGGGCTATTACACCGGTGTCGACCAGGGCCAGCTGCTGACCATACCCGAACAGTTCAAGGACTGGGCGAAGCCGTTCCACGACAGCGGCCTCAACATCCACGCCCATTGCAATGGCGACAAGGCCATCGACCTGTTCCTGGACACCGTCGAGGCGCTGATCAAGGAAACGCCCTGGCTCGACCACCGGCATACGCTGCAGCACTCGCAAATGACCACCCTGGCCCAGCTGCGCAGGATGAAGGCGCTGGGCATGTGCGCCAACATCTTCACCAATCATATCTGGTATTGGGGGGACACTCACTACGAACAAACCGTGGGCCCGGAACGCGCCAACCGGATGGAGCCCTGCGGATCCGCCAAGCGCGTCGGCGTGCCCTTCGCCCTGCACTCCGACGCCAATGTCACCCCCCTGGGTCCCTTGCACCTGATCTGGTGCGCGGTGAACCGGGTCACGCCCAAGGGTCGCGTCCTGGGCGAGCATGAGAAGATCTCCGCCTATGACGCGCTCTGGGCCGTCACCCAGGACGCCGCCTGGCAGATGCACCTGGACAGCGAGCTCGGCAGCATCGAATGCGGCAAGTGGGCCGATTTCACCGTGCTTGACGAATCTCCCCTCGATGTCGAGCCGATGAAGATCAAGGATATCGCCGTCTGGGGAACGGTGGTCGGCGGGGTAAAGCACAAGGCCGCCTGATCGCGGCCACGGGCGCGGCCCCGAGGCGCCTTAGAATCTGATCTGGGTTCTCAGGGCCCCGAAGACCGCCCGGGCGTTCGCTCTGACGAAAGGACTGACGTCCTGGATGTCGGCCGTGACGCGAAACCAGGGGGTGATGGCTACATTATAGAAGGCCTCGACGCCGTTCTCCTTGCCAAGCTCTATGCCCAAGGGTTCCGCCGCCTGATTTAGTTCGTTGCTCAGCGCATAGCTGAAGTAGGCCAGACCAAGCCCGTCATCGGGACGGTTGGGCAGCGGGCTGTTGCCGCCGATCCCGATAAAATAGTGCCTGTCGATCGGGTTTGGATTGCCGTCGGAAGCGCTGATCTCGCCGAAGACGCCCCAGCCCTTTCTTGGATCGTTGGGGCTTCGATACAGATATTGCTGGAAAGAATAAGAGACGTACCAATAGTGCGACTTGCTTCCGATCATGGTCGGAAACCCGGGCGGCAGGATCAATTGAGGCACATCGCGAAGGTCCACGCCGTCCTGAGTGCTGTAAACGCCGCGAAAACTGTGGAAGCCGGGCAGGCCGCCAAGCGATATCGGCACGGTGGCGGAAAGGCTGGTGGTCACGCCGTCGGCAAAGGGATACCGCAGAACCGCCGAGTCCTGGGCGTTGCGGGGATCATAGACCAGGAGGTTGAAGGTCGCCGGGGCGGTCTTCACGGTCAATGAGCCGCCGAGAATGTATGGCGGCGTGACGCCGCTGATGGGGGCGGCCAGCCCCAGGTTCATGAATGTGTCGAGCCCGCCGCCGCCGATCAGGGGCGTGCGCGAGGCCGCGTCGAGCATGTTGAACTTTCCAAGGCTCAGCGAAACATCCGGGCTGAATCTCTGGGTGACGATAATCGATGTCTGAGTGTCGGCGCCCCCCTGGCGAGGGAACGCCATGGCGGTGTTGACGGGGATGAACGTGCCGTCGCCCTGATAGTTGGCGTCATTGCCGTAGAGAAACTCCTGGTGGACATTGAGCGAGAGGCCGGGCCAGAGACCCAGCTTCTGGCCGTCGAGCGTCAGGACCACATCGAGCTTGCCGCCGTACTCCGGAGCCTTGTTCCCATCACCGCTCAGGAGTTCCTGGCCGAACTGGGTCAAGGTGACATCCAGATTGACGCCATCGGACCGCATGCCCGCCTTGGGCCAGCCCGGCCCGTCCAGAAGCGATGGCCGTGTCCAGATCGAGTTGGTGGCGGCCTGAGCGCTCGCATCCTGGGCCGCCGCCGGGCCGGCGCACAGGGCCAGAGACGACACGGCCAGCGACAACAGAGCCCCTCCGCGGATTGCGGAACTCGCGCGCCACAGGCCCATGCGCCCTACCTTCGCTAGCGTTGTCGTCCTGACCAGGCGCAGGAGTCACCGCGGCAGCCCGGCTCTGCGCGCCTCATTCGGGGTCACCAGAAATCAACGTTCCGGCCGCTCATAGGCTCGGGCAGAAAAGCGGGACGCCGGAAAATCGGCCGCCAACCCCGCCGGTGGCGACCATCGAGCGTCGCCCTATAGCCGATTGGGGTAGGGCCAGGGCTTGCGGGGATCAATGGCCGATGGCCCCAAATTGGGTCGGACAGATCCGAACTCTGGATCGGCTCTAAGCTTCTGAGTCCGCGGCGAGGGCGCCTTACCAGCGCCGGTCAGTGACACCCCATGCCCCAGCCGCAGATGACGATCGCGCCTTTCTTGACCGGCTTGGCCCCACCGCCATAGGCCATGGCCTCGAACCTCAGGCCCTCATTTGTGCGCACGGCGACGACGCTCCAGACCAGATCCTCGCGCATGGGCGCGCCGGCCTTCTTGTAGGTGTAAGTCACCGGAAAGGCCGCGTAGACTCGTTCGCCCTCGGAGCGGACATAGATTGGGGCGCCGACGACGGTCTTGGTTTCGGTGTCCTGCTCCTTGGCGACGTTGGCGACATAGTCGCCAAGCCAGGCCTTCATGGCGCCGGGGCCGGTCCAGAGGAAGGGCGGGAAATTGTCCTGCATCACCTGAGGGCCATCGACGGTGAGGGCGCCGAGCGCGGCCACCGGATCGCCCGCGGCGCCGTTGCCGGCCGCCTCCCATCGGTGGGCGAGGGCCGTCACCTCCGCCGTCGCCGGATCCTTCGGCGCCTCGGCCGCCAGGGCCCCGGCGGCGAGCGCGGCGCCGGCCGTCAGGACACAGATGAACCTCGCCGTCTTCATGGCTGACGCTCTAGGAAAGTTTTCAGCGATCCGCCCCGGTTGGTCATGATCTTCGATCACCCGATATATGCCGCCAGAATCGCGACCCGCGCAACGCCGCCGGCCCGGCCGCAGGACCGGGAAGAGGCGGCCTGGATGACGCAGGGGTTGGGGGTCGCCCGCACCGTTGCGTGCGGGATGACGCAAGCAGGAGGGGCTGGCCGGATCGACGAAGAGGGCGCGGATTATAACCGGATCGCGGCGAGGGCTCAGGCTTGGGCGGTCACCGTCCGGCGCCGAGAACGCAGAGCCGCGCCCATGCCGGCGAAGCCAGCGAGCATCAGGGTCCAGGCGGCGGGCTCGGGAACAACGCCCAGATTGGGCCCAAAGAATCCGTTCGTGCCATCGGGGTTATTATCGAAACCACCGGGGTCGCCGTAGGTCGCTTGAACATAATTTATGCTGGATATTGTCGAAAACGTTCCGTCCTGGCCGGGAAATAGCAAAAAATCATTCCCAGTTAGGTAATCGGCGCCGATGTAGAAAGTTGAATTGGCGGCCAACGTCACTTCAGAGATCGAATTATAATCGAAACCCGCAACTGATTCAGTCCCATTCGGGGCGGCGACTGTCGTCGAGGCCAGCAGATTGCCGGCGCTGTCCCAAAGCGAGATGAGGTGGCTATCGGATAGGCTGCCGGCTGGGTCATAAATTCCCAGAGCAACCACCTCCACCGCCGAGTTGGTCGTGAACTCGTAGCCCAGACTGTAGGGAGGATTAGATAGATTTTGGGCCCCGCCACTATAGTTGAGCACCGGCGTAAACGTTGCGGCCTGCGCGCTTGCGGCGCCAAGCAACGCGACAACGGCGGAAAGCGCCAAATTAAACTTCACTATTCTCATCCTCCTTGAGGAAAAGTCTCCGCGGAACCGTGCACGAATGCTGGAAACCGTCAAGTCGGAAATGCGGCAAAGTATGGCAAAAATTGGGAGCGGGGCCGCCGGGGCGAAAACCATTGCGCTCTTCCGGAGGGTTCCGTGGGCGGCCAAGGTGACGCTTTTTGGAACAGAGTCCGCCAGCGCCGCCGTCCTTTCAGAGCGCACCGGCAACATGCAACCCATGAACACGCTTCCGCCGGAGTGGACGCGCGCGCGTACGTCCATGGCGGGCCGGGAGCCAAACAGGTGGTCGGCGCCGGCGCCTGAACTTTGCCTTGGTTTGGGCATTAGTAATGAGTCGAGGGCGAGATTTAGGGAAGCGAACCCATGCTACGAAAAGCCATCCTGATCGGCGCGGCCGGCCTCATGGCGCTCGGCGCGCCGCTAGCGGCCCTGGCTCAACAAGGGCCGGGCGGCCCCGGCGGGCCCGGCGGCGGCAATGGCCCGAACCGTCCTCCCGGCGGCGGCGGTGGCGGCAATGGCCCGAACCGCCCCCCTGGCGGCGGCGGTGGCGGCAATGGCCCGAACCGCCCCCCTGGCGGAGGCGGCGGCGGCAATCCGAACCGTCCTGGCGGCGGCGGGAACCCCGGCGGACCCAACCGTCCGGGAAATCCTGGCTACAACCCCGGGGGTCCCAATCGGCCCGGATACCCGGGAAACCCGGGCTACCGCCCCGGCGGCCCCAACCGGCCCGGCTATAATCCGGCCTATCGCCCGAGCGTCGGCTATGGCCGCGTCTATCACGGCGCGAGCTTCTATTATGGCGGCCGGCGCTATTACGGGATTTATGCGGCCCCCTATCGCTATCCGCCCGGCTGGGCCTATCGGCGCTGGGCGGTGGGGGCGTTCCTGCCGGGCCTGTTCCTGAGCAGCGCCTATTATTTCACCGCCTACGCCACCATCGGCCTGCCGCCCCCGGCCTATGGCACCCAATGGGTGCGCTATGGCCCGGACCTGCTGCTGGTGGCCGTGCCCAGCGGCCGGATCATCAGCGTCCAGCCGGCGGTGTTCTACTAGCCGGCGGAGCGTGGCGGAGGGATCCGGGCCGGCCTCGCCCGGCGCCCTTCGCCCGCGCTCGACATCCCAACGATAGAGGGCGAGGCGCTTTACGCGCCCGCGCCGGTGCGCCATCCTGCCTCGGCGAGGGAGCGTTGACATGCCACTTTTCATGGACATCCACGAAATCGACGGCGTCTCGGCGGAGGATCTGGCCCAGGCCCACGCCGCCGACGTCAAGATCCAGGAACAGTACGGCGTCGAATACCACAAGTATTGGTTCAACAAGGAAAAGGGCAAGGTCTTCTGCATCTGCAGCGCGCCGGACAGGGAGGCGGCGGCCCTGGTGCACCGCAATTCCCACGGCCTGGAGGCGCACAAGATCATCGAGGTCGATCCCGACATGATCGACGGCTTCATGGGCGCCGCCGAGGTCAATCCGGCCGGCGCGGCCCTGGCGCCCGGGCCTGGCGGCGAATATGACCCCGGCATCCGCACGGTGATGTTCACCGACATCGTCGATTCCACCCTGATGACCCAGGATCTGGGCGACGACGCCGCCATGCTGGTGGTCAACGCCCACGACACCATCGTCCGCGCCGCCCTCGCCGAATGGCGCGGCCGGGAGATCAAGCACACCGGCGATGGCATCATGGCCTGTTTCGTTTCGGCGGTGGCGGCGGTGCGCTGCGCCAGCCACATCCAGCGGGCCACGCGCGAGCACCGCGCCGCCCACCCCGACATGCCGGTCCGGCTGCGCATTGGCCTCGCGGCCGGCGAGCCGGTGGAGCAGAACCAGGATCTGTTCGGATCCACCGTCCAGCTGGCGGCCCGGCTGTGCGGGGCGGCCGAGCCGGAGCAGAGCCTGGTCTCCAATGTCCTGGCCGAGCTTTGCATCGGCAAGGGGGTACGCTTCAAGGACCAGGGCGAGCGCAGCCTCAAGGGCTTCTCCATGCCGCTGCGCCTGCACGCGATCCACGAGGGCTGACCGCTTGGCGCCGCCGGCCCCCTCCCCCGACGAAGCGCGGCCCGCCGATGGCGCGCTGGAGAAGTACATCATCTACGAACAGGGGGTGCTGCAGCACGCCATCAGCGTCGCCGACGCCAAGGCGACCTTCGTGCTCACCATCTCCCTGGGACTGGCGGTGTTCTATCTGCCGGACGTGTTCGCCCTGAGCCAGCATGCCGGCTCGGCCGTGGCCGTCTTCATGGCCGTGGTCACCGAGCTGGCCCTGCTGGGTAGCGGCGCCGCGGCCTTCTTCACCGTCCTGCCGCGCATCGCCTCCTCGGCCACCGACAGCGACATCGCCTGGATGTCCACCGGCTTCATGGGTTCGGCCCCGAGCTTCGTCGATCGCTGCCGCGCGGAGATGACCCTCGAGCGGCTGCAGGCCGATCAGCTCGTCCACCTGCATATTCTCGCGGGCATCTGCCGCTCGAAATACCAGGGCCTGAGGCTAGCGCTGTGGCTGATCCCGGTGGGGCTGGTGTTTCTCGTCGGCGGCAAGTTGGCGCCGCTGGGTCTTGGCCACTGAGGCCAGCGGGGGCTCATCCGGCCGGCGTCGGCAAGAGTCCGGTCGGGGCGGCGAACGGATGGGATGGATCACGCTTAGAATAGCGTCACCGCAATCCCGGCGCCTGGGCCACGAACGGCCGGCAAGGGCTCCGCGGCGCGTAGGCTCGACATTTCGAGTTCGAAGGCCTGCAGGACATTCGGGTCGCGCAAACCCAGGCGGTTCTTCAGGCAGTTGGAGCCCTTGTAACTGTAGGGATCGTCTAAGGCGTCATAGTCGCCAGCCGTCACTTAAGCGCTTTCAGGTCCCTATAGACTCTGAGGACTTCCTCGCGACGTTGCTCGAGCGCCGCGCCGCCCTGTACGCGTTTGCGGCCCGCCGCGGTCAACTTCAGTCCTTCGACGGCGCTTATCGCGGCGAAGGCCCGCGCCCCAAGCGTGGCGGGCCCACCGTGGCGCTTTGGTTCAGAGGGCTTCTTTCGCATGGAGCCAACATAGCACGGCGGCGATCGATGAATCGAGAGTCTCGCGGGGCCGAGCCCCGAAATACAGGGACAGGAGCACTTTTCGCGGCGATCGCCTTACAACGTCATCGCCCTCGCTCGACACTCCGGTTAAGTCAGAATCTGAAGTCCGTGCTTCTGGACGATGCTGAGAAGCTTGAGCGCGGCGCCGCTCGGCTTCTTGGCCCCGGTCTCCCACTTTTCGACCGTGCTTTCGCTGGTGTTGAGATATCGGGCGAACACGGGCTGGCTGACCTTGTTGGCCTCGCGGAGGCGCTTGATCTCCGCCGGCGCGATGGTCGGCGTTAGGGCCAGACAGGTTTCATCGAAGTCACGCATGGTCGCCTTGTCGATCGCGCCGACTTTGAACAGCGCCGAGGCAGACGAATGGATGGCCTCAAAGGCATCGCTCTTGAACTTACGCTTAGCGGTCATGGCAAATCTCCGTAAAATCTCCCTCTTTCAGGAGCCGATCCAGCTGCTGATCGTCCAACCTCTCATATGTCCTGGCCAGCTTGCGAAAGGCCGCCAGTTCCTTGTCGTCGATGTTGTCCCGGTCCTTCTTTGCGAACAGATATTCGTAAAACCAGTGCGCGCGGCCCTTGGCGAGAATGATGCTCCGGCTCCTATTCTTATCTAGGCGCTTCTTGAACACACCCCCGCCGAGATCGTCGGCTTGGCCCTTCCTGACCTCCGCGATGGCTCGGCAAAGTTCCGCGTCATCGATCAGCGCCTTGCGCGCCGCCTTGGCGAACCGGGCGGTCTTGAAAGTCCGCGCGGCTTCCCTGGCGCCGGTCACGACCCAAAAATAGCACTTAGTGCTATCAAAGGCAAGACATTCCTGGATCGATCCGCTGGCGGCTGGGATCGCCTAGCGCCCGGTCGTGGCAAGGTTTCGGCAAGACCCCAGCCGCCGCCCGGGACGTTTTTCTTGCCTCGCCGCCAGCCTCCCTCGATAAGCTAGGGCGGCGACCATGGGTGGGGCCGCATCGGCATGTCGGACATCTTCATCAGCTATGCGCGATCCACCGCGAAGCAGGCCCAGGCTGTGGCGGAGGCCCTGCGGGCGCTGGGCTATCACGTCTGGCGCGATGACGAGTTGCCGGCCCACCGCGCCTATGCCGAGGTGATCGAGGAGCGGCTGGCGGCGGCCAGGGCGGTGGTGGTGATCTGGTCGGCGGAGGCGGCGAAATCCCAGTGGGTGTTCTCCGAGGCCAATCGCGCCCGGGAGGATGGCAAGCTGGTGCAGCTCACCGTAGACGACGCGCGCCTGCCCATGCCGTTCGACACCATCCAGTGCGCCGATCTGGCCGGCTGGAGCGGCGACCCGGCGGCGCCCGGCTGGCGCAAGGTGGTCGATAGCGTCGCCGCCCTGGTGGCGGGCGCGGGAGCGGCGGCGGCCGCGTCGGAGGCCGCGCCGGCCCTGCCCGCCAAGCCGTCCATCGCCGTGCTGCCCTTCGCCAACCTCTCGGGCGATCCCGAGCAGGACTATTTCGCCGACGGCATGGTGGTGGAGATCGTCTCGGCCCTGTCGCGGTTCAAATCCATCTTCGTCATCGCCGCCGGCTCCAGCCTGAGCCTCAAGGGCAAGGGCCTGAGCCCCCAGGCCGCGGCCGCCCAGCTGGGCGTGCGGTTCGTGCTGGAGGGCAGCGTGCGCAAGGCCGGCGGCAAGGTGCGCATCGCGGTGCAGCTGATCGAGGCCCAGGACGGCGGCCAGATCTGGACCCACCGGTTCGAGGACACCCTGGAGGATATCTTCGCCCTGCAGGACAAGGTGGCCCTGACCGTGGGCGCGATGATCGAGCCGACCATCGCCACCGTGGACACCCGCCGGGTGGTCAAGCGCCCCACCGAAAACATGGGCAGCTATGACTGTTGCCTGCGCGCGAGGTCCGTGGTGGCCCAATTGACCGAGGCGAGCGTGGCCGAGGGCCTGCGCCTGGCCGAGCGCGCGATCGCCCTCGATCCCGACTATGGAGAGGCCGCGACCCTGGCCGCGCGGATGCATTTCCTGGCCGGTCTCTATGGCTGGACCGACGCCCCCGCCGACCATACCAGGACCGCGCTCGAACTGGCGCGCCGGGCCGTGCGGCTGGCCGGCGACGACGCCGAGGTGATCAGCCAGGCGGCGGTCATTCTGGTCTATCTCGACGACGATACGGCCAGCGCGGTGGCCCTGGCCGACAAGGCGCTCGGCCTCAATCCCGGCTCCGTCACCGTCTGGCAATCGAGCGGCGTCGTGCGCCTCCAGATCGGCGACACCGACCTGGCGGTGGAGCATTTCGAAACCGCCATGCGGCTGGATCCCATGGGGCCGGACCGCACGCCGACCCGTTGGGGCCTGACCATGGCCAGGTTCCAGCAGGGCCGGTTCGCCGAGGCGGCGGCCCTGGCCAGACAGATGATCCAGACCAGCGAAAACCCGACCTCCTATGCGCTGCTCGCCGCGAGCCTCGGCCACCTGGGGCAGCCCACGGCCGCGGCCGAAGCCCTGGCGGGATATCGGCGGCGCACGCCCCAGCCCGTCGAGACCTACGCCCGGGCCGTCTGGCGCGACCCGGCGCCGCGCAAACTCTTCCTGGACGGCATCGCCCTGGCGGAAGCGAGAGACCCGGCCGAGGCGAGTTCGGGATAGCGGGGACAAGGCCGGCGGGTTGGGCGTGAGTTCCGTCGCGACAGGATGGCTTTGGGAGGCGGACAGCCGCCCTCCCCCGTCCGCCCCGCGCCGGGGTTCTATTGTGACGAAAGTGTCGTCGAAATGCCGAAATCTTGACTGTCGCCTGGGTCGCGCCGCGAATACAATAAAGCGTCGTCGGCGGATGGCTCGCCGGCGGCGAATCCGAGGGAGGCTCCGCGGATGCCCCGAACCCCGATCGCCTTACTGGCCATAGGCTGTGTGCTGGGCGCGCCGACCCTGGCGCTCGGCGGCGAGCCGCTCGGCACGGTTCAGGAAAACTGCGGCGTGCCGCTGGGGACCGGAGCGGTGGAGCTCCAGGTCACCATCATCCTGAACGGCAAGCCGGTGACCAAGACGGTGACCATCGCCAAGGGCGACATCGTGGCCTTCGTGCAGCCGGCGAGGCTGCCGGGCGAGAAGCTGGCGGACTGGATCGACCGCATTGCCATCGCCCGGGGCGAGGCGTCTCAGGCCAAGGCCAAGGTGGTCGCCGAGGCGATCAACAAGGCCTTCGGGCTGAAGGCGCCGGGCGTCGTGGTGACCACCGGGATCGAGGTCCAGAAGCAGAAATTCTATCCCACCACCGCGTCCGGCTTTCCTTTCAAGGACCCTGTGACGGCCAATGTGACGATCGGCGCGTTCATCATTCCGAACGTGTCGAAGAACAAGACCGACGTCGTCAAGTTCACCGAGAACAAGGTGATCGGCGAAGGCGGCAATGGCACGAAGTTCCTTCCTGGCACGGGTTCTTCCGGCGAACGGGGCGCGCTTGAGCAGGCGACGCCAGGGGTGACGACCGTGGCCACCGGCGTCGATCCGGACGGCGCGCCCTCGGAGGTCGAATTCGGCATCGACGGAAAGTATGTCGCCGATTTCAAGCCTTCGGCGGGCATGACCGACGTGGTGGTGCTGCGAGACCTGGCGCGGAGGCTCGATCATCACGGCATACCGGCGACCTTCGACGCCGCGGATGGGGAATTGTTCCTCGACACGCCGTTTCCCGATGGCGAGACGTTGGACTGGGGCAGCACCGACACCGGCCTGGAGTTCGCCACGGTGCTCACGCCCTCCGGCTCGGCCGTTCCGGAGCCGGACCTTTGGGCCTTGATGCTGGCCGGCTTCGGCCTGCTGGGGGCGGCTCTGCGCGGCCGGCGGGGAGCCGAAGGGTCCGCTTCGTCCCCGAAGACAGCCCTTCGCGAAATGTAAGGACGTCGCCGCGGGAGCAAAAACGGGGACGGTTTTAGGCTATCATCATAGCCTCCGCCGCGGCCACCCGGCAAAACGGATCAGACGGCCTGTAAGCCGGGTTCTGTGCCGCCCGCGCTCGCGCGCGGACGCGGCGGCCATTCCTCTGGACCGTTCGTTGCCGAACGGTTCTCGCGACCTACCCGGACGCCTGGGCCGGCGACGGCCCTGCCGGCCCTGCGGCCGGCGCGGCATCCCTATTCGGTCTTGCTCCAGGCGGGGCTTGCCATGCCGTCCCGGTCACCCGGTCCGCGGTGGGCTCTTACCCCACCCTTTCACCCTTACCCCGCCTGGCCGAAGCCTCGAGCGGGGCGGTTTGCTTTCTGTGGCGCTATCCCTGGGGTCACCCCCGGCGGGCGTTACCCGCCGCCTTGTCACCGTGGAGCCCGGACTTTCCTCCCCCCTCCCCTCGCGGGAAGAAGAGCGACCGCCCGGCCGTCTGATCCAGCCAGCAGGGTGGCGGCCGGGGCGGGCGGGGTCAAGCGGCGATCCTTGGCGGGAGGGGGCCGGCGGGCATTGGCCCGTCGCTAGGCGCCGCCGGCAAAAGGTGCTATAAGGCCCGTATTCCGACGCGAACCGAACCCCGGTTGCGAGCCCAAGAGGATGTCATGCACAAGATCACGCCACTGTTCGTCGCGGTCGCCGCCATGGGATTTATGGCCAGCGGTTCGGCGCTCGCGGCGACCTATACGGTGACGGCGGTCAATTCGCAGTCCGCCACCACCTATCCTGGCGCCGCGACCTTCGCCGACACCAACACCTTCGCCGGCTACGACGGAAGCGTTACGACATCCGTGGCCACCATAACCGGCGGATCCCTGAATCCGGGCGGGAGCACCAATCCAGGCACGGGGTTTGACGGCTCCATCGTAAATTATCTGTCCGCTCCGAGCGACATAACGATCACCTTCAATAAAAATCAGGAATATTTCGGGCTGCTGTGGGGCAGCGTCGACACCAGCAATACGGTTTCGTTCTACGAAGGCGGCACGCTGCTGGCCTCGTATACGGGCGGCCAGCTGGAAAGCAGCATCGGTCTAGAGGCCTGGCCGGCTAACGGCAGCTTCGTCGGCTTCCTCGCCAACGGCGCTGGCGCCGACTTCAACAAGGTCGTCCTGAGCGCCGCTGGCGGGCTCCCGTTCGAATCGGTCAACTATGCGGCGGCCGTGCCCGAGCCCGCCGCCTGGGCCATGCTGATCCTGGGCATGACGGGCCTCGGCGGCGTCCTGCGCCGCCGCCGTGACGGCGCCCTCGTCGCCGCTTGACGCTTTCCAGCTGACCGCGAGTTCAAAGGCCGCTCCGGTTGGGGCGGCCCTTTTCGTTCGACCGAGCCCCTCCGCCGAATTGGAGCGCGGCCACGCGGCCATAGACGATCACGTCCCGCCAGGCGCCTTTCCAGTAGCCATATCCGGCGAGGAGGCCTTCGCGGGTGAAGCCGTGGCGCTCCAGCAGGCGGCGGGAGCGATCGTTGCCGGGGCTGACCATGGCCTCGAGCCGGTGAAGGCCAAGGCGGCCGAAACCGAAATCGATGAGGGCGGGCAGGACGGCGGCCATCACCCCCCTGCCCCACCAGGCTCGAGCCAGGTCGTAGGCGATCTCGCCACGGCGACCGCGTTCGAGGACGATGGCGTTGAAGCCGCAGGAGCCGACGAAGGCGCTCGTGGCGCGCTCGCGGATCGCCCAGCGCACCCCGGCGCCGAGAGACCGCTGGTTTTGCGCCCACTGGATGATGGCCTCGGCCTCGTCGATGCGGGCGAGGGGGTCGATATCCATGAACTCCGTGACCGCCGGATCGGCGAGCTCGGCGAGGAAGTCCGCCGCGTCCGCCGGCGCCAGCGGGCGAAGATCGAAGGGGCCGACGGCGAGGGTGAGGTCGCCGAAGAGGTCCGGGTCCGGGGCGATCATGCCGGCGGGGGCGCCAGGCGCGCCAGGGCCATCAGCCGGGCGCGAGTGTCGCCATCGGCGGCGCCATCGACCTGGGCCGGGGTCCAGTGCCGCTGGAAGGCGGCGACCACGGTGGCGAGGTCCGCGTCATAGTCGCCGGCGAGGGAGACGTCATAGCCGACGCGCCGCAGCGCCGCGCGCAGGGTGATGACGCCCAGGCCCTCGTCGCCGATCGTCAGGGGCGGGCCGGGCGCGGGGCGCGGCTCGACCCACAGGCCGTGGCCCGCCTCCGCCAAGGACTTCCACGGAAACAGCTCGCCCGGATCCTGCTTGCGCGCCGGGGCCACGTCGGAATGGCCGAGGATGCGGGCGTCCTCGATGGTCCAGCGCGCGCGGATATCGGTCATCAGTTCGATGAGGACGTCGATCTGGGCGGCGGGAAACGGGCGATAGCCGTGCTCGTGGCCCGGATTGACCAGCTCGATCCCGATGGAGGCGCCGTTGATGTCGCTCCGGCCCCGCCAGGACGAGACGCCGGCATGCCAGGCCCGCCTGGCCTCCGGCACCAGGGCGAAGAGGCGGCCATCCTCCTCGATCATGTAGTGAGCCGAGACCTTGGCGGCCGGATCGACGAGCCTCGCCAGGGCCTCTTCGCCGCTTTGCATGCCGGTGTAGTGCAGGACGATCATGTCCGGCGGGGCGACGCGGGCGTCGAAGTTCGGCGAGGGCGCGGCGATGGGAGAGAGGCTCATCGGGCGAACTATAGTGGCAAGGGACGCCCCCTCGCCATGGCGAAGCGCTCAGACGCCCGCCTAGAAATATATCCGATCGTGACTTTCGCTCTCCTTGTGGGCGTCATGGGTGACGATGCCCGTGGCGACCGGCGGCATGTCCAGCCACCCCTTGCGGCCGAGGGCGCGCTCGGTGTCCTGGCGGCCGCTCGACCAATGTTCGCGCATGGAGGTGCCGGAGAACTCATAGTCCTTGGCGTGGCCTTCATAGCTCTGCTGCTGATAGATGAGCTGGATGATCGAATGCACCGGCAGGCGCGAGAGCTTGTCGCGCATGGCCCGTTCCTCGTCGGTGAGGTCGGCCTCGGGCACCTTCAGAAGCGCGTTGTAGGTGCGGGTCTTCCAACGCTGGAGGCGTTCGAACATGTCGGTGACCTGGCGGGTGCGCGACGAGTACATGATATCCTTATGCCGGCCGGCCACGTCCTGGATGGTGCGCGGCAACTCGCCCCGGGCGCTGAACAGATCGACCTGAAAGATCAGGGAGTTGATATCGTCGTCCTGGGCCAGCAGATGCTGCAGCGGGGTGTTGGAGACGATGCCGCCATCCCAGAAATAGTCGCCGCCGATCTTCACCGCCGGAAAGGCGGGCGGCAGGGCGCCGCTGGCCATGATGTGCTCGGGCGTGATCACGGTCGTCGCATTGTCGAAGAAGATGAAGTTGCCGCTCAGGACGTTCACCGCGCCGACCGAAATGCGGCAGGCGCCGGAATTCAAAAGATCGAAATCGACCAGCTCCAGCAGGGTCTCGCGCAGGGGTGAATTGTCGTAGTGGCTGGTCGCCGCGCGGGCCCCGGCCGGGGTGAACCAGGGGCTGACCTTGTTGGGGGCGAAGAAGCCCGGCTGGCCCATCATCATGGTGAAGAACGAACTGGTGGCGTTGCGCGCCTCGCGGAAGATGTCGCCGTCGGGGGTGTGCAGCCACACCTTGCGCTCGGTGATGCGCCCCCAGAAGGCGGCCAGTCTCTCCAGCCGCCGTTCCGGCGGATTGCCGGCGATGATGGCCGAATTGATGGCGCCGATGGAGACGCCCGACACCCATTCCGGCTCGATTCCCGCCTCGTGCAGGGCCTGGTAGACGCCGGCCTGATAGGCGCCCAGGGCCCCGCCGCCCTGCAGGACCAGGGCGATGCGGCCGCAGCGCTCCGGCCGCCAGGGGCTGAGGGGGGCGGTCAGCTCGGGTTTCGCGTTCATGCCCTCCTTTAAGAGCTTTGAGACGACAGCAGCGTGACAGGGGCGCCGGCGGGACAGACCAGGGCTGTCATCAAGGGTTCACGGGCGCGTCGGATTTTGAGGGCTCCCTGGCCGTCGTGATAAGACGGGGCCGATCACCTCCCAAAGCGAGGCCGCGATGGACAAAGATGCAGAAACGCCCGAGGCGCGCCACGCCCGGCGGGTGCTGGCCGATCAGGTCGACACCTTCGACGAGGAGCTGGAGATGGAGCTGGACGACGACGGCGACACCCGCGTGGCCGAGTTGATGGCCGCGGCCGCGGCCGAAGACGCCGACGAAGAGGAGATGGATCGGCGGCATTACTTCCAGGAGCTGTTCCGCCTGCAGGCCGAGCTGGTGAAGCTGCAGGACTGGGTGGTGAGCCAGAAGCTCAAGGTGGTGGTGCTGTTCGAGGGCCGCGACGCGGCCGGCAAGGGCGGGGTGATCAAGCGGATCACCCAGAGGCTCAATCCCAGGGTATGCCGGGTGGTGGCCCTGACCGCGCCCAGCGAGCGCGAGCGCACCCAGTGGTATTTTCAGCGCTATGCCGCGCACTTGCCGGCCGGGGGCGAGATCGTGCTCTTCGACCGCAGCTGGTACAACCGGGCCGGCGTCGAGCGGGTGATGGGCTTCTGCAACGAGGACGACGTCCAGGAGTTCTTCCGCTCCACGCCGGAATTCGAGCGCATGCTGGTCCGCTCGGGCATCCACCTGATCAAATACTGGTTCTCGATCACCGACGACGAGCAACACTTCCGGTTCGAGATGCGGATCAACGATCCGATCAAGCAGTGGAAGCTGAGCCCGATGGACCTGGAGTCCCGCCGCCGCTGGGAAGCCTATACGGCGGCCAAGGAGGAGATGCTGGAGCGCACCAACATCCCCGAGGCGCGCTGGTGGGTGGTGGAGGCGGTGGACAAGAAGCGCGCCCGGCTCAACTGCATCCATCACCTCCTGAGCCAATTTGACTACAAGGAGGTGGAGCACCCCCCGGTGATCCTGCCCGCGCGCGTGCACAACCCCGACTATGTGCGCCACCCCCTGCCCGC
>Ga0181519_10001629_pt1 | contig 19731 bp, 21 predicted proteins | sample PEATcosm2014_Bin_26_FD_121102 | JGI IMG/M metagenome (GOLD analysis project Ga0181519, IMG submission 121102) | Peatland microbial communities from MTU Mesocosm Facility, Houghton, MI, USA - PEATcosm2014_Bin02_10_metaG | ecosystem: Environmental > Terrestrial > Soil > Wetlands > Peat | place...
CGGCGTCGAGGTCCAGGTCCATCGGAGGCTCCGTAGCAATTCGGTCACCCCAACGGAATCAAATGACGCAACGCAATGCAAGATTACGACCTGCCGACCGTTAACCTGAGTTCCTAGCCGTGCCCCATCCTCACAGAGCCGTTTGCATCGCCCGCGCGCACGACTAAAAAGGTGTCGGATTGGTGACGGTGTCCGATTGCCAACAGGAGATCCAGGTAATGTCAGAATCCGGCCAGAGCGAAGGCCCCACCCAACCCGAACTCCCCCCGGCGCCGATGCATGTCAACGCCATCCTGATGGCGTCGAGCCGGGCCATGACCAATGCACTGGATGCGCTGGGCTTCCCGGAGGAGGATGATCGCGTGGTCGAACAGGATGGCAGGCTGGGCTTCATGACCTGCACCCACGAGGCGGATTGCGACGATCTGTTCGCGCTGGTCGGCGAGCTTGCGTCACGGGGCGAGACCTGGGAGATACAATTCCGCGTCGACGTGTCACCGACCAGCGCCATCTTCCACACGCTCTCGCGCTACCGTCCGATCGCCGCGGTCGAGCATGAAATGGAACTGCCGGAGGCCGCGGATGCCGCGTCGGGCGCGCCGGCTTTCGGCTCGCACGATCTCGACACGGCGCCGGGCGGCGCGGCATTCCGGCGCGAGATGCGGCGGATCAAGGCGGCCGATGTCTTCGCCGAGATCGGCGCCGGCCGCGACGGCAGGGCGCATGCCCGGATCGTGCAGCGCAATCCGCGGCGGCTGCTGGCCGAGGCGTCGGCCGCGGACGAGCCGGCACTGCGCGTCACCTTGCGCGAAGCCATCCCCAACGTCATGTTCAGCGTTGGCCGGAACCCGTCCGAATAGCGCAGCCGAGCGGCGCCGGAACCGCAACTCAGAGCCAGAAGACCAGACCGACGAACAAGGCGGCAAAGGTGCCGAGAAAAACGAGCGAACTGACTGAAACGCTGGGCGCCGTCACGATACGACCTCCGTCCCTCGCAAGAATCGCCGCCGGGGCGCCTTGCGACGAAAGAATTGGAGTGGAATAAGGATGCCGGCAAGGGCCGGCCGGCGCATAACGGATCGGCCAAGAGCGGGGCCGTGACGCGCATGCCGCGCCGATCATCGCCGAGCGCGTCGAAAAAGGAGATTGCCGTGCCTGCCATCGCCCTAGGCCGCACCGTCCGGGCTGCCGTTCTTTCCGCCGTGCTGGCGACGGTCCCGGCGGCGGCCGAGCCGGCGCTGTGGGCAGTCAAGGACGGGCAATCGACGGTCTACCTGTTCGGCACGGTCCACATGCTGAAGGACGGGATGGATTGGCAATCGCCGAAAATCGCTCATGCCTTCGGCGAAAGCCACGATCTGTGGCTGGAGCTGATCGACGATGATGACGCCTCCGTCCAATCCCTGGTCCTCAGTATGGGCCTCGATGCCGCGCATCCCTTGTCCAGCAAATTGTCGGCCGAGGACCTCGCCCGGGTCGATGCCGCGGCGAAGACGGCCGGGATCATGTTCGGCGAGCGCGGCCTCGAACCGATGCGCCCCTGGCTCGCCGGCATCATGCTGGCGACCGGGCCGATCGTCCAAGCCGGTTACGACCCGTCGAGCGGCGCCGATCATGTCCTGAAGCGGGAGGCGCTGAGCGCCGGCAAGGAATTGCACGGATTCGAGACGGCCGAGCGGCAGATGAATTTCTTCGCCAACCTGCCGCCGGACGAGGAAATGCAGTTGCTGAAGGCGACGCTCGACGACGTCGCCGAAGGACCGGCCAAGATCGACGAAATGGCGAAATCCTGGGAGGCAGGCGATGTCGCGGCGATCGACAAGCTGTTCCTGGACTTCAAGGAGCCGCAATACCAGGCGCTCTACAAGCTGTTGATCGTCGACCGCAACCAGGCCTGGGCGGCCGAACTCGCCAAGCGGCTGAAGACGGGGACCGGGACGAGCTTCGTCGCCGTCGGCGCCGGCCATCTGGCCGGCCCGGACAGCCTGATCGCGGCACTCGAACACCGCGGGTTCAAGGTCGAGCGGGAATAGACGCCCGCTCCATCCGGAGCAGGCGCGCTTCCGCTCAAGCGATGGTCAAGCGGACATCGAGATTGTTGCGCGTCGCGTTCGAGTAGGGGCAGGCCTGATGCGCCTTCTCGACCAGAGCTTCGGCCGCCGCGCGGTCGAGTCCGGGCAGCGCGATTTCGAGCGCGACATCAAGGCCGAAGCCGCCTTCCGAACGCGGACCGACGCCGACCGTCGATGTCACGGTCGCACTGGCCGGCACCTTCGGCCCGCCGCCCTGCGCGGCCACGAATTTGAGCGCGCTGAGGAAACAGGCGGCATAGCCGGCGGCGAAGAGCTGCTCCGGGTTATTGCCGTTCCCGCCGGCACCGCCCAATTCCTTTGGCGTGCTCAACGTCACGTCGAGCGCGCCGTCCTTGGTCGCGGCGTGGCCGTCACGGCCGCCTGTCGCCACCGCGCTGGTCCGGTAAAGCACATTTGTCGACATTGTCGTCTCCCTCGCAGTCCGGCCGGTCGGCCGTGACCGGGATATGGTCGTCATTGGATTGCGTACAATTCAAATATCATGAGCGCTGATCAGATCTGCCTTGCACCGGCCCCGACACGCGTGCCGATCGCGCGGCGGCCGCTACACTCGGCTGCCCGAGGGCAGGATTGGCGAAGGAGGACGGACCGATGCGGGAGCCGACACTCTTCTGGGAGGATTTCCAGCCGGGCAGCGTCCGCGAAGCCGCGCGCGGCCCGCTCACCAAGGCGGAAATCCTGGAATTCGCCGAGGAATTCGATCCCCAGCCCTTCCATCTGGACGAAGCGGCGGCGGCCGCGTCGCTGCTGGGCGGGCTGTGCGCCAGCGGCTGGCACACCTGCGCCCTGCTGATGCGGATGATGTGCGATGCCTATATCGTCGATTCGGCGTCGCTGGGCGTGCCCGGCATCGAAGCGGTGCGCTGGCTGCAGCCGGTTTTCGTCGGCGACAGCCTGACCGCCACATCGACCTGCCTGGCGACGCGGCCGTCCGCCAGCCGGCCGGAAATGGGCCTCGGCGAGTTCGAATGGCAGGCGGTCAACCAGCGCGGCGAGACGGTCGTGACCCTGAAACACTGGGCGATGTTTCGCCGCCGCCACCCCGCGGCTGCGGCCGGGAGCGCCGCCTGATGCCCTGGTTCGACGACATGGCGATCGGCACCTACGAGGTGCTGGGCAGCTACACCTTCTCGCAAGCCGAGATTATCCGCTTCGCCGCGAAATTCGATCCACAATACTTCCATATCGATCCGGCGGCGGCGGCGGCCGGCCCGTTCGGCGGCCTCGTCGCCAGCGGATGGCACACGATTTCGGTCTGGATGAAGCTGCGCGTCGCGTCGCTGCGCGCCCGCGCCGCGGCCGCCGAAGCGGACGGCCCGGCCGCCGGCCCCTCGCCCGGCTTCCTCGACCTCAAATGGCCGAACCCGGTCCGGCCCGGCGACACGATCCAATTCGATACGCGCCTGACCGAAAAGATCGAGTTGCGCACCCGGCCGGATTGGGGCCTGATCCGCGGACGCAACGAAGGCGTCAACCAGCGCGGCGAGACGGTGCTGAGCTTCACCGGGCAAGCCCTGATTCGCCGCAAGCCGCCGGCGGCTTGAAGCGGGCGGCGACGGGAGGAAGACCATGTCGGCACGATATGTCCGGGCGGCGCTTGCATGCCTCTGTGCTCTGTTCCTGATGCCGTCCCCTGGCCGGGCCGACCAGACGCTGCCGCCGGTCGGGCATGTCTTCGTCCTGGTCCTGGAGAATGAAGGCTACGACAAGACCTTCGGTCCGAAGACCGAGGCGCCCTATCTCGCCAGGACGCTGCCCAGGCTGGGCGCCAAGCTGACGCAATATTTCGGCACGGCCCATGCCAGCCTCGGCAATTACCTCGCAATGATCAGCGGCCAGGCGGGCAATCCGGACACCCAGGCGGATTGCCGGATCTATGCCGAATTCGCGGCGACCGGTACGACGCCGGACGGTCAGGCGATCGGCCATGGCTGCGTCTATCCGGCGAGCGTGCGGACAATCGCCGATCAGCTGAAGGCGGCCGGCCTGAGCTGGCGCGGCTATATGGAAGACATGGGCAACGACACCGGTCGCGAGGCCGCGACCTGCGGACATCCGGCCATCGGCGCCGAGGACAAGACCCTGCGCGCCGAAGCGCCCGCGCCCGGCCTGGCCCAAGGCGATCAATACGCGACCAGGCACGACCCCTTCGTCTATTTCCACAGCATCACCGACAGCGCGGATTGCGCCGAGAACGTCGTCCGGCTCGAGCACCTGACCGAGGATTTGCGATCGGCCGCGACGACCCGCAGCTTCAGCTTCATAACGCCCAATGTCTGCCATGACGGTCATGACGAGCCGTGCAAGAACGGCGAGAAGGGCGGGCTCGTCTCGGCCGACGCGTTTGTGAAACACTGGGTGCCGATCATCACCGCGGCGCCGGCCTTCAAGAAGGATGGGCTGCTGATCGTCACCTTCGACGAAGGCGACGAAACCAGCGTCGTCGCCAAGCCGGGGGGCGGTCGCGTCGTCACCTTCGCCGGACTTAGCTGTTGTAACCAACAGCCTGGGCCGAATCTGGGGCCGTTCCCGCAGAAGGTCAGCTTTGGAACGACGGAGTATGTGACCGAAAGCTTCGGCGGGGAGCGGATCGGCGCGGTCCTGCTGTCGCCGTTCATCAAGCCCGGGACGGTCTCTACGACCCCGTATAATCACTATTCCTTGCTGCGGAGCATCGAAGACCTGCTCCATCTCGACGGCCATCTGGGCTATGCCGGCCAGGACGGGCTGGCAAGATTCGGCGGCGACATCTTCACCGCGCCGCGCAAGCGATAGCAGCGGCAGCCGCCGCCACCCGAGCTTGAGGGCAATATTGGGGCAAACGCCGCGGGCACGGCGTGTGGCAGCATGCCGCTATTGCCAGCACCCCAAATTCGCCGCTAGTCTTACAGCGACCTTACAGGGCGGTGGCCAGCTAGAAGAACGGCGAAAGCGGTATCATATTACGCAATGAAGCGGCTTCGGTGCTTCCCGGCAAGCTGATGTCGGAAAGCAACGCTCCAGAAGTTTCGTGCGGCGCGGCGGTGTCCTCTGTTTCAGCTCGGGGCTTCATCTAACTTTTGCGCTATATCCGTAACTGCTGTACACCGATTCCGACTCGAAGATGGCGTTGCTGCTGTCGGGTTGATTTCCGGCACCGTGTTCGTCGAGATGTCGACAATATTGCGGGATGAAATTGGCGCCGCCTGGTCGGGGATGAAGTCTGGCAGCATACCGTATTACGGCAAGGCGCCTGGTTATTGGGGGGAAGAGGATGGGTAGACATTTGCCGCGATCGACACGAGGTCTTGCCGTGGCGCTTTTCGCCATGGCCGCCCTGGTCGTTACGGCGGCACCGGCCTATGCTTATGTCGGTCCGGGCATCGCACTTGGCGCGCTTGGCGCGGGTTTCGGCGTCCTGATGACCGGAACGAGCGCCGTTTTCTATTTGAGCGTATTGTGGTGCCGGCGCCTTTGGCGACGCCTCACCGGACAGGCACAGCCGCCGGACGAAACGCAGACCGTGCATCGCGATTCTTGATCGGAAACGATTCGCCGGGCGTTGGCGGAAGGCGCCAGGCGGCGCGGCCGGTTCTGCCGTTCGGCCTCTGGTGGCTGACTCGCTGCCTGACCCGCTGGCCCGGTCTGTTTATTCGCCTGGGCGATCTCGAGACCGGCCTGTTCGAGGAGCAACTGGCCGGCATTGCGATCGATCGGCCGGTCTTCATCTGCGGCCTGGCCCGCGCCGGCACGACGATCACGCTGGAATTGCTGGCCGGCTTGCCGGACATGGCGACCTATCGCTATCGCGATTTTCCCGGCGTGCATCTGCCGCTCGCCTGGAACCGCGCGCTCGGGCATCGGAAAGCGGGTGCAGCGGTCGAGCGGCTGCATGGCGACGGCATCGCGATCACAGCGGACAGTCCGGAGGCGCTCGACGAGCCGATCTGGATGTCGTTCTTCCCCCACGCCCACGACCCGGCGCGGGTCAATGTGCTCGACGGCGACCACGGGCATCCGGCGTTCGAGCGCTTCTATCGTCAGAATTTGCGCAAACTGCTGCTGCTGCGCAGCGGCAGGCGGCTGGTGCTGAAGGGCAATTATCTGATTTCGCGGCTGGTCTACCTGATCCGTCTGTTTCCCGATGCCCGCTTCATCCTGCTGGTGCGCGACCCCGTCGAGCATGTCGGCTCGCTGCTGCGCCAGCACGATAATTTCTCGCGCGCCGCTGGCGCCGACCCGCGCGTGCTCGACTATCTGCGGGCCCTCGGCCATTTCGAATTCGGCCTTGACCGGCGGCCGATCAATCTCGGCGATCCCGCGGCGATCGAGGCGATCCGAGCCGCCTGGGCAGAGGGCCTGGAACCCCGGGGCTGGGCACTTTATTGGCGCCATGTCTATGGCTATCTGGCTCATCTCCTCGAAACGCGCGAGCAGGTACGGAGCGCCTCCCTGGTCCTGCGCTTCGAGGATTTGCACGGCGCCCCGGCGCGCAGCGTGGACGCGATACTCGACCATTGCGAACTCGCCGTCGACGCGACACGGCGTGCCGCTCTGGTGGAGCGGCTGCGCCGGCCGGCGAGCCATGCCCCGGATCTGGGCGCGGAAGCTCGCACGATCCGTGCGCTCTGCGCCGAGACGGCGGCGCGTTTCGGTTACGATGCGGGCTAGATCAAGATGATTTCAGATGCGACCACCTGAAATCTGAATCTTGATCTATTTCAATAAGGTAGATCGTGAGCCAACCGGCCGCCGCTTGCATCGGGCGGCCAGCGGCCTCGGCATGTTGCCGCGATCTTACGTCAAGTAATTCGCCTGCGTTCCCAGCGGTCCGGTGCTGTTCAGCGGCTGCGGGCCGGTCGGCGCGGCTGGTGCCGCGACGGCGGCCGGCACGGGAGAAGAGGCCGCCGGGCTGGCCGGGGTCGGCGGATAATACGCGGGAGAAGTCACGGTATAGGTGGATGGTCCGATCGCGCTCATTTAAAGCCCTCCGATGAATCTGCGTCCTTTCGACGCAGAGCGGCCCGTTTATCGGGCGGCCCAACCGAAGATAGCAAAACGGCCCAACGATAACAACGACGGACCTGATAAAATCCAAGCTTTCCCTGCCTCCGCTCGTAGCGCGGCCAAGTCTCGGGCCTAACGCGCCGCCACACCACAAACCTGGCCGGCGCAGCCGGCGAGGAACGGATACTCGGCCGGATCGATCCGCCGCCCGCCCCAGATCTCCGGCGCGAAGCGCGTGCCCGGAAGTGCGGGAACGACATAGTCCCAGACCGGCCGACCGTCGCGCGTGACTTCGAGGACGCGACCGCCCATCGTCTCGGTAATCAGGAGATTGCCGTTCGGCAGGATCTGCTTCGTGCCGTGCACCGAGGACGAGAAGGGGTGTGCGCTGCCGCCCGAATAGGACCACGGCGCCGCCCCGGTCAGCGGGTCGACTTCCAGGAGCCGCGACGCCTCGCCGGCGCCGATATTGCCGCGATTGTCGAACAGCATCAGCGTGCCCTGCGACGTCAGCTCGGCATCATGGGCGTGCCGCCAGACGCCGCGCATGGCCCAACGCACATCGCCCGAATTCGGGTCGAGTACCAGGACCGCGTCCAATTCGCGCAGATTGACCAGGAGATCGCCCGGAGCCGCGAATCCGACCCGAGCGGCCACGTCCGCCGGTACGATCTGGATGGAATTGGCATGGAACAGATTCCAGCAATAAGCGCGGTCGGGCAGGCAGCCGGCCCAGCCCGGGTCGAGCGCGCCGAACAGGTTGGCATAGGCCGAATGCGCGACCGCGTCGGCCAGCCAGAGCGTGCGCCGCTCATGTCCGCCGGCGTCGAGCACCGCCACGCCTTCGTCCCGGAAATGCGCCGGCAATCCCAGATCCGGGCGGGGCGGCGTCGCGCCTTCGCGCGCGACCAGCACATAGATCGTCCCGTCCGCCGCCACGCGCAGATCATGATGCGGGTTGCCGGTATAGGACCAGACGAGCCGAGACCGCTGGTCGAGCTTGACCAGCGCCGTGTTCATCACCGTGCCGTCCCAATGGAAGGCCGGAAAATCCCGCTCATATTGTTCGAGCGCCAGCACGCTGCCATCGGGCTCGAGCACGAGCCCGCTGGTCTGGACATCCGCCGGATCGAGCAGCGCCGGCACGGTGAAGATGTCCTTGAGCGGGACCCGCCAGCGATAGGCGTCGCTGCCGTCCGGCCGCTTCAAGGCGATATCCGGCCCGATGGCGAGCAATGTCAGGCCCGGCGCCATCGCCGCCGCGTCCCGCACGGTCGCTCCCGCGCGCTCGGTGACCGGGCGGTCGCCGATACTGGCCGGCGGCGTCAGCCCGGCGGCATGGGCCAGCACGCTCACCGTGGCGCTCATCGACGACAGCACCGCGCGCAACCCGGTCGCCGGCTCGACATCGGTGCGCTCCGCAATCACACCGGCAATAAACCCGCCCGCCGCCAATCCGCCCGCCAGGAGCGCCGCTTGCCACCACCGCATTCGAACCGAGTTCTCCATGAGCCGTAACCGGTCATAGCGGCGGCAGCGGCCGATGCGCAACACCGGCCGACCCTTCGATCCGAATGGCCGGTCGCCAAAATGTGAATGACGCGGTTGCGGCATGCCCCCTGGCCTGCACCTCGGCCATTTGCCATGCTGCGCCCTTGGGCGCTTTCGCCCGGTGCGGAGCGTGCGTCCGATGCAGTCGAGAACCTCTTGCCTTGTCAGCGTGTTTGCGTTGCTCGTCGCGGCCCTTCCCGCCGCGTCCGGGCGGGCGCAGGTGCCGGCGCCGCCGACCCCGCCGATTGCGGCGCCCGAGGACAAGCCCTATCCGGGCGTGCTCCGCGTCGCAGTCGACGCGACCGATTTGCCGCATGGCATTTTCAGCGTCCATGAAACCATCCCGGTCCAACCGGGCGCGCTGACCCTGCTCTATCCGCGCTGGTTGCCGGGCACGCATTCGCCGAGCGGACCGATCGACAAACTGGCCGGGTTGGTGCTCACCGCCGCGGGCAAGCGCATCGAATGGCGCCGCGACCCGGTCGATGTCTATGCCTTCCATCTTGAGGTCCCGCAAGGCGCGACCTCGCTCGACGCCGATTTCCAGTTTCTCTCTGCCGTCTCGACCCGCGAAGGCCGGGTCATGATGACGCCCGACATGCTGAGCCTGCAATGGATCGACCTTGTGCTCTATCCGGCCGGTCATTATGCCCGCCAGGTGCAGGTCGCACCGAGCGTCACCCTGCCGGACGGCTTCACCGCCGCGACCGCGCTCGAAACCGAGTCACACAATGGCGCGGTCACGACCTACAAGACGACGGCGTTCGACACGCTGGCCGATTCGCCGATGATCGCCGGGCGCTATTTCAAGAGCTTCGATCTCGATCCCGGCGGGCCGGCGCGGGTTACGCTCGACGTCATCGCCGATCAGCCGGGCCAGCTCGAAGCCAAGCCGGAGCAGATCGACGCGCACAAGGCGCTGGTTCAGCAGGCTTACAAGCTGTTCGGCTCGCATCATTACAATCACTACGATTTTCTTCTGTCGCTCAGCGAGAAGATGGGCGGCAACGGCCTGGAGCATCATCAATCAAGCGAGGACGGCACCACGCCGAAATATTTCACCGACTGGGACAAGACGGTGGCCGGCCGGGATCTGGTGTCGCATGAATATGCGCATTCCTGGGATGGCAAGTTCCGCCGCCCGGCCGATCTGTGGACGCCAAGCTTCAACGTGCCGATGCGCAACTCCCTGCTGTGGGTCTATGAAGGCCAGACGCAATATTGGGGCTATGTGCTGGCGGCGCGGTCCGGCCTGTTCACCAAGCAGCAGGCGCTGGACGGGATCGCCATCACGGCGGCGACCTACGACCACCGGGTTGGCCGCTCCTGGCGGGCGCTCGAAGACACGACCAACGACCCGATCATCGCGCAGCGCCGGCCGCTCTCCTGGCTCAGCTGGCAGCGCAGCGAGGATTACTATTCCGAAGCTCAGCTTATGTGGCTGGACGCCGACACGCTGATCCGCGAGAAATCCGACGGCAAGCACTCGCTCGACGATTTCGCCAAGACCTTCTACGGCATCAAGGACGGCAGTTTCGTCCCGGAAACCTATACATTCGACGACGTCGTCGCCGCGCTCAACACGGCCCAGCCGAATGATTGGTCCGGTTTCCTCAAAGAGCGGGTCGATGGTCATGCCGCCGGTGCGCCGCTCGACGGGCTCGGCCGCGGCGGTTACAAACTGGTCTATGACGATAAGGAATCCGACGTGCTGAAGAGCGCCGAACAGCGGCGCAAATCCGTCGATCTGGCCTGGTCGCTGGGTTTCGTCATCAGCCGCGACGGCGAGCGCGGCGGCGCGCTGAGCGAAGTGATCTGGGACGGCCCGGCCTTCAAGGCGGGGCTCTCCGAGGGCACGCAGATCGTCGCGGTCAACGGCGAGAGCTACGACGCCGATCTGCTGAAGGACACGATCAAGGCGGCCGCGACCGGCACCGCGCCGATCGAACTCCTGGTCAAGGCCAAGGACAGCTACCGCACCGTCCGCATCGACTATCACGGCGGCTTGCGCTATCCGCATCTTGAGCGCGTCGAGGGCACGCCGGCGCGGCTCGACGACATTCTCGAAGCAAGGAAGTAGCGGGATCGGCCATGCGGCTGGGTTGGATTGCGGCTCTCCTCTTGGCGGCGCCGTTTGCCGGCTCGGCGCCCGCCGAAGCCGGGGCGCCGTTCTATACCTATGAGGTGGTCAACCGCTATCCGCACGACCCGAACGCCTTCACCGAAGGGCTGTTCTACCGCGACGGCTTTCTCTACGAGAGCACCGGGCTCGAAGGAAAATCCTCGGTTCGCAAGGTCAAGCTCGAAACCGGCGAGGTGGTGTTCTCGCGCAATCTGGTCGGCAGCGAGTTCGGCGAAGGCATCGTCGATTGGCACGACAGGCTGATCGGCCTGACCTGGAAATCGCATGAGGGCTTCGTCGCCGACCTCGCCGATTTCACCGCGCGCCGGCATTTCTACTATCCGGGTGAAGGCTGGGCGCTGACCCGCGACGAACACTCGATCTATATGAGCGACGGCACCGCGTCGCTGCGCGTGCTGGATCCCGAGACCTTGGACCAGACCCGCGAGATCAAGGTGACGGAAGACGGCCACCCGGTCGCCAATCTGAACGAGCTCGAATGGGTCAAGGGCGAGATCTTCGCCAATATCTGGCAAACCAACCGCATCGCGCGGATCGACCCGGCGAACGGCCATGTCACCGGCTGGATCGACCTGACCGGCTTGCTGCAATCGCAGGGACCGGTGCTGCGAATCGTCGACGTGCTGAACGGCATCGCTTATGATTCGACGCATGACCGGCTGTTCGTGACCGGCAAGCTGTGGCCCGCGCTGTTCGAGATCCGCATCAAGCCGAAGCCGGCGGGGTGAGTGCGGCGCGGCGCGCCATCGACGAATTCGGCGGCTGTGCGCGAGAAGGCGGTACCGAGACGTGACCGATCCCGAGAGTCCCGAGCCCGGTATCGCCGAACACAGCTTCGCGCCGTTCGTCCGGATTCTCGGCCGCGGCCCCGGACGATCGCGCGCGCTCTCACGCGATGAGGCGCGCGACGCCCTGCGCCTGGTCCTGAGCGGTGCCGCCGAACCGGAGCAGATCGGCGCCTTCCTGATGCTGTTGCGCTATCGCGGCGAGGATGCGGCCGAACTTGCCGGGCTGGTCGACGCGTCGCGCGAAGCCTGTGCCCGGCCGAAGGCGCCATGCGCGATCGATCTCGATTGGCCGTCATACGGCGCCGGGCGGACGCGCACGGCGCCCTGGTATCTGCTCGCCGCCCTGGCGCTGGCGCAATCCGGCCGGCGCATCCTGATGCATGGCACGAACGAATTCTCGACCGGCCAGAGCGTCCGTGCGGCCCTGGCCGAGCTGGGCCTGCGCGAAGCCCTGAACCCGGACGACGCCGCCGGGCAGATCAACCGGACCGGTTTCGCCTATCTGCCCCTGCAGGCGCTGGCCCCGGCGCTCGACCGGCTGCTCGATCTGCGCCGGCTCCTCGGGCTGCGCTCGCCGATCAATACGGCGGTGCGGCTGCTCGACCCGTTCGATGCGCGGGCCGGCATCGACGGCGTGTTCCATCCGCCCTATATCGATGCGCATCTGGCCGCCGCCGCCTTGCTCGACCGCCCGCGCCTGATCCTGGTCAAAGGCGGCGGCGGCGAAGCCGAGCGTAACCCGGCCAAGCCCTTGACCGCGCATCTCTTCGAGCGCGGCGTCGGGCGCAGGGAACTGATCCTGCCGGCGCTGGCGCCGCGCGGCGGGACCCCGCCTTCCCTGGTTCGGGTGTGGCGCGGCGACGCGCCGGACACTGCCGAGACCGCGACGGCCATCGGCACCATCGCCTTGGCCCTGTTGGCGCTGGAGCCCGGTCTGGACCCGGCGGCAGCGGATAATCAAGCCGCCGAGATCTGGGCGGCACGGCGGTACTAGAGCAAGATGATTTCAGGTGAGATCACCTGAAATCTGAATCTTGATCTGTTTCAATAAGGTAGAGCACGATTCAGGCGTCGTTCCGACGCCATCGCGCCCTAGACAAGACCGCCCGCGCCCGTCGAAATCGACGGCAACAATAATCGATCAGGGAGAAGCACCGATGATTCAACACCCGCAACGGATTCCGCTCCGCGATCTCGACACGCTCAGCCCGGACGACCGGGCGCATGCCGAGCGGCTCAGGGTCGGCGGCCAGCTCTACAACATCTTCCGGGTCATGATGAATCATCCGGCGCTGGCGCGGCGCTGGGGCGTGTTCGCCAGCCATATCCTGCATAAGCAGACATTGCCGGTGCGCGAGCGCGAGATGCTGATCCTGCGCATCGGCTGGCTGAACCAGGCGCGTTACGAATGGGCACAGCATAGCCGGATCGCCAAGGCGGCGGGTCTCACCGACGACGAGATCGGCCGCATCGCCGAAGGCCCGGGCGCCGGCTGGAGCGACGAAGATCGGGCGCTGCTCCAGGCCGCCGATGATCTCTACGAGAATTCCGTCATCGCGCCGGAACGCTGGCAGGCGCTGGGCGCCCGGTATTCGACGGAGCAGATGATGGATCTGGTCTTCACCATCGGCCAGTACAATCTCGTCTCCTGGGCCTTGAACAGTTTCGGCGTGCCGCTCGACGCCGATCTGCCGGGGGCCGATCGATGAGGCTGAAGGACAAGGCCGGCATCGTCGTCGGCGCCGGCCAGACCGAGGGCGAGACTCTGGGCAATGGCCGGGCCGCGGCAATGCTGTTCGCGCGCGAAGGCGCCAAGGTGCTGCTGGTCGACCGCAATCTTGCATCGGCCGAGGCGACCGCGGCGCTGATCGCCGCCGAAGGCGGTCACGCGCGGGCGATGCGCGGCGATTGGACGCAAGCCCCGGATTGCGCCGCCTACGCCAAAGCCTGTCTCGACATCTGGGGCCGGATCGACTTCCTGCACAACAATGTCGGGATCGGCGCCGGCGATGCCGATCCGCTGAACCTGGCGGAAGCGGCCTATGATCGGATCATGGACGTCAACCTCAAGGGCTGCCTGCTGTCGTGCCAGGCCGTATTGCCGGCGATGCGGCGGCAGCAATCGGGCAGCATCGTCAACATTTCCTCCCTCGCCGCACTCGCGGCCTCCGCCCGGTTCCGCCTGACCGCCTATAAGCTGTCCAAGGCCGGGATGATGGCGCTGGGGCAAGCACTCGACATGACCAATGCCGAGCACGGCATCCGGGTGAACACGATTTTGCCGGGGCTGATCGACACGCCGATGGCGATCGAGGGTCAGGCCCGCGCCACCGGCGTGCCGCGCGCGGAATTGCGGGCGGCACGCGACCGCGCCGTGCCGCTGCGGGGCAAAATGGGCAGCGCCTGGGACGTCGCCTATGCCGGCCTGTTCCTGCATTCGGACGAGGCGTGCTTCATCACGGGCGTCAATCTACCGGTCGATGGCGGCCAAGCCGCGAAAATCGGCTGACCTCCCTTGGCCAAGATGCTCAGCCGCGCGCGGCCAAAGGCGGCCGCGGCGGGATCTCGATACGCCGGGTCTTGCGATATTCGACGACGACCTGGCGCGCCGGAGCGGCCGGCACGGGCGCCATTTCCATCGGCTCGCCCGCGATCGCCTCGCCATGCGCGGCGGACGCGGTGCCGAGCGTGCTGCGAAACCGGTGAACTGCGTCGCCGACCGCCGGGCGCGGCGCCTCCATCGGCGCTGCTGCGATCGGCTGCGGCGGGCGCGCCGCCCGGGCGCCGGCCGGTTTCGACCGCTTCGGCAGCACCGGGGCCCGCGCCACCTTGAGCGCACGCTCGGCCAGGATCTGACCGTTCAACGCCTCGATCGCCTTCACGACGGCAGGCTCGGGCGCCAGGATGAGACTGCCTTGCCGAGCGCGGCTGCGATCCATTTCAGCACCCAACACCAGCCCGAAATCGTCGAACAGCGCGGCCAATTCGACGGCGGTGAAGCCTTCCGGCAGATTCGAGACGACGACATTCCCGTGGAAGTTCGGTGTGCGCATGGCTCCATTCCCCTGCCCGATGCACCGCAGCCATACTATGCTGCATCGCAACATTATGCACGCTCGAATTTGCGCCGGAGTCACGCGATCCTTGCATGAACGGTTGCAGTTCGCGCGCGATCCCGACCGCTCGCCGCATCGTGACCGCTGCAGCGTGCGATCGCGTGTTAAGCAGGTTCCGGTAGCATGCGCGGCGTCGAAATTGCGCCCAGTCCGGTGAATTTTCGTTGATAATGGTCCGCCGAAGCATCGCGAGGGCCGAGCGCCGCCGTCGAGAACAGGGGAACATCCGTGGTTCGAAAGATCCTTTGGGGCCTGGGGGCAATCGTCCTGGTGATCGTTCTGGCCGGCGGCACGCTCTATTTCAACCGGCCCCTGCGCAACCTCGCAATGTTTTCGCCCTGGCATCGCTTCGACCCGGCGCTGGCGCCGCCGGCGCCGGACTACGCCTCGCTGAGCGCCTGGGCGGTCTTGCCCGAACATCCCGGCGATGCCGCCATGGTACCGCCGGGCAGCAACGCAGCCGATGCCGAGGCCAGTGCACCAGTCGACGTCTTCTTCGTTCATCCGACCACCTATTTCGGCCGCCAAGGGTGGAACGCGCATTTCGACGAGGGCGGCGAAGCCGGAACCCGGCTCGAAAACGGCGTCGTGCGCTATCAGGCCGCTGCCTTCAACGGTTGCTGCAAGATCTACGCCCCGCGCTACCGCCAGGCGACGCTCTATGCCTTTCTCGGCAAGGGCGAGTCCGAGAATGCCGCGCTCGATCTGGCCTATCAGGACGTATTGCACGCCTTCGACACCTATATCGCGAAATACAACCAGAACCGGCCGTTCATCCTGGCCGGGCACAGCCAGGGCTCGCTGCACGGCATGCGTTTGCTGCAGGAGCACATCGCCGGCACGCCGCTGGCCCATCGGCTGGTCGCCGCCTATCTCGTCGGCTATGCGATTCCGCTCGATATGAGGCTGCCGGACGGCACCGGCCCGTGCCGCGGACCGACCGATACCGGCTGCTACCTGACATGGAATTCTCTGTCGCCCACGGCCGACCGCAGCGGCTGGCAGCAGACGACGACGATCTGGCTCGACAAGACCTATCAGCCGATCGCCGGGCGGCCGCTGACCTGCATGAACCCGCTGGACTGGATTCTCGACAGCAGCGAGGCGGCTTCCGCCAATCAGGGCGGCGTCGGCTTCGGGCTGGACGGTGCCATCCCGCCGCCGGTCAAGGCGCTGACCGGCGCCGCCTGCACCGACGGCGTGCTGATCGTCTCGCCGCCGACCGACGATCCGCACTTCACCTTCGGCGTATTCGGCGGCAGCTATCATATCTATGATTACAATCTGTTTTACATGAATATCCGACAGAACCTGGCCGAGCGGGTCGGCGCCTATGTCAAGGCGCTGGCCGCCACCGTGCCCGAAGGCGCGATGCGGACGCCGTAAGATATTCGGGTCCGACCGGACGGACGGAAGTCCTTGCCGATCGGCTCTGATCTAGATCGAATGCGCGCTTGAACAAGTCTCGCCATTCAAACGCCGTATAATTGTAGTAAGCGTGCCATATTTTCGCCCAACTTTCGACAAAATCGGGTGATGAATTTCGTCGCTTGGCGCCGGCTGATGCAACCTGCCTTATCGGAGCGACGCGCGAATGCGACCTACCCGGCGGCAAGGGCGCCCGTCAGCGCGCGCAACGGCAAGCAGACGCTCTCTTGTCTGGGCGGGAAGAATTTGTCTCCTTATCGCCCTTGTCATGATTGCATCGATCGTAAGTAAACCGAACGTAAAGCCAGGTGTCCCCTCGCGCCAGAAAGTATCAACATTAATGATACTTTCCATTCAGGGGAATCTAGAACTCTATAAAACCGACAACGGGGGATACCCATCTGCCGAAGTCGGTTTGCACGCGCTTCTGGCCAGGCCAGGCAACGCGGCGAGCTGGGGCGGCCCCTATATCACGACAAAATCGCTGCCGGTCGACCCCTGGAACCGGCCGTTTCTCTATCGCATCCCGTCCAGTCGCCCCGGGCTCGACTATGATCTCTGCTCCTACGGCGCCTACGGCAAGCCAGGCGGCACCGGGGAGAATGCGCCGATCTGCAACGAGCATAATTACCAGCCCGACCCCGCCGCTCCCCCGGCTCACAGGTCGAACGGCACGGGCTCACCCGTGTGATAGCCCTGGCGCGGCGGGAACCGCGCGTCGATGCGGCGGCGGACATTGGCCGGGCTGTCGGCAAAGACGAGCACGCGGCGGCCGCGCAGCATCTCGGCGGAGATCGCCGCCGGAACGCCGTCCGGCGGATAGGCCCAGCGCACCGTGATCACGAACGGCGTATAGGAACTCTGGATGATCTGGTCGAGCACATAGACCACGGTCGGGAGGCGATGCTGCAATTCGTGCAGGCTCTGCTTGGCTTCGAGCAGCTTCGTCGTCTCCCGGTCGACCTGCTGGCGCAGTTCTTCCAGCTGCGCTTCGACGCGCAGCTTGGTCGCGGCCCCGGCTGTGGTCTCGGCAGTCATCGCGGCGATCTGCTGCTGCAGCGCCGCTGCCTGGTGCGGCACCGTGCTGAGACGCGCGCGCAAGGTCTGGAACGCGACATAGGCGCCCAGATAGAAGATCAGGCCGAAGACCAGCAGCGTGCTTTGCAGTTCGACATCGTCCACCGCCGCATCACCCCCGGCGCGGCGGGTCGGCCGAAACGGCGATGCGCTCGGCGCTGCGAACCACAAAGCCGTTCTGGACCGGATAGCGCTTCTCCGCGGCGGACACGGCGGCGGCATGGCTGCGACTCCAGACGCGCAGCACGCGCGGCCGCTCCCAAAGCTGGCGCTCCGGCCCGAACACCTTCTCCAGATCGAGATAGGCGGCCTGCCGGCTGACGATGAACTCGTAGGGCTGCGCGCCGCCTTCCGGCGCGCCCAACTCGAAGGTCAGCTCATAGACCCGCTTCGGCAGCCGGCCGATCTTGTCGTTCAACTCCTTCTGTTCCGCCGTCATCGCGCCGAGCGCCTTGTCCAGCTCGCGCTTCTGATTGTCCAGATCGGCCATCTGCACGTTCAACTCGCCACGCTCGCCCCGAAGTGTCTTGAGTGTGCTCCGGCTCGCCGCCAGAGCGAATTGCCGCTCGGAAGCCTGAATCATCGGACGGCCGAGGATCAGCAATCCGACAAAAGCGACCAGCCCGGTTACGAAGATGACGACCGATATGGCGAACATTCCGCCTCGCTCCCCCGTCATCCATCATGAAGGGCCATACTGCGCACGGATAAGTCAATTCGAGACTAAGGACGGGACGCATTGATGAATGTCATCGCCCCGACCGGCGCCGCAACCCGTCGAGGATCACACGCGCCAACCGGGCGTAATCGCCGTCGAAATGATGCCCGCCTTGCGTCCGAATGATTTCGGCCTCCTTGGGCAGCGTCGGGCAGGCGCTGTCGGTCTCGTCCGTACCGTAGATGCATTGAATCATGTCCGGCGGCACGCGGGCGAGCTCGGCAGCAACCGGCAGCGCCCGGTCGCTGGGCGGGGCGCCCAGCCACCCGGTCAGCGTGATCTCGAAATCGGCCCGGTCGGCGAAGCCGAGAAGCGACATCTGCACGACATGGTCTTGCAGATCTGCCGGCAGGCGGTTGTAGGCGAAGGGCAGGACATCGGCGCCGAAGGAATATCCGACGAGCGCCACCCGGCTCGCCCGCCATCGCGCCATGTAGATCCGCAGGACGGCCGCCAGGTCCTCTGCGGTCTGCATCGGGGTCTTCTCCTGCCAAAAATAGCGCAGACTGTCCCAACCCAGCACCGGCACGCCGGATTTGCGCAGATCTTCGGCCAGGTCGCGGTCGATATCGCGCCAGCCGCCATCGCCGGACAGGACGACGACCATCAGATCCGACGCCTTGTCGACGGGCAACTCGATCAGCGGCAGATCGGCGACGGTGTCGGGCTCGGCCGGCAAATGCGGCAGCACCAGCGCGTCGAGCGTCCGCCCTTGCTCGATCGACACCGGCATGCCGTCCTTGAGCAGACCGTCAATCCGGGCACGCCCGGTACCCGCCGCGGCGAATCCGACGCTCCAGAAGCCCTGCAGGCTCCTGTGCAGGCCCAGCGCGTCGCCGCAGAACGGTTTGGCGCTGCCGATCGTATCGCCTGGATCGAGCGAGGCCGCGCCGGCGATCGTCGCCGGCCAGGCCTGGGCCAGTCCCGCCTCGGCAAGCACGCCGCCGAGCCCGGTTCCGGCGAGGATCGGCGCCCGATAGATCGCATTGTTTTGCCGGCGCTGCAGCCGCCGGCTCAGCGCCTCGATCTCCGGCACCAGGAAATGGCAATCCTCGTCGCGCGCGTCGAGCCGCGCGAGCAGCCCGTCGCTGTCGATCTCGGCGACCAGCGCGCCTTCCTTGGCGAGCCCCTCGGCCGCCTGCCGGTCGTTCTCGGTAATGCCGCCATGGTCGGAAAACAGCAGGACCAAGGCGCGCATCGGCCCCGCCGGTTCGACCACGGGCGGCGTGCCGAACACGCCGGCCGCATCCTCGGGCGCGGCCGCGGCAAGCAGCAGCGCCGCCAGCGGCAGGAGCGCCCTCATGCGGCCCCCGCCTTCGGCGCGCCGCCGGCCAGCGCCGCGACATCGGCCAAGGCGAGGAACGGACCGATCGTTCCGGTCGCAGCCAGATAGCGCGGCTCCCATTCCGGCAGGAACTTGCTCTTGAAGCTCCGCAAACCCTGGAAATTGTAGACTCGCCCGCCATGCTGCCAGAGCAGCCCGGCAATGCGGTGCCAGTAGGAAGTCAGCGGCCCGCGGCCGAGCCCGGCCAGCGGCGCCATGCCGAGGTTGAGCGCGGCAAAGCCTTGCGCCTTGAGATCAAGGGCCAGGCGTGTGAACAGGAATTCCATGGCATAGGGCGATGCGTCGTCGGTGTGCCGCATGATGCCGATGCAAGCTTCGCGCAGCAATTGCGGCGTCTCGCCGGGTGACGGATCCAGCGTCATCAGGCTGGCGAAGGCGACCGGCTTGCCGTTGCGGGAGAGCAGCGCCACGTCCTGCCGCGCCAGATAGGCCGGCACGAAGGCGGCGACCGAGAACCCCTTCTCGCGCGCGCGCCGGCGCGCCAGC
>Ga0181519_10001632_pt1 | contig 19717 bp, 18 predicted proteins | sample PEATcosm2014_Bin_26_FD_121102 | JGI IMG/M metagenome (GOLD analysis project Ga0181519, IMG submission 121102) | Peatland microbial communities from MTU Mesocosm Facility, Houghton, MI, USA - PEATcosm2014_Bin02_10_metaG | ecosystem: Environmental > Terrestrial > Soil > Wetlands > Peat | place...
AAGTTGGTGTGCATGCCGGAGCCGTTCCAGTCGCCCTTGATGGGCTTGCAATGCAACTGCACGTCGACTTCGTACTTTTCACAGAGGCGAGCCATCAGATAGCGCGCGGTCCACAGGTCATCGGCGGCCTTGTGCGAGCCCTTGCCGAAGATCTGGTATTCCCACTGGCCCTTGGCCACTTCGGCGTTGATGCCTTCGTGGTTGATGCCGGCGTGAAGGCAAAGATCGAGGTGCTCCTCGACTATGGTGCGGGCGATCGAGCCCATGTACTTGTAGCCGACGCCGCAGTAGTAGGGGCCCTGCGGTCCGGGATAGCCATGCTCGGGGAAGCCGAGCGGACGGCCATCCTTATAGAGGAAGTACTCCTGCTCAAAGCCGAACCAGAGATCCGGATCATCGGGGGCCGTGGCGCGCATGTTGGTCGGGTGCGGCGTGCCGTCAGGGAGCATGACTTCGCTGAGCACGATGAAGGCGTCTTTGCGGGCGGCATCGGGATAGAGAGCCACCGGCTTGAGAACGCAATCGGACTTGTGGCCCGCAGCCTGCATGGTGGAGCTGCCATCAAATCCCCACAGAGGCAGATCGGCCAGGGTGGGAGTTTTGTCGAATTCCTTGATATTGGTTTTGCCGCGGAGTTCGGGGATGGGCTTCTTTCCATCGAGCCAGATGTACTCAAGTTTGTATTTTGACATGGTTCTCCTTAATCGTCGGGAATTGTGTATCAGCCCCGGCGAAGCTGCAGTTCGCCGATGTGGGTGGGTTAACTACCAGCATAAAATGAGGTCTGCCGAATCGTATAAGGATGGTATAAAGAACTTGCAGAAAGCGGCACAACGCAACACGAATATGCCGCGATGTGCAACGGCGTGGGGCGTGCGGCCAGGAAAACATCTACCGAGGCCCGGCCCCTGTGCGCTACCCTGAACGCTCAGGAGTACCGACTCATGCGCATCTTTCCACGCATCTTGCAAGCCGGGTTGTCCCTGCTTGTTTTGTTCTTTGCGCTGCCTGCTGCGGGCGCGCAAAAAACGGCCATCCAGATCACGGCCGATCTTAGCGATGCACCGCGCAAGCTGCTTCACGCCGAGGTCGACCTGCCGGTGACGCCCGGCCCGCTGGCGCTGACGACGCCGCAGTGGATTCCCGGCCATCACATGCCCAGTGGGCCGGTGGAAGAGATCACAGGCGTGGTGTTTACCGCCAACGGCCAAACCCTTGCATGGCGGCGGGATGACGTGGACTTGTATCAGTTCCATCTCACGATTCCCGCGGGCGTAACCACGCTGCACGCGCACTTGGACTGCATCGTCACGTCGCGGATTTCGCAAAAACTTGCGGCATTTGAGTGGGAATCGCTGCTGCTCTATCCGGCCAACACGCCGGTGCGCGATATTCCCATTCAGCCCTCGGTAAAAGTTCCCGCGGGCTGGGGCATCGGCACCGCGCTCACGCCGGTCAGCTCCGGCTCGTATCCGGTTCCCGCGGCCGGCGCGGTGACGCAGTTTGCAGCAACGAATGTGGAGCAACTGCAGGACTCGCCCATCATCACCGGCCAGTACTTCCACGAGTTTCCGCTGGCGCCCGAGATCACGCCCAAACACTATATTGACGTGGTTTCGGATTCGCCGGAGGACTCAAACCTGCGTCCGGCGGTGCTGGCCTCGATGAACAACCTGGTGCGCGAGGCAGATGCGCTCTACGGATCGCATCATTACCACGTCTACCACTTTCTGCTGACGCTGTCGGATGTAGCCGGAGGCGGGGGATTGGAGCACGGCCAGTCGTCGGACAACGGCACGGGCGAGAAGGGATTTGCCGACGACGCGCACGAACTGCGCGAGTCCGATCTGCTGCCGCACGAGTTTACGCACTCGTGGAATGGGAAGTATCGCCGTCCCGTGGGACTGTACCAGCCGGACTTCGCGACGCCGCAGCAGGGCGCGCTGCTGTGGGTGTACGAGGGCATGACGCAGTATCTGGGCAACGTGCTGGCCGCGCGCGCGGCCTTCGAAACGCAGGCGCAATATCGCGACCGGCTGGCAGAGACCGCGGCGACCCTGGACTACACGCCAGGGCGCGAGTGGCGTTCCACTGAGGACACTGCCATCGCAGCCAGCGTGGTGCGTTTCTATACGCCGTGGATGAACTGGAGGCGCGGGCAGGATTACTACCCGGAGGGGCAGTTGTTGTGGCTGGATGCCGACACGCTCATCCGCAAATTGACGCAAAATCAGAAATCGCTGAACGACTTTGAGAGGATCTTCCTCGGCAAGGGCGGAAATACCGGTCCGCTCATCGTACCTTACGATTTCAACGAATTGGTGCAGGACTTGAATGCGGTCGTTCCCTACGATTGGGCAAGCTTCCTGCATGACCGCATCGACAAAATCAATCCCCATGTGGACCTGGCTGGCATTGAGCAGGGCGGCTACAAGCTGGTGTACAAGGACAAGCCGAGCGCTACGCAGAACATGATGGCCGGGATGCCGGGCGCGCGCCGTGGAGGCATGGGCTGCTGGTTCTCGATCGGCCTGAGCGTAGGCGGCGATGGCAGCATCTCCGATGTGCGCTGGAACGGCCCCGCCGACAAGGCGAACCTGGCGCCCGGCGAGAAGATCATTGCTGTCAACGGGCAAATCTTCTCGGCAGAGGCATTGCGCGCAGCCATTCAAGCGGCCAAAGGAAACGCCGAGCCGATCCATCTAATCGTGCAGGCCGACGCCTTCGTCTCTATGGCCGACATCGACTACCACGATGGTGAGCGCTTCCCGGTGCTGGAGCGCATAGAGGGCACGCCGGATTATCTCGACGACATTACCAAGCCGCTGACGATGCCCGAGAAGGCGCCGGCTGAGGAGAAGAAGGCAGAGGAATAGGGTGCGCTCGACGGCGGGCAAGACCCGCCGGGCGCACCGTATTTCGGGTTCCGGCTGCGTTACTCTCAAACTCAGGAGATTTTGTCCAACGATGTTTGCCGCGCAGCGCTTTGCTCTCGCCCTTTTCGCCACGCAGAATGTCGCCCTGTCTTTGGTGCGCGCGCAGCAACCTGCGCCGCAGCCGGCAAGCGATCAATACGTCCGCGTGCACTACACCAAATATGAGTACCGCATTCTCCCATGCGCGACGGCGTGCGGCTGTTTACCGCCGTCTACGTACCCAAGGCTTCGGCATTTCCGGCCGATCCGGGGCCGTCCCGTTTTTGATGGACCGGACGCCGTACAGCGTCGCTCCTTATGGCGAAGACCGCTATCCCGCACGTCTCGGACCCTCGGATGAATTCGAGAAATCCGGCTACATCTTTGTCTACCAGGATGTGCGGGGCCGCTGGATGAGCGAGGGGACGTTTGTGGAAATGCATCCGGCCATCGACGAGAAGAAATCTGTGAAGGATGTGGACGAATCTTCCGATACGTACGACACCATCGAGTTTCTGCTGAAGCACGTGTCCAACAACAACGGCAAGGTGGGCATCTGGGGCATTTCGTATCCGGGATTCTACACATCGGCATCGATCATCGACTCGCATCCGGCCATTGCCGCGGCCAGCCCGCAAGCGCCCATGACCGATCTTTTTCTGGGCGACGACTCCTACCACGGCGGGGCGTTCATGCTTTCGGCCGGCTATGGATTCTACGCGCCCTTCTTCCACGCGCAACAGAATCCAGTGGCCTCGCCCGACGACGCCTCCTTCAGCTTCGGCACGACGGACAGCTATAAGTTCTATCTTGAGGCCGGCAACGTCGCCAATCTCGACAAGTTCATGAAGAGCCCGACCGGGTTGTGGGACGACCAGTACAAGCACGACACCTACGACGACTACTGGCAGGTACGCGACCTGTCGCGGCACCTGAAGAACGTGAAGTGCGCAGTGCTGGTGGTCGGCGGCTGGTATGACGCCGAAGATCTCGAGGGCCCGTACCGTACATTTAACGCGATCCGCAAACTCAATCCAGATACGCCGATCACTTTGGTGGAAGGCCCGTGGGTGCATGGCGGATGGGCGCGCAGCGATGGCGATCATCTGGGCGATGTGCAGTTCAATGCGAAGACTTCGGAATACTTCCGCGCCAAATTCCGGACCAGCTGGGAGAAGCCCGAGCCGCTCACGCCCGGCAAGGAAACCGCCATCGACTTTACGATGCCCGATCTCTACCACACGTTCCGCCGCGGCCATCGCATCATGGTGCAGGTCGAAAGTTCGTGGTTCCCGCTTACCGATCGCAATCCGCAAACCTTTACCGACATACCCTATGCCAAGCCGGAGGATTTCTGGAAGGCGACGGAAGAGATTTTCCATCAGAGGGATGCAGCCTCCCGCGTGGAGGTGATGGTACTGCCGCAGCCGTAACCGCGAAGCGCCGCGCCCGGGCTTTTCTGGCCGCGGGCAATCTGGACGTGGCGGGCCGGATGCGATGGGCTGGATGCGGCGCTGCCGATTCCAGCGACGAGCACGATTCGACGTACAATCTAAGAGGACCGGGACACTGCGGAGAGGTGGCCGAGCGGTTGATGGCTCCGGTCTTGAAAACCGGCATACCCGAAAGGGTATCGGGGGTTCGAATCCCTCCCTCTCCGCCATAAAGTCTTTAAAATCAACGATTCTTCGTTTACTGTTCTGCCACGGCCGCATTTCCGGCCGAATTTCTGGATGTTTGCGCGTAAAGGATGCCGGAGAGAATTCTCTGCCTGCTTCAGTTTCCCGATAATTCCCCCCGATTCTCTGATTTCGAATCCGACGGATCCCTTTCGATCGATGAGTCGAACCTTCATAGGGGCTACCCAGCAGGTCTTATCTTCCGCGAGGAGGGATTTGTACCCGGCATCACCTTTACCCATCGACGCGAGGTGAGACCGGTGCGCCGGCGGGAAATTCAGACTACTTCTGGCGGCTTCCCAACACCTACTATGGCGATTACTTGGAAGTGTCCTCTTCCGCCACCGAGCCCGATTCCTTCGTCTTTTGGCGCGATCATGAGTTTCAGGTGGAGAATCCCGAAGGAGAACAATCTGACTGGGTCTTGTTCTCCTTGGGAGCAGGCACGGAGAGAAGCACAGTTGGCGGGCCTAAGGTTTCGCAAAGGGGACAGGTTGCAAGTGCACGACGGGCCGCATGTCGGCAAAAGCGGTGTGGTTGAACAGATTCTCTTCGGGCACCATCATGCCTATCTGATTCAACCTGCGGAGGGAGAGGCTTTCCAGGCATCCGATGCGCAGGTGGAACCTGCCCCTCAGAACAGCTCTTCATAGCGTTCTTTTGACCAATGTCCGATTGGTCGAACAATCTCTTGGATGGCGTCTCCTTTTTGCGTTTTGAGCGCTTTGCAGCTTTCTCACGTTTCAGGGCCCCGTTCGGAACGGGTTCGATCAACTCGCCCCAATTGTTTCCTGTATTTCTACCTTTGTCGCTCACGCGCCACGTTTTCATATCCTCTTCTGAATACGGCCGCGACAAATCAATGGGTATACTATGAAGCAAACGATTAAGGCGCATTATCCGTTGTCAGGCCACCCGCGATGTGAAAGATGAAGCCAAAGATCTGCAAAACCAGAAGGTTGACGAAAACTGTCCACAGCGTAATGAATAGACCTCTCCTGGTTGCGAACGCCTGAGGCGAGATCTCGAGCAAGACGGGCGGCTATTCGGATGCGACCTCGGGGCTTGGATTATGCCAACTGCCGTCTGGAGCAATGAGTGCGTCAGCCTCTTTCGGCCCCCAGGTGCCGCGTTTATAACGGCGAACCGGGTGATGGATCCTGAGGACCCGATTGACCACCTCCCATGCGGCTTCAACCGCGTCTTCGCGAGTGAAGAGAGCCCCATCGCCCTTCATGGCATCGCCCAACAGCCGTTCATAGGGTGTTTCCTCTCCCGGTTGTTCATCTGACAGAAAAAGCTCTCGCTCCTCTCCGATGAATTCCTGCCCCGCGAGCTTGACGCGGGCAGCCAGAGCGATGGCCGAGTTGGGAGAAAGCCGGAAGCGCAGATAGTTCGACCGCACGTGCGGCTTTACTGCATCGGCAAAGAGTTTCTGCGGAGGCGGCTTAAGCGCAACGAGGATTTCGGTCGCGGTGGTTGGCAGATACTTGCCCGAGCGCAAGTACCACGGCACTCCGTCCCAGCGCCATGAGTCGATGAAGAGCCGCAGGGCGCAATAGGTTTCGACGTCGGAATTCTTCGCCACATCCGACTCATCACGGTAGCCGGCATACTGGCCGCGCACCAGATCGTCGGGCTTCAGTGGACACATCGCTTTGAAGACTTTGGCCTTCTCGGTTTGCACATCTCCAAAGTCCCGGCCCGCGGGCGGTTCCATGGCAAGCAATGCCACGATCTGAAAAAGATGGTTCTGGATCACGTCGCGCAGACAACCTGCGGTCTCGTAAAACGCGCCGCGCTTACCCACTCCGAAACTTTCCGATAGTGTGATCTGAACGCTGGCCACGTAGTTGCGATTCCAGATCGGCTCCAGAAATGAATTGGCGAAACGAAAGTAAAGAATATTCATGATCGCTTCCTTGCCAAGGAAGTGATCGATGCGGAAGATCGAGTCCTCAGGAAACACCGCGTGCGCAACCTGGTTGAGTTCACGCGCCGACGCCAAGTCGCGTCCAAACGGCTTTTCGACAATCACGCGCGCATTCCTGGCCAGACCTGCGGCTCCCAGTCCTTTAATCACCGTTTCGAAGAGCGCAGGCGGGATTGCGAGGTAGTGCGCGGGGCGCCGTGCATTTCCCAGCACTTGTTTAATCGCAGTGAAGGTATAGCTGTCTGTATAGTCTCCGCTCACATACTTCAAGAGAGACAAAAGGCGTTCGAGGGCGCGCTTATCGTCGATTCCGCCGGCTTGCTTGATGCTGTCCGTCGCGCGCCGGTGCAGCCGCTCCAGGCTCCATTTCGGAAAAGCCACACCGATGACCGGAACCTTGAGTGCGCCGCTTTTTACCATGGCGTAGAGCGCCGGGAAGATCATTTTGTGGGCTAGATCGCCCGTCACGCCAAAGACCACCAGAGCGTCGGATTGGGAATTTGCCATCAGGCGCCCTCTTTCTGGTCGGCCGTTTTTTCCTCATGGCCGCCAAATTGGAATCGCAGCGCGGATAAGAGCTTGTCCGCGAAAGTGTCCTCGCCGCGCGAACTGAAGCGCTCATACAGCGCGGCGCTCAGTACGGGAGCTGGAACCGACTCGTCGATCGCAGCAGTGATCGTCCAGCGTCCCTCACCGGAGTCCGACACGCGGCCGGTGAATTTCGCCAGATCCGGGCTGTCAAGCAGAGAGATGGCGGTCAGATCCAGGAGCCACGATGCGATCACGCTGCCGCGGCGCCAAACCTCGGCGATGTCGGCGAGATTCAGGTCGTATTGATACAACTCGGGGTTGCGCAGAGGCGTAGTCTCGGCGTCCACAGTTTGCCGTTGCTTGCCGATATTGGCATGTTGAAGAATATTCAACCCCTCTGCGTACGAGGCCATGATTCCATACTCGATGCCGTTGTGAATCATCTTCACAAAGTGTCCGGCGCCGTTGGGGCCGCAGTGGAGATAGCCGTGCTCAGCCGTGCCGCCCACTTTTTCCCTGCCGGGAGTACGCGGCGCGGAATCGATGCTTGGCGCCAATGCAGAAAAAATAGGGTCGAGCCGCTGAACCACGTCTTTTTCGCCGCCGATCATCAGGCAATAGCCGCGTTCGGCTCCCCACACTCCGCCGCTGGTTCCCGCGTCGACATAATGAATGCCCTTGGGTTTCAATTCCGCGGCGCGGCGAATGTCGTCGTGATAATAAGAGTTTCCGCCATCGATGACTACGTCGTCCGCTTCGAGCAGCGGGGTCAGATCCTTGAGTGTCGCATCCACTACGCCAGCCGGCACCATCATCCAGATGGCGCGGGGCGTTTTCAATTTCCTCACGAAGTCTTCCAGCGAACCGGCGCCAACCGCGCCTTCTTTGGCAAGCGATTGCACGGCTTCCGAATGAATATCGTACACAACGCATTGGTGGCCGGCCCGCATGAGACGCCGCACCATATTGGTTCCCATCCTGCCCAAGCCGATCATGCCCAATTCCATAGAAACCTCCCGATACGACATTTGATGCGAGCGCGGCAACAATTGCGCACGAGTACGAGATATTTTATCCAAAGCTCCGCCGATGCCGGCTGGACGAAGGAAACGTCAAGGATTTTGCTGTATTGTCGCGCGCCCTCACGCACCATGCGTTATGGTTTTTGAGTTGTCGCGGCAGTGACCTGCACAGGCTTGTCGGCCTCAGGTGCGGAAGGCGTTACCGCCAGCGCCGGCTTGTCGGCCGGTATCTCAGTTCCTGCGGGATAAATGAGAATCTGGATCGAGCCCCAATCCGCTTCGAGGTTTGCGCCTTCTTGTTTGCCCATGCCCAAGGTCCTGAGCTGAGTGTCGTCAAATCCGAAGTTCTCGACCAGATACTCGCGGATGACCATGGCCCTGGCTTCGGTGAGAACGAGATCCTTCTGGGTATCGCCATCCATGCCAGTGGAAACCACGATGACCGCAAGTCCGAATGGAGTTTGCGCCAGGAAATCGCCGGCGGCGTTGAGGGTTTTCCGATCCGTCATTTTTGCCGAAGCGCGGCCATCAAAAAGCTGCCTTGCTGTGTAAGTAAACATCTTTACAGGGGTACTCTGCGGGAGACCGCCGATCTTGTTCGCCGCCAAGTCGGAGGAGTCTTGGTATCCGCGCTTCTTGAAGTACCCGCTCAAGAAGAAATTATGCTTCAGCGCTTCCATGTTTTCCTGGAAGTCTGTTACGCCGGTTTGCGCCTGCAGCATCGTGTCATGCAGTGTGGTCGTGGTTTGCTCCAGGTTGATATAGAGCTGCTTGTCGTTCACCAGAGCTCCCACGGTTCCCTGGCCCGAATCGATCTTGGCGCTCACCGAGTTCAGATGGGCCGTGGCCGCAGTTGTGTTGAGGATGGCCTGTTGGCTGCTATCGAGGATCGCGTTCGACTTTGCGAGCAGTGCACCCAACTCCAGCGGGGGTACACTCTGGAGGGTCTCGCCATCCCTCACCTCGGCTTGCCCGGCAGATCCAAACGAAATGGCCACGAACTGATCGCCCAACACTCCCTCGGTTTCGATCGAGGCTACAGAGTCACGCTTGATGATCTCCTTTGTCGATCTGTTGAGATCCATGACTACCATGACCTTATCGCCCGGTTTGTGAGGCAGCGTGATGCTATGCACAGTTCCGCTGTGAACGCCGCCCACCTGCACGTCGGCTCCTACGGTCAGGCCCGCAACATTGTCGAACTGCGTCTTCAGTTGATAGGTGGAGCGAAACAGATATTCCTGGCTTCCGATGATGAAGACACCGGCAGCCAGAACTGCCAGCGTCGCCACGATAAATACTCCCAACCTTGCAATTCGCGACATAAGTCCTCCTACGATTGCTGAAGAAATTCCTTCACAAAACCGATGTCGCTTTGTTGAAGGCGTTCAAAAGTACCCTCGATCACTACGTTGCCCTCATTCAGCAGGGCGAGACGGCCGGCGATCGTTTTCGCGCTATGCAGATCGTGCGTCACGACGATTGACGCCATGCGACGTTCCCTCTGAAGCTTGAGAATCAATTCGTCGATTTCGCCGGAACTGATGGGGTCGAGGCCGGCTGTCGGCTCGTCGAGCAGCAGAATCTCCGGCTCAAGCGCCAGCGCACGCGCCAGGCCCACGCGCTTTTGCATTCCGCCTGAAATGTCCGACGGCATCTTATTGAGAGCGCCCTCCAAGCCCACCTCGGCCAGCAACTGCCTGACGCGGTCGTCCCGCTCGGATTTCGACATGTCTCTGCGATGGTGTTCAAGAGGGAAGGCCACGTTCTCTCTGATCGTGAGCGAGTCGTAAAGCGCTGCCTGCTGAAACAGGAATCCCATTTTCTTGCGGATTTCCCCCATGCGGTCGAGAGCCAGACCTGCAATGTTCTGGCCGCGAATGCAAACCGTGCCCGAGTCAGGCGTAGCGAGGCCAATGATCAGCCGCAGCAGCACGCTTTTCCCCGTGCCGCTGCGTCCCAGCACGGCCAGAGTTTCTCCCTGGTTCACGCGCAAAGTAACCCCGCTTAAGACCTTGTGGCCCGCGAAGGATTTGTACACGTTCTCAACAGCAACGAAAGGCACAGAATTGCCTTGCTTCGGTTCCGCTGGCTTGGTCGCGATGTCATAAGCTGTGGCCATACTTGTTTCACGCGTGCTTCAAACAACGGTTAAGGGAAAAAGACAAGGATGAATTTGACCATGACAACGTCGGCCAGGATAAGGAAGAGCGAAGCGAGCACGACGGAATTGGTGGCCGCGCGGCCCACCCCCGCCGCTCCACCGCGCGTGCGCATTCCCTGAAAGCACGCGATGAGCCCAATGATCAGGCCATAGACGGCGGTCTTGAACGTCTGTGGCAGGAATGCATTGAAAGTGGCGCCATTAAAACCGCTTGAGATGAACTGATGAAACGAGAGCGGCTCAACCAGAGCCTGCGCAAAATAGCCCGTGAGCAAGGCGCATGCGTCGGTGGCAAGGGTCAGCAGCGGCAGCATCAGGATGCAGGCCAGTATTCGTGTCGCCGCCAGCAGCCTGTAAGGATTGATCGCGGATGCCTCGATGGCGTCGATTTGCTCAGTCACTTTCATCGATGCCAACTCCGCGCCCATACCCGCGCCCACGCGCCCGCTTACCACCAGGCCGGTAATGACAGGCCCCATGACCTGGACGACGGAGTACACGAGAGTGGCGGGAAACATGGATTTGGCGCCGAATCGAGTGAGACTATAGCGGGCTTCCAGCGAGATGATGACGCCAATTGCGGCGCCAGCCATGGCGACCAGCGGCAGAGATTTCGACCCCACTTCGTCGAGCTGCCGAATCAGTTCGCGACCTTCATACGGGGCCGTTACCGCAGCCCTCAGAACTCGCCAGGAAAAGATCCCCAGTTCCCCGAACCACTCAAAAAAGCCGTTGAACAGGCTTGTGGCAGGGCTTGCAACGGAGGACACAAGGTCGGTCCGCCGCACCGGAAGAGGCGGGTTTATCTCTGCAACGGCTGTGAACCCGTGATCGCTCAATGATTTGGTCCGGGCTCTGGCGAGCCATGCGCATTGTTCAGGTGCATGCGTAAAATTAGGGCGTGAGGTCCGCTATAGAAGAACTCCAGAGCAATGTTGCCGCCCATATATCCCAGCAGACTGTAGTTGCCCATGCGAAACGCATCCTTCATGTCGAAGCGATCGGGATACCACAGGTGTACCGCAATCATGGAGCCAGCATAGGGCGCGGCCAGCGCTGAGACAGAGAAGACGCGATGGCCGTCCTGGCCGCGGCGCCCTGTCAAGGTGGAGATCACTGCGTGGCGCAACCGCGGAAGGGGACCCGCACATTGGCAGCGGTAGTACAACGTATCTTCCCTGAAAGCTTCGGCCAGCCCGTAACGCGTGGTCGTCCCGATCGCCGCGATCCCAAAGTCGGACCCCAACCGCTTGCCGAAGCCCTCGGCTCCCTGGCCCCACTCCGGTGGGGAATTTGTCCACTGGTTGATTCCCGCAGTAAACGCGGCGCCGGCAATTGGATAGGGACCGAATGCGTCGAAAGCGTAGTTGCTCACCTTTGTTCTTTCAGTGGGCCGGACATAGGTCAGGTCTAGTGTCCCTCTCGCTGAGGGCGTGATTCCTGAACTTGCCGGGGGATCCACAGTAGAGAGCAGTGATTGCGATGTTGCCGGCGCCGGCATTCCGGCAAGGGCTGCAGTGACCAACATCAGGAGCATTGCCCGACGAATCTCCGTACCGAGACGATTTTTGTACGATCGGCCAACGCGCCTTCCCGCCAGACCTGCCCGGCAGGCCAACATGAATTGCGACTCCGCGATCCACCTGGATGACCTCATCGATTCTCCTTTGATCGGCATCGCCCATCTCGGGCGCGGCATGAGCCGCCCACGAATCGTCGCGTCGCTAGCTACATCCAATGAGATGGTTTCAGAGTGGAGGGCTCCAAGAATGGTCATATTTGCACGCCATCGCAGGTTGTTTGCTTTTGCGATGGCCGCACCGGACAATCGAGGCGAAATCGCAAGGCGAAATCGACCCCATTAGGAGCAAATGGCCCACGAAGCAAGTGTCCAAAAGAGTACAGTCTTGGCTGTTGTGACGAGATGACAATTCAGGAAACCAAGTGTTTCCACGGTTCGGCGAGGTGTCTGCAATGTCCAAGGTTCATGCATTTCCTTCCATCCCCACCAGGATCTTGTTGCCTATCGATTTCAGCCCGTCCTCACAGGCGGCTTTGGAGATGGCATCCGACCTTGCGAAGCACTTTCACGCGGAACTCCATCTTGTGCATGTAATCCCGATGTTTCCCACCTCAACACTTCCTGACTTTGTCCCGGAAACCAATTTTCTTCAGGATGCGAGATCACTCGCGGAGCGGCATCTGGCCAAGTGCCATGCGGCTTTTGCAGCCAGGGGAGTGAAGTCGACTTCCAGTGTCGAAGTTGGAAATGACATCGCCGGAAGCATCATGGAAGTGGCGGAGCGCGAGCATATCGACATGGTGGTCATCTCCACGCATGGCATCTCCGGCTGGCATCCGCTGGTCTTCGGATCGATTGCCGAAAAGGTTGTAAAGCTCGTGCAATGTCCCCTCCTGCTTCTGCGGTCCTCGAAGCCTGACGAGAGTTCGAAGACTCGGTCCGAGGATTCAGGGGAATGGTGGTAGTGAGTACGGGGCTCCGTCTCGCCGCGCTCACCTGTGCCGGGCCTCCAGCGCATTTCTCTCAGTGAGCAAAATTGACCATACGCGATACCTGCATCCGGGCGATGATGGACAGATATTGATGGTCGTTGCGGCAATCCTCCGGCAGAATGTCCCCTATGTCGCACCGGCTATTCTTGCTCTATTCGCCATAAATCCTACAGACTGCACACCGCGACGAAGCCCTTCTGGGCATGAAGAGGCCAGCGGATAGATGGATTGAAACGAGGTAGCATTTTGATGACCGCTAATGGCAAAACGTTCGATTCCGCCGCTTTTCTTGCCAACGCCGGGCTCGGGCGAAAAATTATCGACTTAAAGCCAAAAGAGACATTTTTTTGCCAAGGCGAGCTCGCGGACTCTGTGTACTATCTGCAACAGGGCCGTGCGAGAGTCACAGTGGTTTCGCAGGCGGGCAAGGAAGCCACGATCACCCTTCTATCCGATGGTGACTTTGTTGGAGAGGAGTCTCTGGCAGCAATCGCCGGATTGCATCTGGCAACCGCAACCGCCGTCAACACCTGTACCGCGCTCAAGATCAGCAGAAATGCAATGATTCGCGTGATGCATGACGAGCCTGCATTCGCCGACATATTTCTCAAGTTTCTGCTGGCCCGCAGCATGCGTACCCAGGCGGATCTTGTCGATCAGTTGTTCAACTCCAGCGAGAAGCGCCTGGCGCGGATCCTCCTTTTGATGGCCGAATTCGGCAAACCGGGCGAACCGGAAACGTTCATCCCGCCCATAACACAAGAAACGCTGGCAGATATGATCGGCACTACCCGGTCGCGCGTCAGCTTCTTTATGAATCGTTTTCGCGAGCTCGGTTTTATCAGCTACAACGGTCGCATCCAGGTACATAAGTCGCTGCTCAATGTGGTCCTGCTTGATCAATTGCCTGAGCGAAACTCCGAGAAGCCTCCCGTCGCATTCGCGCGGCAAGAAACTCTAAGCGCACCGAATGGGAAGCTTCAGGCGTGAGGGCAATGAAGTGGCCTGTTGATCGGCGTTAGGAAAGGGCTTGCCCCGGATTGCTCTACCGGAAAAGTCCCAACAGGTAGCACACCAGCAGAATTGCAAGCACGGTGCCGAGCCCTATGCCGGCGCCTCCGCCCCCGCCCCAGCGGTTGTAGCCGTAGTATCCTCCGCCCCCGCCGAAGACCAGCAGCAGAACAATGATGAGAATGATTAGCATTTCACTTCCCCCTTTACTCCGGGCATGCCGGGTTGTGACTCACGTTCGATTGCGCCGAGCATTTCGCGCTTAACTGTTCACCCATGAGCATGCGGCGCTATGCGTGCATAGACTGCGGGGCGCTTTTCGCGATCTCTTCCGCATGTCTCACGGCTTCCACGGAGCAAACCAGAGCGGCCCTGGCCAGCTCCTGGGCGGATGCGTGATCGCCGGTGCTATGTTCATGGGCCGCGGCTTCATGTGCGTAGGCCGCCTTGGTGTGGAGCTCCGCCAAATGCAAATCCTTGCTCCCTGTCATTGTCTTCTCCTGGTTTTTGCTGGATCCTGCGATCCTCTGCATCTGCAGTTTGATCCGCTGGACCCGGAAAAAACCGACCCATTCGATACACATTTGCCGGCGACGATTGTGCCGCCAAGAACACGACGCGGCAACAAGATCGGCCGATGTGCGCACGCCGCAAGCCAACAGGACATCCACCTTATCCGGACGCAATGCGCGCTCTAAAACTTCGCATTATGCGGCGGACTTCCTCTCTTGAGGGCTTTGGGCCTGAACGATCTCATCGAAGATGGCACGGTATTGGATCAACGCGGTGCGGAGCTTTTCAGTGTCGGCTTCGCCTCGGTAGGGCTGCACTGCGGTAGCGTGCGCCGCGCGGTAGTTTTCCATCATGCCGGGGTAAAGGACGGAGACATCCGCGGCGCGCTGTTCAAACCTGTCCTTGGGATAGCCGCGGGCTTCGAGGAGCGCAGCGATCAGGTCGTCGGCTTCAGTGACCGCGGCCGCAGGGTGATCGAGGAACCGGGATTGCACGATTTGCCACTCGGTGATGAATCGCTCCCGCTCGGTGGGGCCGAGGTCGCGAATCTTCAGCGCGTGCACGCGGGCTTCACGATCGGCCAGTTTTTCCTCGGCCGCATCCAAAGAGCCATGCTCCAGGACAGCGCGATCGTACTCCGATCCGAAGCGATCGCGGAAGGCCGCGGTCCTGGCTTTGCGGCGCCTGACATATTCGGCCACGGCAATGGTCACCACGACCAGTAAAGTGACGGCAATGATGAGCTGCGTATTCGTGAGGTGATAGAGCACTGTGTTCTCCTATGCGAGATTTCCGCGGCCGCAATGAGTGAGGGGGAGGGCCTTTGCGGGCGGGGACAGAATCTATGCAGAATCCATCATGGGCGGCCATGCACGTAAATGCTGGCCACAATTGCTCATCGTGGTGTTGAGCGGGATGGTTAAGAAACCGGGGAGAATGCCTTTCGCCGTTGCAGCATAAAGGGCTCCCAGATCAATCCAGGTCGCGATTCCGCCAGGTTCTGCCGCCGCCACTTGAATACCGCTCGGTGACGCCCCGCTCGCGAATGTTTACGGCGTAGCGAGTGCGAAGGCCATAGAGGTTCTCGTCGTCGCTCCAGGAGCTCTGCCGGAGGAGGTCACGGTCGTACTCGGGCCCGGAATAATTACGAAAAGGCGCTATTTCTTCAACGCGGTTATCAAGGGAAGCCCTGATGGCCCTCACCGCGCCGAGAATGAAGGCGAAGGAGGCCACGATCAGGAGGACAATCGTCAAGTGGGACATCACGTTCTCCTTTGCAGAGAATGACCGCGACAACTGGAGGGACGCGGCCGGGCAGGCTGACAGCCCGTGTCAACTGTGAAGCAGGCCGGGGCGGGTGGGCTGGTCAAAATTGCTCATTTAGGAGCAATGTCGAGGCGCATAGCGATCCTCGCGGGCAGGCCATCGCTGCTGTTCTTTCTCGGGGATGGAAGATGTCTCAGATGGATGGGATTGCCGCCGGGGACGGCCCTGGGCGGGATCTCGATGCGAACATCGGAACGGCCTTCACGGTTCCCCGCTCGTCCACGTATTCGAGAGGGTTTCCTCGTCGATTTTCCGGCGCGCGCCGGTTGCATTTTTTTGCCGATTCAATCGGGGGGAGCAAAACTGACCAGAAATTCATAGGAAGAGGAGCGATGGTGACAACAGGAGAGTTTTATCATGCCGGAACAAACTGAGGATCAAGAATCGACAGCGTTGGTGGACGAGATCGTTTCAGAGGTAGCAGAGAACAGGATTGAACGCGTAGCCGAGGAAGCTGCGGAAAAATCCTCAAAAACGGAACAACGATACGACACAGATCACTCAATCTTTACAAAATGACTGTCCCATCGGGACACTCAGCCTGGGATTGACGCCGCGTAGCCGTTGAGCCCCACGCGGCTATGGCTACGCGAAGCTGCGAATAGAATTCTTAAGACGGCCCTGCGCACCGCGGTAACCCAACACGCAACAAGTATTTTGTCCAGTAGGGGTTTGCGCAGACCGTGCCGGCAGCACAGAAGGTTTCGTATCATGGGGCACGCTGGGTATGCTGCAACCCGGCTGCGCAATGGGGCGAGCAGGGCTGTAATGGAGTGGAGATGACCGGAAGCAAACACAACCATGAAGGAAACAGTCGGGACAGCGGCGAGCCCGAACCCGGACCTTACTGGAAGCGGATGCATCGTGACTGGCGCTTCTGGATCGGTGCGCTGTTCATGGCGGCTGCCCTCGCGGTGTACGTTCTCAGCGGCGACCTGGCTTGGGTTCCGCATGGCCACCGGCTTCCCTAAGTTGAGAGTTGATGAACAACCATATTACGGGTGCGCCAACCCATGGCAGTGCCGGTGATTCTGGCCTTGAGACCTCTGATCCCCTGCGGCGTCCCGTTTACCATTGCAAGTGACATGAGGATTCGTTGTACGTTGACATAAACGAAGTAAGCCGCCCGTCTGCTGGGCGCAGCCAAGGAACTGGCAGGATCATCGAGATGCAACTTCAATCGCCTCTTAGTCCCCAATATGATGAGAATCCTGCTCTTGCTGCCGACAGCGAGACCATGCTTTACACGCAGACGATGGGAAATGGCGTCAACTGGACCTTTGCGATTACCCTTGCAGCCTTTCATCTTGGCGCGCTGGCCGCCCTGTTTTGTTTTCGATGGTCGGCTCTTGTGGTGTTTGTGGTGATGTGGGTGCTGGCGCAGAATGTCGGGATCGGGATGGGCTACCACCGCCTGCTGACGCACCGGGGATACTCGACACCAAAGTGGTTGGAGTATTGCATCGCTACCTGCGCAACGCTTGCCCTCCAGGGCGGGCCCATCTACTGGGTCGGCGTGCATCGCATACACCACAGATATTCCGACAAGGGGGGAGACCCACACTCGCCGCGCGACGGGAAGTGGTGGTCCCACATGGGATGGATTGTGAGCGGCTCTCTTCGCAATAAATCGGAAGCGCTCAAACGCTATACCCCGGATCTGGCGCGGGACAGCTACTATGTCTGGCTCAGCAAGTACCACTGGATTCCGTTGACGGTGGCTGGCATTACGCTTTTCGCGTTCGGTGGATGGTCCTGGCTCCTGTGGGGCGCAGTTCTGCCTGTAACCATCGGATTCCACGTCACCTGGATGGTCAATTCCATCACGCATATGTGGGGTTCACGGCGCTTTGCAACGAGTGACGACTCGCGGAACAATTTTTGGGTTGCGCTCGTGACCGGTGGAGAAGGATGGCACAACAACCATCACGCATATCCGGTATCTGCCCGTCACGGGCTGGCCTGGTATGAAATCGACGTCAATTACTATGGCATTCGCCTCCTGGAAAAACTTGGCCTGGCAAGGCACGTCAAGATTGCCAGCCTGAAGTCTGCGGCAGAGCAGCGATCTTCGCCGGTATCGCGAAATGCAGTTGGTGCCTCGATGGAAGATCACTCTGGCAGTCTGATGTCATAGTCCGCAGCTAGCTTCCGCGCCTCAATCCAACAAACAAAACTCCACAGACATTCCGTCGCGGCGGTCGGCCCTGCCGGGCATTAGGATAATGAGCGGAGGCAGGTTCCAATGCTCATTGTTCATGTGCACGTGCACGTCACCCCTGAGTCCGTAGAGGAGTTCAGGCAGGCCACCATCGAGAACGCCCGCGCGAGCGTGCAGGAGCCCGGCATCGCGCGATTTGACGTGATGCAACTCGAGGACGATGCAACACGGTTTGTGCTCACCGAGGTCTACCGCACCCCGGAAGCGCCGGCCGCGCACAGGGAGACGGCGCACTACGCGAAGTGGCGCGATACCGTGGCGCCCATGATGGCCGAGCCCCGCCAAAGAGCGCAGTACAAGGCTGTTTTTCCAGATCCGCAGGGCTGGTAGAACCATGCGCTTCGAATTCGCGACCGCAACGCGCATTGTCTTCGGCGAGGGAACGGCTGCCACACTCCCCGAACTGACGCGCAGCTTTGGCGTCCGGCCGCTGGTGGTTACCGGCACCTCGATGGAGCGCGCGGCATGGCTTGTCTCGGCGCTCGAAGCCGAGACTTTCATGGCGCCTGGCGAGCCGACGGTGGAACTGGTGCGCGCGGGGGCGCGGCGCGCGCAGGACGCCGGCTGCGACGTTGTTCTCGCCATGGGCGGGGGCAGCGCCATCGACGCGGGCAAAGCAATTGCCGCCATCGCCACCAACGGCGGCGAGCCGCTGGAATTTCTGGAGGTGGTGGGAAACGGGCGCACGATCGCGGTGCGGCCGCTGCCGTTTATTGCCGTGCCGACGACCGCCGGCACGGGGAGCGAGGTGACGCGCAATGCCGTGCTGGGATCGGCAGAGCACGGTGTGAAAGCGAGCTTGCGGAGTCCCATGATGCTGCCGCGCGTTGCGCTGGTGGATCCCGAGCTGACCTACGGGCTGCCGCCCGCGGTCACCGCACAAACCGGACTGGACGCACTGACGCAACTGATCGAGCCGTATGTCAGCGCGCGCGCCAATCCATTGGCAGATGCAATTTGTGTCGATGGGATGGGGCGCGTGGCCAGGGCGCTCGGCCGCGCGTACCACGATGGTGGCGATAAAGAGGCGCGCCGCGACATGGCGCTGGCAAGCCTGTTCGGCGGCCTGGCGCTGGCCAACGCCGGACTGGGCGTGGTACATGGCTTTGCGGCTCCGCTGGGAGGACAGTGGAAGGCGCCGCACGGAGCACTGTGTGCGGCGCTGCTGCCGCACTGCATGGCGGCCAACGTTGCCGCGTTGCGGGCGCGCGCACCGCAAAATCCCGCATTGGAACGCTACGCCACGATCGCGCGTCTGCTGACCGGCCGGAAGGAAGCCAGTGCGGAGGAAGGCATCGACTGGGTACGCGCGCTTTGCGCCGAGCTCGACATTCCCGGGCTGCGCGCCTGGGGGATTGCGGAAGCCGATTTGCCCGCGGTTGTGGAGAAGGCGGCCCGCGCCAGCAGTATGCAGGCCAATGCGCTGCCCCTGACCGGCGAGGAGTTGCTGGCGGTGGTCAAGGCCGCGCGATAAGCACGGGACGCGCGGAAACATTCTCGCGCCGAAGGCAATAGCGCGAGGATAATGACCGATAGGGAGTTCGATCGATGAAGGCATTGGTCAAAAGCAAAGCCGAGCGCGGATTGTGGCTCGAAGACATCGCCGAACCGGAAATCGGCATCAACGATGTTCTGGTGCGCGTGCACTACACCGGCATCTGCGGCACCGACGTGCACATCTACGAGTGGGACGAGTGGGCGCAAAAGACCATCCCCGTGCCCATGGCCATCGGACACGAGTTTGTAGGCGAGGTGGTTACGGTGGGCGCGAATGTGAACGACTTTTTCGCAGGCAACATCGTGAGCGGGGAAGGGCACGTGGTGTGCGGCCGATGCCGGAATTGCCTTGCCGGGAGGCGGCATCTTTGCGCTTCGACGCGGGGCGTGG
>Ga0181519_10001636_pt1 | contig 19687 bp, 18 predicted proteins | sample PEATcosm2014_Bin_26_FD_121102 | JGI IMG/M metagenome (GOLD analysis project Ga0181519, IMG submission 121102) | Peatland microbial communities from MTU Mesocosm Facility, Houghton, MI, USA - PEATcosm2014_Bin02_10_metaG | ecosystem: Environmental > Terrestrial > Soil > Wetlands > Peat | place...
GGGGCCGGCGGCCCCAGACCCGCACTGCTTTGATTTCCTTACATAAACGGGGGTCTCAGGCCCCCGGCCCCAGCGGGCTCCCGGCGCAGCGCCCCCGGCCCTGCTTCCGTCGCAAGTCCGGCGGCGTTGCTTCCGCGCTGAGTTGCGCCACCGCCTCCGCCAGCCCCACCACCGCCTGATCGCTGCTGCCCAGCCGCCGCAGCGCGACCTGCCCGGTCTCCGCCTCGCGGCGGCCGACCACGGCCAGCACCGGCACATGCGCCAGGCTGTGCTCGCGCACCTTGGCGTTGATCTTTTCGTTGCGCGTATCGGTGCGCACCTCTAGCCCCGCGGCGCGCAGCGTCGCCGCGACGTCCTCCGCGTAGGGTGCGGCGTCGCTGACGATCGTCGCCACCACCACCTGCACCGGCGCCAGCCACAGCGGAAAGCGCCCGGCATGATGCTCGATCAGGATGCCGAGGAAACGCTCGAAACTGCCCAGGATGGCGCGGTGCAGCATGACCGGGCGGTGGCGCGCGCTGTCCTCGCCGACATATTCAGCGTCGAGCCGGTCGGGCAGCACGTAATCCACTTGCAGTGTGCCGCACTGCCAGTCGCGGCCGATCGCGTCGCGCAGCACGAATTCGAGCTTGGGGCCGTAGAAGGCGCCCTCGCCCGGGTTGAGCTCATAGTCCACGCCGGCCAGTGCGCAGGCGTCGCGCAGCGCGGCTTCCGCCTTGTCCCAGGTGGCGTCGTCGCCGGCGCGCAGGTTCGGGCGGTCGGCGAATTTGATGCGGAACGCCGGGAACCCGAAATCCTCGTAGACGCTGCGCAGCAAATCGACAAAACGCGCGGTCTCTTCCGGCACCTGCGCCTCGGTGCAAAAAATGTGGGCGTCGTCCTGGGTGAAGGCGCGCACGCGCATGATGCCGTGCAGCGCGCCGCTCGGCTCGTAACGATGGCAGGCGCCGAACTCCGCCATGCGCAGCGGCAACTCGCGGTAGCTGCGCAGGCCGTGATTGAAGATCTGCACGTGGCACGGGCAGTTCATCGGTTTTACCGCGAGGGTTTTCTCCTCGTTCTCGACGGTGGCGACGAACATGTGCTCGCGATAGCTCTCCCAATGGCCGGAGCGCTCCCACAGCACGCGGTCTACCAGTTGCGGCGTCTTGACTTCCTGGTAGCCGCCGCCCTGCTGGCGGCGCCGCATGTAGTTTTCCACGGTGCGGTAGAGGCGCCAGCCATCCGGGTGCCAGAAAATGCTGCCGACGGCTTCTTCCTGGATATGGAACAGATCCATTTCGCGGCCGATGCGCCGGTGGTCGCGCTTTTCGGCTTCCTCCAGCATCGTCAGGTAGGCGTCGAGCTCTTTCTGGTCGCGCCAGGCGGTGCCGTAGATGCGGCTCAGCATGGCGTTGCGGTGATCGCCACGCCAATAGGCGCCAGCGACTTTCGTCAGTTTGAAGGCGCTGCCGACGTCGCCGGTGCCGCGCATGTGCGGGCCGCGGCACAGATCGAGCCAGCCGCCCTGCCGGTAGATGGTGATCGTTTCGCTACGCGGCAAATCGCGGATCAGCTGCGCCTTGTAATGTTCGCCGCGCGCCTCGAAGAATGCGATCGCCTCCTCGCGATCCCATTCCTCGCGCTCGAATTTTGCGTTGCGCGCGACGATCTCGCGCATTTTCGCCTCGATCGCGGGAAAATCCTCCGGCGTGAACGGCTGGTTACGCGCAAAATCGTAGTAAAAGCCGTTTTCGATCGACGGGCCGATCGTGACCTGCGTGCCGGGATAGAGGGTTTGGACCGCCTCGGCCAGCACGTGGGCCGCGTCGTGGCGGATCATTTCCAGCGCGTCCGGATCGCGCCGCGTGATGAATACCACGCGCGCGTCCTGCTCCACGCGGCGCGAAAGATCTTGCGCCTGGCCGTCCACCTTCATGGCGAGTGCCGCTTTCGCCAGGCCCGGCCCGATGGCGGCCGCGATGTCGGTGCCGGTCACCGCGCCCTCGAAACGGCGGACGGAGCCGTCGGGCAGCGTAATGGCAGGCATGGGTCGGTCTCCGGATGCTGGATGGGCCCGCTCGTCGCGGAAAAGTCACCTAGACGGCGGGCAGTGCGGCGGCAACCGCCTCCACCGTCAGGTCCGCCAGACTTTTGGCGCGCAGCACCGTGCACGGGCCTTCCGGTGTGGCATTCGCCGGGTCGCTGAAGCGGCTGAACAGGGCGACCGTAGGGCATCCCATGATGCCGGCCAGGTGGATCGGGCCGGTGTCGCCGCCGATCGCCACACAGGCGCGCGATGCCAGCCCGGCGAGGGTGGCCAGATCGGTCTTTCCGGTAAGATCGATCGCGGCCGAGCAGGTGCCTAGAATGGTGGCGGCCGACGGCGCGTCGCCCGGACCCCCGATGACGACCGGCGTGATGCCGCGCGCGGCTAATACAACGGCGATTTCGGAAAAACGCTCGATCGGCCACTGCTTCGCACCGCCATGCGATCCCGAGGTCGCCGGCACCAGCAGGGCGAACGGGGCGGCGACCGCCGGCCCCTGCACCGCGAGCCAGCCGAGTTCGGGCGGAACGGCGCGCACACCGGCCTGCTCCAATTGCGCGCGCTGCCGCGCCACGGTCGGCATCGCGTCCCGCCGCTTGTTGCGGTCCGGGTGCGAGCAGCCGGGCGCGATCCCCGACCAGGGCGGCCGCCCCGCCAGCCAAAAATACCGCGACGAGCGGCGCGAGGTCTGCAGATCATAGACAAAATCGAACCAGCGCAGCTGCTGGCGCAGGCGCCAGAGGCCGCGCGGATTGAGCCAGCCCGGCCGCGCATCCACCCGCACCTGGTCGAACCAGGGGCTGTCCAGCGCCAGGGCGACGAAGGGCTCGGTGGTCAGCAAGGTGATGCGGTCCGCCCGGTGATGCGCGCGGATGGCGGAAAAGGCCGGGAAGGAATTGCAGAAATCGCCGAGCGCGCCGAGCCGGATCACCAGGATGCGCTTCACCCTAGCACCTCATGGTACACCGCCAGCGTCGCCAGCTGCATGGCCTGCACGGTGTAATGCGCCAGCACGTGGGCGCGGGCGGCCGCGCCGATCGCGGCGCGCGCGTCGGCCGGCAGGGTCAGCGCATGGAAGATGGCCGCCGCGAGGGAAGCCGCATCGCCCGGCGGTACCAGCCAGCCAGTCCCCTCCGTCACGGTTTCCGCGGCGCCGCCGTGGTCCGCCGCGATCACCAGCCGGCCCGTCGCCTGCGCCTCGATCACGGTGCGGCCGAAGGGTTCCGGGTGCAGGCTCGGGCAGGCGACGACGTCCGCGAGCATCAGGGCGGCCGGCATGTCGTCGCAATGCCCGGCGATGCGCACCCGTTCGCCGACGCCCAATGCCTCGGCGCGTGCCACGAGCATGCGGCCGAAATCAGCGCCCCCGCCGCCGACGAACACGCAGAAAAGGTCGGGTATCCGCAGCCGTGCCACGGACTCCAGCAAGAGTTCGCCGCCCTTCCAGCGCGTCAGCCGCGCCGGCAGCATCAGCACGGGTGCGCCCGGTGGCAGGCGCCACGCTTCGGCGAGCCGGTGCATGCGATCGCCGGTGACCGCTTCCGGCGCGAACATGGCGGTGTCGACGCCGCGCGGGATCAGCCGGATCCGGTCCGGGGAAACGCCCAGCGCGGGCAGCCGGTCGGCGACGAACCGGCTGATCGCGATCACAAATTCGCCGCGCGCCATGACGCTGTTGTAGAGGCGCTTGCCGGGAAAATCCTCGCCGTAGACGCCGTGCCAGGTGGTGACGAATCTGGTGCCGGAACGGCGCGCCGCGAGCCAGGCGGACCAGGCCGGAGCACGGCTGCGCGCATGGACGAGCCGCACGCCCTCGCGCCGGATCAGCCCGCTGAGCCGATAACTGTTGAGCCAGATGCCCAGTGGGTCCTTTGTTTTGAGCGGCAATGTCAGATGCCGGCCGCCGGCGCGTTCGACCTGGCCCACCATGCGGCCGCCGGCGCTGGCGACCAGGGCCCGGCCGCCGGCGGCCGCGATCGCCTGGGTGATCTCGACGGTGCCGCGCTCCACCCCGCCGCTCTCCAGCGCGGGCAGAACCTGGAGAATCGTGAAGGGGTTAGGCGGCATGACCGCCGCCCCTTAAGCCAGCGTGGGAGGCGAGGGAAGCAAACGACGTGGAGCGCGGCGCCGCGCGCTGCCGGGGCTCGGAGGGGTGTTCATGTAAAAAACTACGATTATTCTTTGTAGTGCTTGAAATTAACACAAGAAAATCGCTATGGATTACCTTACTCGAGCCAGTTAGTATGATATTGCCGCGTTCTTGTAGTAGGGAAGGATTTCAGCAGTGCTTCAATCTGCCAGCCTGGTCTACGCGCTCGGCGGGCTGATCGTCGGGTTCGTGATTGGCCTTACCGGCGTCGGGGGCGGCTCGCTGATGACGCCTTTGCTGCTGTGGTTCGGTTTTCACCCGACGACCGCGGTCGGCACCGACCTGATCTATGCCGCCATTACCAAATCGATCGGCACCGTGGCGCAACATGCCGGCGGCTCGGTCGACTGGAAAGTGGTTCGGCGCCTGGCCTACGGGTCGGTACCCGCCACCCTGCTGACATTGCTCGTGCTGTCCCATATCAGCGGGGAAAGCCGCTTGCTGGCCGATACGATCAAGTTCGTGCTCGGCGTCGCGCTTCTGCTCACGGCGGTGTGCATATTATTCCGCAAGTATTTCGCGGACGTACTGGCCCGCCGCTACGGCGATATCGCCGACGCGCGTGTGGCGTCTCTCACCATCGCGAGCGGCGCCCTGGTCGGCGTTCTCGTTTCACTGTCGTCGGTCGGCGCCGGCGCCATCGGCGTTACCGCGCTGATCCTGCTCTATCCGCGCCTGCCGCTCGCCCGCGTGGTCGGCTCGGACATCGCGCACGGCGTGCCGCTGACCCTGATCGCCGGCGCTGGTTATTGGTACCAGGGCGACGTCAATTGGGGGCTGCTGCTCAACCTGCTGGTCGGGTCGATCCCCGGCATCCTGGCCGGCAGCATGCTGGCGCCCAGGCTGCCCGAGTATGGTTTGCGCCCTGCGCTGGCGGCGATCCTGCTGTTCGTCGGGGCGAACTCGGTAATGCACGCGCATCTTTTTTAGCGGTAGGAAGACCAGGGCTCTGCGCTGGACCCGTCACGCCGGGGGCGTGCTGCGCACGACGGGGCCTGAGGCCCCAGACCCCATTTAGCGCTGCGCGGCTTTTCCTTACTTCTCGGCGAAGCCAACAAATGCATGGTTCTTGGCTTCGCCGTTTCTCCAGGTGAATCTTAATGAATTGGGGTCTGGGGCCTCCGGCCCCAGCGGGGTCCAGGGGCAGAGCCCCTGGCCTTAATTCACTACCCCCAGCGCCACAATAAACATATTACCTCGCCGATTGGGCATTGCGGAGAATATCAGAGTAACTTAGTATGATTTAATGACATCAGGGCCAGCCGGCATGATCGAGACCGCCAGCCTCGTCTATCCGCTGTCCGGCGTCTTCGTCGGCCTGACCGTCGGCCTCACCGGCGTTGGCGGCGGCGCCCTGATGACGCCGCTGCTGCTCGCGTTCGGGGTGCACCCCACCACCGCGGTCGGCACCGATCTGCTCTACGCGGCGGTGACCAAGAGCGTCGGCACCGCGGTGCACCACGCCGGCAGCACGGTGGATTGGAAGATCGTGCGCCGGCTGGCCGCCGGTTCCGTGCCCGCCACCCTGCTGACCCTGATCGCCCTTTCCCACATCGGCGCGCAGAGCCGCGAGGTGAGCGAAACCATAAAATTCGTGCTCGGTATCGCGCTGCTGCTGACCGCGGTTTCGATCTTCTTCCGAAGCCGCCTTGCGGCCTTCGTCACGCGACGTTTCGGCGAGCCGACCGACCGCCAGGCGGCGCGGCTGACAGTGATCGGCGGCGTGGTCCTTGGCGTGCTGGTGTCGCTGTCCTCGATCGGCGCGGGCGCGCTCGGCGTGACGGCGCTGGTGCTGCTCTATCCGGCCATTCCGCTGGCGCGCATCGTGGGGTCGGACATCGCGCACGCGGTGCCGCTGACGGTGGTGGCCGGCTTCGGCCACTGGCTGCTCGGCGACGCGAACTTCGCGCTGATGGGCGCGCTGCTCATGGGCTCGATCCCGGGCATCCTGGCCGGCAGCTGGCTGGCCCGTCGCGTGCCCGAATTCGGCCTGCGCCCGGCGCTGGCGACCGTGCTGTTGCTGGTGGGTGCCAACCTGGTGCATGTCAAACTGTTTTGACCATGACCCATCTCGATCGCGGCGACGGTGTGCAGCTCGCCGCCGCCGCGTTGGCCGGCCGGGCGCCGACCCTTGTGTTCCTGCCCGGCTTCATGAGCGACATGACCGGCGACAAGGCCATCGCGGTCGAAACCTGGTGCCGCGGGCGCGGCCAAGCCTGCGTGCGGCTGGACTATTCCGGCCACGGCCAGAGCGGCGGCCGCTTCGAGGATGGCACCATCGGACGCTGGACAGAGGACGCGCTGTTCCTGATCGACCGGCTGGCCGGCGAAAAGATCCTGCTGGTGGGATCCTCGATGGGGGGGTGGATCGCGCTGAACACGGCGCTGGCGCGGCCGGATCGCGTCGCCGCCCTGATCGGTATCGCCGCCGCGCCGGATTTTACCGAGGATTTGATGTGGGCGGGCATGTCCCCGGCGAGCCGCGCCGCGCTGGAACGGGACGGCCTGCTGCGCATCCCAAGTGCCTATGGCGGCGCGCAAATCATTACCAAAGCTCTCATCGACGAGGGCCGCACCCACCTGCTGCTGCGCGGCCCAATTCCCTTGCACTGCCGGGTGCGGCTGCTGCACGGCATGATGGACCCGGATGTGCCATGGCAGACCGCCCTGCGGCTGGCGGAAAAACTGGAAAGCGCGGACGTGCAGATGATGCTGATCAAGGACGGCGAACATCGGCTGTCGCGCCCGCAGGATATCGCGCTGCTACTGCGGGTCGTTGCGTCGCTCCTCGGCGAGGATGGCGGCTAGGCCTTCGCGATAGCTCGGGTAGCGCCACGCGATGCCCAGCAGGGTTTTGGTCGCGGCGCACGAAACGCGGCGGTTCTCGGCCCAGAAACTGCGCGCCATGTCGCTCATATCGGCCCAGGCCGCGTCGAACGGCACGGGCGGTGGCGCCGGCACGCCCAGCAGCCGCGCGGCCTCGGTCAGCACCGCGGCACTTTCCGCCGGTGTGTCATCGACGAAATTCAGCACGCGGGTGCCGTGCGGCGGGTGCGCCATGGCGGCGAGAACCCCTGTGGCGATGTCGTCGCGGTGGATGCGGCCGAACGCATGGCCCGGCTTGACGATGCAGCGCGCGCGGCCGGCGCGGATGTCATCGAGCGCGGAACGCCCGGGCCCGTAGATCCCCGCAAGGCGGATCAGATCGAGTGGGCGCCCCGCCGCCGCGGCCACCCAGGCCTGTTCGGCGGCCAGCCGGCGTTGCGAACGCGCCGCGCCGGGCGCCGGCTGCGTGGCCTCATCCACCCAGCCGCCGCCGCGGTCGCCATAGACGCCGGTGGTCGAAAGATAGCCGATCCAGCGCGGGTGCGCGGCGGCCAGGGCATCGCCCCAGCGTGCCAGGACCGGGTCGCCCCGCGCGTCGGGCGGCGCGGTACTGACGATCTCGGCCGCCGCCGCGATCGCCGGGCCAGCTTCATCGAAGGGCACCAGGGCAACCCCGGGCGGCAGACGCGGCGCACTTCGGCTGGTGACCGCGACGGAAAGTCCCTGGCCCGCCGCGGCGGCCGCGATCGCGTGGCCGGTGTAGCCGGCGCCGAACACCAGCAGACTTGTCACACGCGGCCTCCGAAAACTTCTCCGGCGTCATGCAGTAGCCTAAATTGCGGCGCATGAACGCCCGTGCGGCCCTTGCCGCCGCGATCCTCGCGGTGGCGTCTCCAGCCTTCGGGCAGGCGCCCGCCGCGGCACCGCAAGCCGCGGAGGTGGAGAACCCGCCCGCCGGCGACGACGTAATCCCGGTGCCGCCGGTGCCGCCCCGCATGACCGGCGGCGATCAGTACGACCGCTGCATGGACATGCTCGCGGACGATCCCGCGGGCGCCGATGCGCTCGCCACGGCCTGGCGCGCGGGCGGCGATGCCGCCACCCATTGCCACGCGCTCGCCCAGATCGAGCTCGGCAATCCCGCGGCCGGCGCCGCGCTGCTGACCAAGCTCGCCACCGCCAGCCAGGCCGAACCCTCCGCCCGCGCGGAATTGTTCGGTCAGGCGGCGCAGGCCTGGACCATGGCTGGCGATGCCCCGCAAGCGATCGAGGCCGCGACCCACGCAATCGGCCTGGCGCCGGAGGACGCCGATTTGCGCGTGATTCATGCGATCGCCGCGCTGGCCGTGCACCAGGCGCAGGCGGCCGAAGAGGACCTGACCGACGCGCTCGACGCCGACCCGAAACGCACCGATGCGCTTGTGCTGCGGGCCACGGCGCGCCGCGCGCTCGGCCGGCTGCCGCTTGCGCTGGCCGACGTGGAGGCCGCGGTCGCGCAGGACCCGCAGAACGCGGATGCCCTGCTGGAACGCGGCATTCTGCGCGAACGCATGGGCGACCTGGCGGGGGCGCGGGTGGATTGGCAGAGGGCGCAGGATTTGTCGCCGGATAGCGCTACGGGCGATCTGGCGGAGCAGAATTTGGCGCTGCTCGATGCGGGGCCTCGGCAGTAGGGGTTAGGAAGGCCAGGGGCTCTGCCCCTGGACCCCGCTGGGGCCGGAGGCCCCAGACCCCATTTAGCGCTGCGCGGCTTTTCCTTGCTACTTGGCGAACCCATTAAGCGAATTGGATTTCTTGGCTTCGCCGTTGCCCCAAAATGAACCCTTATGAATGGGGGTCTGGGGCCGCCGGCCCCAGCGGGGTCCAGGGGCAGAGCCCCTGGCCTTCCTACGCTGTGTGCTTTTTCTTCGATCCCCTGTGCGAGCGTGCCGGCTTCGCCGGCGTCGCGTCGCAGGTTTCGAAGCTCACGGGCTGCACCAGCGCCTTGCTGTGGGCGAAGTCCGCCAGCTCCGTGCTGCTGTGCAGGCTCTGCACCTCATCGAACATGGCGCTGTAGGTTTCGCAGAAGGCGGTGCCCATCTTCAGCCCTTCCTCGCTCTGCACGTTGGCCAGGTTGCTGATGTAGTCGTCGTGCGCCTTGACGTACATTCGGCCGAACGCGTGCTTGAAGTAGCCGTTGACGAAGTTCTCGGTCGCGGTCAGGGCCGGCTGGTAGGTGTGGATGAAGGCGTCGTACTTCTCCTTCATGTGACAGGTCAGCGCGGTCACCATGAGTTCGCTTTTCAGCGCCATGGTATCGAGGGCGGAGCGCTCATCCTGCCTGGCGCAGGTCGCCGGCGCGGCCATGGCGGGGCCGGCGGTCAGGCATAAGGCAAGCAAGGTGGCGACAACGCGCATGGATCACTCCGGAACCGGCTGGGTCTGCCTGCGGAGTTAACAGAGTCTTGCGTGGCTAATGCAACTCGTCTTTCGCGTGCGCGCTTGTGTGCAGGCCAGGCACTGGCCGGGCGCGCCGCGGCGGTCTAACCACCAGCGGGCGTTGGACCGTGCGCGCCCGATTCGCGCCGCGGCCATTTTTCTCGCGATCCGGGAGTATCAAGGCAGTGCAGGCGAAGTTTCTTGTCCCTTTTCTAAGCCTGGGCCTGGCGCTGCAGGCCTGCGCGCCGAAGCCGCCGCCGCCGGCTCCGCCCCCACCGCCGCCGCCGCCGCCGCCGCATATCGGCCCGCCCAAGGCTGCTACTTGTACTGTGGCGCCGTTTCAGGTGACGGACGGGGGCACCGCCGCGGTTGTCATGCGGGTGAGCAACGAGGGCGGCTACTGCGCGGCGGCGCTGACGGCTGCCAGCGGCAAGCCGTATGACGCGCCCCTGGTGCCCGTGCTGCCCAGGCACGGCACGCCGCGGGTGGTGAAGTACGACGGCAAGACCAGCGTGGAGTATGTGCCGGACAGCGGCTACGCCGGCCCGGACAATTTCGTGGTGCACCTGATCGTCAAAGGCCTGCCCACCTACACGACGTTGAACGTAGCCGTGACCGTAGTAGGTCCCGGGTCGAATTAACGCCGGGGGGTCTGGGGGGGGACGGCTTCGTCCCACCCAGCTTTTTCTTCTTTTTCTTCTAACAATGCGCCAACTGCGAACCAGGCCGGCGCCAGACCTGCGACTTTCCGAACAGCGAAATCCCCAGGTACCCGCGCACCAGCAGGGTGCCGTCCGCCTGGGTGTGGATATTGCTGCTGTAGGTATCCCCGCTGGCCGCATCGTAGATTTGCCCGCCCGACCAGGCGCCGTCGCCGTCCGGGGCAAAATCCCACAGCAGTTTCAGCCCGCAGAGGGGGCGGCCGCGCTGGGTTTCATCGGAGTTGTGGATATCCGTCTTTGGCTTGCCCTGGTCGTTCAGGGGTTCCTTGAGCCAGGCGATGGTGCCGCAGAGTTTGTCGCCGCAGGGCTCGATATCGACGGCGGCGCGGCCGGACTCGGTCACCCACAGTCCGGTGGCGCCGGGCGGCGCCGCCCGAGCCATGGACCCCGCGAGCCCGAAAGCGGCCACTGCCGATGACATTGCTACGATTGCCCGCACCTTGCGCCCTCCCTGTCGTTGCGGCACACCGCCGATAGTTCAGCAGGCTCGCGCGCGCCGGCGATGGGCACAAGCCCCGCCTTGGCGCCAGGATGCCGGGAGGCGACCCAGGTGCCCGACCATACGACATTTGCGTCGACGCTGGATGCGGCGGTGCGGCCGATTCCCGAGCTGCTGACGGCGTCCGCGCGCGATTTTGGGCAGAGTCCCGCGATCGATTATCTGGGGCGGGTCTGGAGCTATGCGGAGCTGGAGAGTCTGGTGAACCGCGCGACCGGCGGGTTGCAATCGCTGGGCGTTACCAGCGGCACGCGCGTGGGGCTTTGCCTGCCGAATTCGCCGTACGCGGTGATTTTCTTTTTTGCGATTTTGCGCGCCGGCGGCGTGGTGGTGAACTACAATCCGCTTTACGTCGAGCGCGAGCTCAAGCACGCGATCCTGGATTCCGGCACCGAAATCCTGGTGACGATGGATTTGGCATTGTTCTATCCCAAGGTCGCCAAGGTCGCGGCCGAAACGGGATTGCGAAAGCTTGTGGTGTGCCCGATGGCCGGGGCCCTGCCGTGGTTGAAGGGGTTGTTGTACCCGCTGGTGCGCCGCCGCGATGTTGCCGCTGTGGGGCATGACGAGCGGATTGTGCGTTACGATGCACTGATGCGCAACGATGGCCGCCCGGCGCCGGTGGCGATCGATCCGGCCGACGTGGCGGTGCTGCAATATACCGGCGGCACCACCGGTATTCCCAAGGCCGCGGAACTGACGCACGCCAACATCACCAGCAATTGCGCGCAGGTGATCGACGGCATGGGGCTGCATAATCTCGGGCAGGAACGCGTGATGGGCGTGCTGCCCTTGTTTCATGTGTTTGCGCTGACGTCGGTCATGATCCTGTCGGTGCAGACCGCATCGCTGATGATCCTGGTGCCGCGGTTCGACCTCGACGACATGCTGGCGACGATCGCGCGCACGCGGCCGACGATGTTTCCCGCGGTGCCGACGATCTATACCGTGCTGGCCGAGGCGGCGACGCAGCGCCATGTCGATCTCACATCGATAAAACTGTGCATCAGCGGCGGCGCGCCGCTGCCGGTGGAAACCCGCCAGCGTTTCATGGCGCTGACCCATTGCGAATTGATGGAGGGGTATGGGCTCAGCGAAACCAGTCCTGTGGTGTCGTTCACGCCGCCCGGAAAGCCCTATAAGGACGGCTCCGTGGGCCTGCCGGTCGTTGGGACCATCGTGGAAATTCGTGACCGCAACGACCCTACGCGCCTGCTGCCCACCGGCGAGCGCGGCGAGATCTGCATCCGCGGACCCCAGGTGATGCGCGGCTATTGGCACATGCCGGGCGAAACGGCGCGCGTCATGATCGACGGCGCGCTGCGCACCGGCGACGTCGGCTATCTCGACGCGGATGGTTATTTGTTCCTGGTCGATCGGATCAAGGATCTGATCATCGCCGGCGGATACAACATCTACCCGCGCGTGCTGGAGGAGGCACTGTACCAACACCCGGCGGTGAAGGATGCCGTGGTGATCGGCATCCCTGACGAATATCGCGGCCAGGCTCCGAAGGCGTTCGTAACGCTGAAAGACGGGAAAACCGCGACGCCGGAGGAGCTGCGCGAGCATTTGCGGAAATACGTCAGCAAGATCGAGCTGCCGAAGGAAGTGGAGATCCGTGCGGAGCTGCCGAAGACGATGATCGGTAAATTGTCGAAGAAGGAATTGGTGGCCGAGGAAGAAGCCAAGGCGAGGGCGAAGGAAGCGTAAGGCCAGGGCTCTGCCCTGGACCCGCTGGGGCCGTAGGCCCCAGACCCCATTCATAAAAAATTGTTGGGGAAAACGGCGAAGCCAAAAAACCAAATCCTTTATTGGCTTCGCCGAGAAGTAAGGAAAAGCCGCGCAGCGCTAACGGGGGTCTGGGGCCGTCGTGCGCAGCACGCCAAGGCGTGACGGCCCCAGCGGGTCCAGGGCAGAGCCCTGGCCTTGACCCATCAAATCCAACCTTCGCCTTCCTGTTGCCCTAAGAATGGCCCGTCACGGGCATGCACCGGCCTTCAGCTTCCCGCTGGCATAGACCCCCGAGCTCCCGCTGCCGATGATCGTGTTCGGGAAACGGGCGATCCAATAGTTCTGCTCGCCGTCGCTCACCGAGTACTGTGTGGTGTAAAAGTTGTTTCCCGCACACGCATAGTTTCCGGTCCACGTGAGGCCCCGAGTTTCGCTCGACGCGCCGACACCGGAGAAAACGCTCCCCGGGCCGAATGTGATCGTGAATTTGTTGTTGGGGATGTAGTTATAGACAAAGCTGCCGCACATGGTGGTCGTCGTCGCCATCATTGCGGTGCATTGGTCCGCCCGGGCCGCCGTGGCGGTGGCGGCGAGCGTGGCCGCGGTGGCGGCCAGGATAATCATGTAACGCATTTTGCTATACTCCTGAGGGCCGTCGGCGCGCCTACCTGGCCGCCGCTATCCGGTGCGCACAGCGGTATGGCGGCGACGGCGAAGGCCGCGAGTAAAGAGTTATGATTTATATTGGCACTTGAATTTATGTAGCCGAATCAGACTATTAGGTCAGTCGCGCCACCAACTGACGGTCGCATATCGCGTGCGGCGCCGGCATGGTACTCTTGCCGAATCCGCTGGCATCACGGCGGCTCGCGTCTATGATCGCAGCATCCACCGGCCGCTCGCGCGTCGGTACGGTCTCCGGGGTGGTCAGGAACAACGTGTGAGCAAAGCGCTCGCCATCTATCAGTTCGGGCCGTTCCGCCTCGATCCATCTCGGCGGCAGCTCACGCGCGATGGCGTGCCGGTGACGCTGAGTTCCCGCGCCTTCGAGGTTCTGCACCTCCTCGCCCGCCAACAGGGCGGCCTCGTCACCCGTGACGAAATCCTGGCACATGTCTGGCGCGGCGTGACCGTGGAAGAAAATAACCTGACCGTGCAGATATCCGCGCTCCGCCGCGCGCTGGGCGATCTGCCCGACGGCACGCATCCGATCGTGACCGTTGGTATTGCCATGGCGCCGATCAGGGCCGGACCAATCCACCGCAACCGGCTCTGCTAGTAACTACATGATTACATTACATAAATCTGGCTTGTGACATAAATCACATCGATTAACTCGCGCCCGCAATCGGCGACCGAATACGGGTTGAGGCGTCGGGAGGCGACGGGTTGGTCCACTCGCCGGGCCGGCACCACAAGCGGTTTCGCCGCGCCCGACTGAGTACCCCTGGAGGAATTTGCCATGATTGCTTCTAACTGCCGCCGGATGGCTTTCGCCGCTCAGGCGGCCATATTCACGGGTCTTGCTCCCACTGCGCTTCATGCCGCGGCGCCGGACGCCATACAGTTTTCCACGACGATAGAGGTCCCGGCAAATGCCACCGGCGGTATCGGCACGATCGGGACGGTGCCAGCCGGAAAACGAATGATCATCCAAACGATTTCGATCTACCGCGAAGGCGCGGTCGCCGGCTCCATTGCGCAGCCTTTCGTCAGCACGGTGGTCAACAGCATCACCGGTTACATAGCACTCCCACAAATTATCGCGAACGGCGTCTCTTACCCGGCCTCTACACAGTCCGGGACGTTCTATGCGGACGCGGGGACAATGATTTCCGCCTCACTTTACCGAACCGGCACCGCGACGGCGGAAGAAGCCGACCAGGTGACGGTCACCGGGTATCTTGTTGCACAATAGCACGGAGTAAGCACTCACCCGACCAAGCTTCCGGCGCGTCGCCGTTCCGACGTCGCGTCGGCGCCTGCCGCCAACCCTGGCATTGTAGCCCGGCCTGACTATGATCCGGCCCCGATCCCTGGTGCGGGGCCGGGCGCGGGGCGGGCGTGAACAAGACCTATGCCGTTTATGAGTTTGGGCCATTCCGGCTGGATGCGTCGCAGCGGGTGCTGACGCGCGACGGCAGGCCGGTGGTGCTGAGCACACGGGCATTCGACGTGCTGCACCTACTGGCGCGGCGCGAGGGCGCACCGGTGAGCCGGGACGAAATCATGGCGCAGGTTTGGCGCGGCGTGACGGTGGAGGAGAACAATCTCACCGTGCAGATATCCGCCCTGCGCCGCGCGCTTGGCGAACTCGCCGACCACACGCCGCCGATCTTGACCGTGCCGAACCAGGGCTATCGGTTGGCGGGCCAGGTGCGGCGCGTGGCGATGGGCGAAGCTGTCGTGGACAGCCGACCGGAACAACCGGCCGCGCCGCCGCCGGTCTCGGCGGGCCACAAATCGCGATATTGGTGGGCTGGGCTAGCGGCTGCCGCTGCGTTGCTTGCCGCGCTCGCGGTGCCGCGCCTGCTCCATCCGCCATCGAACCCAGCCCCACCACCGGTCGCCGCCCCGCCTCGGCTTTCCATCGTGGTGCTGCCGTTCCGCAATCTCGCCAACGACCACCAGGACAACCCGCTGGCCGACGCGGTCAGCGACGATCTGACCACGGAAATGGCGCATATGCCGGCCAGCACCGTGGTCGCGCGCGAAACCGCCGATAGTTACAAGGGGCGTGCGGTGCCGACCGCCCAGATCGGCCAGGCACTGAACGTGCGGTATGCGCTCGAGGGCAGCCTGCGCGGCCTCGGTGCGAAAATCTCGGTCAATTCGCAGTTGATCGAGGCCGCCACCGGCACGCATGTGTGGGCGCTGCGCTTCGAGGTGCCGCGCGATCCGGCTTCCGAGGCGCAGCCCGCCATCGTGTATCGTATCGCCAGCGCGCTGCGCGTGGCGATGACCGCCGACGAGGCGAAACGCTCGATGGCAGAACGGCCCGACAACCCGGACGCCATGGATCTTTATTTGCGCGCCCGTGCGCTCTGGGACCGCGAGGAGACGCGGGCGAGCATGGCATCGGCCCGTCCGCTGCTGGAAAGAGCGGTTCACTTGCAGCCGGATTTCGTGCCGGCGCTGGCCGAACTGGGCGCCGTACTGGTAAGCGGTTTGGAAGATGACGGTCCGGCCGGATACGCCGATCGGCGCACCGAAGCACACAAGGTTATCGACCACGCCCTTGGCCTGGCCCGCGACGACCCTGGGGTGCTGGCCGTGCAAGGCTTTCTGCTAGATGCAGACGGCCAGACTGAGCAGGCCGACGCGAGTTATCGAGCCGCACTGGCGATCGATCCCGGTAACCGGCGCGCGCTCACCGGCCTATGGATCATGGCGTTCGATCTCGCCCATTGGCAGACCGCCTACGATGCGCTGCGCCGGGTGCAGCAGATTGATCCTGCTGGGCCTGGCGCGGCGTTTCGTGATGAGCAATTGGGCATCATTACGCTGATGCTGGGGCACCCGGCCGAAGCAGCCGTTTTGATCGACCGCGGCGTGGCGAGCTGGCCGGCGCCACAATCCGGATATCCAGCATGGGACGCGATCGGGTCGGATCGGTTGCATTTGATCGCGGCCAAGGTGTTGTCGGGCGATTTAGCCGGCGGCCGCGCCATGTTGCAGGCCGATAATCATGTGTGGCCGCACCGCAGCCTGTTTCGCGTAGACGGGTATGCGACCAAGGCGGACGCCCATGATCCGGCGTTCATGCGCGTCATGGACGCGCTGCGCCAGGCCGGCCTGCCTGATTACGTCGACGAACATGAGGATAACGGTGTGGCCGCTACGAGCACGCCGGCGCATCACGGCGATCTTGACGCAACGCCGCTCGCGGTTCCTGGCGTGCCGACCATCGATACGCCTTCATTGACAAAACTCGTGCGCGCGGTGCCGCCACCGCTGCTGATCGATATGGGGATTGGCGTGGCGCGGCCGGTGGGCGCGATTGCCGGCAAATTCGATCCGTTGTCGGCGGAGTCGGCCCGACATTTCGCGCACGAGCTTACCGCGCGGCTGGGCAATTCGGCCGAGCGGAAGATAGTTGTGTTCAGTGATGGCACGTATGGCTGGCGCTCATACAATGCTGTACTGCAACTAAAAGCCGCGGGAGTGACTAACCTGGTATGGTATCGCGGCGGCGAGGAAGCCTGGGCGCGCGCGGGATTGCCGTCCGATGATGTCCGCAATCCTTGAGGTGTGCGGGGTAGCTTGAGGCAGGGAAAGGCCAGGGGCTTTGCCCTGGACCCCGACGGCGTGCCGCCGCGGTCGCTAGCGCTGCGCGGCGGGAGTCTTCTGTACAAGTCACATGGCAGGGCATTGCGTCTTGGCACGATCTCGTGTAACGAAGTATTGCTGCGGCCAGCGCCTTTCGGGGCCCGCCTGCGGCGAACGTTGCTTTAAAACTCGAGCCAACTCGATTGAACTCGGAGGAGCACGTCCATGCCAGACTTCGATGGTGACAAACTGCATGCCCTCGTTGGAAAAATGCTCGGCGATCTTGGTGGCGCCTACAGCGTCCCGACGGTCCGCATCGGCTACCGCCTAGGGTTGTTCGACGCCTTGCACCGCGACGGTGCCGCGACGTCCGCCGAGTTGGCCAAGCGCACCGGCCTCGCGGAGCGCTATGTGCGCGAGTGGGCGTTCGCCCAGGCCGCCGGCGGCTACATCGATTTCGCGCCGGACTCTCATCGGTTCAGCCTGTCGCCTGAGCAGGCCATGGTCTTTGCCGTGCGCGACAGCCCGGTGTTCCTCGAGGGTGCGTTCGACGTGGCGGCGGCCATGGTCGAAGGCCAGCCCAAGGTCGAGGCGGCTTTTAAATCCGGCGCCGGCGTTCATTGGGGCGACAGTGCCGGGTGCCTGTTCTGCGCGGTCGGCGCGTTCTTCCGGCCGGGTTATGTAAACAGCATCGTGCAGGCCTGGCTGCCCGCGCTCGACGGCGTTTCCGACCGGTTGGTCAAGGGCGCCCGTGTGGCCGATGTCGGGTGCGGCGTCGGATTTTCCACCCTGCTGATGGCGGAGGCGTTCCCGAACAGCCATTTCGTGGGCTACGACTTCCACGAACCATCGATCGAGCAGGCCAACGTCCATGCGGCCTCGCACGGCGTGGCCGGTCGCGTTCGTTTCGAGACTGCACCAGCCAAATCGATCGCCGATCGCGATTTCGATCTGATTACGATGTTCGATTGCCTGCACGACATGGGCGACCCGCGCGGCTGTGCCGCGCACATGCACAAGCTGCTGAAGGCGGATGGAACATGGATGATTGTGGAGCCGATCGCCGCGGACGAGCCGGGCAACAACATCGGCAATCCCGTCAGCCGCCTCTACTACAATGCGTCGACCATGATTTGCGTGCCGACCTCGCTGGATCAGGAAGTTGGCGAAGCGCTGGGCGCGCAGGCGGGCGAGGCGAAGCTGACCGAGATTCTCACCGGCGCCGGGTTTTCGCGCGTAAGACGCGCCACGGAGGGGCCATTTAATATGGTCCTCGAAGCGCGGCTTTAATCTTGTAGGCGCTAAAGCATCAGGGAAAAGGCCGGAGCTCCGCCCTGGACCAGTTGGGGCCGTAGGCCGCAGACCCAGATGATAAAGTATCGCTTGTGGAAATGACGAGGCCAAAAATCCATATTATTTATGGGCTTTACCGCGAAACAGGGAAAAGCCGCGCAGCGCTAATGGGGGTCTGGGGCCTCCGGCCCCAGCGGGTCCAGGGCAGAGCCCTGGCCTTTCTTCCAAGTCCATTAACCTTAGGCCGACTGACCGCGTGGCATCCCGCCAAGCCGCCCTACAAATTCTGTGGAATCCAATATCACGGCGTCAGCATGAAGAGGGTTCCGAGGTTCGCGGATCCGCCGTTCGCCGTAGTGCCATAGTAGACACCATGTTCATACAACAGCTTGCCGCTTGGAAACGACCCATTACTTCCGTCGGTGAAGCTGTACAGTGTCTTGCCGGTGAATTTAGTCAGGCGCGTCGAAAAGATCGTCCCTACGCCCAAGCCGCCGAACTCAGTCGTGCCATACAGGCTGCTGCCGTGGAGAATTATCGAATTCGGATTTTGCCCGTGCGTTCCGCCGGCGAACTGAAGCAGCACGGTTTCGGTTTCCGTTCCTGGATCAACCGAATATAACGTGCCACAGCCGATGCGGCGACAACCCTTGCCACCGTAATAGGTGGTTCCGTACAGCGTGGTGCCATCGTAAATCAGCCCGGTCATCGGCGCTCTGCCGTCGGTACCTCCGGCGAAGCTGTAAACTATGCTCTCCGCGTTCGTCGCCATATTGATGGAGAAAACGGTGCCGTAATTTGATGCGCCGCCCGTGCTCGTAGTGCCGTAAAGCAAGCCGCCCAGGGGTAAGAGCTCGGAAAGAGGCGTCCCTCCGTCGGTACCGCCGGCAAAACCGTACAGCACGGTCTCGGTTCCGGTTGTTGGATCAACCGAATAAACGGCGCTGGTGCTGGCGGAACCGCCGCCGGCCGCGGTGGTGCTGTAAAGCAGACCGCCGACGGAGATGAGCGGGGCCTCCGGCGTTTGGCCGTCGTTGCCGCCGGCAAAACGATATAGAGTAACCTTGGCGCCGGTGGCCGGATTTACCGAGAACACGGTGCCGCAGCCGGTTGAGCAAGCGCCGCCGCCGCCGATGCCCGTGGTGCCATACAGCAAACCGTTCTGATAAAGTAGCGCAGTGTGCGGATAGGCGCCGTCGGCCCCGCCGGCGAAACTGTATAAGACCTTTTCCTTGCCTGTATTGAGATCAAACTTGAAGACAGTGCCTTTGTTCGAGGTGCCGCCTTGGAATGTTGTACCGTAAAGGTCATGGCCCTGACTTATGAGGGCACTCGGATTTCCTCCGTGGGCCTTTGAAAAGCTATAGAGTGTCGTCAATGTCTGCGCGGTTGCCGCGAATGGCACGAGGGCCGCGCCAGCAGCCATCGCGGCGACGGTCATCAGTTTAGGACGGGTCATTGATCGCCTCCCAACGGCCGGGCCGTTCGCCCGCGCATTGCCACCCTTCCAGTCGCAACGAGCACACAACGGGGTTGCACAGCGTCGCGGCGAGCACCTGGCTTGGTGGAACGGGGGTAAGAGGACGCCCGACACCGAGGCTAGTCAACCGCCAGCGCCGCCCAACAGCATGACAATGCCGAGACTCCCCGCTAATCCACTCAGGCCGCGCCATCGATAGGATCAACCCCCATGCCGCACCAAATCCCCGCCACCCTGATCCCCGGCGACGGCATTGGCCCCGAGATCA
>Ga0181519_10001647_pt1 | contig 19612 bp, 20 predicted proteins | sample PEATcosm2014_Bin_26_FD_121102 | JGI IMG/M metagenome (GOLD analysis project Ga0181519, IMG submission 121102) | Peatland microbial communities from MTU Mesocosm Facility, Houghton, MI, USA - PEATcosm2014_Bin02_10_metaG | ecosystem: Environmental > Terrestrial > Soil > Wetlands > Peat | place...
CACGATCGCATCCTCGATGCCGATGCCGGCGCCCGAAGCCATGTGCGGTGTCGTGGCGTGAACGGCATCGCCGACGAGCACGATGCGGCCCCGATGCCACGGACGAGGGAGCAACATGCACTCGAGAGGGCGGTAGATCACCGAGGCGTGTTCGTCGATCGCTTCGCTAACGGATTGCAGGCGCGGTGCCGAAAACTCGGCAAGCAGCGCCTTGAGCATGCCCGGGGCTTGCTTCGGGTCGACGAACTTGCGTGTCTGAGAATCTTCGGTCACGAACAGGTACATCAGTTCGCTGGAGACCGGGTTGATGCCGGCCTTCACACGTGCGCCGAGCCACATCTCCGTGCCCGCGACATCTGCCGGGCGCGGCACGATAGCGCGCCACACGCCCTGACCGGTATAGCGCGGCGGTTCGGCGTCGGCAAAAATGGTCTCGCGAACGTTCGAGTAAAGACCGTCGGCGCCCACGACCAGGTCGTAGCTCCCCTGCGTACCGTCCGTGAAGGCGACCTCGACCTGCTCGCCGTTGGCAGACAGACTGGCAAAAGACGTGCCGAGTTTGACATTCACACCCGCCGCCAGTGTGGCCTTGGCGAGAATGTCGGCCAGTATCGGACGCATGATCGCGCCGCTGCCGGGCACTTCATCACCGGCCAGACGCGGCGTAGGGATCTGCGCAATCGGCGCGCCGTGCGGCGCAAACAGCTTCAGCCCGTCGGCGACTGCACCGCGCTCGAGAAAGGCGTCAAGCACGCCGAGTGTGCGCAGCGCACGCAGCGTCGGCCCACTGATGCTGATCCCCGCACCATAAGAGCGCCAATCCAGGTCGACCTCCACGAGATCGACCTGCATGCCTCGCTTGCTGCACTCGATGGCCGTGGCCATGCCCGAGAAGCCGCCGCCGATCACGAGCAGGCGTTGGGTTGTCATATCCATTCGATGTCTCCTTTTTTCTACGTTTTTTTGTGCCTGCGCGGGTGACGCGTCGACGCGTCAACGCGTCACCACGAATACGGCGCACCGCGCTCTCACGTCACCAGGAACACCTCGCCCTGTGCGTTGACGTGCAGTGCAAGTTGCGTGAGCGACTGGCCCAGACACGGCCCCGCCAGACACGCGCCGCTGACCAGATCGAACTGTGCGGCGTGGGCGTGGCAGACAATGCGCGAGCCGTCGTGATTCAGGTAGGCGTCCTTTCGCCAGGCCATCGGCGTATCGCCGTAGTGAGGGCAAGCGTTGCGCCACGCCCGCACCTCGGTCCCGCTGCGCACCACGAACATCGTGTCGTGCCCCGCGCCATGCGGATCGAACCCGCGTGCACCGGGGTCCGGCATGGCGTCGAGATGCACCAGAAAGATCGGTGAGCTCACGGGCATACTCCGGCGCATATCGCTGACTGACCTGCTGCCATATCAGGCGGCCTCCCCCTTCACCGGTGCACCACCTGCCGGAGCGCCGCCCGGCACCCATTTCTCGCGCGACTGGAACAGGAACAGTTGCGAAGCGTCGGCACTCATCGGCGCAGTGCGTGCGTGCCACTGGTCGTCGTGCTGGTCCATGTCGGCGTCGTACTCGACATGGCATCCCAGAGGACTGTTGAAGTACCAGAACCAGTTCGAACCGAAACGATGACGGCCCGGCCCCCAGAACGACTGATAGCCCTTATCCACGAGACGCGTGCCCGCATACATCAGTTCGGTCGGCCCACCCATGTGGAAGGTGAAGTGCTCGCATCCCTTCATGAACGGCGGCGTCTGGATAAAGAAGAGCGTGTGGTGATCGAGCGTGCCTGCCGGGCGCAGGAACCCGCCCACGCCCTCGAAGCGATCCGTGCAGCGAAAGCCCAGGCGCTCGACGTAGAACGCTTCGGCGCGGGCGGCGTCAGGTACGAAATAGACCACGTGCGAGAGCGTGCGCGGCGTGAGCGGCATGTCGTCGCGCACCGCCACGACGTTGGGCTGGCGCTGCGCGGGCGCGCCCGGCGCGTTGATCGCTTCGGCCGGCATGTTCAGCGTTTTTCTTCGGGTGACGACGAAGCCCAGAGCGAAGCCCATATCGTCCACGGTCTCCAACGAGCCGTCGGCCAGTACGCGCACTTCGCGATCGCGCATCAACTCCCCGGCAATGTCCGCAAGATCTTGCGCGCTGGCCACGCCATAAACGGTTTTGCGCAATTGACTCGTGGTGCCCAGCGGCGGAGGCAAGCGCGAGTCAGTGGCGGCCCACACTTCGATGGCGGTGCCGTCGAGCGCAGTGAAGCGCCCGGCTTCGCCGGGGGCTTGCTGTGCGACGAGGCCGTAGTCGACCAGGTATTGGGCAACACTGGCGATGTCGTCAACGCCAAACACGAGATATTCGAGTCCGAGGATGTTCATGAATGCATTCCAGCTTGGGTAAGAATGTGAGGCATCGACTCAGTCATTAGGGACGGGTGTGACCGCCGAGCGTTTCGGCGACCCAGTCGGCGATATAGTGGCCCGCGTTGATCGAGTTATCGAAGCTCGCATGCTGCACGCCCCCTTCCCGATCGGTGAAGATCTTCAGCTCGCGCTTGGGGCTATTGACCAGTTGCTCGTACGTGCGATACGCCCACGTGAGCGGGATCTGCGAGTCGCGCTCGCCGTGCGTGACGAGAAACGGCACCCGAATCCGATCGAGCACGCCATCGAGATGCACGTCCTCGGCAATGCGCATGAAATCGTCGATGTCTTTCGCGCCCCATACCCAGCACACATGATTCCAGTAGTGCGGCACCGGGAAGTCGCCCTCGCGCTTCAAGCGCTGCTTTTGCACGTCGCGCCAGTCGTGGTTGGCTCCCCATGCCACGCCGCACGCAAAGCGGGGCTCGAACGCCACCGCACGCGGGCAGTAGTAGCCCCCGAGCGAGACGCCTTCCATGCCGATACGCTTCGCGTCGATATCCTCGCGCGTCTCGAGCCAGTCAACCACGCGGCTTGCCCAGTGTTCGGCATCGAAGCGCGCGTGCATGCCATGCAGGCGAAGCGCCTCGCCGGTGCCCGGCTGATCGACGATGAGCGACGACACGCCACGCTCGGCCAGCCACCCGGGCAAGCCGACGAGGTACTTCATCTCCTTCATGGAGTCCAGACCGTTGACCTGCACGAGCACCGGTGCACGCTTGACGCGCGGGGCGCGCACGAGCAATGCCGAGAGATGCCCATCGCCGTAAGGTATCTCCACGCGCTCGCAGTTCTCACCGGTGAGTCCGATGCCAGTGGCAAACGACTTCAGCGCGCGCTGGTAAAGCTCGACACGCCCCGGCGAATCGTGCGCAAGCATGCGCTCGCAGGTGATCATGTAGGCGCTCGCCCGCTTGTATTTCTGACCGGCCGAGAACTGGCGACCGAGGGCCTCGTCTTCGGCGGCAAGCGCTTGCAGCCGATCGGCCATGGCCACCCACGCTTCGCGAAACGCTTGCGTGCCCTGGGCATCGGGTTGTTTGGCGGCGTCTTGCAGCGGTGCGCAGATCGTTTCGATCTCGCCCATGCGTGCCCCCATCTCGATGGCCAGATTGACGGAGAGATTCCAGACGTAGTTGGTCGGAAAATAGCGGAACATTGGCTAACCTTATGAGCGTAAAAAAAGAAATTGCAGCGTATGCGTGCTGCGTCAGAGCAGCGGAATGGCGATGTTCAGCCACACGCTGCTCGATTTGGCGGTATTGGCCGCGTACAGGCCTTGCTGGTAGTTCAGAGCGACGTTGAACCAGTGGCCGTCATAGGAAACCGAGGGACCCATCGCGAAGCTGCGTGCGCGATTGCCGGCGCCCACGGTCATGCCTGACTGCGCGTCGTCGGTGAACTGGTTCAGGTAAGCCCCCACGGCGCCGACTTTCCACGGCCCGAAGTTCCAGCCGACGGTGAATTCGCCGACGTACGCACTGCCCGAGTGATAGTTCGTGTCGCGATTGGTCTGGTTGATCATGAGCCGGTTCGACAGCCCCACGTCGAATCCATTGGGGATGTTGTAGCGAATAGCAAAGACGGGTTGCAGTGACGAATAGCCCGCTGCGACACTGTTTTTCGATGGGCTGTAGGAGCCCGAGGCCGTCATCAGGTCGAGGCCCGTGGCAAACGTCAGGTTGGACGACGCACGCCATTGCAGAATGACTGGCGAGACCGTGACGTTGGCCAGGCCGCTCTGTGTGCTGCTCTGTCCGGCGATATTCATGTGCAGCGAGACCACCGGCAGAACGAGTTGCGAGTAGACGTCGGCGCCCAGGAACTTGACCGGATACGAAGCGATGAGGCGGGTCGTTGCGACGGGGGCACTCGAGCGGAACGGAACGGGCAGTTTGTTGCCGTCGTTGCCGTACAGCGCGTTGGCAAACGTGTAGCTGAATTGCTGTAGCACGAAGAGCCCGGGGATCGGGGGCAACGAGGCAATGCCGGTGGCTGTCGCCCCGGCCGGGTAAGGTGACACGTAATTTTCGAAGGCATGCACTTGCTGCGTCGCACAAGCGGCAACGAGCGCGCAGCCCGGCAACAGGCTCCTGATTTTGACGGCCATTTTGTCTCCTGATCGATCTCGCGGATCGAGTTTTTGGTGGTACTTCTTTTTTGTTCCGATCAGGTTAAGATGCCCGCTTGCATGTGAAAAATTGATTCGATCCATTCGCGAAATCGATTCGCCGAATACATCAAGGGCAAACCCGAGGGTCAGCGAATACGCGATCGATGCATGGCCACCCGGCGCAGTGCCCGAAGAAAAGAACATTCCCCATGCGTTTCAACAAGCTCGATCTCAATTTGCTCGTCGCGCTCGATGCGCTGCTCAGTGAGCGCAGCATCAGTCGCGCGGCGGAGAAGGTGCACCTGAGTCAGTCGGCGATGAGTAATGCGCTTGCACGGCTGCGTGAGTATTTCGACGACGAGTTGCTCGTACAGGTAGGCCGGAAGATGGAGCCCACGCCGCGCGCGGAGGGCCTGGCCGATGCAGTACGCGACATTCTTGTGCGGGTCGAGGCGACCATCTCCACGCCGCCAACGTTTGTGGCGGCCGAGTCCACGCGCGTGTTCCGCTTGCTGGTCTCGGATTTCACGTTATCGACGCTGATCCCGCATTTTCTGAAACGGGTCTACGCGTGTGCGCCGAACGTGCGAATCGAACTCTGCCCGCAGGTCGCGCAGGCTGCCCGCTCGCTAGAGCGTGCCGACGTCGACATGCTCATCATCCCGATCGATTACTGCACGGGCGAGCATCCGACAGACATTTTGTTTGAAGAGGATTATTGCTGCGTGATGTGGAACGAGGCCGCGCTCGCCGGCACCGCCATCACGCGCGAACAGTATCTGGGGGCGGGACATATCGTCGTCACCCCCGGGCACGTCGATGCCACGCTCGCCGACTGGTTTGGAGAGCGCATCGGGGTGCAGCGCAAGATCGAGGTCACGACCTTCAACTTTGCGGCACCGGCACAACTGGTGGTCGGCACGCAGCGTGTCGCCACGATGCATCGCCGGCTTGCCGAGCATGCGAGGCGCAGCCTGCCGATTACGATCTGCGACGTCCCTGTCACGATCCCGAAGATGCAACAGGCGATGCAGTGGCACTCGCACCGAAGCGCCGATCCCGGTCTGCGTTGGTTGCGCGAGAACCTCAAGGCGTCCGTGCTGGACATGGACGGCAAGAACGAGACTGCGGCAATGCATGCTCCGGCGGGGACGCCTGCCGGTGCGCAAGCGCTCCGGTCATAGCCATCCGACACCCTATGCGTTGGCGCCGAGCGCACACATGAATGCGGGACGGCGCCACTGAAGGTCTGCTGTGGGCCGGCCGCCAACTGCCAAGCGCGTCGGCAACCGGCCCGACGCGGACAACCGCCGCCCGTGGCCGAATCGGTTTGAAAGCCCGTGACCGTTGTTACGCCGACGCAATCGCGAACTCAGGCCGTACCGTCGTGTCCTTTCGCGGCAGCCCGAGCATCAGGCGTGCCTCGGCCGGCGTAGCGATGTCGTAGTCCATCTCGCGCAAGAGACGAACGGTGCGCTCCACCAGCGCGACATTGGTCGTCAACTCGCCCTGGCGATAGTAGAGATTGTCTTCCAGGCCCACGCGAATGATGGCGCCACCGAGCAGCAGCGCGTTGATCCCGGCCGGCAACTGTGCCGGGCCGATGCCGCTCACGCAGAACACGCTGTCCTTCGGCAGCAGATCCACCATCGATTGCAGCACGCGTGGCGTGTACGGCATCGCATTCTGGAAGCCGCGATGCGCATTGAGCACCATGTTGATGATGTAGGGCGGCTCGTCGAAGCCTTGCTCGATCAGGCTCGTGACGTCCTGAATGATGTGCGCCGGATTGAACACTTCCCATTCGGGCTTGATACCGCGCTGCTTCATCCCCTCGGCGAGTGCACGGCAGCGCGACGGCGGCGTGTTGAGCAACACCTCGGTGCCGTTGAACGTGGCGTTCATCGTGCAGGCGTCGAGCGTGCACATCTCGGCACCCGCGTCCATGCCTTTCAGACGCTCCTCCCAGACGGTGTCCATCAGGCCGTCCTCGAACGCCTTGACCATGTCGCCATGGATACCGCCGCCGGTGGAGTTATTGATCACGATGTCGCACTTGTCGCGAATGCGCGAGTTGATGGCGCGATAGATATCGGCATTGCATGTCGCCATATCGTTGGGCAGACGCGCGTGGATGGCCGCGACGCTGGCACCGGCGTTGTAGCAGTCGTAGACATCGCGCGCGATCTCGTCGGGCTGCGTGGGCAGATTCGGGTTCTGCGACTTGAATGCCATGCCGCCGGTCGGGGCGACGAGGACGATCACTTTCTTGTTGGCCATGAATGGCTCCTTTGTCTGGAGAGAAATTCGGCGTCAGCGGGGGATGGTCTGTGCCTCGCCCTGCGCGAGGAACGCGGACATCCGCTCGCGCAACGAAGGTTCGATGGCAACCGATCGATGGGTCTCGAGCGACATCACCACCACGGTCTGCTTTGCCCGCATGCGCAGTTCAGGCGCGCCGTGCGCGTCCTTGCCGTGCACTTCGAGCACGAGATCGATAGCGCTGTTGCCAAGGCGTACCACTATCAGCGACAGCTCGACGCGATCGCCGAGGCGGCTCGGTGCGAAGAACTCGCAATCGAGCCGCACGACAGGGATGCCCAGTCGCTGCTCGCTGATGAAGCGTGCATAGGGCAGCGCAAGCCCTTCGTCGAACCAGTGCTCGACGAACTCGTGCAGCATGACGAGATACTGCGGATAGAAGACGATGCCCGCCGGATCGCAGTGGTGAAAACGGATGGTGCTTTCACGCACAAAGGCCGCTGCGTCGTGGTGCATGGGAGGTTCAGCGGCCATGAGCGTCGACGCCTCGCTTCAGTGACAGCATGGCGATGCAGGCACCGGCCAGCAGGATGGCCGAGATCAGTTGCAGACCGCCGCTGAAATTGCCCGTATTGCCGCGCATCCAGCCTATGAGCGTGGGGCTGACGAAACCGCCGAGAATGCCGATGCTGCTCACGAGCGCGATACCCGCCGGGGCAATGCGCCCATTGAGCACCGTGGACGGCACCGCCCAGAAGACGGCCCCCGCGCCCATCATGAAAAAGTTGGAGATACTGAGCAGCACAAGGGTCTGCGCCAGAGACTGATGCGAAAGGGTGGTCGCCACGAGCGCCGCTGCGCCGATCACGAGCGACGCGGCGATATAACCACGGCGACTCCTGCGGCTGTCCGAGCGCGCCGCGACGACCCATGTGCCAAGCGCGCCGGCGGCATACGGAATCAGCGACCAGGCGCCGATCAGTGCGGGATCGGACACGCCGAGCGCCTTGATCATCGTGGGTAGCCAGAACGAGAACGCATAGGCGCCGCAGGTAATCGAGAAGTAGATCAGGCCAAGCGTGTACACACGCGCTTCGGCCAGCGCCTGCCGCACTTCGTGCCAGCCGCCGTGTTCGCTGCTGCCCTGGTGGCGCAGTGCCTCGGCGACGACCGCCTTTTCCTCAGACGTCAGCCACGCGGCATCTGCGGGCTTGTCGGCAAGGTAGCGGAAGCACAGATACCCGACGAGTACGGTCGGCAGCCCTTCGAGCAGAAAGCACCATTGCCAGCCGGCGAATCCTGCCACGCCGTCCATCCCGCGGATGATCGCGCCGGAGAGCGGGCCACCGATCACGCCGGCCACAGGCAGGGCGAACAGGAAGGCACTGGTGGCGCGTCCTCGCCATTGCGGCGTGAACCAGTAGCTCAGATACAGGATGACGCCAGGGAAGAAGCCCGCCTCGAACGCGCCCAGCAGGAAGCGCATGACGTAGAACTGCGTCGGTGTCTTGACGAACATCATCGCCGCGGACGTCAGGCCCCACAGCACCATGATGCGCAGGAACGTCTTGCGCGCCCCCATGCGCACGAACAGCATGTTGCTGGGGACTTCGCACAGCAGGTAGCTGATGAAGAAGACCCCGGCGCCCAGGCCATACACGGCATCGGAGAAGCCCAGCATGTCCTTCATCTGCAACTGGGCGTAACCGACGTTGATGCGGTCGAGAAATGCGCACAAGTACGCGACGAATACCAGCGGCATGAGCCGCTTCAATATCTTCCGGAATACCGGATCCGCGCTGTCGCTCGAAACGAGCGACGCTGCGCCGATGGATGATTCCATCATGTCTCCTCCTGGCCCGGTCTGTCGCCGCGGCCTTCTGGGTTGATGTTGTCGATGCCGGGGCGCACGTGTCGTCCGTGCTGCTTCATCGGCCTGATAAGTTTAGGAAGCCGGTATTCGTGCCACAATCGCCGAACTCGGATAAATTCCGTCAGACGGAAAAATTTGATACACCGGGGAAAAGGCCCGCTGCCACCGTTGCGGGCGGGCGTTTACTGTCGTTACGAGACGAGAGCTGGTATCGATGAACCGACGAACAGATGGACTGACGGGATCCCGTGCGACGCTGCCAACGCCAGACCCAACGGGCACGACGACCGAGCGGGTGCGCAGTACCGAGCGGGTCGCGCAGATTCTTGGGGCGGTCGCCATCGGGCAGGATCAAGGCCGGCGACTGAGCGAGATTGCCGACGAGCTGGGACTGGCGCCGGCGACGGTGCACCGGTTGCTGAGCACGCTGGTCGCGCAAGGGCTGGTGGAGAAGCCGGCTGGCGGGCACCGCTATTACATCGGGCAGGAGGTCTTCCTGCTGGCGCTGTCGCGCCGCAATCGCTTTCCGGTCAAGTCGATTGCGTCGCCCCATCTCGACGCATTGCGGGCCATGTTCGGGGAGACGGTCTTCCTGACGACACGCAATGCGCTCGACTCCGTGTGCGTTGACCGACGCACCGGAGAGAACCCGTCGCGCATCCTTTATGTCGACGTCGGCAACCGGCGACCGCTCGGCGTGAGCATCGGCGGCATTCCGTTGATGCACACGATGTCGCGCGGCGAACTCGACACGCTGCTCAGACGCAATGCGCGGCGGCTGGCCGCCTTCGATACCACCATGACGGACATCCGCGAGCGGGTGAAAGGCTGCCGCGAGCGCGGCTTCGGCATGCTCGACGCGATGTTGCAGAACACCGCCTATCGCGGCATCAGCGTGCCGATCGTGACAAGTGCGAACGAGACCATCGGCGCGCTGGGGCTCGGCGCGATAGCGTCGCGTATGACCGAGAGCAACATCAAACGCTTCTCACGCGCGATGCAGGAGCACGCGGCCGAGATCGCATCCGACTATGAAAATCGCACCGGGGGCGACGCTGGCCCGGCGCAGGCACCATAAGGGCAGTCAAGGCTCAATGCATTGCGCCGACATCGTCTTGCGCTCGCCGAAGGCGATCCGACTGAGCAGTGCCAGAAGCCAGGCGCCAGCCATACCGTAGAGCATCACCCACTCGAAACCGTGCACGAGCGCCGCGTGCGCTGCTGCAAGGTCAGAGGGAGTGGTGAGCGTCGCAAATTCACCGGCGGCAACCTGCTCGGCGAGCCGCTGCAAGGCTTCGGTGTCCCACCGATCCGGCAGTGCGCGAGCCAGCCCGCTGCAAACACCCGCGAGAAGCAGGAATCCCATGACGGCGATATTGATCGCGAGGCTGATAAGACGCGCGCTCATGTCGATACCCGATGCCATACCGGCACGATTCGGCGAAACGGCCCCCGTCGCCGTGTTCGTGACCGGCGTATTCGTCAGACCCAGGCCGGTGCCGCACAAGACGCACCCTGGCAACATCGCCAGCCAGCCGGCGTGGGAAGCGCCAGTTCCGAGTTTCATCAGCAGGAAGCCAAGACCGATGGTGAACATGCCGAGCGGAATGACACGCTTCGCTTCGTATTTCTCGGAGAGACGTTCGGCCAGCGGCGGCACCACCAGCGTCGGCAGCGTATAGCTCAGCAAGGCCAGTCCGGCAGCCATGCCGTCGTAACCCAGCACCCCGTGGAAGTAGATCGGCAGATAGATCATGAACGGCCAGTAGCTGAAGTTCATTCCCATCGAGCCGAACATGGCGCCGGAGAATGCGCGGATCCGGAACACTGAAAAGTCGAACATTGGCCGCTCGGCGCGCGTCTCGATAACGACGAACATGACGAAGCCGACGACGGCAAGAAGCAGGATGCTCAGCGCCTCCCGGCTGTGCCAGCCAAGCACAGGGCCTTGGGTAATGAAGTACACGAGGCAAAAGCTCGAGATCGACAGCGTGAGGATCCCGCCGATGTCGAGCGTTTGCGCATGCGGATCGCGTGACTCCTGCACGCTGGATACCACGAGCCAGAGCGTGACCATCGAGATCAACACGTGCACGAGGAAGACCCACGGCCAATCGGTGAGCGCAACGATGGCGCCGCCGACCATCGGGCCGAAGCCGAGACCGGTGCCGAAGACGATGCCCCACACGCCGAACGCCCGGCTGCGCTCGCGTCCGTCCTGAAACTGGTGGGACATGACTGCCACCTGACAGATCAGCATGGCGCCACCGGCCATCCCTTGCAGGAACCTGCTCACGATCAACACCGACACGGTCTGCGCAAGACCACACATCAGCGACGTGATCGCGAACAGCACGATGCTGATCACGTAGACGCGTTTGCGTCCGTAGCGATCGGCCAGCGAGCCGGTGGCCATCAGTACGGTCGTGCAGGCCAGCGTGTAGGCATTCATGATCCATTGCAGCGCGTTGAAGTCGGCATGCAGGTCGGCGGCCAAGGTCGGCAGTACAGCAGGAACGCTGGAGATTTCCAGGCCGAACATCAGCGCCGTAAGACAGACCGCCGCGAGGGCCAATGCGTTGTTAGGGGAGCGTTTCATTGGAGTCCTCAAGACTAGAGTGACCCGCAAGGCGATAGCGGCCGTGCGAGGCGAGGCGTTGCGACGACTGGCTGACGGACTGAAAGTCAGCCAACACCGGGGGGCTACAGGACGGGTACTATATCGGGATTTAAATTCCCGATTGCTGAAGATTTTTCCCGGCAATAGGGCCTCGGAGGCCTCAATTGATTGGCAAACTCGATGGCGTCGATGTCTTCGTCCAGGTGGTCGAAGCGGGCAGCTTTACGGAGGCGGCCGAACGGCTGCATATGACCCGCTCGGCGGTCGGCAAGGTCGTGACGAGGCTTGAGGCGCGACTGGGCACGCGACTGCTTCATCGCACCACGCGCAGCCAGACGCTAACGGAGGCGGGGCGGGCGTATTACGACCGTTGCGTTCGGGCGCTGGCGGAGCTTCATGCCGGCGAGACAGAAATCGAGAGCGGCGCGAGTGAGCCGCGTGGCCGGTTGCGCGTGAGCGCACCCACGGCCTTTGGCCACCGCTGCGTCGCGCCTGTGCTGTTCGCCCTGACGCGAAAGTATCCGGAGTTGCAGGTCCATATTTCGTTTTCGGATCGCGCGGTCGATCTGATCGAGGAGGGATTCGATCTGGCCGTGCGCATTGGCGATGTGCGCGGCGCAGGGCAACTGGCCTCGCGTCGCATCGGGGTGCAAAACGCGAGCATCGGCGCGGCGCCGTCGTACCTTGCTCGGCACGGCATGCCCGTGACCGTCGAAGACTTCGCCGGGCACATTGGTGTCATGTATGCGCGGGCGGGCGCGGTGATGCCCTGGACCGTACTCGAACCGGATGGAACCGCGCGGGAGTTGCCACTTTGCGGGCAACTCAGCATGGACGACGTGCAGGCTATCGCCGACGCGGGACTCGACGGTTTGGGGCTGGTGCAGTTGCCCTGTTGGTTGTTGTCGCACTATGTCGCCACGGGGGAATTGGTGGCCGTGCGCGAGCGTTGCGCCGTACGGCCACTGGACATTCACCTGGTTTGGCCGAATACGCCGTATCTGCCGTCGAAGACGCGGTTTGCGATTGAAGCGCTCGCCACGCAAATTCCCTCCAGTCGTCTCGATTGAAGCAATGCGCGGGCGCAATGGGTTGCAAGCGGGGCATCGCGACCGGTGGAAATCGGTCACTTTCCGACAGTCGACCTTAAACGCGAAAGCGTAGACAATCGGCCTGCCAACCCGAATATAGATAAGACGAATCAGGTCTGCCTGGAACCGGATGTATCGGTCTCGGTGTGGCTTTGGGCAGACAACGGAAATCATTTAAATAACAAACCCCAGCATATGCTCTCGATATTTCCCGATCCTTGGCTGGACCGATGGCTAACGTTGATCAAATCACGAGTTGGCGAACGCCCGGTGCTTGAAATTGGCTGCGGTTACGGCGACGATACCGCGACTTTGGCCAAATCTGGTCTGTGCGTGATCGGATTTGACCTCTCACGCGCAGCAGTCGCGTCGACCAAGATAAGAGTACCGTCTGCGAAAATCGAGCGACGAGACATTCGTGACCCGCTGCCCGAGGAAGCGACGAATGTGGGCGTTGTATTGGCGAGCCTGTCGCTTCACTACTTTTCCTGGAAGGAAACTGTTTCGATCGTAGATCGAGTGAGATTGGCGTTGCGTCCGGGCGGCGTGCTCCTATGCCGATTGAACTCCACCGAGGACAGGAATTTTGGTGCGCACGGACACGAGGAACTTGAGCCGAACTATTTTCTGGTGGATGGACAACCGAAACGCTTCTTTGACGAAAACGCCGTGCATCGACTATTTGCCAGCGGCTGGAACGTGATCGCGTTAGAGCACGTTAAAACCGACAAATACCGCAAGCAGAAAGCGGCTTGGGAAGTCATTCTCGAACGGGCATAGTCCATTGTTATCCAACATCACGCTGTTGATCTGAGTAGCGCCTGCCAACGTTAATGACAGACCGATGACGGGCGTCTCGCTCAGCGCGAGTCGTCGAGTCGTCGCCGCGGAAGCTCACCGGCGATGCGTACTCGCCGAGCCCATACGAACGTAGCGCATAGGGACTAGCACTCCCATCCCTACGCATGTCCGCCTTCGATCACGGACGGCCGACGATCAGGCACAGTGATCCGTCGAACGTCGGCTGGGTGCGAAGTGCCCCGTATTTCTCGTCCCACGTCCCGTCTTCAAGATCTCGGCTCAGGCGCTCGGCAAAACGCGCCTCCACGCCCGGCGCAACGAAGCTCCATGCGGAATTGGCTCGTCGTGCGCCGGGGTCGAGCAACCGCTCCGGTCTGCCGTAATAAGCTTCGCTGAACCCGTCCGTGCAATGCAGCGGGATCTGAACCGGCACCACCTCCACCTGCCCGCCCAATCCCGCGACGATGGCCTGAATCGCCGGGTATCGCCGCGCTTCCACCTCGATCATCTCAGGGGCGTATTCCGCCAGCCATGAACGGCTGAGTCGAGCCGGATCGCAGGTCAGGATCAACACGGCCCCGCGCGTGACACGTCGCATTTCGGCCAGTCCCGCGCTCAGGTCAGGCCACTGGTGTACGGAGAACGTCGACATGCTGGCGTCGAAGCTGTCGTCGTCGAACGGCAGGCTTTGCGCCACCGCGTCGATCGCCGTCGGCAGATGTGCCGGCCGTTGGCTGCGCATGGAGGCGGAAGGTTCCACGGCCGTCACCTTGCGGTCGACGGGTTCGTAAGACCCCGCGCCAGCGCCCACGTTAAGTACCGAACCAGCGCCGCCAAGCGCCTTTGCGATGAAACCCTCGATGTAGGGGTCAGGCTGCCGGTAATCGGTGTACCCCTTTCCGATGGCGCCATAGTTGGCATCGCCGGCACTGCCGTCGTCATGTCTGTTGTTCACTCGCTTGCCCCTTATCTCTCACCACACTGTCGGAAGTCCTGGCGGGCAGAAGGCCGCGCCACCCTTCATGAGGCGAAAGCATAGGCCCGCGAGGTATCATCGATAAATCGAATTTTTTAGCTCGCTTCGTCAGTTTTTTCGACAAAGGATCGAAGATGCGCACGCTCCCGCCACTCTCGTTGCTACGCGTATTCGAAGCTACGGCCAGGCATCAGTCGGTCACCAAGGCGGCCGAAGAACTCTTCCGAACGCACAGTGCCGTGAGCCGCCAGCTTCGACTGCTTCAGGAAGATGTCGGCGCGCCGCTGTTCGACAAGGCCGGCACGGGCCTGAAGCTGAACCGGCACGGTCAACAGCTTTACGCACTGGTTGGTTCGGTTTTTGAACAATTGGAACATGGCTATGCGAAGGTGCGCCAACAGGCGCAACCCGTCGGCTTGCACGTGGCGTGCAGTGCCACTTTTGCCATGCGCTGGCTCGTTCCGAATCTGGCAGATTTCTACCGGCAGTTCCCCGACGTGCGCATCCGCTTGTCGATGACCTCCGCCCGCGAGATCCGGAACGAGGGCGCAGACCTGGTCATTGCCTGGGATCTCGCGTCATATCCGGAAGGTGATCGCCATCGCGCCATCACCCTCGCGCCGGTCGCGTTCGGCCCCGTATGTGTCCCCTCGTATCGACGCCGCGCCACCACCGGCACACGAATTGCTCACGACCACACGTCCAGTGCCTGGGCTTACTGGGACGCCCACCACAAAAGCGGTATCGGGAGCGGCGCGGAGATCAGCTTCCCGCACACCCATTTATGCATCGAAGCCGCCCTCTCCGGGCTCGGCGTCGCCCTTGTCGAACGACGGTTGGTGCAGCGCGAGATCGATGAGGGACGCCTCGTTGCGCCATGGGGATTCGTCGAGTTTCCGTTCGGACTGAAGGCGCTCCCCGCCAGTGGCGCCCCCGCCGAAAACCTCGACGCGTTCATCGTCTGGCTGCGCGCACAATTGACGGCGCAGCATCGCGACTGACCCCTGCCCTACGCGTTGACGGCCGCTACCGCCAGCCCTTCCGCCTCGAGCGCCTTTCGTACGGCCGGACGCTCCAGCACGCTGGTGTACCAGCGTTGCAGATGCGTCAACGCATCGAAATGAATGTCCGCTTTGTAGACGGATTTCATCCACGACGCCTGTCCCCACTGTGTCAATGCAAACAGATAGGCGTCGGCAACGGTGTAGGTGTCTCCCATCAGGAATTCGCGCGTTGCCAGTTGCTCGTTGATCCACTCGAAACGGCGTTCGAGTTTCGGCTTGGCCGATGCCGTACCGTACTTGCCGGCGAGCACCGCATAGAGCAACGGAATGAACCCTTTGTGGATTTCCGTGCTCAGGAAATTCAACCACTCCTGAAGGCGATATCGGGCAATCGTGCCGTTCTCGGGCGCGAGCGCCAATGCCGGCTTGAGGTCCGCCAGATATTGCACGATCGCCGGACCTTCGCGCAGCCGCGTGCCATCGTCCAACACCAGCAGCGGGACGTAGCCGAACGGGCTGAGGTCGTAGACGTTAGTGCCATCTTCCGCCGTATGCGTCTTGTAATCGACCTTCACCAGCGTGACGTCCAACCCCAGTTCATTGAGCACGATGTGGGGCGAAAGCGAGCAGGCGCCCGGCAGGTAGTAGAGCTTCATTTGCGTTCCCGAAACAGATCTGAGTGATTGGAAAATGCTGGCTCGCCTTGCATTCAAAACGAGTCACGCCATTCTAGATATTCGGGATAAAAAAGGAAGAAGGCACTAAAATGTCATATAAGTACAAAAAATATACTTAATCTGAAAAACGTGAGATCCCGATGAAAGAGAATCTGTCCGGCTGCTCTGTGGAGGAGTCGATGCGCATTCTGGGCGGTCGCTGGCGTCTGTTGCTCGTGTCCTATCTGCTCGATGGCCCGAAACGATTCAACGACTTGCGGCGCGATGTGCCCGGCATTTCACAACGCATGCTGACCCTCGATCTTCGCGCGCTGGAAGAGGCGGGACTGGTTACGCGCACGGTGTATCCGACGTCTCCCGTCCGGGTGGAGTACGAGCTATCGGAAGACGGCAAGCGTTTGCGCCCGGTGGTCGAGGTCATGAAGGACTTCGGATTGTGGCTCAAGGCACGCGATGCGAAAGCGGCGCCGCCCGACGGCGTCGGGACAAACCCGATGCCACGCTGAGGGAGAAAGCGCAGGCGTCACGCCGGACGGGCTTTGGCAGACACTCTCGCGCGAGGGTCGAGCGACCTCGGTGCAAATTGGGGTAGCGAGATGGAAATGACTGACTACACTTCCTAAGTGCATACGATGCGTTGAATCCGCGAAAGACGGTTCGTTATACGAAGGTCGTTGTGCGAAGGTCAGATGGGCCTGAAGACGTAGCGTTTCCATTCCTTCACGGGAGGCATGTCCATGACGTGCCTAGGCAAATGGATGATCGGCGCATGTGTCGTCACGCTGAGCGGCGGGGCGATTGCTGATGGCGCCAACTCGAACTCATCCGAACAGATGATGTTGGCCAACCTTGGCCCTACGCCGCTCCCCATCAACGTACCGCAGCCCGCGCCACCGGTGTCTGTCGCTGCCGTCCCGGCGGTTCCCGTCACGCTCTATCCCTTCGGTCGCGAAGGCCCGGATACCGCCGCCCGGCCCGATGACAGCGTTCCGCTCTACACCAGAATCGGCGCGATCAACAGTGCCACGCCGATCGACGTCAGCGGGCATACACGCTGGATCGACACGTCGCCGGAGAAACCTGCGGTGCAACCTGCACGAAGCTATCTGGCCATCGTGCCGACGGAATCGCCCCGGCTGGCGCTCGTGCAATGGGACAACGCCGACGACAAGCTCGGCTCCGATCCCAAGCGGGGCCTGTCGCTGAAAACTCAGGACTGGTCCGTCTCGGCATCCGCCCGCGTGCCGCTGCTCGGGCAGCACGATATCGGTGCAACGGTGTACGTCAAACACCGCTTCTGAATCCGCTTACCGAATTTCCCACCGCCCTATGCGACCGGCGATCACTCACCGGCCACGGATGGCGTTGGCGTGTCTTACGCCGCTGATTTCACGGCCGTGACGTCGATCTCGACGAGCCATTCCGGACGCGCCAGCGCCTGCACCACGATGCCGGTCGATACCGGAAACACGCCCTTGAGCCAGCGGCCCATCACGTTGTAGACGGCCTCGCGATAGCGCGGATCGACGATGTACACAGTGACCTTGCAGATGTCTGCGAGCTGGCTGCCGCACTCGTCGAGCAGCATCGCCACATTCGCCATCGCCTTCTCGGTCTGTGCGGTGACGTCGCCGATCCCCACGGACTCGCGCGTATCGAGGTCTTGCCCGATCTGTCCGCGCAGATAGATGGTGTTGCCGGCGATCACCGCCTGACACAGATCGTTGTCGAGCTTTTGCTCCGGGTACGTCTCGCGGGTGTTGAACTTGCGGATTCTGGTGTGCGTCATGATGTCTCTGAGGGGCTGCGGGATGAGGGCTTTGGCGTCTTGGGTGATGCAGGCATAGCGCGCATTCAGTGCGCAAGGATCTTGGAAAGAAAGCGCTTGGCCGGCGCACTGGCGGCGTCGTTGAAGAACCTGTCGGTCGGGCTGTCTTCGATGATGGCGCCGTCCTCCATGAACACCACGCGATGCGCCACGCGTCGCGCGAAGCCCATCTCGTGCGTGACGACCATCATCGTCATGCCATCGCGCGCGAGTTCCACCATCACGTCGAGCACTTCGTTGACCATCTCGGGGTCGAGCGCCGACGTCGGCTCGTCGAACAACATCGCCATGGGATCCATCGACAACGCACGCGCGATCGCTACACGTTGCTGCTGACCGCCCGACAACTGCCCCGGGTACTTGTGCGCGTGCGCCGACAGGCCAACGCGATCGAGCAGCGCTCGCGCTTTCGTGCGCGCCGCATCGGCGTTCCGGCCCAACACGATCTGCTGAGCCAGCGTGAGGTTGCGCGTGATGTCCAGATGCGGGAACAACTCGAAGTGCTGGAAGACCATGCCGACCTTGCTGCGCAGCTTCGGCAGATTCGTCGTGCTGGCCGAGAGCGACGTTCCGGCGACCACGACATCGCCCTTCTGAAACGGCTCCAGCGCATTGACGGTCTTGATCAGCGTCGACTTGCCCGACCCGGACGGCCCGCAGACCACCACGATCTCACCCTTGCCGACATGCGTCGAACATTGCTTGAGCACGTGGTGCGCGCCGTACCATTTATCGACGTCGCGGATTTCGATAATGGGTTGTGCGGTGCTCATTTGTCGAAGTACCCCGCGCGGATCGACGCGCCGATCAGATTGAGAATCAAACGGCCGGCCGTCACACACGAGATCAGATTGGCGTCGTCCTTCTCGGGCTGGATCTCCACGATGTCCATACCGACCACGCGCCCCTTGCGCACCAGGCCGTGAATCAGCTTGCGGGCCTGCACGAACGTCACGCCGCCCGGGGCGGGACCGGCAACGGCGGGCATCGTCGACGGGTCGAGCCCGTCGGCGTCGATGGTGAGGTAGTAGTTGCCGCCGTCCGGAATGCGCGCGAGCACGGCGTCCATGCCGATGTCGTGCAGTTCGTACGCCGTCACCAGTTCGGCACCATAAGCGCGCGCGGCAACGAGTTCTTCGGTGCGGCCGCTGCCCTGCGCGCGCAGGCCAATCTGTATGATGCGCTCGACGTGCGCCATCTCCGACGCGCGACGAATCGGACTCGAGAGCCCTTCGCGAACGCCATTCACTTCGTCGCGCCAATCCAGATGGGCGTCGATGTGCACGAGCGTGATCGGCCCCTTCTGATCCAGACCACGCAACACGGGTGTCGTGATGCCGTGATCGCCGCCGAGCACGATGGGCATGGCCCCACCCGCCACGATGCGACGCACCGCCGCTTCCGCACGGGTGTAATGCTCGCCCGGCTTCGTCAGATCGGGGATGATGTCGCCGCAGTCGACAAAGCGGATGTCCGTGCGCCCTTGCAGCAGCGGACCGTCGATGTCGAAGTCGTAATGCGCGGGGCGGCGCACCACGCGGTCGGTGGCCTGGCGAATGGCCGACGGCGCATTCGTCTGGTCGTTGCTGAAGTCCGACGCCGCATACGGTGCGCCATACGGCATGCCCAGCACGGCAATGTCGGCCTTGAGGTTGTCGATGTCGAGATCCAGCTCCGAATACAACAGGGTCGGATGGCCGGTACGCGGTGCTACGGTGTAAGTCGTCATGAAAGGGTCCTTGGGTGAGAATCGCGGGCGCTCAGGCGTGCCGGGTACGTCGCCCGACAACGGTTTCCAGACGTCGCCCCACGCCGGCCAGCAAGACACTGCTGAGCCAGTAGATCAATGCCGTCGTGCCAAGCACTTCAACGTATGCGAACGTATTGGCGGTGAGCAGATTGCTCTGATAGGTCATCTCCGGCAGGCTCATCACCGAGAAGATGGCC
>Ga0181519_10001651_pt1 | contig 19596 bp, 14 predicted proteins | sample PEATcosm2014_Bin_26_FD_121102 | JGI IMG/M metagenome (GOLD analysis project Ga0181519, IMG submission 121102) | Peatland microbial communities from MTU Mesocosm Facility, Houghton, MI, USA - PEATcosm2014_Bin02_10_metaG | ecosystem: Environmental > Terrestrial > Soil > Wetlands > Peat | place...
ACCGTCTTGACCGGCAGATCATTCAACTCCGTCAAGGCTTTCGGGCTGGCATTGAGCTTGACGTTATACTCATACAGGCCGATTTTCTCGGTGCCCGCCGGCAGGATCAGATTCTGCGCGCCGATCGCATTGGCGACGTCCTGCGCCGACACGCCTTTGGCCTGCATCGCCGCCTGGTCGAGATCGACCTGCACCTGGCGCTGCTTGCCGCCATAGGGGAACGGAATCGCGGCGCCCTGCACGGTTGCCAGCTGGGTGCGCACGAAGCTGTTGCCGAGATCGAACAATTCCTGCTCGGACAGTTTATCCGACGACAAGCCCAGCTGGATCACCGGCACGCTGGATGCGTTGTAACTGACCACGAGCGGCGGCGTGGCGCCCGGCGGCATCTGGCGCAGCACGGTTTGCGAGATCGCGGTGACCTGGCTGAGCGCGACGTCGATATTGACGCTCGGCTGGAAGAATATCTTGACGACGCCGATGCCCTGCAGCGATTGCGATTCGATGTGCTCGATGTCGTTGACCGTCGTGGTCAGGGCGCGTTCGAAGTTAGCGACGATGCGGTCGCCCATCTCCTCCGGCGGCAGGCCCGTGTAGTTCCACACGACGCTGACCACGGGGATGCCGATATTCGGGAAAATATCGGTCGGCGTGCGCAAGATCGTCAGCGGCCCGAAAATCAGCAGCAGCAGGGCCAGGACGATGAACGTATACGGCCGCTCCAGCGCGACCCTGACGATCCACATGAACCTCTCCGGACAGGCGGGTGGCGGGTGACGCGGTTGGCCTGGAGACGGCTTCCGAAATCGTTCGGCCCGATCTGGCGTCCGAAATTATCGATAGTTTCCCTTGTGTAAAGAGTCCCCGCGTGCAGGGCACCATGCAGATCGTAAGAGTTACACCGAGACGAATGCTAAGAGGTTGTAAGCTCGGCACATTTGTCCGGCGCGCGCGATCGGCCGTACTGGACGGGCGACGATGTCGCACCCGGCATGGAGCGCGGCGCGTCCGGCGTCGCCATTTCTTCGGCATCGCCAACAGCCGGATGTACCACCATGCCCCTGATTCGCGTAGACCTGCGGCGCGGCAAACCTGCCGAGTATCGCCGGTCGCTCCTCGACGGCATCTATCAGGCCCTGCGTGAGACGTTCGACGTGCCGGAGGCCGACCGTTTCATGGTCGTCACCGAGCATGAAACGCCGGATTTCGACTGCGACCCGGCCTATCTGGGAATCGTGCGCAGCGACGATCTCGTGATCATCCAACTGACGGTCAGCAACACGCGCAATGTTACCCAGAAGAAAGCGCTCTATCGCCGCATCGTCGAGCTGCTGGTCGAGCGGCCGGGGGTACGGCCGGAAGATGTCTTCATCAACCTCGTCGAGGTCGTGCCGGCCAATTGGTCGTTCGGCTACGGCGTCGCGCAATACGTCCCCGATGAATCGCCGGGCTGATTGGCGAGCCCGGTGCGGGCGGCCGTTTCGGCCGCCCGCAACCACTTTATTTCAGCGTTTCGAGATAGGCGATGACGTCCTGCCGGTCCTTCTCGTCTTTGAGGCCCGGGAAAGTCATCTTCGTGCCGGGAACGACCGCGCGCGGATCCGGTAGATACGTGTTCAGCATCGCCTCGTCCCAGGTCTTGTCGAAGGACTTCATCGCCGAGGAATAGCTGTAGCCCTGGATACTGCCGGCATGCCGGCCGATGACGCCGTGCAGGCTCGGGCCGATCAAGTTTACGCCGGGATCCGAGGAATGGCAGGTGGCGCATTTCCTGAATACCGCCTTGCCGGCTTCGGGGTCGCCCGCCGCCAGAGCGGTGCCGGTTGCGAAAACGGCTGCAGCCGCAGCCATTACTCCGATCAGGCGCATAGTCATTCCGAAAAATCCCCGTGTTATGGCGATCGATGCGCGGTAGTCATCGACCTGCTTGAAAAGAATCGGCTACAGCCCCACCAAGCCAAACCTGCGCGTTCAGACAAAACTCTGCCCTCGGCATCTCCGGTGTCGCCCGGACGTCGCCGTTGAGGCTGTGCATTTCCTCTCGCTTTGGATTATTGGCGTTGGTTAGCCCAGAGACGTGAGAGCAGGGGCTTTTGTTCCAGGCATTTTTTTGTCAAAGAGGGGCGTAGGGATGGAATATGGCCGGCGCGTCCGGGTGCCCGTTGTGCTGCCGCTCAAAATTACATATTGAAGATGTTTATCTGAATTCCTATACATTATCGATAATTGGGCGGCGCGGAATCACGCCGTTCAGCCGGTCTCACCAGGAGCACCGATCATGAGCCTGTCCCCCGCCATCGTCGCAAGCCTGCCGTATGTCGACGCCGCTTTGAACTACCTGGCGCCGATGACCGAGAAGCCGCGGAACTACACTTTTGAGCCGCCGCCCGGCGTGCCTCAGTCCAACGCCGTGTTTGAATCCCGTCGCCTCCCGGTCTTCAACCTTCGCCCGGTTGCCGATCAGGTTTCGCTCGACCGCGAGGGCGTGGCGCTGGTCCAGCACCGCAGCGCCGTCGTCGATTTTTACGATGAGGGCGAACTCGAGACGGTTTATTACCCGGAAGCCGAGGCGCTGGTCGCGGCGGCCACCGGCGCGCGCCGGGTCGTCGTGTTCGATCACACGATCCGGCGCCGGATCGCGGGCACGGCCGATCGTACGGCCGGCGCCCCGCGTCAGCCGGTGCCGCGCGTGCACAATGACTACACCGTCAAATCCGCGCCGCAGCGGGTGCGCGATCTGCTCGGCGACGAGGCCGAGGCGGCGCTAGAGGGCCGGTTCGCCGTGATCAATGTCTGGCGGCCGATCCGCGGCCCCTTGCGCGACGCACCGCTGGCCGTGTGCGACGCGACGACGGCGGATTTCGGCGATTTCGTGGCGCAGGATCTGGTCTATCCCGACCGGGTGGGCGAGACGTATCTGGTTCGGCACAATCCGGCGCATCGCTGGTACTATGTGCCGGACATGCAGGCGGATGAGGCGCTTCTGTTGAAATGCTATGATTCCGCCGAAGACGGCACGGCCCGCTTCGCGCCGCATACCGCCTTTGAAGACCCTACCGCGACGCATGTGCTGCCGCGCGAGAGCATCGAGCTCAGGACCTTGGTATTCTACTAAGACTTGTTTCGTTGCGAGTGCGAGGGTTCGCCGCGGCTATTCGACGGACCGATCTTCGGCCGCGGCAAGCCCAAATCCTCGCGCAAGGCCGTGCCGTGGTGCGCGCCGCCGCACTCCCGGCACGGCATTGTCGACAGACCGACCGACACGTGCCGAAGCACGGTGCCGACGCCGCGACATGGGGTCGTTCGAACGTCGTCGACACGCTCGCGGTCAGGCCCCGGTTTGCCGAAGCCCGGCACCGTCGCGCCGATGTCATTCGCCGGCCGCATGCGCGTGCGCAATCCGCTGAAATCCGCGGGACTTCGAGACTTGCCGACGGTATGAACCGGGCGCAAGGGGGTGGCATGACAACAGGCGTTGCGGATACAAGCGCTGGCTCATGGCGCGCGACGGCGACCGGCCTGGCGGCGATCCTGCTCTGGGCGAGCTTGGCTCTGCTCACCGTCCATGCGCGCGGGATTCCCAGCTTCGAACTGCTGGCGCTCACCTTCGGCGTCGCCTTCCTGTCCGGCCTCGCCGTGCTGGCCGGGCGCGGGCGGGCCGCGCTACGTCAGCTACGGCAGCCGATGGCGCCGTGGCTGACGGCGTTTCTCGGCATATTCCTCTACCATGCCGCCTATTTCTTCGCCTTGGGACGCGCCCCGGCTGCACAGGCGAGCCTGATCGCCTATCTCTGGCCGCTCCTGATCGTGCTCCTCTCGGCGCTCGCTGCCGGGCGGACTCTACAGGTGCGGCATCTCCTCGGCGCCGGTCTAGGCTTGGCCGGCACGGCCGTCCTCCTGCTCGGGCGGGACGCGGAACCGGTCAACGCCACCGCTCTGCCCGGCTACGCCGCGGCCTTTGCCTGCGCGTTCATCTGGGCGGCGTATTCCGTCGCGAACCGTCGGTTCGCTGCGACTCCGAGCGGCATGCTCGTCGGGATCTGCGGCGCCGTCTCCTTCGCCGGCGCGCTATGCCACTTGGCGATCGAAGCCCCGGTCTGGCCCGATTTTCGCCAAGGGCTGGCGATTATCGGCCTCGGCCTTGGGCCGACCGGCCTCGCCTTCGTCGCCTGGGATCATGCCACGAAGCGCGGCAATCTGCCGCTGCTGGGCGCGCTCTCCTATCTGGCGCCGCTGGTCTCGACCCTGCTTCTGGTCGCAACCGGCGAGACAGCGCCGACCTGGCCGGTCGCCGCCGGCGTCATTTTTATCGCTGGCGGGGCTGCAATCGCAACGCTGCGCCCCAGATAGGACTTTACACGGCCGGCTCTTGGCGCTGGCGGAGAACGGCAGGGGCGGCGGCGCGAACCGCGTCGTTTGCTCCGCCGCGGAATGCGCGCCTCAATCCGCCGCGCGGATCTCGGCGGGCGGCGGGCCGATAGGCGGGACGGAAGAGACGTCGGCGACGAAGACATAGCCGCGCCGGAACTCGGTCTTGACGACATGCTCGGCGGTCGGGCCGCCAACCGAAACGAGCTTCTTGCGCAGGCGGTTGACGACGGTGTCAATGGCCCGGTCGCTGGTCGGCCGATGCCGTCCGTAGAGCATGTCGACCAATTCCGCCCGGCTGCACAAGGTGCGGCTGCGCGCCAGCAGGTGCGTCAATAGATTGTTCTCTGCCGTGGTCAGTCGGATGTTCTTGCCGTCGGGACCGCGCAGCGCGTTGCGGTCGGGGCGGAAGGTCATGCCGGCGAAGACCACGGCGTCCTGCCGCCAAGCCGGCACGGTATCGACCGGCGCGGTCAACCGGATGATTCGCTGTATGGTCTCGTTGAGGACGACGATATCAACCGGCGTAAACACCCGTTCCGCCGCGCCGGCCAGCCGATAATCCGTGGCGTGAATGTCGTCGGGCGCACAAATCACCAGTATGGGAATGCCCGAGCGTTCACGGATCTTTCGAATCGTCTTGATGCCGCGGCCGTTCGTGTCGCAGAGGTCGAGGACGATCACGTCAGGCCGGTTCTTGCGCAGCAACTCGAAGAAACGGTTCTCGATCGCCAGCTCGTCATCAGGAGCACATGCGCCGTTTTGTTCCGTGCCGGCGATGGACAAGTCTTCGAGAGCGACGACGATGGTGGATGTTCCGGTCATTTTCTTCTTGAACCTGATTATTACCGGGTAACTACCGCTATATTCCAGTTCGGCCGCGGTATGTGATTGATTGTTGCGTCCGGCTCAACTGCGCACCGGCCCGGCGTGCTGCCCCTGGAAATGTTCAGTGGTTGCGATCCGCCTGATCCCTCCCGTGACCAGTGAGAACGCTCCAGCAACACACTTCACTATCGATACTAGAAATAAACTTGTCAAGAGCTGCCGCAAAGTATCTATATTTCAACGGCTCAAAATCGATAAAATCTCGCTTGTCTCGGCAATTTATAACCGCTTCCTTTTGTTATACCGAGATTTCCGGTTGTTCCTCCGATCTGTCGGTGTGGTCGGCGGCCAGCGAAGACGGCAGGGCGCGCCCGGCGTGGCTCTGTGCCGGTGTCGCCATCCGCTCAGGCTGCAGACGAGAAATCGCTTGCCGTTTGGCCCGGCTGAAACAGGGTTGACCGGAGCGCCCCCGGAAGGAGGCGCTCCGCTCGATCAGTGCTTCTTCGGCGGCGGGCCGCCATGGCTGGCCGGGGCGCTGCGAGCCGGTGCTGCAGCAGGCCGAGGCGCCGGGGTATTGCGAGCCGGTGCGCTTGCCCGCGGTGCTCCGGCATTGACGCGCGGCGGCGCGGCATGGGGCGCCGACATCGGGCGCGAACCGGCTGCCGGAGCGGCGCCGCGGCCGGACGGCATGGCGGGATGCGGTGCTACGGACGGCCGGGCTGCCGGGCCGCCGGCAGATCCCCGCGAAGGCGGCGGGCGGTAACCGCCTGAGGAAGCCGGTGCATGGGATCCGCCGGCAGACGCTGGTCCGCGGAAGCCGCCTGCGGGAGCCGATCCGTGGAACCCGCCGGCTGGGCCGGGGCCGCGGAAGCCGCCGCCCGCGCCCGCCCCTCGGAATCCGCCGCCCGCGGCCGCTCCCCGGAACCCGCCGGTTCCAGGTGCGTGGAAGCCTGCGCCGGGAACATGGGCGATCGGCCCGCCATGGCGCCAGACGCCGCCCTCGAAGGAGGCGTGGTTGTAGCTGATGCGCGAATAATAGGTGTTGTTGACCACCACCGTGCCGCCGCCCCAGGACGGGTGACCCCAGCCCCAGAGCGGGCCGACGACGCCGAAACCGACGCTGAAACCGATGCCGACGCCGACCGGGCCGACGAAGAAGCCCTCCGGCGGCGGGAAGTAGACCGGCGGATAGTCGACGAAGCCCCAACTGCCGTACACGACCAAAGGATTGTAGACCGGTACGTAGACGACCGCCGGGTTGGCCGGTTCGATGATCACGGCCGGGCCGTCATGCACCACGCGCAACTGCGGCGTCGTCACCAGCGTGCCGGCCGCCGCTGCTTGAGCGCGCAACACCTGGACTTGCTGGAGCACATCCGCCTGCTGCGCGGTGAAGGCCTCGCCCAGCGATTGCGTCCAATCCAGATGGTCGTTCAACTGGCTTACGATCTGCGGGAACGGGATCAGCGATTTGACACTGGGGTCCCAAGGCAACGGGGTCAGTACGGCGACCAGGGCATCCCCGCGAATGGCGGCATTGCCTGGAACCGACAGCCAGCGCGCGGCGTCGACGATCTCGACCGGATAGGTCGATGCCATCAGGACCTGGGTCAGCAGCCCGTCCGGGTAGAGCGCGATCGGCGCCAGCATCTGATCGAGTTCCGCCGGGGTGTAGACGGCGGGTTGCGCCTGCATCCCCGGAACGGGTGCACCGGGAATCGGCGCCGCTTGCACCTGTACGCCCACCGGCGCCGCGACGGTCGGCTGGTAGACCGGCTGCGCGCCCGGCGGTGGTACAATTTCCTGCTGCGCTCGACCGGCGGCCGGCCCGAGGCCCAATAGCGCCGCCAGTGCGACGACTCCGGCGGATTGAATTCGCCTCATGACACGTTCCTCCGTTGCCTGCGCCGACGCGTCCGTCCCAGCCGCCGGCGAAATATGCCTCATCACCAAGCGGGCCAGCTTAACCGGACAGCGAAGGGCCGAATAGCCGCCCCGCCCGGTACCGTATCGGAATATCGCTGGAATTGGGAGGCGACAGAAGAGGATCGGCGCGGAAACCGCGCCGATCCCGGCATAGAACTACTCAGCTACCGGTGGAACCCCTGCCGGCGGCCCGTCATCAATGCCGGTGCGTGCCGCCGCGGCCGCTGGCGGCGTGCCCGCCGCCAACATGCCCGCCAGCGGCGTGCCCGCCGAAATGCGAAGCCGCCGCGTGCGCCGAAGAATGGCCCCCGCCGGCGCCGCGACCCGAGAAATGGCTGCTGCCCGCACTGTGTGCAGCACCGGCGCTTCGGCCGGCGAAGCCATGCGAGCCGGCATTGGCTCGGCTGAAACCATGCCCCGAAGCGCTGCCATGCGTGCCGCCGCTGCGGCTGGACCCGTGCGCCGAGCCTCGCCCGGCACCGGCATGAGCGAAGCCCCTGCCGGCACCGGCATGGGCCGCGCCGGCAAAGCTCCGTCCGGCGCCCGGCGCATGAAAGGGCGCGGCGCCGACGCGGCCGATCGGCCCGACATGATGCCAGCTCGAACCGACGAAGGTCGTGTGGTTGAAGCTGATCCGCGAGAACGCGACGTTGTTGATGAAGAAACTGTGCGTGCCCCAGACCGGCACGCCCCAGCCCCAGAGCGGCCCGACGATGCCGAAGCCGATGCTGAACCCGATATCGACCCCGACCGGCCCGATGAAGAAGCCGGGCGCCGGAGCGAAATAGAGGGGCGGATAGGCGGGATAGGCCCAGACGCCGTACACCACTGCCGGGTTGTAGACCGGGACGTAGACGACCGCCGGATTGGCCGGCTCGATCACGACGGCCGCCCCTTCATGGCGAACATGTTGTTGCGGGGTCGAAACGAGCTTGCCGCAGCTTTCCGATTGATGCCGTAGGAACTGTACCTGCTCCATCACGTCGGCCTGCTGATTGGCGACCGCCGTGCCCAGGGATTGGGTCCAATCGAGCTGGTCGTTCATCTGCTTCACGATCTGCGGGAACGGCACCAGCGATTTCACGCTGGGATCCCAGGGCATGGGGTCGAGCGCTGCGACGATGGCGTCGCCTTTCAGCGCCGCATTGTGCGGGTCCTGCAGCCAACGCTCCGCCTCGACGATTTGCAGCGGATAGGTCGAGGCCATCAGAATGTTGGTCAGCAGCGTGTCGGGATAGAGCGCCACCGGCGCCAGGATCTGGTCGAGTTGTGCCGCCGTATAGACTGCGGCCGCTGGGGCGTTCGGTTCCGCCTGGTTCGGCAGGGCGCCCGGCACCGGGGTGGCCGAAGGGATCGGTTCGGCGGCAGGCAGGCCGGGCGTTGCTTGGCCGGCGGCGCTCGCCGGGTTGGGCACAGCCGGGTCTTGAGCGAACCCAGCAGCCGGCAGGACGGCCGACAGAACAAGCAGACTTACCGCTGCCGCCGCGGCCGATCGAATTCGTGCCATTTTTCATTCCTCCAGAGCCGTTTCCGGCATCGTTCTCGCGCATGCTCAAACTATACGCCGCGCAACCGGCAGATGATCCCCGAACAACAAATCCTAAAACAGAGGCAAAAGTGCGGCAGTGTTACGGGCAGCCGACTTGGACGACGCGCAGATTGTTGGTGGTTCCGGCCTGGGCGAAGGGAATGCCGGCGACCACGACGATCAGGTCGGCCGGCGCCGCGAAACCCTCGGCCAGGGCGCAATCGGCCGCGTGGCGGACCATCTCCTCATATGTGGCGACATCGGCCGACAGCAGGCTATGCGCGCCCCAGAGCAGGCACAGCCGGCGCGACGTGCCCTCGTTCGGCGTCAAGGCCAGGATCGGCAGCGCCGGGCGCTTGCGGGCAATGCGGGCGGCGGTCGTGCCGCTGGATGTATAGGCGACGATGACCGGGGCATGGATCGCGACGGCCAGATCGGCAGCGGCGGCGGCGACCGCATGCGGCGGCGTCTGTTCGGTATCCGGGCCGGAAATCTCCATGGTCGGCCGGTAGAGCTTGTGCTGCTCGGTGCGGCGGATGATCCGGTCCATCATCTCGACCGCTTCGCGCGGATAGGCGCCGGTCGCGGATTCCGCCGACAGCATGACGGCATCGGCGCCGTCATAGATCGCCGTCGCGACATCCGACGCCTCGGCGCGGGTCGGGGTGGGGGCCGCGACCATGGAATCGAGCATTTGTGTCGCCACGATCACCGGTTTCGCCGCCAATCGGCAGGCGCGCACCAGCTCCTTCTGCCGGCCGGGCACGTCTTCCTGCGGGATTTCGACGCCGAGATCGCCGCGCGCGACCATGACAGCGTCCGAGAGGCGGATGATGTCGTCGATCTTCTCCAGCGCCGCCGGCTTCTCGATCTTCGCCACGAGGCCGGCGCGCGCGCCGATCAGGCCGTGCGCCTCGATCATGTCGCCGGGCTTCTGTACGAAAGAGAGCGCCACCCAATCGACGCCCAGCGCCAGGCCGAATTCGAGATCGGCGCGATCCTTCGCCGTGAGCGGCGACAGATTGAGCACCGTACCCGGCAAATTCACGCCTTTGCGGCTCGACAAGACGCCGCCGAACAGAACCTCGGCCTCGATGGACTCATTGCCGAGGCCGGTGACGCGCACGCGCAGCCTGCCGTCGTCGATCAGCAATTCCTGGCCGGGCATTACCGCCGCGAAGATCTCGGGATGCGGCAGCGGGATGGCGTCTTTGTCGCCGTCGGCGCCGCCCAGCACGAAGCGGATGCGGTCACCGGCTGCGAGCAGGATCTTGCCGTCCTTGATCGTGCCGACCCGGATCTTCGGCCCCTGCAAATCCTGAAGAATGCCGATCGGCCGCTTCATCTCCGCTTCGAGCGCACGGATCGCGGCATGAACGCGCGCGTGGTCGGCCTGCGTGCCATGGCTGAAATTGAGCCGGAACGTGTCGACCCCGGCGAGAAACAGGGTCTTCAGCATCTCGGGCGATGCGCTGGCGGGGCCGACGGTCGCGACAATCTTGGCACGGCGTTGTCGATGCATGGGTCGATTTCCTTGGAAGCCCGTGGTCGGATGTGCCGTATGCCTTTCCTCACGATAGGGCGGCGTCGTGACGAAACAAGCGTCGTGTCGGGAAGGGAATACCGGAACGGGAGCCGCTCATGGCGGGGCGCAGCACCTCATCGCCGAGCCTACCGCCGGGGCCGCTATTCGCCTCCGCTATGATGACCTCGGCAGCCTCGGGATGCGCTGCGCCGGGTCGTAGAAGAAAGTCTCCGCGGCGATGCGCTCGCCCTCCCAGCGCTGATAGGCCAATTCTTCCATTTCGGTGCGCGTGCCGTCCGGCCAATCGAACCGAAAGATCCATCGGATCACGACGTGGTCGCCGTTGACGAAGACCGGCCGGATGCAGTGCGACTGGACCGACTTGGCCCGGGCCATGACCTTGCGTTCCGCTTCGACATGCGCATTCCTGCCGACCCGCGGGGCCGCCAGGTTTTCCTGCATCGTCGAGTCGGGCATGTGAAATTCCTCGACGGCTTCCGCATGCGCGTTCGCCTCGACGCGCGCGATGAACCGTTCAAGCGTTTCCATCGACGGCATTGGCTTGGCTCCTATCGGAGTGATCGGCGCCGCCCGTTGGTCAGGCATTCGCCCCGCGGATTCCATCAATGACCGCCTCGGTCACCGCTCGCGTCGTCGCCGTGCCGCCGAGATCCGGCGTGAGCACGCCGGCGGCCGTCACCCGCTCGATCGCGCGCATCAGAAGTGAAGCGGCCTCCGCCTCGCCCAAATGCTCCAGCATCTGAGCCGCCGTCCAGAAACTGGCGATCGGGTTGGCGATGCCCTTGCCGGCGATGTCGAAGGCCGAGCCATGGATCGGCTCGAACATCGACGGAAAACGGCGTTCGGGGTCGATATTGCCGGTCGGCGCCACGCCGAGGCTGCCGGCGAGCGCGCCCGCCAGGTCCGACAGGATGTCCGCGTGGAGATTGGTCGCGACGATCGTGTCCAGGCTGTTCGGGTGCAAGGTCATGCGTACCGTCATGGCGTCGACCAGCATCTTGTCCCAGAAGACGTCGGGGAATTCTGTGGCGACCTCGGTGGCGATCTCGTCCCACATCACCATGCCGTGGCGCTGGGCGTTCGATTTGGTCACCACGGTCAGCAGTTTGCGCGGCCGCGACTGCGCCAGGCGGAACGCATAGCGCATGATCCGGGTGACGCCGACGCGCGTGAATACTGCGACCTCGGTGCCGACCTCCTCCGGCAGGCCGCGATGCACACGGCCGCCGCAGCCGGCATATTCACCCTCGGAATTCTCGCGGACGATCACCCAGTCGAGATCGCCCGGGCCGGCATGGCGCAGCGGCGAGGTGACGCCGGGCAGGATGCGGGTCGGCCGGACATTGGCGTATTGGTCGAAACCCTGGCAGATCGGCAGGCGCAACCCCCAGAGCGTAATGTGGTCAGGCACCTCCGGCGATCCCACCGCACCGAAATAGATCGCATCGAACGGCTTCAGCGTGGCGAGCGCGTCCGCCGGCATCATGGTGCCGTGTTTCCTATAATATTCCGAGCCCCAGTCGAACTGAGTCACCTCGAACCGCACCGTGCCGAGACGCTGCGCCAGCGCGTCCAACACGGCGAGGCCGGCGCCGATCACCTCCGGACCGATGCCGTCGGCGGGAATGGCGGCGAGTCTATATTCACGCATGAGGCAGTCTCCGAATATCCCGGTGCGGCATCCGCTTGGCCGAGCGGCAGACTCGTCCTGGCATAGGGCACGCGCTGCGAGCCCGGGACGCCATCGGCGGCCTCCTATCCGCACGCGCTTGCCCGCCCGCTGTTCGCGGTGCCGGCGAATGGTCTTCGCAGGTCATGCACGCGTGGCGGTGCTAAAGTCAACTGGCACGGGCGGCGATCGGTTTTGTTGCCGGATCGCAACGACGCCGCTTCGATGACGAATTCGAGGCTCGGTAACGCCTCGGTGCCGTATGCTCGCGCGATCGTCATATGGTCTCAACGTTTCGCGAGGAGCCTCGTCATGAAATCCGTCGTCGTCACCGGCGCGTCCACCGGCATCGGTTGGGGCTGCGTCAAAGTGCTGATTGCTGCCGGATTCCGCGTCTTCGGCAGCGTCCGCAAGACCGCGGATGCGGAGCGTCTGTCGAAGGAGTTCGGCACGGCCTTCTCGCCGCTGATCTTCGATGTCACGGATCCAGGCGCAGTCGCCGAAGGCGCGCGCCAGGTCGCCGCGGCGCTCGACGGCGAGACCCTGTCCGGGCTGGTCAACAATGCCGGGGTCGCGATTGCCGGGCCGCTGCTCTATCTCCCGATCGACGATTTCAAATTGCAGATCGAGGTCAACCTCACCGGCCAACTGATCGTTACGCAGGCCATGGCGCCGCTGCTCGGCGCGGATCGCGCGCGCCGGGGTTCGCCGGGCCGCATCGTGATGATTTCCTCGGTCGGCGGGCGGGACAACGCCACTCCCTTCACCGGTCCGTACAACGCGTCCAAATTCGGCCTCGAAGGATTGTCGGAATCGCTGCGCCGCGAGCTGATGATCTTCGGAATCGATGTCGTCATCATCGCGCCCGGCGCCGTGGCGACGCCGATCTGGGACAAGGCCGACGCGATCGACGTCACGCCCTATGCCGGGACGCCCTACGTGCCGGCGCTCGCCAAGGTGAAGGAGTACATGATGGGGCTCGGCCGGAACGGCTTGCCGCCGGAACGGCTTGGCGAGGCGGTGCGGATCGCGCTGACCGTCCCGAAGCCGAAGACACGCTACGCCGTTTCCCCGACCCCGTTGCAGGATCTCGTGGCCAGGACGCTGCCCAAACGAATGATCGATTCGGTCATGGCCCGGCGCCTCGGATTGAACGCGGTCGAATAGCTGAGTTCTCGTTGCGGCCCACCCGGGCACGATCGGGATGCCGGCGAAAGCGGGCGTCAACCGCTCCTATCCGCCGAGCACTTCCCGGAGCTTCTCGGCGAGCTGCCGTCTGCGGTAAGGCTTGCTCAGCAGCGGCTGTGCAAATGCCGCGCTTTCGGCGCTCAGATCTCCGCTGAAGCCCGACGTGTACAAGACGCGGACACCAGGCCGCAATGCCAGCGCTTCGCGCGCCAACATATGGCCGTCAATGCCGCCGGGCATCATGACATCGGTAAAAAGCAGATCGATATCGTCCCGCTGCTTCAAGATATCGAGGGCAGCGTGACCGTCGGCGGCCTCGATCGTCCGGTACCCCAGATTGGTCAATTGGAGCGTGACGACCGAGCGGATCGCCGCGCTGTCTTCGACGACGAGGATCGTCTCGGTCCCGCGTGGGACGGTGTTTCCCGGCGCCGGCTGATCGTCGGCGCGCGCCTCCGCCGCCTCGACGGCACGAGGCAGCCACAGCTTGATCGTCGTGCCGTGATCGGGTTCGCTGTAGATTCTGGTTTGCCCGCCAGATTGCTTGATGAAGCCGTAGACCATGCTGAGGCCGAGGCCGAGGCCGGTGCCGCGGCCCGGCCCCTTGGTCGTGAAGAACGGATCGAAGGCGCGCGCCGCAACATCGGACGTCATGCCGATCCCCGTATCCGACACGGCGATCTGGACGTAGTCGCCGGGGATCAAATCGCCGTCCCAGCCGATCGAATCCGCGGCCAATTGCGCATTCGCCAGCTCGATCAGCAGCGTGCCCCCATTGGGCATGGCATCGCGCGCGTTAACGGCAAGATTGACGATGGCGGATTCGAGCTGAGTCGGGTCGGCGATGATCCGCCAAATCCCCGCCGGCATTTCGAGGCGCAGCGTCACACGGTCGCCCAGGGTTCGGTCCAGCATCCGCGCGGTCGTCCGGATCGTCTCCGCCGGATCGATCGGCTCGGGCTGCAAGGGCTGACGGCGAGCAAAGGCCAAGAGCTGGCGCGTCAATTCACCCCCGCGCAGGCCGGCGTCCAGCGCGACCTGGGCAAACTCGCGGATCTCGGCATTCTTCGACAGTTCGGTGATGAACTCGAGATTGCCGATCATGACCCCCAGAAGATTGTTGAAGTCGTGCGCGACGCCGCCGGTGAGCTGCCCGATCGCTTCCATCTTCTGCGCCTGATGCAACTGGCGTTCGGTCAGAATCTGTTCGGTGAGGTCATTGACGACGTAGACGACGCCGACGCACTGGCCGGCCTCGTCAAGCAGCGGGCCGGAATTGAAATCGACCTCGACCAGGGTTCCATCTCGCTTCATGCGCGTCGCGCGGGCGCCGATGATCTCTTCGCCGGCCAAGGTCCGTTCGAACCGGGTCACGAAATGCTCTCGTTCGGACGGCGGCACTACGGGATGCGGCAGGCCCAGGACCGCTTCCGCCGGCCAGCCGAACAGCCGCTCGGCGGCGGGGTTCCACAACGTCACCTTGGCGGTGCGGTCGAGGCAGATGATCGCCGCGGGCGAAGCCCCGATGACTGCATCCAGCCGGGAGTGAGCCGATTGCGATTCCCGGATCGTCGCGGCGAGCGTGGCGCTGCGCTCCTCGAGTCCCGCAGCCATCTCGTCGAAGCTGCGGCCGAGCGCGGCAATTTCGCGCACATTGTAGGCGGCGTTGACGCGGACGCCTGTCTCGCCGCCGCCGAGCCGCGTCGCGGTCGTGCTGATCAGCTCGATCGGGCGGACGACGCCGCGATCGGCGATGAACCAAGCCAGGACCAGCACCAAGGCAGTGGTGGCGAGGACGATCGTCAGGCTGAAATAGAAATGCTCCAGCGGCCGTGCAGTGATCGATTGCAATGGAACCGTGACGACGACGAAGAGGTCCGGCCGCGCGCCAAGCCCGACCGTCTGAACTGCCGCAAGGCTCGGGACCCCGTTGCTCTCGATCTCGAAATACTGCGCCGCCGCGGCATGGATGATTTCGCCGAGCGGCGTCCCCTCCATCGAATGGCCCAGCAACTCACTGGCCTGCGGCGAGCCGGTAACGACCGTGCCGGCGCGGTCCATCACCAGCAAATAGCTGTCGGGCGGTAGTTCCATGCGGCTCAGCAGCGTGCGCTGAAGCCAGGCGAGATCGAGGGCGACGAAGGAAATCACCCGATCGCCTTTCGGTGTCTTCGCCGAGAGCGCGATGTTGATCGACGGTTTGCCTGTGACGCGGCCGATCTGGTATCCGCCGACCGCCAGCGCATCGTCGGCCAGCGCGTCGCGGAACCAGGACCTCTCGCTCGCCCGCTTGGCTTCGAAGGTTGCCGGCAGGGCGCTGCAGAACCAACCGCGGTCCGGCTGAATGAGGCCGGCATTGAGCACGCCGATCGCCTTTTCCTGCAGCCGGACCATCTCTGCGGCGCAGCTTTCAAGGTCTTGCTCGTCGACCGAGCGGCGGTTCGCCAACCCTAGAAGCAGGTCGTGGGTGCCGGCCAAGATGGAAGCTTGATTGCCGGCAACGGCGGCGGCAATCGCTCCGAGTTCCGTCCGGGCACGGGCGACGGCCGTGCGATATTCATAGGCGAGGTTGAGGCCGACGAGGACGACCACCGGAATGGCCGCCACGATCAGGACGAGGACGAGCCGCGCCTTTAGGCCGGAGAACAGGTCTTCTCTCCAACTTGGGTCATGGTGGCGCAGCCGGTGCGGATTGCTACTCTGTGACGTTACTCTATCTATAGCAGAAGAGCGGCCCCGTCACGGGAAACTGTTGCCCACGCCGAGTCGGGCCGAGCCGATGGGATCGGCGTCACGCGATGGAGTGGGACGCGTCTTTCACCGCCGGTCGCCGAGGCGCAAGCGCAAGTGATCGCTCCGGGCGTGGATGAGTTCCCGCTGAAGCCGTTCCGCACCGCGATCAGTCATCAACAAGCTCGATTTCCTGCGAATCGAGCGCCACTGAATGCGAGCGGGAGGTTTCTGCGATTTCGTCGCGCCACCATTTTGTGATCCCGGGGTGGCCGTACTCGTCGAGTTCCGTCACCTCAAAGATCTCGCCGACCATAGACAGTACGTCTTGCTGATCTTCGATCGACAGGTCATCAAGCCAATCCCCGGAGAGCGAGAGCACCCGCACGCGCGAACCGAGTTGCACGGCTTTGCCATTCTTGTCGCGAGGCGCAGGGTGCAATTGCGTTTCCTCGGGTTTCGACGCGCGCTTCACCTAACCAGCCTTGCGTGGCTAAAGCCACGTTGAATTTGCTCGTAAACGAGCAAATTCAAGCTGCTAAGACTCTTGATATGTAAGCAGGCTAGGGACAGCCTGCTTAGCGCGGCAACTCCGACGCCCCCATCAGGAACTCATCGACCGCCCGCGCGCATTGCCGGCCCTCGCGGATCGCCCAGACCACGAGCGACTGGCCACGCCGCGCATCGCCGGCGGTGAATACCTTGGCGATGGAGGTTGCGTAGTCGCGCTCGCCGGCGCGCACATTGCCGCGCGCATCGAGGGCAATGCCCAGCGCATCGAGCAATCCCGGCCGCACCGGATGGACGAAGCCCATCGCCAGCAACACCAGATCGGCCTTGATATGGAACTCGCTGCCGGGCAGCTCGTGCAGCGCCGGCCGGCCGTCGCTGCCCAGGCGCCATTCGACCCGCACCGCGTCGAGCCCGGTGACGCGGCCGCCGTCGCCGGTGAAACGCTTGGTCTGCACCGCGAAATCGCGCGCGCAGCCTTCTTCCTGCGAACTCGACGTGCGAAACTTGAGCGGCCAGTTCGGCCAGGTCCGCAGCTTGTCTTCCTCGTCCGGCGGCTGCGGCATGATTTCGAGCTGCGTCACCGAGCGTGCACCCTGGCGGTTCGAGGTGCCGATGCAGTCGGAACCGGTATCGCCGCCGCCGATGACGAGCACGTCGCGGCCTTCGGCCCGGATCTCGCGCGCGAGCGGGACAGGTTCATTGGCGATCCGGCGGTTCTGCTGGGTCAGGAACTCCATGGCGAAGTGAATGCCGCGCAATTCGCGCCCCGGCACCGGCAAGTCGCGCGGCGCTTCAGCGCCGATCGCCACCACCACGGCATCGTAGTCGCGCAGGATCCGCTCGGCCGGCACATTGATGCCGATATGGCAATTCGGATGGAATTCGACACCTTCCGAGCGCATCTGGGCGATGCGCCGGTCGATCACGCTCTTCTCCAGCTTGAAATCCGGAATGCCGTAGCGCAGCAGGCCGCCAATGCGCGGCGCCTTTTCGAAGACTTCGACCGTGTGGCCGGCGCGGCCGAGCTGCTGGGCGCAGGCGAGGCCGGCCGGGCCGGAGCCGATCACCGCGACGCGCTTGCCGCTGTGGTGCTGCGCGATCTGCGGCTCGATCCAGCCTTCGCGCCAGCCGCGCTCGACGATCGCCAGTTCGATCGTCTTGATCGTGACCGGCTGGCCGATCAGATTGAGCGTGCAAGCGGCCTCGCATGGCGCCGGACAGATCCGCCCGGTGAAATCCGGGAAATTATTGGTCTGATGCAGAATGGCCAGCGCCGCGCGCGGGTCGCCCTGATATGTGCGGTCGTTCCATTCCGGGATGATGTTGTTGACCGGGCAGCCCTGGTGGCAGAACGGCACGCCGCAATCCATGCAGCGGCCGCCCTGGCGCTGGAGTTCGTCTTCGGCCAGGGGCTGGACGAATTCGCGGTAATGGCCGAGCCGCTCGGCGACCGGTGCATAACCCCGATCGCGGCGCGGGAAGTCGAGAAATCCGGTGACCTTGCCCATCCGTCTTACTCCGCTGCCGGTCGGGCGAGTTCGGGCAATTTCAGCTCCGGACTCTGGGTTTCATGGCGCCGCGCCTCCATCAGCTGCAAGGCGCGCCGGTATTCGATCGGCATGATCTTGACGAAGCGCGGCCGGAACCCGGCCCAATCTGTGAGGATCTCCCGGGCTTTCGGGCTGCCGGTCAGCGCCGCGTGGCGCTCGATCAGGCGGCGCAGATACCGCGCGTCGCCGCGGCTCAGATGGTGCGAGACGTCGACCAGCCCATGCGCTTCGAGATCGCCGCCGCGGCGCTCGGCCTCGTCGAGGGCGGCGTCTTCGGCCGGAACCGGTTCCAGCTCGACCATGGCAAGGTTGCAGCGCTGCGCGAAATCGCCGTGTTCGTCGAGCACATAGGCGACGCCGCCGCTCATCCCGGCGGCGAAATTGCGGCCGGCTTCGCCGAGCACGACCACGGCACCGCCGGTCATGTATTCGCAGCCATGGGCGCCGACGCCCTCGACCACAGCGACCGCCCCGGAATTGCGCACGGCGAAGCGTTCGCCGGCGACGCCGCTGAAATAGCATTCCCCGGAGGTGGCACCGTAGAGCACGGTGTTGCCGACGATGATGCTGCGCTCGCGGGCCAGCAGACTCGCCGCAGGCGGGTAGAGGATCAGCGTGCCGCCGGACAGGCCTTTGCCGACATAGTCGTTGGCCTGGCCTTCCAGCTCCAATGTAATGCCGCGGGCGAGGAAGGCGCCGAAGCTCTGCCCCGCCGTGCCGTCGAATTTTACCTGGATCGTGCCGTCCGGCAGCCCGGACTCGCCGTAACGGCGCGCGACCCGGCCGGACAGCATCGCGCCGACCGTGCGGTTCACGTTGCGGATCGGCAGGGCCAGCGTCACTTTCGTGGCGTGCTCCAGCGCCGGTGCCGCCATCTCGATCAGGCGATGGTCGAGCGCGCCTTCCAGGCGATGGTTCTGCATCTCGCATTGATGGCGGGCAACCTCCGGCCCGGCCTTCGGGAAATGCAGGATACGCGCGAGGTCGAGATGCTTCGCCTTCGGGTGATCGGCCCAGCGCGTGGCGCGCAGCTTGTCGACGCGGCCGATCATCTCGTCGAAGCGGCGGAACCCCAACTGCGCCATCAGCTCGCGCACTTCTTCGGCGATGAACATAAAGAAATTGACCACGTCTTCCGGCTTGCCGACGAAGCGGTGCCTGAGTTCCGGATTCTGCGTGGCGACGCCGACGGGGCAGGTATTGAGATGGCATTTGCGCATCATCAGGCAGCCGGCGGCGATCAGTGCCGCCGTGGCGAAGCCGAACTCGTCGGCGCCGAGCATCGCTCCGATCACGACTTCGCGCCCAGACCGGATGCCGCCATCAACCTGGACCGCGATCCGTCCGCGCAAGCCGTTCAGCACCAAGGTCTGATGCGTCTCGGCCAGGCCGATCTCCCAGGGCTCGCCGGCATGGTGGATCGAGGTCAGCGGGCTGGCGCCGGTGCCGCCTTCATGGCCGGAAATCGTGACGTGATCGGCATAGGCCTTGGCGACTCCCGCGGCGATCGTGCCGACACCCAATTCCGAGACCAGCTTGACGCTGATCCGGGCCTGCGGATTCACATTCTTGAGATCGTGGATCAGCTGCGCGAGATCCTCGATCGAATAAATGTCGTGATGCGGCGGCGGCGAGATCAGCCCGACGCCGGGCACGGAATGGCGCACCCGCGCGATCCAGTCATCGACCTTGTGGCCGGGCAACTGGCCGCCTTCGCCGGGCTTGGCGCCCTGCGCCATCTTGATCTGCA
>Ga0181519_10001653_pt1 | contig 19588 bp, 21 predicted proteins | sample PEATcosm2014_Bin_26_FD_121102 | JGI IMG/M metagenome (GOLD analysis project Ga0181519, IMG submission 121102) | Peatland microbial communities from MTU Mesocosm Facility, Houghton, MI, USA - PEATcosm2014_Bin02_10_metaG | ecosystem: Environmental > Terrestrial > Soil > Wetlands > Peat | place...
CCCCGTCGAGGTCGGTGAGCACCGAGAAGCGCCCCGGCGGGATGTCGGTCGGTGGAACCATCATGGTCGAGCCGAGCGCTGTGGCCTTGGCCACCGTGGCATCGGTGTCCTCGACGCCGAAGTACACGAGCCAGTGCGCCGGCACGTGACCGGGGACCATGTCAGGCATCGCCAGCATGCCGGCGATCGCCTTGTCGCCGAGCTTGAACTCGGTGTAGTCCATGCCCCCCATGTCGAGGTCGTTCGCCTCCCAGCCGAACACGTCGGCGTAGAAGCTCTTCGCTTTGGCTAGGTCCCGAGTGTTGAGCTCGTTCCACACGAACGATCCGGGCTCGTTGGCCAGCTCTGCGCCGATGAACGACTTCGGCTGCCAGACGCCGATCGCCGCGCCCGTCGGGTCGGCGAAGACGGCCATGCGCCCGATGTCAGAGACGTCCATGGGCTCCACGAAGACCATGGCGCCGGCCTGCTTGGCTCGCTCGACGGCGGCGTCGGCGTCGACCACCGTCACGTAGGTGGTCCACACGCAAGGCTGCTCGGGGCTCATCGTCGCCATGTCTCCGGCCACCGAGCTGCCTGCTTTGCGGTTGATCGTGTAGTGACCCATGTCTTCGCCCTGGTCCTCTGGCTCCCAGCCGAAGAGCGCGGCGTAGAAGGCGCTTGAGGCCCCGAGGTCCTTGGTGGCGTGATCGACCCAGGACGGCGTCCCCGGCTCGTAGAAGGTGAACGCTGGCATCTGCTTGCCCTCCCCATGGTGCGGTGCAGCCGTATGGTGCTGCTGTGCGGTGCTTGCTCTTCGGGCGAACCTAGTCCTCAAGGTTGACAGGCGCCTTGCGGTTTGGTGACCTCCGGGTGAACGCACCCTTGCTTGAAGCCCAGAGCGTCCAGGCGTTCCTCCGCTCTCGGCTTCTCACCGGGTCGAGGGGAGCGGCTCACCCGTCTCGAGCAGGGTCTTCAAGCTCGAGATGAACACCGGCCAGCCGTTGCGGACCATCGTTGCCGCCAAGCTGCCCGGCTCGAAGTCGTCGTGGATGACCGTGAGCTTGACCTGGTCGCCGACCGGCTCGAGCTCGAAGGTCGCCCTCGATCGCCGCTCGCTGGCCAGCTTGTCGAAGACCTCGTCGTCGAAGCGCTCTCTCATCTCGGGCGAGAAGGTGTGCCACGTGTAGGAGAGCCGGGTGAAGGGCTCCGCCTCGAGGACGACCTGGGCGGGATCCTCGATGATCACGCCGTGGTTGTCCCAGATCATCGTGGAGCCCACCGCCCAGTCCGTCTCAAAGGTGGTCTGCCACCACCGCGAGGTGAAAGCTGGGTTGGTGAGCGCCTCCCAGAGGCGTTCCGGCGTGGTCTTGATGTAGGTCGTGTAGACGAACTCGAGCTGTTCCATGGGTGCTTCCTCCAGCGCTCGCTTGAGATCCGAGAGGGCTCGGACCCTTCGAGCGTCATAGCGTGTGATCCAACGCTCCGCGATCTCGTTGATCGGGACGGCGTTGAGGTAGTGGCGCTTCTCCCTCCCCTCTTTCCTCGAGGTGACGAGGTTCGCTCCCTCCAAGATGGCGAGGTGCTTGCTGACCGACTGGCGAGCCATGGCCATGCCGTCTGAGAGCTGGCGGAGGTTCTGGCCGTTGCGCTCGTTCAATCGATCGAGCAGCGCGCGGCGGGTTGGATCCGCGAGCGCCTTGAAGACGTCGACCACCGAGCGCTCGCCCTCGAGGCTCAGAACTTCAGGTCGTAAGGGAACGGCGTGCCCTTGCCCGTCTCGAGCACGCTCTTCGCGCTCAAGAGGAAGTAGGCCCACCGGGCGCTGCAGTGGGCCATGAACTCGCTCGCCTCGCGCCAGCCAGCGTGCTCGAACAGCACCACCGTCTCCTCCCCGTCTTGGGTGAGGTCAAAGCTGACCGTGGTGCCCACCCACTCCTCCGCTCCTTGCACGCAGGCCCAGCCGACGTGGGTGTCGGCACGAAGCTGCGTGACCTCCATGACGGCAGCGGGCGCCGGGTCGCCGAAGTAGAACTCGAGCGTCGAGCCCTCTTTGGACTCACCCTTCACCCCCTCGCGGGTCCACCAGCTGGCGATCCCCTCGGGGGTGGCGAAGAGCTCGAAGGCCTCGGTGAGCGGTGCGGCAACGACGACGCGGTGTCTGATGTCGGGCATGGTGCCTCCTCATTGGTGAGACTCTGGCCCTTGCATAATAGGCAGCCAAATGGCTGCATGTCAATCCCTTCTCGTCGACTTCCTCGCTGGCGCGGCGAGCTCGAGGCCAGCGCCGTTTGAGCACCTCCAGCACGCCGACGAAGGCGACGGTCCCCGTCACCGCGCCTGACCGTAGGCTGGTCGCCACGCTGGGAAGGGAGTCGAGATGGCCAAGGTCTTGCTCGAGATGACCGCTGTGTTCGTGGGCGTCATCGCCGCGCTGTTCGTCTTTGCCGGCGCCACCTACTTCTGGGCTCGCCGCCGGTTGCGCCGGGTCGCGACCAGGCTCATCCGGCGCGCGGGCGGTGGTGACCTGTCCGTCGGTGGCGTGGTGACGACCCTCCGGATCAACCGCCACGGCGTCTCGACCGGACTGGCTCGCCGGAGACTCCAGATCGACGTGCAAGGCGCGGTGAGCGCGGTGCATGAGGCCGAGCGCGCCGGTGCGCCCGTCGGCGAGCTCGGCAGCCTCGCGGCCGAGCTCGAGCTCGCCGCTCACGCCCTCGATCAGGCCATGGCGTCGATGGGCACCGCCGGTGTCACCCCGGTGGTCCTCTCTCGGGCCCGGGAGCTCAGCTCCTCGGCCCGAGCGCTGCGCCACCGGGCCGAAGAGCTCCTGGTCAGCGCCGCCGTGCCGGGCCATCAGGCCTTGGTGGCGAGCATCGGCACGGCGAACCAGTCGAGCACGGCGCGACGCGTCGCCCGAGCGAGAAGAGGCCTGCTCCCCCGCTAGCTGCAGCTCCCAAGGACATCGTTGGTGCCGCCCGAGGGCCTTTCTGCGACCAAGGGATCGCTTCGCTCGAGCGTCATGGCGGTGGTGCGGCTCGATCACGTGAGCGTGGTGGTCGATGACCTCGAAGCGGCTGTCGCCTTCTTCGTCGAGCTCGGCCTGACGCTCGAGGGCGAGGCCTCGATCGAAGGGGACTGGGTCGAAGCAGTCACCGGCCTCGACGACCTCCGCGTCGAGATCGCCCTGCTGCGAGCCCCCGACGGCCACGGCGCGCTCGAGCTGACCAAGTTCCACTCGCCCCCAGCGATCAGCGCAGAGCCCGCCGTCCCCCCACCGCAGACGTTCGGTCTGCGAAGCGTGATGTTCGCCGTCGACGACGTCGACGACACGGTGGCTCGCCTCGAGCGCCTGGGTGGTGCCCTCGTGGGCGAGATCGCCCAGTACCAAGATGCCTATCGACTCTGCTACCTGCGCGGTCCAGCAGGCATCATCGTGGCGCTCGCCGAGCCCCTCAGCTGAGCTCCTCAGCTGAGGGGCTTCGCGACACCGGCGTCACCCGGCACGGCGGCGTCCGCCCCAGACGATTGGCCAGCTCGCTAGCGCTTGGCGTAGTCGCCGAAGCCCTGCCAGTCGAGCATGACGCAGTCCTCGTCACCGACGATCCATGCGTCGTGCCCGGGCGGGATGATGGCGAAGTCGCCGGGTGCCACCTCCATCTCGGAACCGTCGTCCATGACCACCTCCATGCGGCCCGACACGCAGTAGCCCACGTGGGGTGCTTGGCAGCTGTCGGTGCCGGCAATCGGCTTGACGTGCTCTGACCAGCGCCAGCCCGGATGGAACGTCGCCCGACCCACCGGTCCGCTGGGCGAGCTGATGAACTCGAGCTGCCCCATGCCGCCTTCGAACGCTCGGACCTCGTCGGCCTCGTCGAAGCTCTGTCGATGCAGGCGCTGGCTCGCCACGGCGTCATCAGCGGCCAGGTCTCGGACCAGCTCGACCTCGAGGTTCCGGAACGTGATGGGCCCGTCGCACAGCTTGCCCATCTGCTCGGCGAGGTTCGTCGTCGCTGGCAGGTTCGAGTTCGCCATGGCCTCCTCATAGGACGGGAACTCGACGATCTGGACGTAGGTGTCCTCTTTGTCTCTGTCCCTGGTCAGCGTGCCTCTGAGCACCTTCCTCTGGCCTCTCGTCGCGTCTTGCCACTCGTTGACCAGCGCCTCGATGTCCTCGGGCCGTGTGGTCGTGAGCTCCATGATCTGGATGAATGCCATCACTCCCCCTTTGGTGTTGCTCCCCTCAGTCGAAGGGTAAGCCCCAGGCTGAAAGGCAGCGGAGATTGTCACCAACCTGTAAGAGGCTCGCGGAGCGAGGCGTCGCCCCGGCGTCGCAAACCTCCGTCGACCCCTCGTCGACGCTCGGGCGTCGGTCATTAGCCTGGTTCGATCGTGGCCATCCTGATCGACCTCCAAGACGTCACGCTGGACGGTGCCGACCGCGAGCTCCTCGAGGGGCTCTCGCTCACCGTGTCGTCGGGTGATCGCATCGGGGTCGTCGGGATCAACGGCGCGGGCAAGTCATCGCTGCTCAAGATCCTGGCGGGACGCTTGGTGCCCAGCTCAGGCACGATCCGTCGAGGCCAGGCCACGCACGTCGGTTTCCTCGAGCAGATCCCGATGCTGCCAAAGGGCACCGTCCGAGAGGCGGTGGGCAGCGGTTGGCAGATGGACGCGGCCCTCGACCGTCTCGGCATGCTCGAGGAGGTGGCCACGCAGACCGAGCACCTCTCGGGAGGCCAGATCAAGCGCGTGGCCCTGGCCAAGCTCTTCGCCGATCCTGCCGACGTGCTCATCCTGGACGAGCCGACCAACCACCTCGACCTCAACGCCATCGAGTGGCTCGAGCAGCAGATCAGGGGCTTTCGGGGCGCGGTCGTGCTGGTCAGCCACGATCGCTTCCTCCTCGATCAGGTGACCACCCGCATGGTCGAGATCGATCGGGGCAAGACCTACGTCCACCCCGGCGGCTACGCCAAGCTGCTCGAGGCCCAGGCTGAGCGTGAGCAGCAGGCCGCCTCGGCCGAGCAGACCAGGAAGAACCTGGCGCGCACCGAGCTGGCCTGGCTGCGGCGGGGGGCCAAGGCGCGCTCCACCAAACCCCAGGCTCGCCTCGATGCCGCCGAGCGACTCCTGGCCCAACGACCCGACGCACCAGCTCGAGAGGGAGCCTTGGAGCTCGGCGTCGAGATGCCCCGGCTCGGCACCACGGTCATCAAGGTGCACCACGGAGGGTTCTCCTATCCCGATGGCCACCAGATCCTTCGCGACGTCCACCTCGACCTTGCTCCTGGCGAGCGGATCGGGATCGTGGGTCCGAACGGTGCGGGCAAGTCGACGCTGCTGGACCTGCTCGCCGGGGTCGTGGAGCCCAGCATCGGGACGATCAAGGTGGGGCCGACCGTCGTGGCGTCCTACTTCGAGCAAGACGGGGGCAGCATCAACCTCGAGCTCACCGTCCAAGAGCTCGTGGCGGGACCTCAGGGGATCCCCGGCACGCCGTCGGACGTCGCACTGATGAAGCGCTTCTGGTTTGGTGGCGCGCTCCCCTTCGCCAAAGCCCGTGAGCTCTCGGGTGGCGAGCGTCGGCGGCTCCAGCTGCTCTTGGCCCTGGCGGTGAGGCCGAACGTCTTGTTCCTCGATGAGCCCACCAACGATCTCGACCTCGAGACGATCCGACTGCTCGAGGAGTTCTTGGCACGTTGGTCGGGCACCTTGGTCGTCGCCTCGCACGACCGGACCTTCTTGAGCCGCACGACCGAGCGGCTCTTGGAGGTCCGCCCCGACGGCTCGGTGGCGGAGCTCCCCGGCGGCATCGACGCCTGGATCGCACGCTCGCTTTCCGCTGGAGGGGAGCCGCCGACGCCGGGTGTCCCGGCCAAGCCAGCCAAGGGCCCTGGCTCAGGCTCGGTGAGCCGTCAGCTGCGAGAGACCGAGAAGGAGATGACCCGCCTCGAGCGTCGCACCGAGACGCTGACCAACAAGATCGTCGCCAGCGCCGACCACGCCGAGCAGCGTGCGCTCGACCTCGAGCTCAAGGACGTCCGCCGAGAGCTGGCCGACGCCGAGGATCGCTGGCTGGCGCTCTCGGACTGACGGCGGAGGCTCCACCGCACTCGGTAGCCTGCCCGGATGCGACAGGGCACTCGACGGAACGGCAGCATCGCACTCGTCGTCGTGGCGGGGCTCCTGCTCAGCGCGTGCAGCTCGGGCGCCACGGGGACCTCGAGCCCCACGGCGACGCTGAGCGCACAGGACAAGTCGGCCTGCAGCGCGATGGAAGCGAAGATCACTCAGATGAACGACGCGCTGGCCGCCTTCTCGTCGTCGAACACGAAGGCCACGGCCAACCAGCTTCGAGCCGTCAACGTCGCCATCGTCAACCTCGGTGCGGCTGCACAGAAGCAGGCCAAGGTGGCAGGCCCCGCGCTCAAGGCGCAGCTCAGCGCGGTGGCGAGCAAGGTGAGCCCGCTCGAGCTCGCCCTCGCCAGCCAAGGTGGGAGCGTGAGCGTGACCTCACGCGCCTTCTTGGAGGCGGCGGAGGCTGTCAGCAAGACCTGCACCGGACAGCGCTAGCGACGCCCTCCGGCGAGGAGCGCCTCCACCTCGAGCGCCTCGCGTGGATGACCGAGTGCCGCCTGAGCGCTCGGTGGCACCTGGCGCGTGACCGATCGGACAGCGGAGCCTCACGGCCTCCCGGCGTGGGGCACGGAGGCCTGATGGGTGAGCACCACGCCGTCGGAGGCGCCGGCTCTCGAGTAGTGGTTGGCCACGATGAACAGGGTGAGGCCGTCGTGGCCGCCGAGCATGCAGGCGAAGCACCCGCGATCAGCCTCGACGACCTCGAGGACCTCGCCGCCCTCCGCCACCCGCACGCAGCGCCGCCCGGGCACGCTGGCGTACCAGATCGCCCCCTCCGCGTCGGCGCAGATCCCGTCGGGCGCCGCACCCTCGCCGAGGTCGGCCCACAGCCGGCGATCGATGAGCGCGCCTGCCTCGGTGATGGTCCACGCCGTCAACCGGTCGGCGTGCGACTCAGCCAGCACCAAGGTGTCCTCTCCGAGCACCACCATCCCGTTCGGGAACCAGACGTCGTCAGCCACCTCTCTGCTGGTGCCATCGGGCAAGACCACGCTGACGATGCCCTCCTTGCGCTCCTCCCAGGGCATCGAGCCCGGCCTGTCGACCCACGCCCGTCCCGCCGCATCGACGACGATCTCGTTGAAGGCCTGGCCGGGCGGGCCGTAGGGCTCGAGCGCCGCTCCGGTGACCACGCCGCTCGGCGTCGTGAGCACCAGGCGATCGTCAGGCAGCCAATCGATCGAGAACGGCAAGCCCTCGACTCGAGTGACGACCTCGCGGCTCCCGTCGAGGTCGAAGGCGAGGACCTCACCGGCCAGCCAGTCGCACAGCCAGAACCGCCCGTCATGCCATCGCGGTGACTCGCCCATCTGGAGCCCGGTGGCGAACAGCTCGGTCACCGCTCTGGCACCCGCTCGCTCAGAACAGGCTGAGCGCTTGGGCGGTGATCGACGTGATCTCAGCCGGGGTGGCCAAGCGTGCGGCGCCCGTGACCCACGCGACGCTCACAGGCCGGCAGACCGTCAGCTCGGTGGTGGCCACGAAACGTCGCCGGAGCAGCGTCACCGTGCCGGGGAGCTGAGCGCTGCCGTGCAGCTCGTCGGCGAGCTGGGAGTACGCCTCGCCTTCTGTGTAGACCTCCGCCTCGCCGGACAGGAGGACGTGATCGGCGCGTCGCACGGTCTCATCAGGGAGCGAGTAGCGCTCGCGAACATAGGGCTCCCCCGAGCGGTCCTCGACGTAGCGGGTGTTGGTGATCTCACCGACGATGACCGTCGAGGTGAAGGCGTAGGGGTGATCGTGGATCGGCGGGGGCCCGACGAAGCGCGGGGGTGCCCAGACGTGCAGAGCGTGCTCCTTGCGCTCGTCCAGCCGAAGCGAGAGCAGGCCCAGCTCCTGGATCTTCCAGGGGTACTCGAGGGCACGATCGAGGATGGTGCGAACGAGGACCTTGTCGATGCCCTCTACGGCCAGTGCGCTCTCCACGGTGGATCACCTCCAGCAAGCATCCGAGCGGCTTTCGAACCTCAACGCTGTAACTACAGCGCTGTGCTCCATCACAGCACCCAGCCTCGATGCCGTCAATGGGATGCGGCCGGCCTCGGCAGGTGCCCTTGGAGCGTCATCAGGACACCCGCCGCTGTGCCACGCCGCGCACCCGGAGCCTCGTGGACCTCTTCGATAGGGCCTAAAGCCCCTAGTCACCAGGGTTCGTCGCTCCTTACGATCACCGAGGTGACGATCGACACCGACGACGGGCTCAAGCGCGACGTCGGGTTCTTCGGGCTGCTGTGGATCTCGGCGGGCACCACGCTCGGCTCGGGCTGGCTCTTCGGCGCCTTCGTGGCCGTCACGATCGCAGGGCCCTCTGTGCTCATCGCCTGGGTCGTGGCTGCGGCGTTCATGGCGCTCTTGGCCCTCGTCCATGCCGAGCTCGGGGCCATGTTCCCCGAAAGCGGAGGCACCAGCCGCTATCCGCACCACGCCTTCGGGTCCCTGGCGGGAGCGACCTTCGGGTGGTTCTCCTACGTCCAAGCAGCCACCATCGCTCCCATCGAGGTCCTGGCGGCGATCCAGTACCTCTCGACCAACCAGTGGGCCCGGGGCCTCTACAACCCTGGCCAGGCGACCCTGAGCCCGACCGGCTACGCCGCCGCCGTCCTCCTCATGGGCCTCTTCGTCACCCTCAACCTGCTCGGGATCAGGTGGCTGTCTCGAGCCAACTCCGTCATGACGGTGGCCAAGCTGGCGGTGCCCACCCTGACGGCCCTGATCCTGATGTTCACCAGCTTCCACACGCACAACTTCGTGGCCGGTGGTGGCTTCTTCGTCCACACCGGGACAGGCCCCTCCGAGTCGATCCTTCGAGCGATCGCCAGCGGAGGGATCGTCTTCGCGCTCATGGGCTTCGAAGGTGCGCTCCAGGTGGGCGGCGAGAGCGCCCACCCCCAGCGCGACCTCCCCCGAGCGGTGGTCGGCGCCTTCAGCGTCTGCACGATCATCTACCTGCTCGCCCAGGTGGCGTTCATCGCCGCCATGCCGCCGGCGATGCTCGAGCACTATGGCTCCTGGACAGGGCTGGCGGCCGCCCCCCAGCTCTCGAGGGCGCCCTTCTTCACCTTGGCCCTGCTGCTCGGGCTGGGGTGGCTGGCGTGGGTCTTGCGCATCGACGCCGTGATCTCGCCCAGCGGCACCGGCCTGCTCTACGTCACGGGAGCCTCCCGGTTGAGCTTCGGTCTGAGCAAGAGCGGCTACGTGCCGAAGCTCTTCATGGTCGAGGACGAGCGCACCGAGGTGCCCCTCTTCGGCGTGCTCATCTCGGCCGGGCTCGGCCTGCTCTTCCTGCTCCCGTTCCCGAGCTGGAGCAAGCTGGTCAGCGTCGTGACCGGAGCGGCGGTGCTGATGTACGCCGGCGCACCGATCTCGCTCGGCGCGCTGCGCCACTCCGCTCCTGAGCGGCCTCGGCCCTACCGGCTGCCGGTGGCCCGGCTCATCGCCCCGGTCTCCTTCGCGTTCGCCACCTTCGTCGTCTACTGGTCGGGCTGGCAGACGGTCTCGACGCTGATGATCGCCCTGCTGCTCGGCTATGGCCTCATGTGGCTGGCTCGCCGCTTCCATCTCGATCAAGACCCGCCTCCCATGGAGTGGGCCGCAGCCAGCTGGCTGTTCCCCTACCTCGCGGGCATCGTCGTGATCTCGTACCTCGGGAACTTCGGCCAAGGCGGGATCTTGGGCGGCGTGGGCCCCTTCCACGACGTCCTGGTCGGGGGTCGCGGCGTGATCCCGCTCTGGTGGGACCTTGCGTGCCTCGCCGTGCTCAGCATGGGCGTCTACCTCGTGGCGGTCGGCCAAGGCGGCCGGCGAGGCCAGGAGCACCTCCCCGCCAGCGAGTGACGAGCGCGGCTCGATCCTCCCGCGGTGGCCCCGTCGGAGCAGCCGGTCGTCGTGGACGACCTCAGCTCGTTGCTCATCGAGCACAGCGACGGCAAACCGTCAGGGGCGGGCGAGAGCGGGCACCCTACGAGCCGAGCGACCTCGACCAGCCGGAGAGGGCCTCGAGGCTTCAGGCGCTGTGTTCAGGAATGCTGCGCCCAGCGATCGACATCGGCGTCGGCGCCAAGTGCTCGGTCAGCCGACCGGGGTCGATGCCCAGCGCTTCGAGCTGTGCTGCGGAGCGACGCCCCGAGAGCGCTCGGAGCAGCTCGAAGTCTGAGGGCACGGCTGCTCGAACCTCGTCGGCGAAGCCGGCGTCCGTCCGGCGAAGGAGCAGCAGCAGGAACTCGAGCCCGATCGAGACGGCCGGCTCGTCCTGCGCCCCAGGGATGCTGAGGGCCAAGCGGAGGTCCTGCTCGTGGTTGACCTGATCCATCACCAGCTGAAGGTTGGAGGGCTCGGGGATCAGAGGGACGAGCTCATCGAAGCGAGCAGCAGAGCCCTCCCACTCGTCAAGGATCGCGCCGAGCGATTGGGCATCCTGCCGACGTACCTGCGCGTCGGTCCAGGCGTCCGAGCCGATGTCGGTGAGGCGGCCGTGGAGCAAGTCGTCACAGACGCCAGAGAGGTGGCACGCCACCTCTCTGACCGTCCAGCCTGGGCAGGTGAGCACGGGCGTCGAGGCCTCAGCATCGTTGACGCTCCTGAGCAGCGCGATCGAGCGCGCCCTCGTGCCCTGTGTGGCTCGGAGCACCTCGTCTGAAGAGAACGCTCGGGCCACGGAGCCATCGTTTCACAGGCGCGATCACCTCGACCGCATCTGCGCCCGCACCACTCCTCTCAGGAGGCCGCGTTCGAGCCCGTGGCCGCGTCGCGGATGGGTGAGGCGTCGATGGTGGTCGAGGTCTCCGAGATCTCGGCGACGGGCCACGCCACCCAGAAGGTGACGTCGCCTTCGGGCGGGATCTCCATGGCGAAGCTGTGCTTGCCTCGGAACATCCCTCCGCTGCCCCCGAGGCCGAGGAAGGCACGGTGGCCTTCGTGCTCCTCGGGGAAGTTGCTCCCCCAGCTGCCGTTGCTCAGCTCGTACCCGACGAGGACCAGGCCGGTGCTGAGCTCATCCTTGGCGAAGAAGCTCGGCACGTTGGTGCCTGCCGTGCCCGGGCCGTGCTGGAGAGGTCGACGGAGGATCGCCTCGAAGGTCACGACGCACATCTCGGGGAACGAGACGATGCTCCTGATGAGCACGGTCCCCTCGGGGCTCTGGGCCAGCACGACGTCGCAGAGCGCCGTGACACCCACACCGTCGTCCCACGGCAGAGGCTTCCTCGGCGCCTCCATGAAGGTCGGCGCAGGGAGCGAGATCTCGGGAAAGAATCCCATGGCTCGATCCTGCCAGGTTCGTCGCCCAACGTCTCTTCGGATCTCCCTTCATCATGGAGACGTTGGGCAAGGTCAACCGAACCGCTCTCAGAGCGCCTCAGGCATCACGTCTCGCCATCCGCCAGGCGCCGAGCCCGGTCCACAGCACCACCCAGCCGACGATCACCCCGATGGCGAGCCCTGTCGACTCGGGCACCAGCTCTCGAGCGCCGCTGACCGCCCCGTTGCCCCCGAAGGCAGAGGGCAGGCCGTTCGGCTCGAGGTGGCTGGTGGCCAGACCGAGCAGGCCTCGCTGGACGTTGATCAGGTGCACGATCGGCGTGCGGGCGAACAGGGGCGTCAAGACCAGCTCCAAGACGAGGAGCAAGATCACCGGCACGATCCGCTGGCCCATGAGCGAGGACAGACCAAGCCCCACCAAGAAGGCGACGATCGCGCCGAGCTCCAGCCAGAGCCCCGTCTCGACCATCAGCGAGACGCTGGGCTTGAGGAAGTGCTTGGCGTAGTCGCCGTAGTTCTGGTTGGCGACGTCCCGGGCAGCGACCTCGAGCTGTGCCTTCGTCGGTTGGCCTTGGGCGCCCCCGCCCGGCTGCTTGGAGAACCCGCCGGGTCCGCCGATGGGACCGCAGATCTCGGCGGGCGAGACGTCTGCCGGCAGGCTGTTGAACGGGAAGCTGCAGAGGACCTGCGAGGGGTGCTGCTCGGCCCAGCTCGCGAACGCCGGCCTCGAGAGCCCAGCGGGCACCACGGTCCCCTGGTAGGAGAGCTTCGAGGGAGCCGAGAGCGAGCAGACCCCACAGACGATCGCGAAGCCGACGGCGACGACGGGGATCACGATGGCGAGCCCAGCCGGGATCCGAGCGAAGTAGAGCGCCAGACGGGAGCGTCCGGTGATCACGAGGTGACGGAACACGCCTTCGGTCAGGTCGAGGGAGCCTGCCGTGCACCCCAAGGTGGCAGCGATGATGAAGCCGAAGACGTACATGACGCCAGCCACGAGGCTCGAGAAGATGTCGTAGCCGCCTGCCGGCCCGTAGGACTTCGGGTCCACGCCGTGCAAGATCAGCCTGATGCCCAGAAAGACGGTCGGGATGCCGATGAAGACGATGATGATCGCCGCCATGAGCCCTCGGCGCTTGCGCAGCTCCATGAAGCGCGAGGCGATCATCCGACCGTTGGGCAGCCACGAACCTCGATGATCAGGCGCGCTGGGATCGGTCGGGGTGAGGGCCAGTCCGTCGTGTGATGGGGTGAGGGTGGTCATTCTCCGACCCCCAGACGGCTCGTGACCTCGAGGAACCACGACTCGAGTGAGGCGTGGATCTCCTGGAGGCGGTAGACGGACACCCCGCCTTCCACCAGGAGCCGGTTGACCTCGGCGGTCACCTCCTTGTCGGTTCCCGCTGGCAGGGCGATCGAGAGGCCGTCGGCTCGAGGGGTCATCTCCTCACCGAACGACGAGCTCGACAGCAGCTCGAGCGCCCTGCTCGGCGACGAGCACTCGACCTCGAGGTCGAACGAGGCGCCCGAGAGGAGCTCGGCGATCGAGCCTTGGCGGATCACCCGGCCCCGGTCGACGATGGCGACGGCGTCACAGGTGCGCTCGATCTCGTCGAGCAGGTGCGAGGAGAGCATCACCGTGCGACCTTCCGCCACCAGCGACTGGATCATCTCGCGCATCTCGAGCATCCCGGCGGGATCGAGACCGTTCATCGGCTCGTCCAAGATCAGCAGCTGCGGGTCACCGAGCAGGCAGGCGGCGACGCCCAGGCGCTGGCGCATGCCCATCGAGTACTTCGACACCTTGACGTTCGCCCGCTGGGTCATCCCGACGCGCTCTAAGCACGCATCGATGCGCCCTGTGGCCGCCGGCTCACGAGCGGCAGCGAGGATGGTGAGGTTCTGCCTGCCGGTCAGGTGGCCGTGGAACCTCGGCTCATCGACGATCGCTCCGATGCGGGCAAGCGCCTTGTCCCGGTTCCTCGGGACCGGGTAGCCGAGGAGCGACATCGTCCCCGCATCAGCATGGGTGAGCCCGAGCAGCACCCTGATCAAGGTGGTCTTGCCCGCGCCGTTGGGGCCCAGGTACCCAAACGCGCAGCCCCGTGGCACGAGCAGCTCGACCTCGTCCACCGCCACGTTGGCCTTGAAGCGCTTGGTCAGCCCGTGGGTCTCGACCGCCCAGCGCTCAACATCGGCACGAGCTTGGCGCTCGTCGGTCATCGTGGCGCTCACGTCGTCTCCCCTTGGTCCACGTCGATCCCTCTCTGCTCGGCAACCCAGGTCAGCGTACGGATGAGCGCACACCGTGAGAAGGGGGCCATCCGCAAAGCGCTGCGGGGGCTAGCCCCCGGTCGAAGACACCAGCCTGCAGCCTTCCGTCGAGGGTCGTTTGACCGTAGGTTGAAGGTTCGCACAGAACTCGAGCAGCAGGCGCCCACCACCGCCGCCGCCAGGGTCGGAGACCGAAGCAGCAGCCGAAGAAGGAGGAGGGCGAAGTGAGCGAAGGCGTGGCCTCACCAGAGGTAACCGAGCTGCGCAGGCTCGCGAAGCTCGTGGTCAAAGAGCCGTTCTCTCGACAGACGCTCATCGACCTGGCGTTCTTGCTCATGGGAGGCGTCCTTGCCGTCGCCGGTGCCTTTGTCGTCGGCGTCCTGAGCATGCTCGGCGTCTTCCTGGCCATCACCGTGGTCGGCCTGGCGTTCTTGGGCTTTGCCCTCAAAGCCGCTCGGGGACTGGGGCGCTGGCAGCGCCACCTCGCCCACCTGCTCCTCGATGAGAACATCCCCGAACCCGAGCCGTCCCCGGCTCGCTCGGGCTTCTTCGGCTGGCTGAGAGGCTCGCTCACCGATCGAGCCAGCTGGAGGGCAATCGGCTACCTCGCTCTCAAGGTGCCTCTGTCCTTCTTCGGCGTCCTGGTCGTCGGTGCCCTCTGGATCAAGGGCCTCTCCAACATCATCAATGGGTTGATGAACGAGACGAACGGCCACGTCGTCGCCACGATCATCTTGGGCTTCGTCTTGGTCCTCCTCGCCCCTTGGGTGGCGCGTGTGCTCGTCCTGGTCGACCGCTTCCTCATGCAGCTCCTCTTGGGCCCCGACCCGGTGGCCGCTCGGGTCCAGTCGCTCGAGATCGCCCGAGCCCGCACCGTCGACACCTCGGCGGCCACCTTGCGCAAGATCGAGCGGGACCTGCACGACGGCACCCAAGCGCAGCTCATCGCGCTCGCCATGAGGCTGGGGATGGCCAAGGAGCAGCTCCACGCCAAGAAGAAGGACATGGATCTCGCCAAGGTGCGCGAGCTCGTCGACCTCGCCCACCTCGAGACCAAGGAGATCATCGTCGAGCTGCGCGACCTGACGCGAGGCATCCACCCGCCGGCGCTCGACGTGGGCCTCGAGGGTGCGCTCACCACGCTCGCCGCACGATCGAGCATCCCGACTGAGGTCTCCGTGATGGTCCCGGATCGACCCACCCCCTCGATCGAAGCCATCGCCTACTTCTGCGTCGCCGAGCTCCTGGCCAACGTGGCCAAGCACGCCCAAGCCGCCCACGCCTGGGTCTCGTGCACCGAGCGCGACCAGCGCTTGCACATCGAGGTCCGGGACGACGGTGTCGGCGGGGCCCACTTCTCCTCCGTGGGCTCGAGCTCGAGCGGCCTCGGAGGCTTGGCCGAGCGAGCCCTCGCCGTCGATGGCCGCCTCGAGATCCAGAGCCCTCATGGCGGTCCGACCACGGTCGTCGTCGAGCTGCCGATGCACGCTTAGGTGATCGAGATGAGCGACGCGATGCGGGTGGTCATCGTCGAGGACTCAGCCATCCTGCGCGACGGGCTCGTCCAGCTCTTGGAGAGCCGCTCGTTCGTGGTCGTCGCCGCGCTCAGCGACGCCTCGACCCTTCTTGACGTGATCGACCAAGAGCAGGTCGACGTGGCCATCATCGACATCCGCATGCCGCCCACCTTCACTGACGAAGGCCTGCGGGCTGCCATCGGCCTGCGTCACGACCATCCCACGGTGGGGATCCTGGTGTTCTCCCAGTACGTCGAGACGCGCTATGCCGCTGACCTCCTGGCTGACGGTGCCGCGGGGGTTGGCTACCTGCTCAAGGACCGAGTGGCTGACGTGAGCGACTTCGTGGAGGCGCTCGGTCGGGTCGCCTCGGGGGGCACGGCGCTCGACCCGGAGGTCGTCACCCAGCTGATGAACGTGTCTCGCCACGCCGATGCGATCTCCGTGCTCACCCAGCGCGAGCGAGAGGTCCTCGAGCTCATGGCCGAGGGCCGCTCGAACTCGGCGATCGCCCGAGAGCTGGTCGTCTCAGAGGGCTCGGTCGAGAAGCACGTCGCCAACATCTTCATGAAGTTTGACCTGCCGGTCTCGCCCGAAGACCATCGCCGTGTCCTCGCCGTGCTCCGCTACCTCGAGTCCTGAGGCGCCACGAGCCGCGAGCGCAGCCGCCGACGCGTCCCGACCCGACCCGAGAGCAAAGACCCTCAAGGAGCTCGACCGACCAGGGCGAGCAGCCGGTCGCTCGGGCTGGCTGTCGAGGGAACCTCGAGGGCGGGCTCGAAGACCCCGAAGGCACGGAAGCGGTCGAGGAACGGCTCGATGGCCCGGTAGATCTCCTCGGCCAGCACGGGCTCGATGGACGTGAAGGTGCCGAGCGCTTGGGCGAGGTCCCTCCCATGGAGCGTCCACTCGACCAAGGCATAGGTGATCATCTGCTCGGCGCTCACGTCGCCAGCAGGATGGTGGATCTCCTGACGAGGCGCTTCGGGGTCGAGGAGGAGGAGCTCGACCTCTCGGGCGATCCGCTCAAAGGCACCGCTCGCCTCGCCGGCGCTCGTGGTCGTCTCGAGCCACGTGGAGAGCCCCTCGTCACCGGACCCGCCGCGGAGCACCACGGCATACATCGACGTCGCCCCCACCACGTGGGTCACCAGCGCGCCCACGCTCCACACCCCGCACCCGCTGGGCCGCTCCCAGCTCTCGTCGGTGACGAGCCTCAGGGGGTCAGCGAAGGTGAGTCGAGCTCGCTCGAGCAGCTCCGCGGGCTCGGTGACCATGGCCGATGTTCTACCAAGCCTGGCTCCGCCCCGCCCGAGCGACGAGGGAGCTGCTAGCGACCGTTTCGCTCGCGGTGGCTGCAGCCCGGCCAGCAGCAGGGCCGTCGCATCCCCTCCTCGAGCTCTTCTTTGGTCCGACGGATCCGTCGCTCCCTCGTCTTGTCCTGCTTGGCGTCTTCAACCCAGCAGATGAACTCGTTGCGAGCCAGGGGCGTGATGTCCTTCCAGGCGTCGAGGGCCGCGGGGTTGGCCACGAGCGTCTGGCGAAGATCGGGAGGGAGCTTGTGCACCACTCCCCCGGGCAACCGTGGACCGCTCATGGCGACACGCTAGCGACCGCGCTCGCGCCGTCCTAGTCCCGCTCGACTCGCCGCAGACCGCGCGAGGGCGTCCACGACTCGACGACGAGCTTCGTGGCCTCAGCGTTGAGCGCCGTGAGGACCACCTCGGTCACGTCGGCTTTGAAGAGGTCACCTGCGGGACCCTCCTCCTCGCCTGAGCTGATCGGGCCGAGCGGGATGGCGAGCCCCGCCACCTTGGCTTCGCCGGGCCACTCGGCTTCTCGGCCTTCGATCGGAGGGATGGTCGGTCCGTGCAGGGCGAAGCGCGGGTCTCGTCTGAGGTCGGCGCCCTTGCGGGCATCGGGCATCGAGCCGAAGAGGAGCTCGCCTTCGGTCAGCTCGCACTCGATGCCAGAGATCCGAGGTGAGCCGTCGGCTCGGAGGGTAGCGATCGTCTTGTGCTTGCCTCGCTCCAAGAGGGCTCTGACCCTGGCGGCAAACGCAGGTTCAGCCTCTTCGACCGCGCTCCACGACGCCATGGGCTCAAGCCTAGGCAAGGGCTGAGCTCGACGTGGAGGGTGCTCAGCGACTAGCTCGAGACCAGGAGCCCATCGATCTGACCGATGGCCTGGGCCATCCCCTCCTCCATGCCCATCTCCAGCTGGCTCTCCATCTGAGCGACGTCGACGAACCGGGACACCGCGGCCATGCGGGTCTTGCCGTCCACGACCTCGAGGGTCATGTACGCCGCCATGGGCTCCACGCCTGGGATCGGCTCGCCGTCGTCGCCAGCAAGCCCGTTGGCGAAGTCGAGGCGACGAGGATGCTCGATCGCCTCGATGCGCCACCAGCCATGGGGCTGCTCTCCCTCCGGTCCCGTCATGAAGTAGCGAGACTCGCCTCCGACGACGAACTCGTGGCGGGTGAAGGTGGCCGGGAAGGCGGGTGGACCCCACCACCGCTCGAGCTTTCGAGGGTCCTCCCAGAGGTCCCAGATCACCTCGGGAGGGGCGTCGAACTCGGCGACGATGGTCAGGGTCAGGTTCTCCGCGTCCTTGGCGGTGCTGATCACGGTCATGGCTTCTCTCCTTCTGTGGTGGTGATGAGCTCGGCCATCTGGTCGATGCGCTGGAGCCACAGGCGCTCGTAGGCGTCCAAGAGCTCCATGGCTCGACGCAGCGTCGCTCGATTGGTCATGACGATCTGCTCTCGGCCACGCCGCTGCTTGGTGACGAGCGACGCTCGCTCGAGCACGGCCACGTGCTTCTGCACGGCGGCGAAGCTCATGTCGTAGCGGCGAGCCAGCGCAGAGACGGACTCGCCTCCCTCGATCGCGAGACGCAAGACGTCGCGCCTCGTCCGGTCGGCGAGCGCCTGGAAGAGGCGATCGACGTCGTCGTCGGACAGACTGATATCTACAACCATATGGTTGTAGATTAGCCACGGGCTCGCTGCTCTGCAAGTGCTGCCTCGGACGGTGCTCGGCTCGAGCGTGCCGACGGCTCTCCCGCCTGTATTTCCTATAAAGTCGATGGAGTAAGTAGGGATTACCCATCGTCACCGAGGAGGCGCCAGATGAGCGTTCTTTCAGAAGTCCTTGCCGCCAACGATCGCTATGCCAGCTCCTTCGGGCAGAAGGGCGAGCTTGCCCTCCCGCCCGCACGAGGCTTCGCCATCCTCACGTGCATGGACGCGCGCCTTGACCCCGCTCAGTACGCGGGGCTCGCCGAGGGCGACGCCCACGTCATCCGCAACGCTGGCGGTCGCGCCAGCGACGACGCGATCCGCTCCCTGGTCATCTCCTACAAGCTGCTCGGCACCAAGGAGTGGTTCGTGATCCACCACTCGAACTGCGGGATGGAGTTCTTCACCGACGAGGACATGCGATCGCTGCTGGCCAGCAGCTTGGAGACCGCCTCGCTCGGCCCGGACGGCTTCACCGACGTTGGGCACGGTCCGGGCTCCGACGAGGCGAGGTACATCGATTGGCTGACCATCGCTGACGGGGAGCAGAGCGTCGTCCACGACGTCACCAGGATTCGGAACCACCCACTCGTGCCGCGCACCATCCCGATCTACGGGTTCATCTATGACGTGACGAGCGGACGGCTGGTCGAGGTCGTCGAGGCCACCAAGGTCGGCCAAGCGAGCTAGCGCCCCACCGAGCCCTGAGACCCAGGGCGATCCGTGTCGCCCTTGTGCCGCCGACGAATCCTCCCTATCGTGCCGGGTGCAGCACGATCGACCACGCCGAGCACAGCCAACAAGCCACCGGGCTCCCTTCCCCCCCCTCTTGAGGCCCGACATGGACCGACACAGCACCTCTGACGCCACCATCAAGCCCGTCCGTCACCCGCTGGCGGCGAGGCGCCGATCCCTGCTCGTCCGGCTCAGCCTTGCGGCGGGCGTGGTCTCCACCGTGCTCAGCCACGGAGGGTTCGCAGGAGCCGCCACTCCCGCCGATGAGCTCAACGCGCAGAAGGCGCAGGCGGCCTTCGTCCTCGGTCTGACCCACTCGCAGGTCGAGTCGACCGAGCTCGCCCTCAACGCCTGGGGCTCCCAGGTCCTGACCCGGCTGGCCACGATCGAGCAGCTCAAGGCCGAGCAGGCAGGGCTCCGGTCCAAGGCATCGGCTGCACACCGCCAAGCCGTCGACAGCGCGGTCGATCAGTACATCTCGACACCGCTCACGCCCGCTCTGGTCCGCTACGGGCTGTCCAAGAGCTCGATCCAGCCGCTTGTCGTCAACGAGTACACGGACATCGCCACCCAGGCCCTCGAGGCCCAGCGAGGCTGGGAGGACGCGCTGGCCGCGTCCTACAGCGCTCAAGTCAGAGCGATCGCCGGCCTCATCGCCCACGAG
>Ga0181519_10001654_pt1 | contig 19585 bp, 19 predicted proteins | sample PEATcosm2014_Bin_26_FD_121102 | JGI IMG/M metagenome (GOLD analysis project Ga0181519, IMG submission 121102) | Peatland microbial communities from MTU Mesocosm Facility, Houghton, MI, USA - PEATcosm2014_Bin02_10_metaG | ecosystem: Environmental > Terrestrial > Soil > Wetlands > Peat | place...
GGAGATGCGGCCTAGACCTTGCGGCGGCCGTTGCTGGTCCAGTGGATGATGGGGGTCCACTGCTCCAGGTCCTGCTGGACGCGCGCCGGAGCCACATCCCACAGCGTCAGGCCCTGCGCCGACAACTGGACGTAGTTCTGCGTGTCGCGCAGGAAGCCCAGGAAGGGAATGCCCGCGTCCTCGACGTAGCGGTACAACTGGCTGGCCGCCCGGGTGCGCGGATCGACGCGCGTGCCAACGATGGCGACGCGGCCGTTGGCCGGCGTGGCGCCGTATTCGGCGAGCTTGCCGATGAAGGCGTGCGTGGCCTGGATATCGAACAAGGATGCCTGCAGGGGCACGATGATCTTGGCCGACACCTTCACCGCGTCGCGCAAGGCCGTGCCGTTGATGCCGGAGGGCGTATCCAGGACGATGTGGGTGACGTCCTTGGGCGGTTTTGCGACGCCGGTTTCGGAGAAATCCCAGGAGGTGATGGCGGGCGCCGTCGTGGGACGAAGCTTGAGCCAGCTGCCAATGGATTGTTGTCGGTCCAGGTCTCCGAGCATGGTGCGCTCTCCGCGCCCCGCGTAGAAGCCTGCCAGATTGCTTGCGACGGTTGACTTGCCAACACCGCCTTTTGAATTTGCGACGAGGATCACCGGCATAGGATTTGGAGTAAAGCCTCTGGGCTGTGGAAGAAGCTGGCGACTATATCCGAATCGTTCGTGCATGGCACTTTTTTTTTACGATTCCGCCACGAATACGCGGTGTGTTCCGACGTCGATTTCCGTGATAGCCGTCTGGAACAAGGGCGAGAGATGGGCGCGCGTGAGAACCGTTGCGCTGGGTCCGGCCCGCCAACGGCCGTCGCCGTGCAGCAGCAGCGCGTGCGTGGAGAATCGCGCCGCCGCGTTGATGTCGTGCAGCGCGCCGATGAAGGTGCAGGCGGTACGCGCCCGCAGCGCCTGCAGCACCTGGATCTGGTGGCGCGGGTCCTGGTGCGAAATCGGCTCGTCGAGCAGCACCAGGGCGGTCTCCTGCGCCAGGGCGCCGGCCAGAGCCACGCGCTGGCGTTCGCCGCGTGACAGGTAACGGACATCGCGATCGGCAAGCTCCGAACAGTCCATGGCGGCGAGGCACTCGCGCGCCACTGTCTCGCCATGTTCGGCCTGCGCGCGCAGAGCCGCCTTGCCCGCAGCAGCGCCGCGCGCCGGCGCGCCCGGGCCCGCGCCGGCGCGCAGCCGGTAGCGCGCCGCGACCACGGTATCGAGCGCGCTGGCCGCAAAGGGGTCTATCCACCGATCGGCGACCATGGCGCGCACGCCGGCCAGGTCCTCGACACTCCACGCGGCCAGCCTCCGGCCGGCCAGGCAGACCGTTCCGTCATCGGCCGGACGCGCGCCGGCCAGAACGAGGAGCAGGGTCGACTTGCCGGCGCCGTTGGGGCCGACCAAGGCCCAGCGCTGCCCCGATTCGACCTCGAGGTCGAGCGCCCGGATCAGGCGGCGGCTGCCGACGGTCACGTCCACGCCACGGCACGACAGCAGGGCGCTCATGGCCGCTGCAGCTGCCAGATGAAGACCGGAACGCCGATGATCGCCATGAGGGCACCGACGGGCAATTGCAGGGGCGCGGCGATGCTGCGGCCGATAGTGTCGGCCACCAGCACCAGTATCGCCCCCAGCAGCGAGGCGGACGGAAGCACCTGGCGCGGGTTGGCGCCGACGATGCGCCGCACGAGGTGGGGCGCCACGAAACCGACGAATCCCACGGCGCCGGCCAGCGCCACGGCCATTCCGGTGGCGATGGCGGTGATGACGATCAGCCGCCGGCGCACGCGGGTGGTGGGCACGCCCTGGGTATAGGCCTGCAGGTCGCCGCCGAGCATGAGATGGAGCGCGGCGGCGTCGCGCTGGGCGAGGAGGCCCAGCACGAGCCAGGTTGCCAGGGCCATGAGCGCAAGGGCCGGGCTGCTGGCGCCGCCTAGGTCGCCGAGCAGCCAGAAGACCATGGTGCGCAGGCGCCCGTCGGGCGCCAGCGACAGCACCAGGGACAGCAGGGCCGCGCACAGCGAGGCGATCATGACGCCGGTGAGCAGGATCGCGCTGTCCTTGCCGGTATCGAGAAGCACGTCGCGCGCGAAAAGCGCGCGGTGGGCCAGCACGAAGAGGAGCGCCAGGGCGACGAGGGCGCCGCCCGCAGCGAAGAGCGCAACGGCAGCGGCGCCCAGGCCGGCGGCGATGGCCAGCATCGCCGCGCACGAGGCCCCGCCCGAAACGCCCAGCACATAGGGATCGGCCAGGGGATTGCGCAACAGCGACTGCAGCAGCGCCCCCGAAAGCGCCAGCAGGCCGCCCACCGCCATGGCCGTGCCGGCGCGCGGCAGGCGCAGCGACAGAAGCGTTGCGGCCAGCGAGCCGTTCTGCCGGCCCTGCAGCAGATCGCCCAGGGCATCGACCAGCGCACCGCCGGCAATGTCCACGCTGCCGAAGCGCAGCGCCGCGAACAAGGACAGCGCCGCCGCCACGAGCAGGACCGGCAGCAGCCGGACGGGCGCGCGAAGCCGGCTATGCATGGCCGATCCTGCGACACCCGATCATTGCGCCCTCCCCTGGACCCGGCCGGCTACAAGGCGCCGTAGCGCACCGTGAAGAACCACTGCCGCGGCGGTGCATCGTAGCCGTAGGCGGGTTCGACGGCGTGCCCGGTGAGATTGTTGCCGCTCAACGCAAGGCTCCAGTCGCGATCGACTTTCCAGCTGCCGTGCAAGGTGAGCAGGCCGTAGCCGCCCAGCGATTGGAGATTGGCCGTGTCGTCGTAGCGCGGCCCGGCCGAGCGCAGCACGCCGCCGGCCGACCACGCCGGCGTGAACGCCCAGTCCGCGGTGACCGACAGCGTGTCGCGCGCCCGGTGCGGCAGGACCGTGCCGTCGGTGAGGTCGAGCGGCACCATGGTGTCGATCGTCGAACCCAGGCTCAGTGCGCCCAGGCTGGCCTTGTATTCGAGCGAGGCCCCGCGGATCCGCGACTGCGCGATGTTGACGGGCAGGAAGTTCGTGTCCAGCGCGATGAGATCGCGAAAGCGGTTCTGGTAGAGCGCGACGCGCAACTGCTGTCCGGGCGTGCGCCAGCGCGCGTTCAATTCGACGCTGCGGCCATGCTGGGGGCGCAGCAGGGGATTGCTGTAGCCGGGGTAGTACAGGTCGTCGAAACTGGGCATGACGAAGCTCGTTCCGGCCGAGGCGCCCAGGCGCCACTGGCCGGTGAGATCGAAGCCGTAGGACGCGGCGCCGGAGCTCTGGTGCCCGAACTGGGAGTTCTGGTCGCTGCGCACATTGGCCTGCCAGGCATGGGGCCCGGCGCGGCCGTTGAGGCCCAGCTGCAGGCCGTCGACCGTGCGATGGTCCACCGTGAAGGCGGTGACATCGCTGGACACGCCCTGGCGCAACTGCTCGACGGCCGCCAGCACCGTGCCGAGGGGCGTGAGCACGTCGTTCTGCCAGCTCACGGTCTGCTGGTTGGTCGTATAGCGGCCCAGGTCGTAGCTGTAGACGGCGACATCGGTGTCGTAGTCGTCGCGGGAGGCGCCGTAACGCAGCGTGGTGGACCAGGCCGCCGCCAGCTTGCCCTGCACGACGATGCTGCCGGCCGAGGTGCCGACGCGGCTGCGCGCGGTGAGGCCCGGGCGCGCAGGATCGAAACCATCGGCGAACTGGACGTCGCCGCGCGCATCGAGACCCTGCAGCCGCACCGACCACCCGGGCGCCAGGGCGTAGCCGAGGTTGGCGCTCCCCGAGGTCTGGGTGAAACCGTCGTCGTTGGGGTTGTACAGGCCGAAGGGCACGTGCGCATTGGTATACGGATAGCCGTCGGTGCGCCGCGTGCCGGCCGAAAACGCGTAATCGAGCGCGTCGCCGCCACCGCGCACGCCGCCGTCGACGGCGCGGTACGACTCCGAGCCCAACGTGGCCGAACCTCCGGCCTGGAAGCCGGCCGCGCCGCGCCGCGTGAATACCTGGATCACGCCGCCGGCAGCGTCGGCGCCATAGACCGAACTCATCGGGCCGCGCACGATCTCGATGTGGTCGATCTGGTCGAGCGGGAGGTTGTAGAAGATGGGCGTTCCGGCCGAGGCCGAACCGTAGCGCATCCCATCGATCAGCAGCAGGGTGCTGTCGGAGTTGGCGCCGCGCACGAACACGCTGCTGACCGCGCCGATCCCGCCGTCGGTCGACACCTGGATGCCCGCCTGCTCGGCCAGCAGGGACTCGATGCTCTGGCCCGCGTGGGCGTCGATCGTTGCGCGGTCGATGACGGTGACATCCTGCAGGACATCGCCCAGCGGCACGGGCTCGCGCGCGCCTGTGACGGTGATGGTGTCCAGGGGCAGGGGCGCGGCATGCAGCCGGGCGGCGAGGAACAACAGCGCGCACGATTGCGCGAGGCGCGGCAGGGGTGGAATAAAAAGGCGGCAGGAACGGCACGGAACGCACGGGGACGAGCGGCGCGCGCGCGATGGGCGCGACGCCTTGCGGACGAAGAGCGTCATGGATGAGGACCCGATATCGGAGTGCAGGCGCCCGTTTCCCGCGGGATCCTGCTCGAACATTTGCCGCGTCGCGACAAATACCTGTTGGCCGGTATCCGGGCTGGCGGATACGCCGCGCGACCTTCCCAGGCGAGCCCAGTGGCCGAATGCGCGACGATGGGCCAGAGGCCCGATTCCGCTTACCGTTGCGGGGACAGCGCAGGTTGCCGTTGCCCTGGACCGCGCAACGAACCCTGCTTCCCGTTTAACTGCGGCGACGGAGCGCCACCGCGAGCACCAACGCGGCGACTATAGCGCAGTGCTACCATTCCCGCATGGTGGACCAACTCGACGCACTGACGTCCCGCATGCACGAACTGGTCGCGCACGTCCGGCAGCTGCGCGAGGAAAATCATCAACTGCGCACGCAATTGGCCACGTCGCAAACCGAGCTGACCGCCCTCAACGAGCGCATTGCCGCGGCCACGCGCCGCCTCGATGCGCTGATCGAGCGCCTGCCCGGGGAGATGCCGGCCACGGCTGCGGATCCGGAGACCCCTTGAGGGGCGCTGCGGCATGGAACAGATCACACTGAGCATCCTCGGGCGCGAATACCGCGTGGCCTGCCGCCCGGAGGAGCGCAACGAACTGCTCGCCTGCGCGCACTACGTCGACCAGAAGATGGCGGCGATCCGCGAGGGCGGCAAGGTGCTGGGCTCAGACAGCATTGCCGTCATGGCCGCGCTGCAGATCGCGCAGGAACTCTTCGGCTCCAAGGGCAGCGACGGCACGGAACTTGCCGACGCCCGGCGTCGCCTGCGCGATCTCATTGCGCTTGCCGATGAAATACTGGCGCCGCAAGAAAAACTCTTTTAACCGGCCAATTCGTACCGTTCGCGGCCACTGCGCTCCACCATCCGCGGTTAGAATGGCCTGTCCCTGCGGTGTTCGCGCAAAGGCCTTTATGTTCCTTGAACCAATGCGCTGTGCGCAAGGCCACTGGTCTCGTTTCGCGGTGTGATCGGCACGCGTTTGCTGAACCTAAACGACGCGGACAGTGGCCGACCTGAACCTACGGTTCAGGGCAACTGGCCGGGCGGCATACGCGGGGATTCTTCTTTTTTCGGCACATTCCAACACCGGGTGCGGGCGTGGGCTATTGGTTGATGAAGTCGGAACCCGGCGAGTGTTCCATCGACGATGCATTGGCGGCACCCGGCGCAACCGTTCCCTGGACCGGGGTTCGCAACTACCAGGCGCGAAACTTCCTGCGCGACCAGACGCGCATCGGCGACGGCGTGCTGTTCTACCATTCCAGTTGTGCGCAGCCCGGCATCGCCGGCCTTGCCGAAGTGGCCAGCGCGCCCTACCCCGACCCCACGCAGTTCGATCCGCACAGCCCCTACTTCGACGCCGCCTCCAAGCCCGCGCAGCCGCGCTGGATACTGGTCGACGTGCGCGCGCTGCGCAAGACGCGCCTGCTCGCGATCGACGAACTGCGCGCCAACGACAAGCTCGAAGACCTCATCATCCTGCGCCGGGGCAACCGCCTGTCCGTCACGCCGGTAAGCGCCGCCCACTGGCGTGTCATCACCAGGCTGCTGGCGCGGCCCTGACGGCGCCGCTCACGGCTGCAGGGCCAACACCGGCGCCAGGGCCGGGCGCAGCGGCAAGAGCTCGCGCAACTGGCGCTGCGCCGCGTTGCGCAGGCCCGCCTGGTCCATGGCCACCGCCAGCAGCACCTCCTCGGCCGACGATTCGGCCTGCGCCGGATCGCGCCGCGCGGCAAGCACCGCCTGCCTGAGGCCGTCGATGCGCTGCTCCACCTCCGGCGCGACGCGGTGGAATTCGGCGGCGCCGTAGGCGTGGCGCCGCTGGGCGTCCCTGGCCTGCACGGTCCAAAGGTAATCGCGGTTGCGCTCGAGCCGAAGATCCGCCGGCAGGACGAGACTTTGATCGCCCGCGCGCTCCTCGTACAGGAGCTTGCCTTGATCGTCGATGAGGCGCACCGTGTAGTCCCATGGGCCGGCGTGTCCGCCGTAAGGTGGATCCCATTGCAGGCGTACCGGCTCGGCGCCGGCGAGTCCGCCGATGGGCGCGCGCAGTCGCACCTGGGTGGCGGCGAGGCCGCGCAGCGCGATGCTGGCGCGGCCCACGAGGCCGGTGCGGATCTGCACGTTGCGCCACGCGGCGGCCAGATCGCGGCGCTCCACCGAGGCGCCGGCGCCGATAAGCTGGACACCGTGTTCACCGATCCGGAAGCGCCCGGGCCCCCGCAGGCGCAACACGCTGCCGGAACCGGCGGTAAAGGCAATCTCCGCGCTGGCGCCCGCCAGGAGGCCGATGCGGTCTCCGCTCTGGAGCGTATCGAGAACCGCCAGCCTGCGCCCCGGCGATTCGCGCTCGAGGCGGCCGGCGCCGGCCAGGTCGGTGACAACCGCCACGGCGAACGGCGGCGGGCCCGCGCCCAGTGCGCCGGCCCCCGTCAGGCAGGCAATCGCGGCCCAGCCGCAGCCCACGGCGCGGCGCAGGCGTCCATGCAGGATCACAAGGCGTTCTCCCCGAAGCAAAACCGGCTCAAGCGTATTGCGCCTTGCGCGGCCAGGGAAGATGCCGGCCCCCGGGCGTCGCCCCGAGAATGCGGTAATCGGAATCCCCCCGGCGCGTTGCGGACGCATCACGCGCCCGCCGGCGGCGACCAGCCCCACACCGCCAGCGGAGAATGACCCTTGATGGCCTGCAGCCCCAGCGCAAAGAGGCCGGCGGGGACTTGCGCAAGCGCCTGGACAAAGACCGCGGTCATCGCCACCGGAATGCCGTGTTGCTTGGCCACCGCCTGCAGGTGTGCTGCCACGTTCACCGCATCGCCCAGCGCGGTGAAGTCGCGCCGGTCCGGACTGCCCAGTTCACCGAACACCACCTCGCCGAAGGCCAGGCCCATGGTGACGCCGACCGGTTCGATGCCGCGCGGCGCCAGTTCCTCGCGATTGAGCCGATCGATCTGGGCCAGCATCTGGCCGGCAGCGGCAAAGGCCGCGTCGCACGGTTGCGCAAGCAGCCGCGGGGCGCCGAACAGGACCATGATGCCGTCGCCACGAAAATTGTCGATCGCGCCGCCATGGGCATGCAGTCCGGGCGTGACGGCCGCGTAATACCGGTTGAGCAGTGCGCGCATCTCGCCCGGGTCGGTGTGTTCGGAGCGCCGCGTGAAATCCTGCAGATCGGCGAACAGCAAGGCGATGGCGCGGCGGCCTCCCAGCGCGGCGCCCGCCTCGTCGGTCGATTCGTCGACCACGGCCTGCAGCACGGCCGGACTGAGGTAACCGGCAACGCGGCGCGCAAGGCGGTCGCGCTGGCGGTGCGCGGCGGCCAGGTCCAGCACCGTGCGCGCCGCCAATGCCGTGAGGCCGGCAAGCACGGCGGCCCCGGGCGCGAGCCGGTATCCGGCAGCCAGCAGGGCCGTGCCCAGCACGATGGTGAGGGCGAGCAGGAGCGCCAGCAGCGCATAGCGGCGGCGCGCGCGCGCCGGCAAGGCGGCGCCGGCGAGCGCCAGCACGAGGGCCGGCGCCAGGGGCTGCGCCGGCGCCCGCACGAGCCCCTGGCCCAGCGCATTGCGCAGCACCTGGGCGTTGGCAACGAGGCCCGGTGGCGGCACGGTCGCATCTTCCCAGGCGGCCAAGGCCACGGGCAGGCGCAAGCGGTCCAGGTAGGGCAGAACCGATCCGAGCAGGACGACGCGCCCGGCAAAGCGCTCGTCGAGCGCCTGGCGCGCCCCCGCGCGCTCCCACGCGAGCACCGACTGCAGGGGAACATACGTGAAGGCTGCGCCGCGGGTGAAGTCGATATCGCCCGCGTCCTCCAGCGCCGCGGCGCGCCCCAGTTGCGCGGCGAGCCGGCCGGCGAAGGTGGGCAGGGCGGGGGAGGCGCGCGCGACCCGTTCGCGCGCGCGTCCCCGGCACACCTCGCCTTCGGGCGCATCGCCGCGCGTCGGATCGGGCTCGAAGCGGCGTACCACGCCGTCGCAGTCCAGCGGGAACAAGGGCGCGCCGAAAGCCTCGCCGCCGCCTGCGGCCGCCAGCAGGGGCGCGTAGGGAATCCGCACGCGTCCATCGGCATCGGCGTCGAGGGCCAGCGTGAGCGGCGCCGCGGCGCGCGCGGCCTCCAGGCCTTGCATGAGGGCACGATCGATTCCCGGCACGACGGCATCGAACGACTTCTCGGGCAGGGCGATGTCCAGGCCGATGGCGCGGGGTCGCGCCGCAGCGATGGCCCCCAGTGCCGCGCCCAGGGGCGCATGCAGCAGGCTCAGCGGAACATCCAGGGCCTTGAGGCTTGCCTCGTCCAGCCCCACCAGCACGACTTGCGGGCTCTCGTCGGACAGCGGCTCGCCAGCGCGCCAGTGGCGCACGAGCCGCGTCTGCGCATCGAAGGCCCAGTCGTCCAGGCGCGCGGCCACCGCGTAGCCGCGGCCATCCTGGACGGCAACGACAATCCCCGCCAGCACCGCCGCAAGACCGCGCAGGGCGGCGCCATGGACGCGCCAGCGCCCCGCCCCGAAGCGAGCCGGAACCGGCCGCCTCTGCGCAAGTTCCGGCTCCGACACGTCGACGGCTCCCGCAGTTGGCTGGCGGCCATTCTGGCACCGCCGGACCTCGGGTGGATAGCCCCCGACGTCGGGGCTCGGCTAAGCTGCCACTGCGCGGGCGCCCTTGCCGGCGGACGCCGCCATTGCCATCTGGAACATGGACCGGGAACATGAACCGCCTGCCCGTACGAAAGAAGGACACCGGCCCGTCAGGAGGCGCGCACCGTGCGCGACGCCGCGCAGCGCTGGCGTGGCTCGGCGCGGCCGCGTGGACGATGGCACGCGATGCCGCGGGGACGCCCGGCGAGGTGCGCATCGGCGGCTTGCTGCGCGAGGCGCGCCTCGATGGCCTCAACGGCCCCTCGCGCCGCCTCTCCCAGTACCGCGGCCGGGCGCTGCTGATCAATGTCTGGGCCAGCTGGTGCGGCCCCTGCGTCGAGGAGATGGCGTCGATAGAGCGCCTGGCGTGGATGGATGGACGGCCGCCCTTCGCGATGATCGGCATTTCCACGGACGACTTCCGCGACGCCGCGCTGGCAGTGCTGCGCAGGTCCAACGCCAGCATCAGCCACTTCATCGATCACGACCAGGAGCTCGAGAACATGCTGGGCGCCGCCAAGATCCCGCTGACGGTCCTGGTGGGCTCGGATGGCCGTGTGCGCGACAAGGTCACCGGCGCCCAGCAATGGGATGCGCCCGATGCCTTGCGCCGCATTGCCCGGGCCTTCCGCGACGACAAATCCCTTTCGGCAGGATGAGCCGGCATCAACGAGGAGACGCCACGTGCCCACCGTACCCTTGCGGCTTCGCGCCCTGATGACCGCCGTGCCCGCGGCGCTGCTGGCCAGCGGTCCGGCCGGCGCGATCGAGCATCGCACGTACGCGACCGGCGAAATGCTGCACCGTGCGCTGCAGTCCGGCAAGACCTACGAGCAAGGCATCGCTCGCGGCTACGTGGGCGCCGTCGCCGACATCGGCGCGGGCGAACCCGTCAACGGCTTCCTGTTCTGCGTGCCGGCCACGGCAACGCTCGAACAGATGGGCACGGTGGTGCGCGACTGGCTCGACAGGCATCCGGAATCGCGCAACTATGCGGGCAAGGGGGTCGTGGGCGCGGCGCTGGCCGACGCCTATCCCTGCCGGCGCAAGTGAAGCGGGCCGGGCCCCGCTGGCGGATCGGCAATCCCCATGGCACCGCCGCAGCAGTCGAACCGGAAGTTTGCCGACCCCCTGGTGCGCGAAATGGCGCGGCGCGGCCAGACGCGCCGCTTCGGCAAGGGTGAACTGCTGATCCGCGAAGGCGAGGACGGCGACGCCATCTTCGTCATCCTCGGCGGCAGGGTGAAGGTGTACGTATCCGACGCGCAGGGCCGCGAAATGATCGTGGCCGATTATGCGGCCGGCGACACCGTGGGGGAGATGGTGCTCGATGGCAAGGCGCGCTCGGCGTCGGTCATGGCCACCGAGCCGACGGTGTGCTGCGTCGTGGCGCGCGACGCGCTGCGCGCCGCCATCCACGCCGACCCGGACGTCGCCATGCGACTGATCGGCACCCTGATCGCGCGCAACCGCTTCGCCACGTTCAATCTGAAGAACCTCGCCCTGATGGACGTCTACGGGCGGGTCGCGCGCCTGCTGCTCGGCCTCGAAACCGTCGTCGAGGCCGACGGCCTTGCCTGGAGCCGCGAGCGCCTCACCCAGCAGGAGATCGCCAGCCGCGTGGGGGCCTCGCGCGACATGATCAGCCGGATACTCAAGGACTTGCGGACGGGTGGATATATCGCGATGCGGGACAAGCGGATCGCGATCTTGCGGCGGCCGCCGGCGCGCTGGTAGCCGGGGTATGCGCGAGCACCGTCGCGACGAATTTGGCTCGCGGCAGGCTCAGCGCACCGCCACCGCATTGCCCCGTCGCATCAGGAACGGCAGCATCACGAGACCCGCAAGCACCATCGGCAGCGAGAGCCACTGGCCCATGGAGAGGTGGAAGGCAAGATAGCCCAGGTAGCTGTCGGGTTCGCGCGCGAACTCGGCGATGATGCGCAGGGTGCCGTAGCCGATGAGGAACACGCAGGAGACGACGCCCGGGGGGCGCGGCTTGCGCGAGAAGATCCAGAGAATGGCGAACAGCAGCAGGCCCTCCAGGCAGAACTGGTAGAGCTGCGAGGGGTGGCGCGGCGTGGGCACCGGGTCGTCGGCCTGGGGGAAGACCATCGCCCATGGCCAGATCTTCGGGTCGGCCGGACGGCCCCAGAGCTCGCCGTTGATGAAGTTGCCCATGCGCCCCGCGGCAAGGCCCAGGGGGATCATCGGCACGGCAAAGTCCGTCACCTGGAAGAAGGGCTTGCCGCGCGTGCGCGCGAACAGCCACAGGACGGTGATCACGCCGATGACCCCGCCGTGCGAGGCCATGCCGCCCTTCCACAACATGGGGATCTCGAGCGGGTTGTGGAAGTAATAGTCGGGCTTGTAGAACAGCACGTAGCCCAGGCGGCCGCCGACGATGACGCCGAACACGCCCCAGAACAGCAGGTCTTCGACCTCGGCCGCGGTAAAGCCGCGCCAGGCATCGCGGGCGCGCAGGCGCCCCAGCACGATGAAGAGCACGAAACCGAGCAGGTACATGAGTCCGTACCAGCGCACGGCCAGGGGGCCGATCGAAAAGGCGACGGGATTGAAATTCGGGTGGGTAAGCATGGTGCCGGCGGTTGCCCCGGAATTGCGACTTAGAATCACGCATTGTAGTGGCCGCGCGGCCTCGTTCTGCCGCGGCGGCGCGCTGCCCCGATCCTGCCGCAACTTCCGACGAGAAACCTGTCATGGCGCACAACGACCGATCCCGCAACGTCACCCAGGGCGTCGCCCGCTCGCCCAATCGCGCCATGTACTACGCGATGGGCTACCGCGACGAGGACTTCGACAAGCCCATGATCGGCGTGGCCAACGCGCACTCGACCATCACGCCGTGCAATTCCGGGCTGCAGCCGCTGGTCGACGCGGCCATCGCGCAGATCGGTCGCAGCCGATGCAATTCCCAGGTGTTCGGCGTCCCCACCATCTCGGACGGCATCGGCATGGGCACCGAAGGCATGAAGTATTCGCTGATCTCGCGCGAGGTGATCGCCGATGCGATCGAAACCTGCGTCAACGGCCAGTGGATGGATGCCGTGCTCGTGGTGGGCGGCTGCGACAAGAACATGCCCGGCGCCATGATGGGCATGGCCCGCTGCAACGTGCCGGCGATATTCGTGTACGGCGGCACCGTGAAGCCGGGAAACTACCGCGGCAAGGACCTGACCATCGTCTCGGCATTCGAGGCCGTGGGCGAGTTCAACGCCGGCCGGCTCTCCGAACAGGACTTCAAGGAGGTCGAGCGCCGCTGCATTCCGGGTTCGGGTTCGTGCGGAGGCATGTACACGGCCAACACCATGAGCTCGTCCTACGAGGCCCTGGGCATGAGCCTGCTGTACTCGTCGACGATGGCCAATCCCGACCCCGAGAAGGCCGACAGCGCCGCCGAGTCGGCGCGGGTGCTGGTGCGCGCGCTCGAGCAGGGCCTGCGCCCGCGCGACATCATCACGCGCCGGTCCATCGAGAACGCGGTGGCGCTCATCATGGCGGTGGGCGGCTCCACCAACGCCGTGCTCCACTACCTGGCCATCGCGCATGCGGCCGAGGTGGAGTGGAACATCGACGATTTCGAACGCGTCCGCGCGCGCGTGCCCGTGCTGTGCGACCTCAAGCCCTCCGGGCGTTTCGTCGCCACGGACCTGCATCGGGCCGGGGGCATTCCCCAGGTGCTCAAGATCCTGCTGGCCAATGGCGCCCTGCACGGCGACTGCCTCACCATCACCGGGCAAACCCTGGCCGAGGCCCTGGCCGAGGTGCCCGAACAGCCGCGCGCCGACCAGGACGTGATCCGGCCATGGAACGATCCGCTCTACGCCCAGGGCCACCTGGCCATCCTGCGCGGCAATCTGGCGACCGAAGGATGCGTGGCCAAGATCACCGGCCTGAAGAACCCGTCGATGACGGGCCCGGCGCGGGTCTTCGATTCCGAGGACGCTGCCATGGAAGCCATCATGGGCGACCGGATCCACGCCGGCGACATCGTCGTGATCCGCTACGAGGGGCCGCGCGGCGGCCCCGGCATGCGCGAGATGCTGGCGCCCACCTCGGCCATCGTCGGCAAGGGGCTGGGCGAGAGCGTGGGACTCATCACCGACGGGCGCTTTTCCGGGGGCACCTGGGGGATGGTGGTCGGGCACGTGGCGCCAGAGGCCTATGTGGGCGGCGGCATCGCCCTGGTGCGCGAAGGCGAAACCATTTCCATCGACGCGGGCACGCGTTCGCTGCAACTGCACGTGAGCGACGAGGAACTGGCGCGGCGACGCGCGGCGTGGAAACCGCCGGCGCCGCGCTATACGCGCGGCGTGCTGGCCAAGTTCGCCACGCTGGTTTCAAGTGCGAGCAAGGGCGCAATCACCGACGAGAACCTGACGTATTGAGGCGGTAGAGGGGGATTCACGCGGAGTGTCAGCGCCGCTCGACCCAATACAGGGCCCCCAGGGCAAAGCAGAACACCACCAGCGCCGGCAGCCCCGCCACCACCACCGGCGGCCAGGTATTGATCAGCCCCAGGTGCGAGAACAGCTTGTTCATCGCGTAGAACAGCACGCCGATCATGATGCCCGTGAAGATCTTCAGGCTCACGGTGCCGGCGCGCACGTGCAGATAGGCGAAGGGCAGCGCCAGGGCCATCATGACGATGCACACCAGGGGATAGAAGATCTTCTTCCACAGCGCGATCTGGTAGCGGTCGGTGCGCTGGTGGTTCTCGGTGAGATGGTTGATGTAGTGGATCAGGCTGTACGCGCTCTGCCGCTCGGGCTGGACGAGCAGCACGCCGAAGATCGCCGGCGTGAGGTCCGATGGCCACAGGCGCGTGGCTTCGCGCACGATGTGCGTGCCGCCGGCCGCGTCGCCCGGGGTGCTGCCGCGCGCGTCCACGGGCGGCAGCTGGGTGTCGACCACGCGCGTGAGCAGCCAGCCCTGGCCAGGCTCGTAGGTGCCGCGCGCGGCGGTGCTCATGGAGCGCAGGCGCAGCTGCGGGTCGAATTCGAATATGCGCCAGCCGTCCACGGAGCCGTCGGGATTGACGTGGGCCACGTTGACGAAGCGCATGCGGTCGGGTTCGCCGTCGCGGCCCCGCAGCAGGTCGCGCACCCAGACGCCCGAGCGGAATTCCTGGCCGATGGTCGTGCCGATGGCGCGCGACTTGAACCGCTGGGCCAGGTCCTCGGCGGGCGGGGCGATGATCTCGCCAAAGACGTAGGCCAGCGCCACGAGGCCCAGCGCCACAACCAGCACGGCGTCGCCCAGCCGCCGCGTCGTCATGCCCGAGACGCGCATGATGGTGAACTCGGAGTTGGCGGCGAGCTTGGACAGGGCGTAGATCGTGCCGATCAGCGCCGCGATGGGCATGAGCTCGTAGGCGTGGGCGGGCGTGAGCAGCGCGACGAATGCCAGGGCATGCACGAACTGGTAGTTGGCCCGTCCCAGGTCGGCGAGCTGGTTGATGAGGTCGAAGAGGGCGAAGATCCCGATCAGGGCAACCAGCACGAAGAGGGTCGCGGTGGTTATTTCCCGCCACAGGTAATGGCGCAAGGTTCGCATGGGGGTGGCCTGCGCTATGCGGGGCGACGGGCCCGACCGGGCCAAAGGGCGGGCAGGTGCGGAAGCCAGCGGCGCAGCGAGACCCGCCGGTAGAACAGCGCGATGATGAGCAGCACCGCGACCCCGTGGGCCAGCCAGACGGCGGTGCCGAAACCCATGCGCCCGCGCTGCACCGAGGCCTGCATGATCTGTATGGAATTGAGGTAGACCAGGGCCAGCAAGGTGGCGAAGATCAGGTTGGCCGAGCGCCCGACGCGCGGATTGACGTAGGCCAGGGGAACGGCGAGCAGCGCGAGCACGACGGCGGCCACCGGCAGGGCGAGGCGATACAGCAGCTCTCCCAGGTTGCGGGGCGTGGGATCGGCCAGCAGCTGGGTCGTGGCGAAGGTGCGCGCATTGGAGCTGGCCAGGGGCGTGTCGACCTGGTTCTCCAGGCGTATCGCGTAGCGGTCGAACTCCAGGACCCGGTGTTCGGCCACGCCGGCCATGCCCTCGTAGCGCCGGCCGTTGCTCAGCACCAGGAAGCGCGCGCCGTCGGCGTGGGTCTCGACGTTGCCCTGGGCGGCAACAATGACGATCTCGCGATTGCCGGTGCGCTGGCTGGCGAAGACGCTCTCGACGTGGGCGCCGTCGATGTCCAGGTTCTCGACGAAGAAGACCCGGTCGGACGCCGCCGACTCGATGAAGCGCCCCGGCGTGACCTTGCTCACGTCGTCGCGGTGCTCGAAGCGCTGGCGGGCCTCGGCGATCATGCGCTCGGCCCAGGGCGAGACGAACAGCGCAAGGGCGCCGACCAGGCAGGCCACGGGAAGCGTGAAACGCAATACCGGCCGGATCCAGGCCAGCAGGCTCTGGCCGGCCGCGAACCAGACCACCATTTCGGAGTCGCGAAAGGCGCGCGACAGCGCGATGAGCACCGCGATGAAGACGCTCAGCGTCAGCACGAGCGGGAGATTGGTGAGCGTGGAGAGCGCGACGATGGAAAAAAGGGCCTTGGTATCGACGTCGCCGCTGGCGGCGTCGCCCAGCAGGTGCACCAGCACCTGGGTGAAGACGATGCAGAAGAGAACGGAAAACACGGCCCCGGCGCTGTTGGCGATCTCGCCGACGATGGCCCTGCGGAAGATCATGCGCGCGGCTCCGGCCGGTTGGAATCGGGGGCGCCCCGCCAGGGCGCCCCGGGGAAGCGCCGGGGCGGCAAGGGGGCAAGGCGCGGCCGCATGCAGGCTCTATACTCGCGGATCGGCATGCCCCGGCGCCCCGGCCGCGCACCTCGGGTAATGGAGAAAGGGAACGGACAACGCGATGGAATTTAACACGAAGGCCGCATCACCCGAGACGATAAAGGCCGACTGCCTTGCGGTCGGCGTGTTCGAGGACCTGGGAATGACCGCCAGCGCGCGGCGCATCGATCGCCTCACGGGCGGGGCGGTGCGGGCCGCCGTGGCCAGCGGCGACATGGGCGGCAAGCGCGGCAGCGTGGTGGTGCTGCGCGACCCCGCCGGCGTGGCCAGCGCCCGGGTCGCGCTCGTCGGCCTGGGAAAGTCGGGCGACTTCGGCGACAAGGCATTTGCCGAGGCCGTCGCGGCCACCTTGCGCGGCTGCGGCGCCGGCGTTGCGCAGCTGGCCTTCGCCCTGAGCGACTGGAAGGTCAAGGGCCGCAGCGCGCAATGGAACGCGCGCGCGCTGGTGCTGGCCGCGCGGGCGTTCGCCTTTCGCAGCGACGAGCTCAAGAGCAAGGATCCGGCCAACGGCGACGCGCCGGCGAACCGCAAATGGCGCATCACCCTGGTGGCCGACAAGCGCGACCGGGCGCTCGACACGGGCCTGCGCCAGGGCGAGGCCATCAGCAACGGAATGGAACTGACCAAACGCCTGGGCAACCTGCCGGGCAATGTGTGCACGCCCGACTACCTGGCAGTCCAGGCCCGCAAGCTGGGCCGCGAATGGGGGCTCAAGGTGCAGGTCTTCGACCGCCGCCAGATCGAGGCGCTCGGCATGGGATCCTTCCTGTCGGTCACCAATGGTTCCGTCCAGCCGCCGCGCTTCATCGTGCTGCGCTACCAGGGACGCACGGGCGCGGGTTTCGCCGATCCTGTGGCCCTGGTGGGCAAGGGCATCACCTTCGACTCCGGCGGCATTTCGCTCAAGCCCGGCGCCGCGATGGACGAGATGAAATACGACATGTGCGGCGCCGGAACGGTGCTGGGCACCCTGCGGGCGGTGGCCGAGCTCAAGCTCAAGATCAATGTCGTGGGCGTGATTCCCACCTGCGAGAACATGCCGTCGGGCAGCGCCACCAAGCCGGGCGATATCGTCACCTCCATGTCCGGCCAGACGATCGAGGTTCTCAACACCGACGCCGAGGGCCGGCTTGTCCTGTGCGACGCCCTGACCTACGTGCAGCGCTTCAAGCCCGCGGCGATCATCGACATCGCCACCCTCACCGGCGCCTGCGTCGTGGCGCTGGGCAATGTGCATTCGGGCCTGTTCTCCAAGGACGATGCGCTGGCCACCGAGCTGCTCGCCGCCGCCGGCGCCGCCGGCGACACGGCCTGGCGCATGCCGGTGGACGACGATTATCAGGACCAGCTCAAGTCCAATTTCGCGGACATGGCCAATATCGGCCTGCCGGGCAATGCGGGCGCCGTGACAGCTGCGTGTTTTCTCGCGCGCTTCGTCAAGGATCAGCGCTGGGCGCACCTGGACATCGCCGGCACGGCGTGGCGCGGGGGAGCGGCCAAGGGGGCGACCGGGCGGCCGGTGCCGATGCTCACCGAGTTCCTCATCCAGCGCGCCGCCTGAGGCGCGACGGGGCACGCGGTGGCGGACGCACCCCCTCTGGCGGCACCGGCGCCGGACCCGGCCGACGCGCCGGCAACCGGCCGGCGCACGATCGACTTCCACTTCAACGTCGACCACCGCGTGAACTACGCCTGCCGCGTGGTCCGCAAGGCCCGCGCCGCGGGCAAGACGGTGCTGGTATTCGCCCGCGATGCGGAGCGGCGATCGCGGGTGGACGTGGCGCTTTGGACATTTTCGGCCCTCGATTTCCTGCCGCATGTCACCCTGCCCTCGCCGCGCGCGGATCAGACCCCGGTGTGGATCTGCGGCGAACCGCCCCCGCAGCCGCGCGACGTGCTGCTGCTGCTCGATGACGAACCGGCTCCCGATTTTGTACACTGGTTCGAACAATTCGAACGCGTCATCGACGTGGTTTCGTCCGATGCCGACGACCGCGCGCGCGCGCGCAGCCGCTTCAAGGTCTATCGCGATGCCGGATGGTCGCCGCTTGCACACGAGGTAGGAGCCTCATGAACTCGCCCCCGCCGCGCAATGCCGGGCCGCCGTCCGAAGGCTCGCCCGACGACCTGTCGATCCCCATCCTCACCGAACGCCTGGGGCTGCCGCCGCTGGAGTTCGACACGACCCTGCCGCTCATCGAGACAACCGGCCAGATGCTCGAGCCCGGCCTCGAGGGCCTCACCGCGCTGCCCATGCCCCCGGGGCCGGGCAGCGGCGCGGCGAACCCGCCCCCTGCCGGGCTGCACCCCATAGCGGCCCTGCCCTTCCCACCCATGCCCTATACCGCCGCCCCGGCGGTCGCCGCGCCCGCGGCATCGGCGCCGCCGGCGCCGGTGACGCTGCCGACCGGCGGCAAGCCCTCGTCAGGCCTTACCTATGGCGGATTCATTCCGGTGCCACCGGCGCCGGCGCCAGCGCCCGCCCCGCCACCGGCCGGCTTGCGCGCGGCGGTTCCCGCCGCGGCGCCGGCCCCCGCGCCTGTGCCGCCGCCGTTCGTGCTCGAGCCGCCGCCGGAAGCTCCGGCCGACGAACCGATGGTGGAACGGCGTGCGGGTGCCAGCGGCCAGCACTGGGGGCGGATCGAGGTGGAGCTGCGCTCGTCGATCCTGCGCCAGATAACCGAGCAGTTGCCGCGCGAAATCGACGGCATCGTCCAGGGCCGGATGCAGGACGCGATCGACCGCCTGCTCACGAACCTGGCCGAGGAGATCCACCTCGCGGTCACGGCATCGCTGGGCGATATCGTCGAGCGCGCGGTGCGCGCCGAGCTCGACCGCATGCGCAATTCCAATCGGGGATAGTTCCGGACATGTCGAGCAATACGGGGGTGCCCGACGCGGCACCGGGAGCAGCACTGGCCAAGAGTTTCGATCCGGGCGAGATCGAGCGCCGCTGGTATCCCTTGTGGGAGTCGCGTGGCTATTTCGCGGCGGGCAACAGGCCCGGCCGGCCGGCTTTCGGCATCCAGCTGCCGCCGCCCAATGTGACCGGCATCCTGCACATGGGGCACGCGTTCAACCAGACCATCATGGACGCGCTCACCCGCTATCACCGCATGAAGGGCGACAACACGCTCTGGCTGCCGGGCATCGATCACGCCGGAATCGCGACGCAGATCGTCGTGGAGCGCCAGCTCGAGCAGCAGGGCATGCACCGCCGCGACATGGCGCGCGAGGATTTCGTCGCCAAGGTCTGGCAGTGGAAACAGTACTCGGGCGACACCATCTTTTCGCAGATGAAACGCCTGGGCGACTCCTGCGACTGGCAGCGGGCGTATTTCACGATGGACGGGCCGCGCTCCAAGGCCGTCGTCGAGGCCTTCGTGCGCCTGTACGAGGAAGGCCTGATCTACCGCGGCAAGCGCCTGGTGAACTGGGACCCGAAGCTGCAGACGGCGGTATCGGACCTCGAGGTGGAGTCCGAGGAAGAGGAAGGGCGCATCTGGGAGATCCGCTACCCCGGCGTCGACGGCGGGCCGGGGCTCGTGGTGGCCACGACGCGCCCGGAGAC
>Ga0181519_10001656_pt1 | contig 19578 bp, 19 predicted proteins | sample PEATcosm2014_Bin_26_FD_121102 | JGI IMG/M metagenome (GOLD analysis project Ga0181519, IMG submission 121102) | Peatland microbial communities from MTU Mesocosm Facility, Houghton, MI, USA - PEATcosm2014_Bin02_10_metaG | ecosystem: Environmental > Terrestrial > Soil > Wetlands > Peat | place...
CGGCGGCGGCGGCGCGGGCTGAGCGCGCGGCTGGGCCGCAGCGCGGGAGCCGGGACCTAGCGCGGCAAGCCGTGCGCCGCGGCGAGCGTGGCGTACAGCTCGCGGTCGGCCCAGCTCGGGCCCGCGATGCCCTCGAGGAAACCGCAGTGGCCGCCATGGCGCGTCGCGCTGATCGTCAGGGCGGGCGAACGCGCCAGCCGCTCGAGATCGCTCGCCGGGATGATCGGGTCGTCGAGCGCCGTGAGGATCCGGCTCGGCACCTCGAGCGCAGCAAGCACCTCGCCGACGATCGCATAGCCGTGCAGGTAGTCGCGCAGTGTCGGGTACTCGGTGTAGCGCAGCACCAGCTGCTCGGTCAGGTGCGTCAGGTCGCGCTGCCGCAGCAGCACGCCGAAGTCGTAGTGGTCGGGCCAGGCGCGGCGCTTCCTGCGCAGCGAGGAACGCCACTTGTGCACGAAGTAGTCGCGGTATATCCACAGGCCGCGCTCGAGGCTCTCGAGCGTGTGCTCGGGATCGAGCACCGGGCAGACCGCGACCACCTGCGTGAGGCGTATGCCGGCCGCGGGCGCGCGGACGGCGACGCGCAGCGAGAAGTTGCCGCCGAGCGAGTAGCCGGCGAGCGACAGCCGACTCGCGGGATGCAGCGCCTGCACGGCGCGCACCGCGCCGACCACCTCGGCGATGCGGCAGGAATGGAACAGCCCCTCGTTGAGCGCGTGCGTCGGCCCGTGGTCACGCAGGTTCAGCCGGAAGATCGCAAAGCCGCGCGCATGCAGGTACGCGGCTGCCGACAGTACGTAGCGTGACTCGGCGCTGCCTTCCCAGCCGTGGATCAGGACCACGAGGTCCCTCGACTCCACGGGCTGCGCCGCGTAGTGACCGAGCAGCCGCACGCCGTCGCCGCAGTCGAGCAGCACGTCGCGGCTCGCCGCCAGCACTGGCGCGGCGCGCCTCAGCACGAACGCGCGCCTGAGCGCCGAGCTCGGCAGGATCGACTGCAGGTGGGGATTTCTGAGCCACCGCGGTGGCTCGAACTCGCGCGCGGACATCGCGACCCTCAGACGATGACGAGCGGGCCGCTGCCCGGCAGCGTCTCGACGTAGCGCGCGCCCATGATGCGCGCCGGCGTCTGCGCGCCGGGTGCGACGCCGCCGGCGACCAGCCGCGCGACGAGCCCGAGCGCGGCGTGCGTGGTCACGGTGTAGCCGTTCGCGGTCGTCACGCGGGCGGTGCGCACCGCGCCGCCCGGCGCGCGCGCCTCGCCCCACACCGCGGTCGGCGTGCGGGCGCGCAGCGCCGCGTCCGGACCCGCGCTGCCGCGATCGACGCGGGCCTTCAGCAAGCGCTGCACCGGACTCAGCGCGAGCAGCAAGCGCAGGTAGTTGAGGCGCCGCAGCGCACGCAGCCGGCGCGGCGAGATCGGGATGTAGACCTCGATGTTCGGGATGCCGGTGGTGCGAAATGCCGTGCTGACGTCGCCCCACGGGATCGTCATCGCGAGCTTCTCGCCGGCGCCGAAGTCGATGCGCCGCTCGCGGTAGCCGAGCGGCACGCGCACGAGACGGCCGTCACTGCGCACGCTGCCGCCCTGCGCGAGGCCCTCGACCATGGTGCGGGCGGTGCCCCGACTGACGGGCGATGCGTTGTCGAAGCCGAGGGCGAGGTGAGTGGCGTCCGGCAGTGCCTCGTGGAGCGCGAGCGCCACGCAGTCGGTGGGCACGACGTCGAAGCCGACGCCGGGACAGAGCACGACCCCGGCCGCGCGCGCCGCCGCATCGAGGCTGGCCGCGTGCTCGAACACCGCCACCTCGCCGGTGATGTCGAGGTAGTGGGCGCGCGCCGCGAGGCAGGCGGCGATCATGGCCCGGGCGGTCGCGGAGAACGGCCCGGCGCAGTTGAGCACGAGCTCGATGCCGCCGAGCGCCGTCGCGAGAGCGGTCGGGTCATCGACCGCCGCGACGCGGTACTCGAGGCCGAGCTCGCGGGCCAGCGCCTCGAGCGGTGCGCGCGAGCGGCCGCCGAGCACCGGCCGCAGTCCGCGCTCGACGGCGGCGCGGGCGGCGAGCTCGCCGGAATAGCCGTTCGCGCCGTACAGCAGCCAGGTCATTGCCCGGCGTGTCGCGGCTCGAGGGTGAATTCGACGTAGTTGAGGCGTGCCGCGGCCGCGTTCCAGTCGGCGGCGGTCACTTCCGTCTGGGTCGGGTAGTCGCCTTCGGACGGCGTGCGCGCCGCGGACCTGACCATGACCTCGATCGGACCCTGCGGCCGGTCGCCGGTCGCGGCGACGAAGCCGGCGAGTGCCGCCGGTTCGCGCGCGTCCGCGGCGAGGCCCTCGTCGAACGGGTTGCCGACGAGATCGCAGCGGTTGGCCGGCATCTCCGCCGGCGCCGTGGCGTAGCCCTCGGCGGGGTTCCCGGTCAGGCAGAAATCACCCACCGAGGTCGTCACGCGCACGCTTCCCGCGTAGCCGTGGCGCGCGAGATCCGCGACCAGCTTGCCGAGCGCGCCGAGCCGCTCGCCCGACAACGGTACCTCGCCGTACGGCACCGCGAGGCGTGCGGCGGTCGCCGGCGGGACGGCGTTCGCCGCGCGGATCGCGTCGAGCGACGCCTGGGTGGTGGCGAGCTCCCGCGTCCGGGCGGCGACCTGCGCATTCAGGTCAGCGATCTGCGCACGCTGCTGCCACGCCAGCGCGCCCGCCACCAGCGCGGCCACCACCGCGACTGTCGCGAGCGCAATCCAGGCGAGCGGCCGGCGCGGCGCGGCCGGCACGGGCGCGGCCACGACCTCCGCCACCGGCGCCGGGGCCGGCGGCGGCAGCGACGCGACGGTGGCGCTCGCCGCGCCGCGCGCAGCCGCCTCGACCTGTGCCGTGACATCGCTGATGACCCGGGCGCCGACGCTTTCCATGGTCGCGACCACGAAGCGCCGGAGATCCGCGCCCTGGTCGCGAAACAGCGTCTCGACCAGCGCCCGGCACTCGGCGACCGTGAGTGGCGGCGCCGCGGGTGTCGCGGTGGCGCTGCTGCCGGCCACCGCCGCGGCCGCCGCGCCGGCATCGCCCGCGCCGCTCGCGGGCAGGTGCACCTGCGCGAATTCCGGCAGCTTCGACTCGTGCAGGATCTCGAGCTGCTGCAGCAGCTTCGAGATCTCCGCCGGCGCCATCAGCTTCGGCAGCACGCCGGCCGCACCGAGTGCGCGCGCCTCGCCCGCGTACAGCTCGCCGTCCTGCGAGGTGTACATCATGATCGGAATCGATGCGGTGGCCGGGTCGCGCTTGATGGCCTGCACGGCCTGCAGCCCGTCCATGCCCGACATCACGTGATCCATGAAGATCACGTCGGGCCGGTTTTCCTGGAGGTACACGAGCGCGCTCTCGGCGGACTCGGTGGTATCGACTGCGAGCTGCAGCTTCTCGAGCACGCGCGACAGGACGACGCGTGCCGACTTCGAATCATCCACTATCAGCGCGCGCTTCGTCGGCACTGGCACCTCGCCGGTCCGCACCTGGGACCGGGACGCGCGGAGTGTAGCGCAGCCGTTAGGGCTAAGCAGCACGCGCGCTTGCACGCGCGGCCGGATTGACGCGCGAGTTTGTTTACGCTAGGCGCGAGGCGATCAGCGTGCCGCGGGCCACGTCGACCACGCCGCCGCCGACGCGCACTTCTATGCCGCGCGACGTGCGCATGGCGCGCAGGTGCAGCGTCGACGGACGGCCGATGCTGACACCCTGCTCGACGCGCACGTCGATCGCATCGTCGTCGAAGTAGCGGTGCTGCACGAGCCACGAGGCGAGGCAGCCATTGCCGCTGCCGGTGGCCGCGTCTTCGGGGACTCCATAGTAGTCGACGAACACGCGCGCCGTCAGCTGGTGGCCGGCCCCGGCGGCGCCCGGCGCGAAGGCGAGCACCGCCTTGGCATCGAGCTTCTCGACCAGCCTCAGCAACGCCTCGCGGTCGACGCGGATGCGCTCGAGCGCACGCCGCGTGCGCACCGGCACGATCAGGAACGGCAGCCCCGTCGACACCTCCTCGATCGGGTGGCTGTCGAGATCGGAGGGCGCGAGGCCGAGCGCCGGCGCGATCTGCTTGCGCGGCAGGCGCTTGCCGAAGGTCGGGAACCGCTGCCGCATCCAGTACAGCTCGCGCTTCGCCTCGCGTTCGACGAACACCGGCGTCAGGCCCGCTTCGAGCGACAGCGTCACGCGGTCGACGCGCCCGCCGAGCAGCGCGTGGCGGATCACGTGCGCCGTGCCGAGCGTCGGGTGACCGGCGAACGGCACTTCGTGCTGCGGCGTGAAGATGCGCACCGGCCAGCCACCCGCGACCGGGCGGTCCGCCAGCACGAAGGTGGTCTCCGCGAAGTTCATCTCGCGGGCGAAAGCCTGCATCTGGCGCGCGGCCAGGCCCTTGGCGCCGGTGACGACCGCCAGCTGGTTGCCGGAACACGGGCGGTCGGTGAACACGTCGACGAGGTGGAGGCTCCGGGTCATGCGGGATCCTTTGGCGGGGCGAAAGCTCTTTGTAGCCGATTCGGGCGGGCACGGCCGCGAACCGGCTCGCGGTTTGGGGGGTGAATCACGCGTAACTGTGGCCTGCGTCACCGCTCGTCGCGACGCGTCGCGGCGTCGGTGCGGCTGCGTCGCTGCCCGGGCCGAGCTCGCACCGGCGGCGCCGCATCCCGGGGGCGGGAACGAGCCACGTGACATAGTCAGCCGACCGCCGCAGCCGCCCGACCCGGAGGTCGCGTGGCCGGCCGAAGGCAGGACAACCGCACATTGGCCTGCCCTCCGGCGGTCCGCGCTACTCGCGGATGCCGACGCCCTTGTACATGAGACCGACCGCGAGCGCGTACAACGCCACCGCGAAGGCGGTCATGATCGTGAAGGCGAGCCTGACGTCGACGTCGGACACGCCGAGGAAGCCGTAGCGGAAGCTGTTCACCATGTACAGGATCGGGTTGACCTGCGAGATCGCCTGCGCCCACGGCGGCAGCAGCGCGATCGTGTAGAAGACGCCGCCCAGGTAGGTGAGCGGGTTCAGGATGAAGGTCGGGAACCACGAGATGTGGTCGAAGTTCTTGGCGAAGATCGCGTTGATGAAGCCGCCGAGCGCGAACACGATGGACGTCAGCAGCGCCGCCGCGACGATCACCAGCGGGTGGCGCACTTCGAGGTGCGTGAAGAAGAGCGCAACCGCCGTCACCACCAGTCCGACCAGCACGCCGCGCATCACGCCGCCGGCGATGTAGCCGGCGACGATCAGCCAGTTGGGCAGCGGCGACACCAGCAGCTCCTCGATGTGCTTGCCGAAGCGGGCGCCGAAGAAGCTCGACACGACGTTGCCGTAGGAGTTCGTGATCACCGACATGATGATCTGGCCGGGGGCGATGTACTGCATGTAGGCGTAGCCGCCCATCGAGCCGATGCGCGCGCCGATGAGGCTGCCGAAGATGATGAAGTACAGCGTCGCCGTGACGCCCGGCGGCACCAGCGTCTGGCCCCAGATGCGGGTGATGCGGCCGAACTCGCGCATCAGGATCGTGCGGAATCCGATCCAGTCGGTACGCGCGCGCGACGGCACTGGCACGGCGCTCATGGCACGTCTCCGGCAGCCGCAGCGGTCGCGGCAGCCGCGGCATCGGTGGCGGCGTGCGAGCTGCGCACTAGGCGCATGAACAGCTCCTCGAGGCGATTGACCTTGTTGCGCATGGAGACCACGTCGATGCCCTGCGCCGCGAGGCGCACGAAGATGTCGTTGAGATTGCGGTCCTTCGACACCTCCACCTCGATCGTATGGTCGTCGACCAGCGTCACCGCAAATCCCGGCAGGCCCGGCGCCTGGGCAAGTGCCGCGCGCGTATTCAGCACGAAGGTCTCCGACTGCAGCTTCCTGAGCACGTTGCTGATGCGGTCATTCTCGATGATCCGGCCCTTGTCGATGATCGCGACGTTGCGGCACAGGTTCTCGGCCTCCTCGAGATAGTGCGTCGTCAGGATGATCGTGACGCCACGCTCGTTGGTCTCGCGCAGGAACTGCCACATGGTGCGGCGGATCTCGATGTCGACTCCGGCCGTCGGCTCGTCGAGGATCAGCAGGCGCGGCTCGTGCACCAGGGCGCGCGCAATCATCAGCCGCCGCTTCATGCCGCCCGACAGCGTCCGCGCGGTCGCGCGCCGCCTGTCCCACAGCTGCAGCTGCTTCAGGTATCGCTCGGTGCGCTCGCGCGCCAGCCCGCGCGGGATCCCGTAGAAGCCGGCCTGGTTGATCAGGATCGTCTCGACCGATTCGAACTGGTTGAAGTTGATTTCCTGCGGCACGATGCCGATGCAGGACTTGGCGAGGCCGATGTCGCGGTCGATGTCGTAGCCGAACACCTCGACCGTGCCGCCGCTCTTGTTGACGAGCGAGGTGATGATGCCGATGGTCGTCGTCTTGCCGGCCCCGTTCGGCCCGAGCAGCGCGAAGAAGTCGCCCTGCGCGACGTCGAGGTCGATGCCCTGCAGCGCCTGCACGCCGTTGCGGTAGGTCTTGGTGAGGTTGCGGATCGACAGCGCTTGCATGGCGGGAAATGCCGGACGACGGGCTGCCGGCCACCGGCAGCGAGCGCGCAGGTTAAGTCGCCGCGCCCCCAGCGGCAACCTCGCGCGCTAACTATTTTGCAGTCCGACCACCTGCGGCCAGATCCCGTCCGCCGCCAGCAGCTGCAGCCCGAGCAGGCGCACCGCCTCGGCATGCTGGCGGTCGTGCGGCGAGGTGCACTCGACGAGGCGCGGCCAGAACACCGGGTGCCGGCCCCAGCGTGCCTGCAGGAAGGGCAGGGCCGTGACGGCCGCGCGATCGAGCGCCGACAGCGGGATCCCGCGCCAGGCGCGCTGACCATCCTCGTTGAGGCCGAGCACGAGGCTGGCGGCGAGATCGTTGCTCTGCGCGAGGTGCCAGGCCAGGAACACGCCCATGCGCGCGACGGACGCGTCGTCGGCGAGGCTGCCGAGGGTCCGCGGGCCGGAGTCGCGCGCGAACGCGCGCCAGTAGGCGCCGTCCTCGAAGCGCAGGTTGAAGAGCGTATAGGGGCAGGCGGCGACGCTGCGCCGTGCATCGGGGCCGAGCGCGCGGACCCGCGCGGCGAGCGCAGCCGGCAAGCCGAGGACCGGCGCCGCGCCCCGCGCCGGGCAGCGCGCCGCGAGCAGGCCGAGGAAATGGAAGTTCGCCTCGTGGATCGACTCGAGTGCGCTCGGATCGAGCACCGCGCGTGCCCCATAGGCGATGTCGCCGCCGTCCCGGACGTCCCTGAATGCTTCGGCCACCGTCTTTCTCCCCGATGCTCCGACTTATTGTGGTTGGCGCAGGCGCGACCCGAGAGTACAGTTTTTGGTGAGTTGATACCAAAATGCGTTGCGAATGAAACTAAATAGCGGCGGGGGATCAGCCAGATGCGAATCACGGACGATCGTTACACGCGTGACCGGCAGCGCTTCGACCTGGCGCTCAGGATGATTCACCACGAGGCCCGCACCTACACGATCCGCCGCTGGACCGGGCTCAGCGACGACCGCATCCGCAAGCTGTACCGCAGCTACGTCGCCGACCACGGGCCCGCGGTGAAGCGCCACCGCGGCAAGTCGCCGAGCCAGACCGCATTCTTCCTGCGCAACCTCGAGAACCGCCGCCACAGCTCGACGCTCGCCGGCCTGTTCGCGCTACTCGGACTGCTCGAGGCGGCCACCAGCGACCGCGAAGCCGGCGGCACGCTCGCGGCGCTCAGGTGGGGCGAGCTCTTCTGCCAGACCTACGAGACCTACGCGGCGCTCTACCACTCGCAGCGCATTTCCTTCGAGCACGCCTCGCACCTGCTGCACCTGCTGCAGCGGCGGGCGGAGCTGCGGCCCGGACGCTGCCCGAGCTGCGACGCATTCATGGTCGTCGACGCGCTGCGGCCCGCGGGCGCCGTCTGCACCTGGTGCGAGGCCGACCTGCGCGACGCGGGCGGGCGCGCGCCGCGCCGCGATGCATGACGCCGCGAGGGTAGTAGAATGGCGCTACGCGGCCCGCCGCGTCCCGATGCCAGCGCGCCCACTCCACAACGTCTTTGCCGGACCGTACGTCGACCGCGCCAGCGGCCTGCGCAAGGACGCCGCGTGGGTCGCGAACGCGCTCGCGGCCCCGGCGACGCGCTTCGTCCCGGTGTGGCGCGCGCAGAGCCTGATCCGGCGCCGACCGGCGCCCGCTGCGGTGCTGCTCGAGCGCGGCGCGCTGCCGGCGCTCGATCCGGCGGGCGCGATACTGCTCGGCGAGTTCAATGGCGTCGTGACCTTCGCGATCGAGCTCGACGCCGCGGCCGCGGGAACCGACCTGCAGGGCGGCGAGTTCGCGGACCTGCGGATGACCGGGGCGCTGCTGCCGGCCGCGGAGGCCGGCCTGCTCGCCTACGCCCGCGCCCTCGTCTACTGGCGCGAGCGGCACCGGCACTGCGGAGCCTGCGGCACGCCGACCGCCGCGGGTGACGCCGGGCACGTGATGACCTGCACGAATCCCGCCTGCGGCGCGCAGTTCTTCCCGCGCATCGACCCGGCCATCATCGTGCTCGTCACCGACGGCGAGCGCGCGCTGCTCGGCCGGCAGGCGGCGTGGCCGCGCGGCCGCTACTCGACGATCGCGGGCTTCGTCGAGCCCGGCGAGAGCTTCGAGGACGCCGTCGTGCGCGAGGTGCGCGAGGAGACGAGCATCGAGGTCGGCAGGCTCGCCTACCACTCGTCGCAGCCGTGGCCGTTCCCATCGTCGCTGATGGTGGGCTTCGTGGCGCAGGCCGCGAGTACCGCGATCAGCTGTCCGGATGGCGAGCTCGAGGATGCACGCTGGTTCTCGCCGGCCGACATCGCCGGCGGCACGCCACTGCTGCCGCCGCCGCAGTCCATCTCCTTCCGGCTGATCGACGATTGGTACGCCGGACTCACCGGCCGGCGCCTCGCCGACGAGCCTGGCGCGGCGCTGTGGAACCAGCAGCGCTAGTGCGGCTGGCTGCCGAGGCGGCAGCGGGCGGAGACGGCGGTGCCGGCGCGCGCCGCCCCGCCGCCGGCGCGGGCTGAGGCATGTGCCTGCTCGCCCTCGCGTGGGACCCGGCCGCGCCACGGCGCGTCGTGCTGGTCGGCAATCGCGACGAATTCCACGACCGGCCGACCGCGCCGCTCGACTGGTGGGGCGCTCCGCCGCTGCTCGGTGGCCGCGACCTGACCGCCGGCGGTACCTGGCTCGGCGTCGATGCCCGCGGCCGCTTCGGCGCGATCACCAACTTCCGCGGCGCGAGCGTCCCGGCCGGTGCGCCGTCGCGTGGTGCGCTGATCCCCCGCTTCCTGGCGGGCGAGGCGCGGCCACTCGAGTTCCTCGGCAGCGTCGCGCGCGATGCCGGGCGCTACGCGGGCTTCAGCCTGCTGGTCGGCGACGCGCGCGAACTCGGCTACCTCTGCAACCAGGAGAGCGGCGGGCCACGCCTGCTCGGTGCCGGCGTCTACGGGCTCAGCAATGCCTCGCTCGACGCGCCGTGGCCGAAGCTCGTCGTCAGCCGCAACGCCCTCGCCGCGCGCCTCGCCGCGCCGCTCACCGACGCCGCGACGCTGCTCGACCTGCTTGCCGACCGGGGCGAGGCCGCCGATAGCGAGCTGCCCGACACCGGCGTCGGGCTCGACTCGGAGCGCCGGCTGTCGGCCGCGTTCGTGGTCGGGCCCGCCTATGGCACGCGCTCGACCACCGCGGTCCTGCTGGCGGCGGACGGCAGCGGCGAGGTGGCCGAGCGCAGCTACGCGGCCGACGGCCGGGCGACCGGCACGCGGCTGCTGCGGATAGCCGGCGCGCGCTGAGCGCCGCCGTGCGCCGTGCCGCCGGCACTTGACTGTCGCCGCATAATTATGCACAGTGCGCGCACTTTTATGCACAGCTCCCCACACCACACCCAGGATGGCGCAGCAGCGCGGGCAACCGCCGAGCGGCGCGACGCCCTGCGGCGCATCATCAGGAACAGCGAGGCCGGCCGGCAGGCCGAGCTGGTGCGCCTGCTGAAGCGCGAGGGCTTCGTGGTGACCCAGTCGAGCGTCAGCCGCGACCTGCGCGACCTCGGCGTCGCCAAGGTGGGCGACCGCTACGTGCTCGCCGAGGATGCCGCCGCGCCGGTGGCCGACCTGTCGGTGGTCGCCGCTTTCGTCCGCGCCGTGACCCCGGCCGGCACGAACCTGACCGTCGTGCGCACGACGATCGGCTCGGCGCAGAGCGTCGCGCTCGCCATCGATCGCGCCCGCTGGCCGGAAGTGGTGGGTACGCTGTCCGGCGACGACACCATCTTCATCGCGACCGCGAGCGCCCGCGCACAGCGTGCGGTCATCGACCGTCTCCGTTCCCTCGAAAGCCGCTGAAGGCTGCCCATGACCACAACCCCCGCGGGCCCGTCGCCCATCCTCCTCGCATTTTCCGGAGGCCTCGACACCTCGTTCTGCGTGCCGTGGCTCAAGGAGACCTATGGCCGTGAGGTGATCACGGTCACCGTCGACACCGGCGGCATCGATGCCGACGCCGCGCGCACGCTCGAGGCCCGCGCCTACGCGCTCGGCGCGAGCGCCCACCATCTGGTGCCGGCGAAGCACGACTACTTCGAGCGCGTGCTCAAGTACCTGCTGATGGGCAACGCGCGCCGCGGCCAGCTGTATCCGTTCTGCGTCGGCGCCGAACGTGTGCTGCAGGCCCAGACCATCGCCGAGATGTCGCGCACGCTCGGCGCGAGCTCGGTCGCGCACGGCTGCACGGCCGCGGGCAACGACCAGGTGCGCTTCGAGGTCGCGCTCAGGACGCTAGCGCCCGGCCTCGAGATCCTGGCGCCGGTGCGCGACCGCGCCTTCAAGCGCCCCGAGCAGCTCAAGTTCCTCGAGGACCGCCGCCTGCCGGTGCCGCCGTACGGTGCCGCGTACTCCGTGAATCGCGGCCTGTGGGGCGTCACCATCGGCGGCAAGGAGACGCTGACCTCCTTCGACACCATCCCGGACGGCGCCTGGGTGCTGACGCGTGACGCGTTCACCGCGCCGCGCGCGCCCGCGCGCCACACGATCGGCTTCGAGCGGGGGGTGCCCTGCTCGCTCGACGGGGAGCGGCTCGAGCCGGTGGCCCTGATCGAGGCGCTCGAGGCGCTGGCCGCGCCGTTCGGCGTCGGCCGCGGCATCCACCTCGGCGACACCGTGATCGGCACCAAGGGCCGCGTCGCCTTCGAGGCCCCCGCCGCCGAGGTGCTGCTGACGGCGCACCGCGAACTCGAGAAGCTGGTGCTGACGGGGCGCCAGGCGCGCATCAAGGAACTGGTGGCGGCGCCGTACGGCGACCTCGTACACGAGGGCCACCACCTCGACCCGGTGTGCCGCGACATTGAGGCGCTCCTGACCTCGAGCCAGGCGCGCGTCAGCGGCGAGGTGCGCATCCTGCTGCGGCCGGGCAGCTTCTTCGTCGAGGGCGTCAGCTCGCCGTTCTCGCTGATGGCCGCCTCGAAGGGCGTCTATGGCGAGTCGGCCGGCGAGTGGTCGCCGGCCGATGCGCTCGGCTACTCGAAGATGCTCGCACTGACCGGCATGTTCTACACACGCGCGGGACAGCACGCGAAGGACCAGCGGACGTGAAGTCGGTAGTCGTCGACAAGGTCGCCTCGATCACCCAGGCCTGCGGGCTCGGCCACGAGCTCAGGATCTCCGCGGACATCCCCTGCGAGGAGGGCGTCGTGCTGGTGGTCGAGGTGCTGACCAACAAGAGCACCTACAACACGCTCGAGCTCACGAGCGGGCGCATGGCGAAGGTCGCGAAGGGCGACATCGTGGTCGGCGCACTCGGCCATCGCAAGGCGCTGTTCGGCTACTCCGGTCACGTGCCCGACGCCGTCAGGCCGGGCGACGTGATCCAGATGCTCAACATCGGCGGCGTGCTCGGCATCTGCGACTCGGTCAACGCCGACAAGGGCCGGCCGTTCGACTGCCGCGTGCTCGGCGTCGTGCTGCAGTTCCCGTATCTCGGCGAGCGCATCGGCGTGCCGGCGCGCATCGGCTACCGGCCGCTCGACCCCGCCGCGACGCTCGACACGCGCGCCGTGCCGGTGATCGCGCTCGCCGGCACGTGCATGGAGGCCGGCAAGACCGCGGCGGCCTGCGCCATCATTGCGCGCATGCGCCACCGCGGCCTCGCGGTGCACGCCTTCAAGGCGACGGGCGTCTCGCTGAGGCGCGACATCCTCGCGATGGAGGATGCGGGCGCGAGGAAGAGCATGATCTTCACGGACTTCGGCGTCGGCACCACCACCGCCAAGGTCGGCCCGGCGCTGACGCGCACCATGCTGACCGAGATGGCGCAGGGCACGCCGGACGTGATCGTGTTCGAACTCGGCGATGGCCTGCTCGGCACCTACGGCGTCGAGGCGATCCTCTCCGCCGCCGACATCCGGAGCGCGATCACCGGTCTCGTGCTCTCGGCCAATGATCCGGTGGCCGCGTGGGGCGGCGTGACGCTGCTGCGGGACAAGTTCGCGATCGAGCCTGCGCTCGTGACGGGACCTGCGACCGACAACCAGGTCGGCGTCGACATCATCCGCGAGCGGCTGGGGGTGACCGGCATCAACGCCATCACGAGCGGCGCGGCGCTCGGCGACGCCGTGATCGCAGCCGCCGGCCTCGGCGAGCGCTTCCCGATCAAGCCGACCACCGAGTGACGGCCGTGGAACGCGTCCCGACCCTGGTGCTCGGCGGCACCGGCTACGTGGCCGGCGAACTGCTGCGCCTGATCGCCCTGCACCCGAAGCTCGAGCTGCGCGCGGCGGTGTCGGACTCGAAGCCCGGCGAACGCATCGCGGCGGCATTCCCGCATCTCGCGCCCGCCTATCCCGACGCCGCCTTCGTCGGCATCGCCGATGCCGAGGCGCTGATCGCGGCGCTGCCGACCAGCGCGGTGCTCGCGGCTGCACCGCACGGCGTCTCGGCGGCGCTGATCGACCGGCTGCTGACGACCGCCGCGGCCGCCGGCACCCGGCCGCGCGTGGTCGACATCTCGGCCGACTATCGCTTCGCCGATCCGGCCGCCTACGCCACGGTCTATGGCCACGCGCATGGCGCCCCGGGCCGGCTCCGCGAGTTCAGCTGCGCGGTGCCGGAACACCTCGCGACGGCGGCGACGCCGCACGTCTCGCACCCGGGCTGCTTCGCGACCGCGATGCTGCTCGGCATCGTGCCGCTGCTGAAGCTCGGCCTGGTCGAGCCCGCGTTCTACGTGTCGGCCGTGACCGGCAGCACCGGCTCCGGGCGCGCGCCGACCGACGGCACGCACCATCCGCGCCGCCACAGCGACCTGTACGCCTACGGCGCGCTCGCCCACCGCCATGCGCCCGAGGTGCTGGCGCTCGCACGCAGCGTCACGGGCCGTGACGCCGAACTCAATTTCGTGCCGCATTCCGGGCCGTTCGCGCGCGGCATCCATGCGACCATCCAGGCGCGCCTGGTGGCGCCCATGACGGCCACCGCGGTGCGCGAGTCGCTCGCGGCCTTCTACGCCGGCCAGCCGTTCGTGCGGGTGGGCGCCGAGCCGCCGCGCCTCAAGGACGTGGTCGCGAGCAACTACGCCGGGCTGTCGGCGACGACCAACGGCCGCACGGTGGCGGTGCTGAGCGTGCTCGACAACCTCACCAAGGGCGCCGCCGGTGGCGCCGTGCAGTGGATGAACCGTCTGTTCGGCTGGCACGAGACGACCGGCCTCACGGCGCCCGCCGCCGGCTGGACCTGAGCAGCACCCCCACCCCGAGCGACACGATGTCTACCGCCATCAGCACTGCCCCGCCCGCCGACCACCTGGCGCACGTCTTCGCGCAGTATCCCTTCGAGGTCGTGCACGCCGAGGGGGTGTGGCTGCATGCCCGTGACGGCCGCCGCATCCTCGACTACTACGGCGGCCACGCGGTCGCGGCCCTCGGCTACGGCCACCCGAAGTGGCTGGCGGCGCTCGAACGCCAGGCGCGCGAGGTGCTCTTTCAGACCAACGCGATCCCGATGGCGGTGCGCGAGCGCGCCGCCGCCCGGCTGGTGCGCTTCGCCGGACTCGGGCTCGACCAGGTGTTCTTCGTCAACTCGGGCGCCGAGGCGAACGAGAACGCGCTCAGGCTCGCGTTTCGCCAGACGGGCCGGCGCGTGGCGCTCGCGCTCGAGCACGGCTGGCACGGGCGCACCGCCGCAGCCGGCGCCGTGACCTACGGCGCGCGCGAGAAGTGGTACGGATTCCCGCAGGCGCCGTTCGACGTGCGCTTCATCTCGCGCACCGATGCGGACGCGGCGGCGGCGGCAATCGACGCCGACACCGCCTGCGTGATCGTCGAACCGGTGCAGGGACTCGCCGGCGCCTTCGCGGTTCCCGACGCCGTGCTCGCCGCGCTCAGGCGGCGCTGCAGCGAGGTCGGCGCGCTGCTCATATTCGACGAGGTGCAGTGCGGGGTCGGCCGCACCGGCTGGCCGTTCGCGGCCAATCGCGCGGCGGTGACGCCCGACATCCTGACCACCGCCAAGGCGCTCGGCGCGGGCTTCCCGGTGTCGGCGATGCTGCTCGCTCCCGCGGTCGCGGCGCGCCTCAGGATCGAGGACATGGGCACGACCTTCGGTGGCGGGCCGCTCGCCTGTGCGATCGTCGAGAGCGTCATCGACATCATCGAGTCGGAGGGCCTGCTCGGCAACGTGCGGCGCATGTCGGACCTGATCCGTGCGAGCTGCGTCGTCGGCCCGGTGACCGCGATCCAGGGCGCGGGCCTGCTGCTCGGACTGCGCACCACGCGCCCCGCGAAAGCCGTGCAGCAGGAGCTCCTCGCGCGCGGCATCTTCGCCGGCACCGCCGCCGATCCCAACATCGTGCGGCTGCTGCCGCCGTTCACGCTGGCAGCCGAGCACGTCGCCGCGCTCGCCGCGGCACTCGGGGAGCTGCCGGCATGAGCGCGCGCCTCGCCCGTTTTCTCGATCTCGCCGACTTCACGCGCGAGGAGGTCAGGGAGCTGCTCGCGCTCGCCGTACGGCTGCAGGCCGAACCCGAGCCACGCGCGCTCGCCGGCCGGATCCTCGGGCTCGTGTTCCTGAACCCGTCGCTGCGGACGCTCGCCTCGTTCCAGGCCGGCATGGCGCGGCTCGGCGGCAACTCGTTCGTGATCACGCCGGGCCAGGGCACGTGGGCACTCGAGACGCGCCTCGGGGTCGCGATGAACGGCGCGGCCGCCGAACACATCCGCGAGGGCCTGCCGGTGCTCGCCTCGTACTGCGACGCGCTCGGCATCCGCGCCTTCGCGGACGGCAAGGACCTGGCGGCCGACGTCGCGGATGCGAGCTTCAAGGCCATGGCGGCGCTCGTCGACAAGCCGCTGATCAACATGGAGTCGGCGATCAACCACCCCTGCCAGGCGCTCGCCGACTGGAAGACGCTCGACGACCTCGCGGTGTCCGAGCGGGCGAAGTTCGTGCTGTCGTGGGTCACCCATCCGCGCGCGCTGCCGCTCGCGGTACCGGCCGCGGCGCTGCACATGGCCGCGCTGCGTGGCCACGAGGTGGTGGTCGCGCGGCCGGACGGCTTCGCGTTGCCGCCCGCGGTGATGGCGCGGGCACGCGCCGCTGCAGCGCTGTCCGGCGGCTCCGTCACGGAAACCACGGATCGCGCCGCGGCGCTCAAGGGCGCGCACGTCGTCTACGCCAAGGAGTGGGGCTCGACCAGCCACTACGGCGACGCGGCACGCGACGCCGAGCAGCGCGCGGCACTCGCCGACTGGCAGGTGCGCGAGCCCTGGTTCGCGGCTGCGGCGCCCGGCTGCAAGCTGATGCATTGCCTGCCGGTGCGCCGCAACGTCGCTGTGGCCGACGAGGTGCTCGACGGCCCGCGCAGCGCCGTGCTGCGCGAAGCCCACAACCGGCTGGTGGTGCAGATGGCCGTGCTGCACCGGCTGCTCGCCTGAACCGACCAGCATTCGTTTCGTTGCCAACTGCTAGAGGACGCCCATGAGCTACCGCCCCGAACAAGCCGTCGCGATCCGCGCCATGCGCAATGCCGCACCCTACATCCGCATGTACAAGGGCAAGGTGTTCATCGTGAAGGTCGGTGGTGCGATCTTCGGCAATCTGGCCGCCACGCGCTCGCTGATGGAGCAGGTCGCGATCCTGCACCAGGTCGGCATCCGCGTCGTGCTGGTGCACGGCGGCGGCCCGCAGCTCGACGAGATGCAGCGCTCGCTCGGCCTCGAACCGAAGATGGTCGATGGCCGGCGCGTCACCGACGAGAAGACCATCGACGTGACGCTGATGGTGCTGAACGGGCTCCTCAATACGCGCCTCCTCGGCCTGTGCCGCGAGCTCGGCATCAAGGCGGTGGGGCTGTCCGGCGTCGATGGCGGCCTCGTGCGCGCGCATCGCCGGCCGCCGGTCACGACCGCCGCCGGCGCCCAGGTCGACTACGGCCAGGTCGGCGACATCGAAGGCATCGACCCGGACGTGCTGGTCAAGCTGCTCGACGCGGGCTACATGCCGATCGTGAGCCCGCTCAGCTGCGACGCGCAGGGTGCGATCCTCAACATCAACGCCGACACCGTCGCCGCGAACCTGGGCGCGTCGCTCGGCGCCGAGAAGCTGCTGCTGTGCACGGGCGCCGCCGGCATCTTCGAGCACCTCGACGACCCGTCGACGCTCGTGTCCTACACGGACCTCGCGGGCCTGAAGCGCCTCGAGGCGGGCGGCAGCTTCGCCGACGGCATGATGCCGAAGGCGAACGCGATCGAGGCGGCGATCCGCGGTGGCGTGCGTCGCGTGCACGTGATCTCCTTCAAGTCGACCGACGCGCTGCTCGCGGAAGTGTTCACGAACGAGGGGCTCGGCACGCTGATCGTCGCGGACATCAAGGCGCTGTCCGCGGCCGAGCAGCAGCCTGGCGGAACGCCCGCGTGACGCGCCTGTGGGACAAGGGGGCGCCGCTCGATGCGCGCGTGCTCGCCTACACCGCGGGCGAGGACCATGCGCTCGACGACCGGCTGGTCGCCTACGACATCCGCGCCTCGATCGCGCACGCCGAGGGCCTCAACGCGGCGGGCCTGCTCGTGGCCACCGACCTCGCCGCGATCCGCGATGCACTGACCGCCATCGGCGTCGAGCACGCGCGCGGTGACTGGCGCGTCACGCTTGCGGACGAGGACAGCCAGACCGCGATCGAGGCGCGGCTGACGGCACGCATCGGCGCGACCGGCGGGCGCGTGCACCTCGGCCGCTCGCGCAACGACCAGGTGCTCGTGGCGCTCAGGCTGTACCTGCGCGATACCGTGGAGGCGCTCAACGACGGCGTGCGCGGCGTGGTCGCCGCGCTCGAGGAACTCGCCAACCGGCATGCCGGCGTCGAACTGCCCGGCTACACGCACATGCAGCAGGCCATGCCGAGCAGCGTCGCGCTCTGGGCCGCGGGCTTTGCGGCCGAGCTCGCCGACGACGCCGACGGGCTCCGGCTCGCGCACCGGCGGCTCGGCAAGAATCCGCTCGGCTCCGCCGCCGGCTACGGCACGCCGGGCCTGCCGCTCGATCGCGACGAGACGCGCCGCCGCCTGGGGTTTGCCCAGAACCAGGAGCCCGTCACGGCCGTGCAGCTGTCGCGCGGCAAGGCCGAGGCCACGATCCTGTTCGAGATCGCGCTCCTCATGACGGACGTCGGCCGCCTCGCGTCCGACCTGCTCCTCTTCTACACGCAGGAGTTCGGCTTCGTGGCGCTGCCCGAGACGTTCACGACCGGCTCCTCGATCATGCCGCAGAAGCGCAACCCGGACGTCTTCGAGCTGATCCGCGGCCGCACCGCGACCGCGCACGCAGCGCTCGGCGAGGTGCTCGGGCTCCTCGCGAAGCTGCCGAGCGGTTACCAGCGGGACCTGCAGCTCATCAAGGCGCCGCTCTTCCGTGGCATCGACCTCGCCGCGCAGACGCTCGACATCCTGCCGGGCGCGCTGGCAGGCGTGCGCTTCCGGCCGGAGAACATCCGGCTCGACCCGTCGATTCATGCGGCCGAGCGCGCCAACCGGCTGGTGGTCGACGAAGGAATCCCGTTCCGCGAGGCATACCGCCGGGTCGCAGCCGAGCTCGCGGGAAAGTAGCCGCCGCGGGCGCGCTGCGGGTGTGGCGCTTGCCGGTCGCCGAGTCGTCGGCCGGGGTGCATCTCCTCGGCACCTGTCGCATGGGCAACGACCCGCGGCGCTCGGTGGTCGACCGCTATCACCGCACGCATGACGTCCCGAACCTGTTCCTGTGCGATGGCAGCAGCTTCGTGACGAGCGGCCGCAGCCAGCCGACCATGACGATCCAGGCGCTCGCGTTCCGCGCCGCCGAGCACATCGCGGCCGCCGCGCGCCGCGCCGAGATCTGAGCGCCGCCCGGGGCGCGGCCGCTAGAGCGCGAGCTGCGCGCAGCCGTTCGCGAACGGCTTGCCGGCGAGGCGCTCCCGCACCCAGGCAAGCTGGTCGGGTGTCGACTTGTCCATCGTCGGGTCGTGGTCGAGACCGGGGTAGGACCTGAAGGCGAGCGCGATGCCGTGCTCGCAGGCGCGCTTCACCGTCACCTTGACGAGCGGGAACAGCACGGTCTGGTCGGCCTCGCCGGTGAGGACCAGCAGTGGGCCGCCCACCGGCTCGCGTCCGAACTCGCGGGCGCGCGCGAACTCCTCGACCGCCGCGAGGTGGTTCCAGCCCGGCTTCACCACCGGCGCATCGTTCTTGCCGAGGAAGCTCGCGTACACGTAGTTCCAGCAGCCCTGCGTCGTCGCGTCGTCGTAGCGGCTGAGCGCGACGCCGTCCAGCATCTCGGACGGCTGGAAGGCGGGGTTCCGCGCGTGGATCGCGTAGGCCATGTAGACGAGGTAGTAGGCAGCGCTGCTGCCCGGACGCCCCATCGCCGCCATCTGCGGCGTCAGGTCCGCGGCGCCCGACACCGCGATGGCGCCGCGGAAGTCCGGGTCCTTGAGCGTCGCCTCGAGCTCGGCCGCGCCCCAGCTGGCGGCCGCCCCCTGCGAGTGGCCGATCACCACCCACGGCCGCCCGAGCTCGGGGACCGCGGCGCGCGCCGCCGGCAGCGAGTAGACGACGTCGCGCGCCTGGGCGAGCTTCGCGAGGTACTGGTGCGGCCCCTGCGTGCCGAGCCCGTGGTAGTCGGTCGCGACCACGGCGAATCCCGCGCGCACCATTGGCATCAGCCCTTCCTCGCCGTACGCCATGTCCTTCTGCAAGGACGGTGCGCACATGCGCGCGACGCCGGTCGTGCCGTGTGCCCAGGCGATCACCGGCCAGCCGCCCGCCGGTGCCGCGCCCGCGGGAATCAGCACGACACCGGAGGTCGCGACGTCGTGGCCGGCGGCGTCGAGCGAGTGATAGAGGATGCGCACGGCGCGCGCGCCGGTCGGCGTCGCGTAACCGGTGAACGGCTCCTGCCTGAGGAGCGCACCCGGCTGCGTCCCGGCCAGTGCCGGCGCATCATAGAACGCGGTCAGCGGCAGCGCGTTCTGCCGCTCCATGCGCACCGCCTCGTCGAGCGAG
>Ga0181519_10001657_pt1 | contig 19565 bp, 16 predicted proteins | sample PEATcosm2014_Bin_26_FD_121102 | JGI IMG/M metagenome (GOLD analysis project Ga0181519, IMG submission 121102) | Peatland microbial communities from MTU Mesocosm Facility, Houghton, MI, USA - PEATcosm2014_Bin02_10_metaG | ecosystem: Environmental > Terrestrial > Soil > Wetlands > Peat | place...
CCGCCTCCTCCACGGTGCCCACCCCGCCGAACGTCACGATGTACCGGCCCTGGTGGGGGGAGGAGCGCTCCACCACCAGCTCGCGTCCACCGGCGTCGCGGAGGTGGGAGTCCGGCGCCACCCGCTCCTCGCGGTTGGTGGTGAGGGCCACGATCACCTCGCCCCGGAGACCGTGGGGCTTCACCACGCGACCGACCTCCAGCAGCGGGCCGGGCCCGTCGGCGGGCGGCCCGACTGCCACGGGATCAGTCGTCGACGATGTCGACGTTGGTCTGCACGCCGTTGCGGGCGCCGGCCGCCGCCACCACCGTGCGGATGGCCTGGGCCACCCGACCGCGCCGGCCGATGACCCGGCCCATGTCGTCGGGGGCCACGTGGATCCGGAAGCGCACCGTGTCGTCGCGCTCCTCGGTGTTGATGACGACGGCGTCGGGCTCCGACGCGATGGACCGGACCAGGTAGGTCACCACCGCCAACGGGGTACCCCCCGAGAGGCGGTTGCCCTCGTCGTCGTCGTCCTGCTCGTCGTCCACGGTGTTGACGTCGTCGATGTCCACGGAGGTGTCGTCGCTCACTTGGCGGCCTTGGCGGTGGCGAACTCCTCGAGGGCCCCCGACTTCTCGAGCAGCTTCTGGACCCGCTCGGTCGGCTGGGCCCCCTGCGACAGCCACTTCACGGCCTTGGCGTTGTCGATCTCGACGACCGCGTCGGGCTCGGCCGACGACTTCCCGCGGGGGGCGTACGTGCCCACGATCTCGATGAAGCGCCCGTTGCGCGGTGACCGGCTGTCGGCCGCGACCACCCGGTAGGTCGGCTGCTTCTTCTTCCCGATCCGCACGAGGCGGAGCTTGACTGCCACGATGAACTCCTCTGTGTTGTGTCGATAGCGCCCGACAGTCTCCCACCAACCGGGGGGTCGGCGTGCACCCGGCCCGGATGGGGCCCTCAGCCGGCCGTCAGCGGGCCTTGGGGGTCACGCGTCCGCCGCCCTTGCCCTTCTTGCCGCCCTTGCCACCCCTGCTTCGGTTGGCGCCCCCGGAAGCGCCCCGGGGGGCACCCGCCCCGGCCAGGGGGGTGTCCGGGCCGCCGAAGGCGGAGGGGTCGTCGAGCTCGCCGCTCAGGCCGGCCAGCTCGGCCATCGCCTGCGGGGACATCTTGGGGGACCTCCCGAAGAGACCGCCCAGCCCGGCCATGGCCCCCCCTTTGCCCTTGCCGAAGCCCTTCATCATCTTCTGCATCTCCTTGAACTGCTTCAGGAGCGCGTTGACGTCGGCGGTGGCCGTGCCGGACCCGTTGGCGATCCGTACCCGGCGTGAGCCGTCGATGAGGGACGGGTCCACCCGCTCGGCCGGGGTCATCGAGCGGATGATGGCCTCCACCTGGCCGATCTGCCGGTCGTCGACCATCGACGAGGCCTGCTTCAGGTCCTTCGGCACCCCGGGGAGGAGCGAGAGCATCCCCGACACCGACCCCATCTTCTTGACCTGCTGGAGCTGCTCGAGGAAGTCCTCCAGGGTGAACCGGCCCTCGACGATGGCGGCGGCGCCCTTCTCGGCCACCCCCTCGTCGAACGTGCGCTCGGCCTGCTCGATGAGCGAGAGCACGTCGCCCATCCCCAGGATGCGGTCGGCCATCCGGTCGGGGTGGAAGAGGTCGAAGTCGTCGAGCTTCTCGCCGGTGGAGGCGAAGGCGATGGGCCGGCCCACCACCTCCTTGACCGAGAGCGCGGCGCCGCCCCGGGCGTCACCGTCGAGCTTGGTGAGGATGACGCCGTCGAGCGTCAGGACCTCGTGGAAGGCGACCGCGGTGGAGACCGCGTCCTGTCCGGTCATCGCGTCGATGACCAGGAAGGTGTAGTCCGGGGTGACGGCGGCGCCGATCTGGCGCACCTCCTCCATCAGGGCCCCGTCGATGGAGAGGCGCCCGGCGGTGTCGACGATCAGGACGTCCCGCCCCAGGCGCTTCGCCTCGTCGAGTCCGGCCCGGGCCACCGCCACCGGGTCGGAGGGCTCGCTGAAGACGGTGATCCCGGCCTGGCCCCCGAGCACGCGGAGCTGCTCGACAGCGGCCGGCCGCTGGAGGTCGGCCCCCACCAGCATCGGGTTCCGCCCCTGCTGCTTGAACCACCGGGCCAGTTTGGCGGAGGTGGTGGTCTTCCCCGACCCCTGCAACCCGGCGAGCAGGATCACCGTGGGCGGATGGCTGGCGTAGGAGATGCGGAGGGACTCGCCGCCGAGGATCCGGGTGAGCTCCTCGTTGACGATCTTGATGACCTGCTGGCCCGGGCTCAGGCTCTGCGAGAGCTCGAGACCCACGCAGCGCTCCCGGACGGCGGACACGAAGCCCCGGACCACCCCGAGCTCGACGTCCGCCTCCAGCAGGGCGGTCCGGATCTCGCGGAGGACCTCGTCGACGTCGTCGGCGCTCAGCCGTCCGCGGCTCCGCAGCCGGGTGAGGATGCCGTCGAAACGGTCGGTCAGGCTCTCGAACATGGAGCCCCCACGCTACCGGACGCGCCGGGCGGACCCGGACGCGGCCGGGGCCCCGGAGGAGGGTGTCAGAAGAGGGCGTCGACGAAGGCCGCGGGGTCGAACGCCACCAGGTCGTCGGCGCCCTCCCCCAGACCGACCAGCTTCACCGGGAGGCCGAGCTCCCGCTCGATGGCCACCACGATGCCGCCCTTGGCGGTGCCGTCCAGCTTGGTGAGCACCACCCCCGAGACGTCCACCGCCTCGAGGAAGACCTTGGCCTGGGCCAGCCCGTTCTGGCCGGTGGTGGCGTCGAGCACCAGCAGCACCTCGGCCACCCTTCCCGGCGGTCGGTCGGCCACCCGCCGGATCTTCTTCAGCTCTTCGATGAGGTTGACCTTGTTGTGGAGCCGCCCGGCGGTGTCGGCCAGCACCACCTGGTGGCCCCGGGAGGCGGCCCGCTGGACGGCGTCGAACACCACCGAGCTGGGATCGCCACCCTCGGCGCCCCGGACGATCTCGGCGTCGGCGCGGTCGGCCCACAGGGAGAGCTGTTCGGCGGCGGCGGCCCGGAAGGTGTCGCCGGCGGCCAGCAGCACCGTGGTCCCGCCGGCGGAGAGGCGCTTGGCCACCTTGCCGACAGTGGTGGTCTTGCCGACCCCGTTGACCCCGACGAAGAGCCAGACGTCGACCGGACGGTCGTCGGCGGACCCGCCGTCGGGTTCGGCGGCGGATCGGGCCCCGGGGTCGGCCAGCGGTGCGGCACTGGCGGTCAGCGAGGCGACCAGGTCCTCCTTCAGGGCGTCGATCAGGGCGTCGGCGCCGACGATCTGCCCGGCCTTGACCCGGCCCCGCAGGTCGTCGAGGAGGGCATCGGTGGCACCGACCCCGACATCGGCCCGGATCAGCGCCTCCTCGAGGTCGTCCCAGGTCGAGGCGTCGACCTTCCCCTTGGCCCGGACGGCGCCGAGGTACCCGGCCAGCAGGCCGCGCGCCTTGCCCATCCGGCCGCGGTAGGTGGCCGGCTCCGGCGGCGCCTCCTCCACGGCTTCCGCGGCGGGCGTCTCCCCGGCCGACGCCGCCGCGGGCGCCCCGGGGGTGCGGACCTCCGGGGACGGACGGGTGGTGGAGGGCTTCGGCTTGGCGGTCGGGCGGTCGGTGGGGGCCGGCTTGGGGGTGAGTCCGCCTCGCGTGGCGGCGTCGGGGGTCGGGCCGGCCTGCCCGTCAGCGGAGCGGCGGCGGCGGTTGGCCCGGACCAGCAGCGCGGTCCCGCCGCCCAGCACCACGACGGGGACGGCCACGGCCAGGGCCACGACGGCTTCCGCGGTGGCGGTGAGGGACGGGTCGATCACCGCTCCGCCCCCCCGACCGGCTCGGCACCGGCGGGAGCGTCGGCACCGGCGGGAGCGTCGGCACGCCCGGGAACGCGCTCCGCCGTGACCTCCTCGTCGGGCAGGTCGTGGGAGACGGGGGCGTCGAGCGGGGGCGGCGTGCCGTCGTCGTCGGAGCGCCGCGGCACCTTCTGACTGACCACCTTGGAGGATCCCCCGGGCGCCATGGTGACGCCGTAGAGGGCGTCGCCCGCCTCCATGGTCCGCTTCTGGTGGCTGACGATGATCAGCTGGGCCTCCTCGCGGAACTCGTGGACCAGGCCGAGGAACCGGTGGAGGTTGACGTCGTCGAGGGCGGCCTCCACCTCGTCCATCAGGTAGAAGGGCGACGGCCGGCTCCGGAAGACCGCGAACAGGAAGGCCAGCGCCACCAGGGAGCGCTCCCCGCCCGAGAGCAGCGACAGGCGCCGTACGTTCCGGCCGGCCGGACGCACCTCGACCTCGACGCCGGTCTCGAGCAGGTTCTCCGGGTCGGTCAGCGACAGCCGCCCCGTTCCCCCGGGGAAGAGCGAGGTGACCAGCGTGGAGAAGTGCTCGTTGACGTCGGCGAAGGCGGCGTCGAAGACGTGCATGATCTCCTCGTCCAGGGTCCGGATCACCTGGTGGAGCTCGCGCCGGGCCGTCCGGACATCGTCCACCTGCTCCTCGAGGAACCGGTGGCGCTCCCCGAGGGCCGACAGCTCCTCGAGCGCCAGCGGGTTCACCGGCCCGAGCCTCCCGAGCTCCTCGTCGAGCTGCCTGGCCCGGGTCGGGGCGTCCACCCCGTCGGGGAGCTCCGGCGCCGGGGCAGCCAGCGCCTCCTCCGGGTCGGAGCCCAGCTCGCGGGCGAGCACGTCCACCACCGCCTCGCGGCGGATCGACGCCTCGGCCAGGTCGAGCTCGATCTTCTGCAGCCGGCTCCGGGCGGCCGCCAGCTCGTGTTCGGCGGCGGCACGCTCGCGCCGGAGCGTCTCGAGCCGGGCACCGCCCGCCCGGACCGCCTCGAGCTGACGCTGGTGCCGGTCGCGCAGCTCACCGCGCGTGGCCTCCAGGGTCGTCCGGAGATCCTCGACCGTGACCAGGAGCCGCTCGACCGCGGTGGCGTCCGCCTCCAGGCGCCGTCGTCGCTCCGCCGCCTCCTGACGCTCGTCGGCGTGCCCGGTGAGCCGCCGCTCCACTTCCATGAGGCGTCCGGCGAGGACCCGCCGCCGCTCCTCGAGGCCGGCCACCCGTGCCTCCCATTCGCCCCGGCGCGCGGTCGTCTCGGCGATCCTCCCGTCCAGCCGTCGCCGCTCCTCCCGGGCCGCCACCACCTGCTCGGAGGCGGCCAGGCGGGCCGCCTCCAGCACCGGGAGCTCGGCTCGGAGCTCGTCGAGGCGGGCGGTGTCCCGGCTGATCCGGTCGTCCAGCTCGGCCCGTCCTCGCCCGATCTCCTCGAGCTCCGAGGACAGCGCCGCCCGGTCGTTGGCGATCCGGCTCCGGGCCGCCCGGGCGGACTGGTGGGCGGCCTCGTTGCGGTCGTCGGCCCGGACCGCCTCGGTGGCGGCGGACAGGGTCGACGCCACGGCGGCACGTGCCTCCCGGCGTCCGGCGGACGCCTCCGCCGCCTCCGTCCGGGCGACCTCGGCCCGGGCCTGGGCCTCGTCCACCACCGCGGCGGTCACCACGCCGCCTCCGGCACGGACCCGCCACCCCGTCGAGGAGAACCGGTCACCCTCCCGGGTCACCACCACCAGGTCGGGTCGGGACAGGGCCAGGTCGATGGCGTCGGTCCACCCTCCCCGCGGGCAGACGGAGCCCGCCAGCAGCGTGTCCAGCACCGCGTCGAGGCCCTCGACCCGGTGCCCGCCCGACCGGGGGCGCACGTGGAGGCGGACCGCGTCGGTCCCCGGCAGCGCCACCTCGTCCCCGGACCCGCGCGGGGTCGCACCGGTCAAGGCCAGCACGGCACCGGTGGCCTCCCCCTGTCGGAGCCGGGTGAGCGCCTCGCGGGCGGGGCCGCTCCCCGACACCACCACCGCCGCCACCGACGCCCCGGCCGCCGCCTCGAAGGCGTCCTCCCAGCCGTCGTCCACCTCGACCAGGTCGAGCAGGATCCCCACCACGCCGTCGACACCGGCCAGCAGCTCGGCACCGGCCGCCCCGCGCGCCTCGTCGAGCGCCCGGGCCAGGGCGTCGGCACGCGCCGCCGAGCGGTGGTGCTCCTGCTCGGCCTGGCGCAGGGTCTCCTCGGCCGTCTCCAGCCGACGGACGGCGCCGGCGTGGGCCGCCTCGGTCTCGGCCACCGCGGCCTGCAGGCGGTGCCGGTCGCGCTCGGTCTCGGCCAGCCGTTCGGCCAGCTCGTGGTCCTCACCCTCGAGGGTGGCCGCCCGCCGCTCGGTCGACGCCAGGCGCTCGGCGACCTGCCCGAGGGACCGGCGGTCCCGCTCGAGCCCACGCTCCAGCGCCCCGACCTGACCCCGGACCTCGGTCACCGCCCGGTCGGCCCGGCGGAGGCCCGACCCGTCGCCCAGGCCGGCCAGGTGGGCCTCCAGAGCGGCGGCGGCGTCCGCCTCGTCGGCGACCAGCGCCTCCTCCTCGGAGGTCCGGGCACCGAGCTCGGCCTCCGTGGCCTCGAGCTCGCTGCCGAGCCGGGCCCCCTCGGCCTCGAGGGTGGAGACCACGTCGGCGTCGGCGGCGGCGTCGAGCGCCTGGGTCAGCGAGCGCTGACGCTCCCGGAGCACCCCGGTGAGTCCGCGCGCCCGCTCCACCATGCCCTCGACCCGTCCGAGCGACGAGGCCAGGTCGGCCTCCCGCTGGGTGGACAGCTCGTCGGTGGTGCGGCTGGTGGCGGTGTCCAGCTCGGCGAGCGACCCCCGGAGGCCCTCCTCGGCGGTCCGGAGCTCCGCCTGGGTGCGCGCCCCCTCGGTCCGACGGGCGTCGAGGCCGGACAGTTCGGAGCCGGCCAGGTGGAGCCGGACCGTCCGCAGCTCGTCCGCCAGCTCGGCGTGCGACCGGGCGGCGGCGGCCTGGCGTTCGAGCGGCCGGATCTGCCGCTTCACCTCCCGCACCAGGTCGTGGAGACGCTCCAGGTTCTCCTCGGTGGCGGCCAGCCGCCGCTCGGAACGCTCGCGGCGGCGGCGGAACTTGAGGACCCCGGCCGCCTCCTCGATCACCGACCGGCGGTCCTCGGGACGGGCGTTGAGGATGGCGTCGAGCTGGCCCTGACTGATGATGACGTGCTGCTGGCGGCCGACACCGGTGTCGGAGAGCAGCTCCTGGACGTCGAGGAGGCGGCAGGGGGCGCCGTTGATGGCGTACTCGCTGTCGCCCGAGCGGAACAGGGTCCGGGTGATGGTGATCTCGGCCAGGTCGGAGGCCAGCTTGCCGGCGCTGTTGTCGATGGTCAGCGACACCTCGGCACGCCCCAACGCCGGGCGGCTGGCGGTGCCCACGAAGATGACGTCCTCCATCTTCGAGGAACGGACCGTCCGGGGGCCCTGGGCCCCCAGCACCCAGGCCACGGCGTCGACCACGTTGGACTTGCCGCTGCCGTTCGGGCCGACCACCACCGTGATCCCAGGCTCGAACTCGAGCACGGCGGGATCGGCGAAGGACTTGAAACCTTTGAGGGAGAGGGACTTCAGGAACACCGGGCGCTCACCCTACCGGCCTCGGCCGGGGGTCGCGGAGGCCGGGGTCACACCTGGCAGTGTTCGCACAGGTAGGTCGACCGACCCCCGGACTTCACCCGGATGATGGTGGAGCGGCACCGGCGGCACGCCTGCCCCTCCCGGTCGTACGCCTGGTGCTGCCCCTGGTAGTCGCCGACCTCCCCGAACAGGTCGCGGTACTGCTCGTCGGCCAGGGAGGAGCCCCGGCGCTTCACCGCCTCCGTCAGGGTCTCCACCATCGAGCGGTAGAGGCGGCGGACCTCCTGGGAGGAGAGCGAGTCCGAGAGCCGGTCGTAGCGGAGCCCGGCGGCGAAGAGGATCTCGTCGGCGTACATGTTCCCGATCCCGGCCACGAACTCCTGGTCCATCAGCAGCGCCTTCAGACCGGCCTTGTGGGAGGCCAGCAGCACCCAGAACCGCTCCCAGCTCATCACGTCCTCGAGCGGGTCGAAGCCCAGGTGGGCCAGCTCGGGCACCTTCGGACCGCCCTCCACCGGGGAGGAGACGAAGAGCTCGCCGAACGTGCGGGGGTCGACGAAGCGGAGCTGCCCGCCCTGGGTGAAGGTGATCACCGCGTGGGTGTGGGGGGCCTTCGCCTCCTTGGCACTCTTGGCCCGCTGCAGCTGACCGCTCATCCCCAGGTGCACGACCAGGGTGTCGCCGTCCTCCAGGCCCAGGAGCAGGTACTTCCCCGACCGGCCGATGCCGGTGACGGTGTGGCCCTCCAAGCGGGCGCGGAAGTGCTTGGCGCTCGGGTGGCGCCGGACGGTCCGCCCGTTGCGGACCTCCACCGACTTGATCTTCCGCCCGACGACCTCGCCCTGCAGGTCGCGCCGGATGGTCTCCACCTCGGGGAGCTCAGGCATCCCCACCCCCTCCGCCTCGGTCGTCCCCCGTCACCGCATCCCCCAGGGCCGCACAGGCCGACCTGGCGGCCTCCTGCTCGGCGTCCTTCTTCGATCGACCCTCGCCCGTACCGAGGTGCTCGCCAGCAACGTACACCGTGGCCAGGTACCGCCGGGCGTGATCGGGCCCGCGGCCCACCACCTCGTAGCGGGGGATCCCCTGCCCCAGGCGCACCGTCGCCTCCTGCAGGCGGCTCTTGTGGTCGGACTCCCCCGGCACCACGACGGCGGCGTCGATCCGGCCGCTGAGCTGGGCGAGGATGAACCGACGGGCCTCCTCGAACCCCCCGTCGAGGTAGATCGCCCCGATGACGGCCTCGGTGGCGTCGGCCAGGATCGACTCCTTCTCCCGGCCCCCGGAGAGGTCCTCCCCCCGCCCGAGCCGGAGCAACGGGCCGATACCCAGCCCCTCCGCCACCTCGGCCAGGGCCCGGGTGTTCACCACCGCCGCCCGCACCTTGGCCAGCGACCCCTCGGGGAGGTCGACATGGGTGCGGTAGGTGTGCTCGGCCACCACCAGGCCGAGCACGGCGTCACCGAGGTACTCCAGGCGCTCGTTGGACGGGGCCCCGCCCTGCTCGGCGCACCACGACCGGTGGGAGAGCGCCTGGTCGAGCAGGGCCGGATCGGCGAACCGGTGGCCGATCAGGTCGGACGTCTCAGGCCCCCTCGAGCTTGGTGTGGACGTAGTCCACCGCGTCGCGGACGGTCTTGAGGTCCTCGAGGTCCTCGTCCTCGATCCGGAAGCCGACCGAGCGCTCGCCCAGCTCCTCCTCGAGCCCCTCGACCAGCTCGATGAGGGCCAGGGAGTCGGCGTTCAGGTCCTCGGCGAACGACGAGGACTCGGTGATCGAGGACGGCTCGATCTCCAGGATGTCGGCGAGCAGGTCGCGGGTGAGCTCGAAGATCTGCTGGCGGTCGAGGGGACCCTTCTCGACGTGGGTCTCTGCGGGCACGGCAACTCCTGGCACTCGGGGTTCGGGCCGTCCGCGCCGGCCGCACGACCGGAATTCCGGCGCCACCTGGGAACTCTGGGCGGCATGCGTCCCGCGCGGAGCGGGCCGGCGGCCCGATCGGCACCCGATAGACTACCTGAACGAGCCATTCACGGAGCGGAAACATTGTGGCAACCCCTGGGACGCATCGTCGGCGTATACCGGTGCCGTGACGATCCCGATGCCGGGGGAGGCGACGGATGAACGCCGCCCCGACGCCCCGACCTGGCCGTCCTACGACCCGGGGGCCTTCTACGACGAGCTGGTCGGTCCCGACGGCGGGCCCCGGCCGGCGGCGGAACCGCTCTGGCGCCACTTCCAGCTGCTCGGGCCCGAGGCCCTCGTCGATCGCCAGGAGGCGGCCGACCGCGAGATCCGGGCGGTGGGCGTCACCTTCACCGTCTACGACGGCACGACCGGGGTCGACCGGCCGTGGCCGTTCGACATCATCCCCCGGGTCATCTCCTCCCGCGAGTGGCACCACATCGAGACCGGCCTGGTCCAGCGCCTCAACGCCCTGAACCTCTTCATCGACGACGTCTACCACGACCAGCGGGCGGTCCAGGCCGGGGTCGTCCCCGCCGACCTGGTCTCCGGCTCGCCCAACTTCCGGGCCGAGTGCGTCGGGGTCGACCCGCCCGGCGGGATCTGGGCCCACATCTGCGGCAGCGACCTGGTGCGGGACGCCGACGGCACCGTCTACGTGCTCGAGGACAACCTCCGGGTGCCGTCGGGGATGTCGTACCTGCTCGAGAACCGGATGGTCACCAAGCACGTCTTCCCCGAGATGTTCCGGCACTACAGCATCGAGCCCGTCGACCCCTACATCGGCCGGCTGGCGAACCTGCTGGCCTCGGTCTCTCCCGCCCCCGGGGACCCGACCATCGTGGTCATGACCCCCGGCATCCACAACTCCGCCTACTTCGAGCACGCCTTCCTGGCCCAGCAGCTCGGCGTCGAGCTGGTCGAGGGGAACGACCTGGTGGTGCTCGACGACGACTGCGTCTACGTCCAGACCATCGACGGGCTCCAGCGGGTCGACGTCATCTACCGCCGGGTCGACGACCTCTTCCTCGACCCCGACGAATTCCGGCCCGACTCGTCCCTCGGGGTGCGAGGGCTGATGCGCGCGTGGCGGGCCGGGACGGTCGGCCTGGTCAACGCCCCCGGCGCGGGGGTGGCCGACGACAAGGGCGTGTACGCCTACGTACCCGACATCATCCGGTACTTCCTCGGGGAGGACCCCATCCTCGACAACGTGCCCACCCTCCGGTGCAGCGACCCCGACTCGCGACGGCACGTGCTGGAGAACCTCGCCAAGCTGGTGGTGAAGCCGGCCAACGAGTCGGGGGGCTACGGGATCCTCGTCGGCTCCCAGGCCGGTCCCGCCGAACTGGCGGCCGCGGCCCGGACGATCGAGGACAACCCCCGGGGGTGGGTGGCCCAGCCGATCCTCTCCCTGTCCACCGCCCCCACCCTCTGCGACGGCGACATCGCCCCCCGCCACGTCGACCTGCGCCCCTTCACCCTGATCGGGCCGGAGGGCGCCTACGTCACCCGGGGTGGGCTCACCCGCGTGGCGCGCACGGAGGGGTCGCTGATCGTGAACTCGTCGCAGGGCGGGGGGTCCAAGGACACCTGGGTGGTCGACATCTCCCTCGGGACGCCCGCCGCCGGCGCCGGGGGGCGGTCGTGACCGGTCCGGGCGCGTCGGGCGCGTCGGACACGGCGGATGCGGCAGGGTCGGCCGCCGGTGCTGGCCGACGGGACGCCGGCGACGATCGCCACGACCACACCGACAACGAACGGGAGGGCACCATGCTGCTCGCACGAATGGCCGAATCGGTCTACTGGGCCGGTCGGTACCTGGAGCGGGCCGAGAGCACCGCCCGTTTCGTCCAGGTGCACACCGACACCCACGTCGACCTGCCGGTGGGCGAGGACATCGGCTGGGAACCGCTGCTCACCATCGTCGGCGTGCACACGGAGTTCTCCTCCAGCTACTCGGGGGACGGGACGGACGACGCCCCGGTGGCGGTGGAGGCCGACGTCATCGAGTTCGTCCTCCACCACCCGGACAACCCGTCGTCCATCCTCGCCTCGCTGGCCAACGCCCGTGCCAACCTCCGGACCGCCCGACCGGTGGTGCCGAGCGAGGCCTGGGAGGTGTGCAACAACCTGTGGCTCACCAGCGTCGACCAGCTGGCCGAGGCGTCCACCCGCGAGGGCCGGGTGCTGTGGCTCCGGCGGGTGGTGGCCGGGTGCCAGCGGATCACCGGGATCCTGCTCGGCGCCATGAGCCGCGACGAGGCGATGTCGTTCCTCTGGATCGGCCACAATCTCGAGCGGGCGGACCTCACCACGAGGGTGCTCGACGTCCGGTCCGACAACCTGCACATGCAACGTGGTGACGAGCCGTACGACGTGGTCCACTGGATGGCCGTCCTCCGGTCGCTCGCCGCCTACCAGCCGTTCCGCCGGGCCATGCCCGCCCGCCCGCAGGGCGGCTCGACCCTCCGGTTCCTCCTGCAGGACGACCGGTTCCCCCGGGCGGTCAGCGCCTGCCTCAGCGAGGTCAGGAGCCACCTGAAGGAGCTCCCCCGCGCCGAGGACGCCATCGACGCCTGCGCCGACGCCTCCCTGCTGGTGGCCTCGGCCCCCATCGCCCGCCTGACCCTGAGCGGTCTCGGCGAGTTCCTCGACGAGGTGCAGATCGCCCTCGGCGAGCTCCACGTCCGGATCGACGCCACCTACTTCCACCCCTCCCTGGCCCGCTGGCTCCCGGAGTCCGCCGCCTCGTGACGACCACCGCCACGGCCGAGCCGGTCGGGCACGACGGAGCAGGGGACGGGGACGGGGGCGGGACCCCGCCGGCGGGCTACGCCACGCTCCCGGGACGGTCCGACGAGCTGCTGGCCCCCGACGGGACGGTCCGACCGCACTGGCGCCAGGTGGTCCGGGAGCTCGGTGGCCTCCCACCGCCGGAGCTGCTGGCGCGTCGCGAGGAGCTCGGCCGGCTGCTCCGCAACGAGGGTGCCACCTACACCGTGCACCGGGACGCCGACAGCCGACGGCGCCCGTGGTCGCTCGATCCCTGCCCCCTGGTCCTCGAACCCGCCGAGTGGGCCGACCTCGAGACGGCGGTGAGCCAGCGCGTGGCCCTCCTCGACCTCGTGCTCCGGGATGTCTACGGCCCGCGCCTCCTGCTCGAGCGCGGACTGCTCCCCCCGGAGCTCATCTTCGGCAACCCGGCCTTCCTCCGGCCGTGCGACGGCATCACCACCCCGGGAACCAACCAGCTCTTCACCTGCGCCGTCGACGTGGTCCGCGACGACCACGGGGCGTACCGGGCGGTCGGTGACCGGGCCCAGGCGCCGTCCGGCCTGGGCTACGCCCTGGTGAACCGATCGATCCTCTCGCGGGTCCTGCCCACCCTCCACCGCGAGGCCGGCGTCGAGCGCCTGGCGGGCTTCTTCCGCTCCCTCCGCTCCGGCATCGCCGCGGTGGCGCCCGAGGGTGTCGACGAGCCCCGGGTGGTGATCCTGACCCCCGGCCCCCACACCGAGACCTACTTCGAGCACGCCTACCTGGCCGCCTACCTCGGGTACGGCCTCGTGGAGGGCCGTGACCTGGAGGTGCGGAACAACCGGGTGTGGGTCCGCTCGCTGGCCGGACTGGACCCGGTGGACGTGGTGGTCCGCCGGGTCGACGACGCCTGGTGCGACCCGGTCGAGCTCCGGGCCGACTCCCTGCTGGGTGTGCCCGGGCTGCTCGAGGTGGCCCGGCGCGGCCGGGTGAGCGTGGTGAACCCCGTGGGGGTGGCGGCCATCGAGAATCCGGCCCTCGGGGGCCTGCTCGACGCGCTGGCCCCCGCGCTGCTCGACGAGGAGTTGGCCATCCGGGGTCCGGAGACGTGGTGGTGTGGCCGGCCCGACGGCCTGAGCCATGTGCTGGCCCACCTCGACGACCTGGTGGTGGTACCCATCCACCCCGCCTCGGGGAGCGGCCCGATCTTCGTCTCCACGCTCTCCGCCGAGCGGCGGGAAGCGCTCCGGAACCGGATCCTCCACCGTCCGGGCGCCTGGGTGGGCCAGGAGTACCTGCCGCCCTCCACCACGCCCACCGTCAACGACGCCGGGATCCTCGAGGCCCGTCCCGCCGTCCTCCGGACCTTTCTGGTGGCCGACGAGCACACCGGGGGGTCGGGGTACGGGTACACGGTCCTGCCGGGAGGCCTCACCCGGGTGGGGGCCACCCCGGACGCCACCGTGGTGTCCAGCCACGGGGGCGGGACCAGCAAGGACACCTGGGTCGCCTCCCCTGAGCCATCACTGCAGCAGAGTGCCTGGCTCCGGTCCGTGGCGACCGAGGCGGCCCCGCCGCTCGACGTGACCGCCGCCACGCCGCTCCCGAGCCGGGTGGCCGCCCAGCTCTTCATGTTGGGACGGACCGCCGAGCACGCCGAGCTGGTGATCCGGCTCATCCGCACGGTGCTGGTCCGCCTGGACCAGCCGATGGGCGCCGGTGGGGCCGGTGGGGCCGAGTCGCTCCGGGTGCTGTTGGCCGCGCTCGGCGACGTCTCCGGCTTCGACGCTGTGTCCGAGCCCGAGGAGGAGGGCCCGGTGCCACTCGATCCGGTCGCCGGGCCATACGCCGGTACCGCCGGTGCCGGTGCCGGTGCCGGTCCCGCGGGCACGGAGGTAGTCGGCATCGGTACCGGGCCGGGTTCCGGTGCCGGGCCAGGTGCAGGTGCCGGTGCCGCCGGCACGTCGGAGATCGGTGCCGCCGGCACGCCGGGGATCGGTGCCGGGGTGGGTGCCGATGCCGGGTTCGTGGCCGGCGGGGCCGGGATCCGGCGCCCGATGGACCGGTCGGAACGCGAACCGGCGTCCCGGTCGAACCTCGACGAGATCCCGACCGACCGCCGTGCCATGGCTCTGGTCCTCGACGAGGGGGTCGACGGCAGCCTGGTCTCCACGCTCGGCCTCCTGATCGATGCCGCCTACTCCGTCCGCGAGCAGCTCTCCGGCGACACCTGGCAGCTCATCGGCGACATCGAGGAGGAGCTGGCCCGCCTCCGGAACCGGCCGCCGACCCAGCTGGTCGGGCTCCAGGCCGGGCTCCAACGGCTCCTGCAGTCGCTGCTCGCACTCTCGGGGGTGCTGGCCGAGAACATGGAGCGCGACCCGGTCTGGCTGTTCCTCGACTCCGGACGGCGCCTCGAGCGGGCCCAGTCCCTGGTGCGCCTGCTGCGGTCGGTGCTGGCCGACCAGCGGGCCGGCGTGGTCGAGGACCTCCTCCTCGAGTCCCTCCTGACCACGTCCGAGAGCCTCATCATCTTCCGCCGGCGCACCGGCTCCACGATGCAGGTGGCCGGAGCCGTCGACCTGCTGGTCTACGACGCCCGGAACCCGAGGAGCGTCATCTTCCAGCTCGACCAGCTCCTCGGCCACCTGGCGGACCTGCCCAAGCAGTCCTCCGCCCAACGGCTCGCCACCGAGGAGCAGCTGGTGCTGGAGGCCACCACCCGCCTCCGCCTCACCGACGCCGAGCGGCTGGCGGAGGTCGACACCGCCACCGGACGGCGGACCGACCTCGAGGCGGTGCTCGGCCGGGTCGACGGCGTGCTCGGGGAGCTCCTCGACACCCTGCGGCGGACCTACTTCGCCCACGAGCGCCTCTCCGCGCTGGCCGAGCGCCGGCTCGGTGCCGGACGTCCCTCCGGAGCGCCGCAGTGAGCTTCCAGGTGGTCCACCGCACCCGGTACCGGTACAACGCGCCCGTCTCACGCTGCCGGAACGAGGCGCACCTCCGACCCCGGGAGACCGAGCGGCAGCAGTGCCTCGCCAACGCCGTGGACGTCAGCCCCACGCCGGTCAGTTGGACGGAGCGGACCGACTTCTTCGGCAACTCGGTCATCGCCTTCGCGGTGGATGGGCCCTTCGACGAACTGGTGATCACCTCCACCAGCGAGGTCGCCGTCGAGGCACGGGAGCCGCTGCCCCCCATCGGCCCGGCCTGGGAGCAGGCCCGCGACGGGCTGGCCGTCGACCGCTCCCCCTCGATGCTCGACGCCCGGCAGTACTGCTTCGACTCCCCCCTGGTCCCCCCGGCGTCCTCCGTGGCCGAGTACGCGGCGCCGTCCTTCGGCCCGGGACGCCCACTGGTCGACTCGGTGGCCGAACTGACCGCGCGGATCTTCGAGGACTTCGCCTACGACCCGGGGTTCACCACCGTGGCCACGCCGTTGGAGGACGTCCTCCGCCACCGACGCGGGGTCTGTCAGGACTTCGCCCACCTGGCCATCGGCTGCCTCCGGTCGGTCGGCCTCGCCGCGCGGTACGTCAGCGGCTACCTGGAGACCGCCCCGCCTCCGGGCGAGGACCGCCTGATCGGGGCGGACGCCTCCCATGCCTGGGCCGCCGTCTTCGTGCCCGGGTGGGGCTGGCTGGACATCGACCCCACCAACGACCGCGTGGTCGGATCCTCCTACGTGACGATCGGCTGGGGCCGCGACTATTCGGACGTCTCGCCGTTGAAGGGGATCGTCTTCGGGGGCGGGGACGCACACACGCTGGAGGTGTCGGTGGACGTCAACCGGCTGCACCCGCTCCCCTCCCGGTAGGACGGCCAGCGAGCCGGGGCGACCCGACCGCCGCCACCGGCCTACGATCCGGCGGTGCGGATCCTCATCACCGGGGCGGGGCGGGCCATCGGTGCCGCCACCGCCGTCGAGCTGACCCGGGCGGGACACCAGGTGGTGGCCACCGCCCGCGACGTGGCGGTGCTCGAGGGGCTCGACGTGGCCCTCCGGCTGCCGATGGACGTCACCGACGAGCGGTCCGTGTCCGCCGCGGTGGACGCGGCCGGTGCGTTGGACGCGGTGGTCAACAACGCCGCCGTCTCGGGAAAGGGCCCACTGGAGGACTACCCGATCGACCGGCTCCGGGCGATCTACGAGACCAACACGCTCGGCCCCCTCCGGGTGGTGCAGCGGGTGCTCCCCGACTGGAGGCGGCGCGGCCACGGGGTGGTGGTGAACGTCAGCTCGGTCCAGGGCCGGGTCGCCACCCCGCTGGAAGGGCCGTACTCGTCCTCCAAATTCGCTCTCGAGTCCCTGTCGGAGACGCTCCGCTACGAGGCGGGCCACTTCGGGATCCGGGTCGTCCTCGTCGAACCCGGCTACACCGGACCGGGGATGAAGGCGGTGGCCGACCATCCCGGAGACCCCGCCTACACCGAGCTGTGGGAGCAGTGGCGGGGTACCGACGCCAAGGTGACGGGCACCGCCGGGCGCACCGCCCCCGAAGAGGTGGCCCGGGCGATCCGGTCGGCGGTCGAGGACGGGTCGACGCCCTTCCGGGTGCGGGTGGGGGTGGACGCCGATCTGGTGCTGTCGGCCCGTGACGCCATGGACGACGGCGCCTTCGAGGCGGCGATGCGCCAGGTCACGGGGATGACCTGGTGACCGCCGGGGGCGGGCCCTACCGGCCGTGAGGGTCGGCCGCCGGGCTCAGGGCCCCGCGTAGGGCGACAGGTAGGGCGGCGGTTCCACGGGGTGCACGAGGTCCGGATCGGGCAGCGGGGGGTCGTAGACCGTCCGGAAGGGGACCACGCCGGCCCACACCGGGAGCGCCAGGTCCTCCTCCTCGTCGATCGGCCAACCGGTGCGCACCTTCGCCGAGGCCTCGGTGAGCGGCAGGCGGAGGAGCATGGTCGAGCGCAGCTCCTTCTCGGTGGGCTGGCGGGCGTCAGCGTTCCGCCCGGGGATGAGATGGTCGACCATGGCCTCGAGCCCGTGGCGCTTCTCGTCGAGGTCGCGCACCTCGATGGCCTCCCCGATCACCACCACCGACCGGTAGAGGAGGTCGGTGTTGTACGTGGAACGGGCGACGACCAGCCCGTCGACGAGCGTCACCGTGGCACACACCTCGACCGACGGGACCCGGGCGTTCCGGAGCAGCCGGCTGGCCGCCGATCCGTGGAGCAGCAGTTCGCCGCCCCGCCGGCCGTAGACCATCGGGATGACCACCGGGTAGCCACGGTCGGTCCGCAGGCCCACGTGGGCAACCAGTCCGGCATCGAGCACGGCATGGACCGCCGCCCGGTCGTAGGTGGCGCGCTCGGCGTAGCGCTTGACGGTGGAACGATCCGACGGGGCCTCGGCCATCCCGCCATCCTGGCCGATCCGCCGGCGCGGCGGGGCGAGGCCCCGGGTGGGGCTCCGGGCCGCGGCGAGGGATGCCCGGCGCCACCGGCGGTCCGCACCGGACCGGTGGGGGCGGCGTGGCGGTCGGACCCGCAGCAACCGCCCGTCAGGGCCGGGCGTTGATCAGGTTGCCTGCCGCCATCGTCAGGTAGTCCATGAGCATCGTCTCGTCGTCGGCCTCGAGACCTGCACCCCGCACCGCGTCCGTCATGTGCCGCAGCCAGGCCTCGGAGGCCGCGCTGCCGATGACGAAGGGGGCGTGGCGCATCCGGAGCCTCGGCGCGCCGCGCTCCTCGTTGTACCTCGGGGGCCCACCCCAGTACTGCGCTAGGAAGAGGGCGAGGTGCGACTTCGACGCCGTGAGGTCCTCCGGGTACATGGGTCGGAGAATCGGATCGGTCGACACCCCGTCGTAGAACCGGTCGACCAGCGCCACGAAGAAGGGATCGCCCCCCCACCGTTCGTACGGGGTTGTCCTGGGCTCGCCCGTTCTCCTCGACACTCGCACGGGACCGAGCGTAGGCGGACCTCCGGTAGCCTCGTGTCCGGACGGCGCCGACGTGCCGGGGGACGACAGGAGGTCGCTCGATGTTCGAATGGTCCGAGGAGCAGTTGATGGTGCGTGACGCCATCCGTCGGTTCATCGAGGAGGAGGTCGTCCCGCACATCGACGAGCTCGAGCACGGGGACCTTCCGCCCTACGACATCATCCGCAAGATGCAGTCCACCTTCGGTATGGACCAGATGGCCCGCGACCGGTTCAAGGTGCAGCTCGACCGGAAGCGCAGCGGCGAGGCGGAGACCCCCGCCGAACGGAAGGAGCGGGCCGGGGACGGCGGGGCGGCGGCCATGACCCTCATCCCGATCATCGAGCTCTGCCACTACTGCCCGGGCATCGTCACGGCCATGGGCGTGAGCCTGGGGCTCGCCGCCGGCACCATCATGAAGCAGGGCACCCCGGCGCAGATGGAGCGGTGGGGGCTCGACCTGCTCACCTTCGACAAGGTCGGGGCGTGGGCCATCACCGAGCCGAACTCCGGCTCCGACGCGCTCGGCGGCATGCGGACCACGGCCCGGCGGGACGGCGACGAGTACATCCTGAACGGAAACAAGACCTTCATCACCAACGGCCCGTTCGCCGACACGGTGGTCCTCTACGCCAAGCTGGACGACGGTAGCGACACCCCGCTCCGCGACCGGCAGGTCCTGACCTTCGTGCTCGAGAAGGGGACGCCGGGCTTCGAGCAGTCCAAGCCGTTCCGCAAGATGGGCCTGCATTCCTCCCCCACCGGAGAGCTGTTCCTTTCGGACGTGCGGGTCGGGCGCGACCACCTCCTCGGCGAGACGGAGGGGACCGCCTCCAGCGGCCGCGAATCGGCGAAGGGAAATTTCGTCACCGAGCGCGCCGGACTGGCCGCCATGTCGCTCGGACTGATCGAGGAGTGCCTGAAGCTTTCCACCGAGTACGCCAAGAACCGCATGCTCTGGGGCCAGCCGATCGGCGACCGCCAGCTGATCCAGCTGAAGCTGGCCAGGATGGAGGTCGCACGGCTCAACGTCCAGAACCTCGTGTTCCGCCACATCGAGCTCTCCGCCGCCGGCAAGAGCCTGTCGCTCGCCGAGGCGTCGGCGATGAAGCTCTACTCGGCGCAGGCCGCATCCGAGGTGGCCATGGAGGCCGTCCAGCTCTTCGGCGGAAACGGTTACATGTCGGAGTTCCGGGTGGAGCAGCTGGCACGGGACGCCAAGGTCTTCCAGATCTACGCCGGCACCGACGAGATCCAGGTGACGCACATCGCCAAGGACCTCCTCAGCCGGTAGCGCCCGGGATCGGCGGGACCGGGGGCGTCGCCGTGACCGGGGGGTCGGAACCCCACGCTTGCCCCCCGGCTCCGACCCCGGTCCGTGGTGGTCCGGGTCCCGGTGTCCCCCGGTGGGCATGGGTCGGCAGGTCCGAGAGCCCGG
>Ga0181519_10001658_pt1 | contig 19559 bp, 18 predicted proteins | sample PEATcosm2014_Bin_26_FD_121102 | JGI IMG/M metagenome (GOLD analysis project Ga0181519, IMG submission 121102) | Peatland microbial communities from MTU Mesocosm Facility, Houghton, MI, USA - PEATcosm2014_Bin02_10_metaG | ecosystem: Environmental > Terrestrial > Soil > Wetlands > Peat | place...
CAAGTGGCGCTGCGGCGCGGCGAAACCCTTGGCGACATGCTCTCACGGCTGTCGATCCAGGACCCCGCCGCCGAACGCTTCATTCGCGAGAACGCCATCGCCCGGCGTCTGATCGGCGTGCCCCCGGGGCAGGTCGTGCAGGCCGAGACCGACGAAGACGGCAAGCTCGTTTCGCTCTCCACGGTGCTGTCGACGAGCGGCGCGGCGGCCCAGCAACTGGTGATCGAGCGCAATGACGCCGGCCGCCTGCGCGCGCGCATGGATCAGCTTGCCAACGACACCGAATGGGCCATGCGCTCCGGTGCCATTGCGGGCAACTTCTTCACCGCGATGGACGATGCGGGCGTGCCCGACGCCGTCGTCGCGCAGATGGTGAACATCTTCTCCGGCGTGATCAACTTCCAGCGCGACGTGCGCCGCGGCGACCGCTTCCGCATGGTGTATGAAGTGATCAAGCAGCAGGATCGCACCGTTCGCACCGGCCGCGTGCTCGCCATCGAATTCATCAATCAGGGCAAGACGCATCAGGCCATCTGGTACGCCGATCCGCAGGGTGCACCCGGCGGCGCGTACTACGGCTTTGACGGCCGCAACCTGAAGCAGGCATTCCTGCGCACGCCCGTCGAGTTTTCGCGGATTTCGTCCGCGTTCGGCGGGCGCGAGCATCCGTTCCAGCACAAGTGGAAGAAACACGAAGGCGTGGATCTGGCAGCGCCCGTCGGCACGCGCGTGTTTGCCGCGGGTGATGGCGTCGTCAAGTTCGTCGGCACGCAGAACGGTTACGGCAATCTGGTCGAGATCGATCACGCAGGCAACTATCAGACGCGTTACGCCCACTTGTCCGGCTTCGGTCAGGGCATGAAGGCCGGCACGCGTGTCACGCAGGGCCAAGTCATCGGTTTCGTCGGTCAGACGGGCTGGGCGACGGGCCCGCATCTGCATTACGAACTGCGCTACAAAGGCGTTCCGCGCAACCCGTTCTCGACGGATGTGGCGGCCGTCGCACCGCTCTCGGGCACCCGCCTGAAGGCGTTCGACATGTACGCCGAGAACCTGCTCAAGCGCATCGACCTGATGCGCACCGTGCAAGTCGCCGAGCGCGATTGAGGTATGCTGGAAACCGCGCTGCGCGGGGCAAACATGTGTGACCCACAGGTCTGCCCCGCCGGCGCGGAATGGATTTCTTCGGCTCCCCGCGCGCTCGCGCTCCTCACATGACCGACATCGCTCGTCACAACGCCTCTGCGGGCTCCCCTTCCCATTTCATCGGCCTGATGTCCGGCACCAGCCTCGATGGCGTCGACGGCGTGCTCGTTGCATCGGCAGATGGCAGGGTGCTCGCGCAAGCCTATCTCCCGTTCCCGAACGACCTGCGTGAGACGCTGATGGTGCTGCAAGCGCCGTCGGAAAACGAGTTGCATCGCGAGGCGTTGGCGGCAAACGCGCTGGTACGCGTCTATGCGGACTGCGTGCGCGAGTTGCTGAGCGTCGCCGCGTTGCCGGCATCGGCCGTCGCCGCCATTGGCGCCCATGGGCAGACGATCCGTCATCGTCCGGGAGAATTCGACGGTGTGGGCTATACACGCCAGCTCAATGCCCCCGCGCTGCTCGCCGAGTTGACCGGCATCGATGTCGTTGCCGACATCCGCAGCCGGGACGTTGCGGCCGGCGGTCAGGGCGCACCGCTCGTGCCCGCTTATCATCAAGCCGTATTTTCGGAGGCGGGGCAAACGCGCGTGGTCTGCAATCTTGGCGGCATCAGCAATGTGACGATCCTGCCTTCGGCGGCGTCCGGCCGGCCGGTTTCCGGCTTCGATTGCGGTCCGGGCAATGCGCTGCTCGACGGCTGGGCGGCACGCCATCTCGGCAAGCCCTACGACGATGGCGGCGCCTGGGGGGCCAGCGGGCATGTCAACGACGCCCTGCTCGCCGCCCTGCTCAGCGAACCCTACTTCCGCCAGACGCCACCGAAAAGCACCGGCCGCGACCTGTTCCACGCCAAGTGGCTGGACACGCATCTGGCCGCCTTCCCGGGCGTGTCGCCGGTGGATGTTCAAGCGACACTCGTCGCCCTGACCGCGCAGTGCGTCGCCGACGACGTGTTGCGCTATGCACCCGACTGCCGGGGCTTTTACGCGTGCGGTGGCGGCACACGCAACCATGCGCTCATGCAAGCCATCGCCACCCGCTTGCCGGGTGTGACCGTGGCGACGACCGACGCCCTCGGCGTGCCCCCGCATCAGGTCGAAGCCCGCGCCTTCGCATGGCTCGCCCAGCAATGTCTGGCCCGGCGACCGGGGAATCTGCCGTCCGTCACCGGCGCGAAGGGTCTGCGCATTCTTGGCGCGATCTACCCGCGTTGAGCGACGCAAGCAACCCGCCAAAAGCACGGCAATAGCGCGACACCAACGCGACACTAACGCAACACCAACGCGACACCAACGCGACACCAACGCGTCAACGAGAAAAGGGCCCTTGCGGGCCCTTTCTCTTACTACGGTCGAATACGGCTGTCTTGCGGCTCAGACCGAGAACGAAGAACCGCAGCCACAGGTCGTGGATGCGTTCGGGTTCTTGATCACGAACTGCGCGCCGTTGATGTCTTCTTTATAGTCAATCTCGGCGCCGACGAGGTATTGATAGCTCATCGAGTCGATCAGCAGCGACACGCCGTTCTTGTCGAGCACGGTATCGTCTTCGTTGACATCTTCATCGAAGGTGAAACCATACTGAAAGCCGGAGCAACCGCCGCCCTGCACGAAAACGCGCAGTTTCAGCTCAGGGTTGCCTTCTTCGTCGATCAGTTGCTTGACCTTGTCCGCAGCGCTGTCAGTAAAGACCAGGAATGCGGGCATTTCCGTGACTGCAGCCTCAAGCGGTGCGTTCATCATAAGACTCCAAAATTTGCTTCGGTATCATTGTATCCCCTATTCTGAAATTGCACCGATGATCGAAAAATCAAGGGTTTAGGGGCGATAAATACCGTTACGGCAGTACAGGAATATGGGTCAGGCCCATGTTCTCCGGCAAGCCGAACATCAGGTTCATACACTGCACGCCCTGACCGGACGCGCCCTTGACCAGATTGTCCTCGACCACGAGGATCACCAGCGTGTCTTCATTGCCCGGGCGATGCACCGCCATGCGGACATAATTCGATGCGCGCACCCAGCGCGTTTCCGGCATCGAACCGGCTGGCAGCACGTCCACGAACGGCTCGCCAGCGTAATACGTTTCGAACAGCGCCTGGAAATCGGTGTCGCGCGCTTCAGGCAAGATCGTCGCGTAAAGCGTCGAGTGAATGCCACGGATCGTCGGCAGCAGATGCGGCACGAACGTCAGACCGACCTCGTAGCCCGCAATCGCCTCGAGACCCTGCTTGATTTCCGGATGGTGGCGATGCCCCTTCACGCCGTAAGCCTTGAAGTTGTCGGCGGTCTCCGCGAGGATCAGCGACGTCTCACCCTTGCGGCCGGCCCCGCTCGCGCCCGACTTGGCGTCGGCAATCAGGTGCTTCGGATCGACCAGCTTGCGGCCACCGGCAAACAGCGGCGCGTAGCCCAGTTGCACGGACGTCGGGTAGCACCCCGGCAGACCGATCACGCGGGCGCTCTTGATCTGCTCGCGATTGATCTCGGGCAGGCCGTACACGGCTTCCTCGAGAATGTCCGGGCAGGCGTGAGGCATGCCGTACCACTTCTCGAACGTGGCGGTGTCCTTCAGGCGGAAGTCCGCCGCCAGGTCGATCACGCGCACGCCGGCGGCGAGCAGCTCGCGCGCCTGCGCCATGGCAACGCCGTGCGGGGTGGCGAAGAACACCACGTCGCAATCGGTCAGACGAGCATCATCGGGCGAGCAAAACGCCAGGTCGACACGACCTCGCAGGTTCGGATACATATCGGCGACCGGCGTACCCGATTCCTTTCGCGAGGTAATCGCCGTCAACTGCACCTCCGGGTGCTGCGCCAGCAAACGGAGCAGCTCCACACCGGTATAGCCGGTGCCGCCTACGATACCTACCTTGACCATGTCCTACCCCTTTCAATCGGAACCGCGATTCTATCAAGCTTCCACGACGCGCGTGAGACAGTGACGCACCGACCGCATTCCCGCTTCGCGCAGGCAAAACGGGCAAAAAAAAGAAAAAAGGCCGCGCGAGGCGGCCTTTCTCTGCACCTGCCAGAGGCAGGTGCCCACAAGCACTCGGGCGATTAACGCTTCGAGAATTGCTTGCGACGGCGGGCCTTGTGCAGACCAACCTTCTTACGTTCGACTTCACGGGCATCGCGAGTCACGAAGCCTGCGGTCGACAGCGTCGGCTTGAGCGTCGCGTCGTAGTCGATCAGTGCGCGGGTGATACCGTGACGAACCGCACCAGCCTGACCCGTTTCACCGCCGCCCGAAACGTTGACCTTGATGTCGAACGTTTCAGCGTGGTTGGTCAGCTCGAGCGGCTGACGAACGATCATCAGCGACGTTTCACGAGCAAAGTACTCTTTGATCGGCTTGCCATTGACGACGATGTCGCCCTTGCCAGCCTTGATGAACACACGAGCCACAGCGCTCTTGCGACGGCCGGTGCCGTAATTCCAATCGTTTTTGAACATGGCTGGCCCTTAGATCTCGAGCGACTTCGGTTGCTGTGCTTCGTGCGGATGGTTACCGTCGGCGTAAACCTTCAGCTTCTTGATCATCGCGTAGCCCAGCGGACCCTTCGGCAGCATGCCCTTCACGGCTTTCTCGAGCGCACGGCCCGGGAAACGCTCTTGCATCTTGCCAAACGTGGTTTCGTAGATACCGCCCGGGTAACCCGTGTGACGGTAGTACTTCTTGTCGGTTTGCTTTGCGCCCGTAACTTTCAGCTTGGCAGCATTGACGATGATGATGTAATCACCCGTGTCAACGTGCGGCGTGAATTCCGGTTTGTGTTTGCCGCGCAGACGGCGTGCCACTTCGCTGGCGACACGGCCGAGGACTTTGTCCGTCGCGTCAATCACAAACCATTCGCGCGTCACCTCTGCCGGCTTAGCGGAAAACGTTTTCATGATCGATCCAAATAAAATGCATTTGCCCCATTAACACCAACTTCCTGCTTGTCTGCCGGCCGCGTCCTTGCGATTTTGGTGTCGCATGGCGCAGTCCTGTGCTTGCAGGCTCTCCCTGATGCTTTTTCCGCGGGCATTTCCGGAAAAGCCGTTGATTATACAGAAAAAACCACCCACCGGTAAACCGTTGCCGGCAAACCGCTTTTTCGGCGGCACAAAAAAAAACCCGAACCTCATGGGTCCGGGTTAAATCCACCAAAGGAGGAGGGTGGAGGAGACACTTGCAGCGTTGCTGTGAAGCACAACAACCAATGACTGAAGTCTAGCAAACGAGATGGTGCGATGCAAGAAAATTTATAGTGCGAAATACAACACCACGATATGAAATGATTAACAAATGAGCAATTTGGCAGTATTTCAATAAAAATCAATCACTTAAAGACGCAAAGACGCCTGCATTACCCGGGCGAGTAGAGCCCAACATCTAAATTTAGGGTTTATCCCTCTGAGAGCCCGATCAAAAAAGCGCCAATATTGCGACGCAGCAACCGGGGCCAATCGAGATGGCTTCCAGGGTTTGCGGGCGGCATCGTACGCAGGTTTGCGGAAGCCGCTACAATTTTTGCTTGAACGGGATATCGGGGTTTCAAAATATGGAATGCAAGGTGAGTTGGATGGGCCAGGATGGCATGGCCTTCGTCGCACAGACGGGTAGCGGCCACATCGTCGCGATGGATGGCGCGCCGGAAGGCGGCGGACACAATCAGGCACCGCGTCCGATGGAGATGCTGCTGGTCGGCACCGGCGGCTGCACCGCGTACGACGTGGTGCTAATCCTCAAGAAGAGCCGCGCCGAAGTGAAGGATTGCAGCGTCACGCTCAAGGCCGAGCGCGCGAGCGAAGACCCGAAGGTCTTCACCAAGATTCACTTCCACTTCACCGTCACGGGCCGCAACCTGAACCCGGCCACGGTGGAGCGCGCCGTGACGCTCTCGCACGACAAGTATTGCTCGGCGTCGATCATGCTCGCCAAGACGGCAGAGCTCACGCATAGCGTCGAGATCGTCGAAGGCTGAGATTCGTCGCGTCTGAGGGTTGAAGCACAAAAGGCTCCCGGTGGGAGCCTTTTGCGTTTTATTGGGATGCAGAGCCAGCCGATAAGCCGGATTCTGTGAACGCGACTCGCGCCGCGCCTGACAATCATTCCTCTAGGCGGCGCATCACTACGCCGCTCAAGCTTCCTACCCGCAGGCTCCCGGGGGCCCCGTTGCCGGCACCCGCACAAGGCGAATGCCGCTCACCTGCCTATTTGGAATTGCTCCGGGTGGAGGTTACCGTGCCGTGTGCGTTGCCGCACGCCGCGGTGCGCTCTTACCGCACCGTTTCACCCTTACCTGATCCGCCTGGCTTGCGCCAGGGGCCATCGGCGGTCTGTTCTCTGTTGCCCTGTTCCGCGTCTCACGACGGATGGCCGTTAGCCATCACCCTGCCCTATGGAGTCCGGACTTTCCTCCCCCTCCCAATGGGAGGCGGCGATTGTCTGGCCGACTCTGCGGGCCGAAGTGTATCACGCGGACCACCGTCGTTGCCCGTACGCCGGCGTGACCGAATCACGCCCAAGCCACGCCCGGACCGCGTCATCAAGCCTTTTGCCGCCGCCCCGGTCGAAAGACCGACCGGTCAAGATAGTACGAAGGATCGTCGTTGGCCGGGCACCAGCCGGGAATCCCCAGCACCGGCAAAGGCGCGAAATCACGCGTGGTCCACGACCCGCTGGCAAGCATCGGCGCGATCTGGCCGTCGAGCCAGGCGCGACGCTCGGGCGGCGTCCAACCGAAATACGCGGGGGGAACGTCCACGATCCAGGCGTGCGCCGTCACCGATTTGTACGGTGCGACAAGCTTTTCCAGCAAGGCATGTCCGAAAGGCTGGACTTCGCAGATGCGGCCCCAGTCGGCGCGGCGCGTCACGAAGAGGGTTTGCCAGTCGAAGGCCCGCAGCGCTTCGCCAGGCGCGGCGTCGCTACAGGCGAAGAGGACGGCGTTCTCATCGAACACGGTCGCCGCGTCGCGCATGGCACCGCGTGTGGCCTGCACGCCTTGCGCCGCGATGGCCGCCGCCTGACGCGCGTTGAGCGCCGCCTTGGCTCGCGGATAGGTCAACCAGATCAGCGCGTTGAAGAAGTCGTGCAGGTTCCGGCGTGTGGGAACGCCGCCCGTGGCCGCAATGAACGCCTCGTAAGCCGTGGCGGCAGGCAGATCCTCCTGCGCGACGAAGCGAAGCGCTCGTCCCTGCCCGCTCACCAACCCGGCCGCATTGGCGTGTGCCGACAGCGCCTCGCGCCAGTCGCCGTGCGCCAATGCGTCCTGCCCTCGTTGCGCGACGGCCTCGAACCACGGTGCCCGCCAATCGATCTCCGGCAGGCCGGCCCCCTCGCACATCCCGGGCACCGAAGGCGCGAGGGCGCCGTCCACCCTCAACCCTTGAGCTTCCAGCCGATGACTTCACCCGCGCGCAACGGCACCACGGTCGCATCCCCCATCGGCAGTTCGGCCGGCAGTTCCCAATCTTCGCGCACCAGCGTGATCTTGTCGGTATTGCGCGGCAGTTCGTAGAAATCCGGGCCGTGGAAGCTGGCGAACCCTTCGAGCTTGTCCAGCGCGTTGGCCTTGTCGAACGCCTCGACGTACAACTCCACCGCATGCAGTGCCGTGTAGCAGCCCGCACAGCCGCAGGCGGCTTCCTTCACACCCCGCGCGTGCGGGGCGCTGTCGGTGCCCAGGAAGAAGCGGGCGCTCCCCGACGTTGCCGCCTTCACGAGGGCTTCGCGATGCGTCTCGCGCTTGAGCACCGGCAGGCAGTAGTAATGCGGACGAATCCCGCCCGTGAAGATCGCGTTGCGGTTGTAGAGCAGGTGATGCGCGGTGATCGTCGCGGCGATGGGGCCGTCGGCCTGTGCGACGTACTCGGCGGCGTCCTTCGTCGTGATGTGCTCGAACACGACCTTGAGGCCCGGGAAATCGCGGCGCAGCGGCGACATGACCTTGTCGATGAAGACCTTTTCACGGTCGAAGATGTCGATGTCGGAGCTCGTCACTTCACCGTGCACGAGCAGCGGCATCCCTACGTCCTGCATCGCCTCGAGCGCGCCGCGGCACTTGGCCAGATCGGTCACGCCGGCGTCCGAGTTCGTCGTCGCACCGGCCGGATACAGCTTCACGCCATGCACGAAGCCCGACGCCTTCGCGCGACGGATCTCGTCAGCGGGCGTGTTGTCGGTCAGGTACAGGGTCATCAGCGGCTCGAACGTGTTGCCCGCCGGACGTGCCGCGAGAATGCGCTCGCGATACGCCGCCGCGTGCTCGGTCGTGGTGACTGGCGGCTTGAGGTTCGGCATGATGATCGCGCGGCCGAACTGGCGGGCGGTGTCGGGCAGCACGCTCTTGAGCACGTCGCCATCGCGCACGTGCAGGTGCCAGTCATCTGGGCGGGTGATAGTCAGTTCGGTGATCATGGGCGTTTTCCGGGGGCTTGGGGAGGCTGCTGGCCCATGAAACCGCGGCGGCGTGGTGACTGAGTGACGCGTCGGCGCGACGGACTTCTTGGGCGGGAATGTACGTGCACAGAGGCCGGTGCTATGCTTGTGCAACCCCATATTGTAACGGCAGCGGCGCTCAGACACGACGTGCGCAGCCAATCTTCGATTTACCCGTCCATGTGCCAACTGCTCGCAATGAATTGCGCGGAACCGACCGATATCACGTTCTCATTTACCGGTTTCGCGGCGCGTGGAGGGGGCACGGATCACCATGCTGACGGCTGGGGTATTGCCTTTTTCGAGGACAAGGCCTGCCGTCTTTTCATCGATCATCAGGCGGCGGCGAACTCGCCCATCGCCGAATTGGTGAAGAAATACCCGATCAAGTCCAAAAACGTCATCGCGCATATCCGCAAAGCGACGCAAGGCGTCGTTGAGCTGGAGAACTGCCATCCGTTCCAGCGCGAGCTGTGGGGACGCCACTGGATCTTCGCGCACAACGGCGATCTGCACGACTATGACCCTTTCCTCTCGGGCGTCTACCAGCCCGTGGGGACGACCGACAGCGAGCGCGCCTTCTGCGACATCATGCAGGGCCTGCGCAAGCGCTTCCCGGGCTCACAGCCGCCGCTCGACGAGCTGTTCCACGCCATTGAGGACATTACGCGCACGATCACGCGTCATGGCGTCTTCAATTTCGTGCTCTCGAACGGCCAGGCGCTGGTCGCGCACTGCTCGACGCGACTCCACTTCATCGCTCGCCAGTGGCCGTTCGCGAAGGCGCATCTGATCGACGCCGACTGGGAGATCGATTTCTCCAAGTTCACCACGCCGGCCGATCGTGTCGCCGTGATCGCCACCGCGCCGCTCACGGACAACGAAGTCTGGACGACCTTCGAGCCCGGTGAGTTGATCCTGTTCGAGAAGGGCGCGCCGTCGCTGCGCACGGTGGTGCCGATTCCGGAAGCCGTACGCCTGCGCAACGCACAGAACACGGCCTGCCAGTAAGGCTGGCCGCGCGGGGCAGGCATGCGTCTGCCCATTTACCCGTCTGACGCGATGCCCATAAAAAAAGCGTGCCCGAAGGCACGCTTTTTCATTCCGGCATCAACGAGAATCAGTGCAGGATCTTGGCCAGGAAGTCCTTGGCGCGGTCCGACTTCGGATTCGCGAAGAACTCGTCCTTCTTGACGTCTTCCACGATGATGCCCTGATCCATGAAGATCACACGGTTCGCGACCTTCTTGGCGAAGCCCATTTCGTGCGTGACCACCATCATGGTCATGCCTTCCTGAGCCAGTTCGACCATCACGTCGAGCACTTCGTTGATCATTTCCGGGTCGAGCGCCGAAGTCGGCTCGTCGAACAGCATGGCGATCGGGTCCATGCACAAGGCACGGGCGATGGCCACACGCTGCTGCTGACCGCCCGAGAGCTGGCCCGGGAACTTGTGGGCATGCGCCTTCAGGCCCACGCGCTCGAGCAGCTTGAGCCCCTTGTCACGCGCGGCTTCCTTGCTGCGGCCGAGCACCTTGATCTGTGCGAGCGTCAGGTTTTCGGTGATCGACAGGTGCGGGAACAGCTCGAAGTGCTGGAACACCATGCCCACGCGTGCGCGCAGCTTGGCCAGGTTCGTCTTCGGGTCGGCGACCGACGTGCCATCCACGATGATCTCGCCTTGCTGGATCGGCTCCAGACCGTTGACGGTCTTGATGAGCGTGGACTTGCCCGAACCCGACGGGCCGCACACCACCACGACTTCACCCTTCTTGACTTCAGTGGAACAGTCCGTGAGCACCTGGAACTGGCCGTACCACTTGGAGACGTTTTTAAGGGTAATCATTTCGCCAACCTCTTTTGAAGACGTTTAACCAACATCGAAACCGAGAAGCAGATCACGAAGTAGACCGTTCCGGCAAACACAATCATCGCAGGCAGCGTGCCGTCACGCTGGCCCACCTGATACGCCATACCGAAGAAATCGGACAAGGCGATCGCGTACACGAGCGAAGTATCCTGGAACAGAATGATGCCCTGCGTGAGCAGCAACGGCACCATGTTGCGGAACGCCTGCGGCAACACCACGAGCGCCATTGCCTGCCAGTACGACATGCCCAGCGCGAAAGCGGCGGACATCTGCCCGCGCGACACGCTCTGGATACCCGCGCGGATAATTTCCGAATAATACGCCGCTTCAAACAGCGAGAAAGCCACGAGCGCCGAGACCATCCGGATGTCCCACGTCGGCGGCACGTCGAGCAACGAGCGCAGCACCTGCGGCACGATCAGGAAGAACCACAGCAGCACCATGAGCAGCGGGATCGAGCGGAACACGTTCACGTACAGATCCGCGAACCACTTCAGCACCGTCACGCCGGACAGGCGCATCATCGCGAGCAGTGTGCCCCAGACGATGCCCACGACCACGGCGAGCGCCGTGACTTGCAGCGTGGTGATCATGCCCTTGACGAGCAGCGGCATCGCGTCGATGGCGCCGCCCCAAGCGAAGATTTCACCCATTATTTGCCCCCGATGTAGCCCGGCAGGCGGGTCTTCGATTCGAGCCAACGCATGAACGTGAGCACGACGATGTTGATGATCATGTACGCGATCGTCACTGCGATGAACGACTCGTAGCTATGCGCCGTGTAATCGATGAGCTGCTTGCCCTGCCCCGTGAGTTCGAGCAGGTTCACCGTCGAGATCACGGCCGAGTTCTTGAAAATGTTGACGAATTCCGACGTGATAGGCGGGATCACCACACGGAAAGCCACCGGCAGCAGCACGAAACGATACGTTTGCGGCAGCGTCAGGCCCATGGCCAGACCGGCATTCTTCTGACCCTTGGGCAGCGAATTGATACCGGAACGCACCTGTTCACACACCCGGGCTGCCGTAAAGAGCCCCAGGCCGACTACACCGGTGATCAGCGAGACGTTGGCCGGATTGAGCGAGAACAGCCACAGGCGGACAGATTCCGGCAGGAAGTCGGGCGCCACGTAATACCAGAAGAACAACTGCACGAGCAGCGGGATATTCCGGAATAGCTCCACGTAACCTGTCGCGAAGCCGGAAATCCATTTGTTGGGTACGGTACGCATCACACCGAGCAAGGAGCCCACGATGAGCGCAATGATCCAGCCACCGAGGCCGACCTCAAGCGTGAGCTTGAAGCCTGAGAGCAACCAACCGAAGTAGGTCGTATCCTCACCGGTCGCCACCGGCTGGAAGAAAAAACTGAAATCGAGACCGAGAGCCATGATCTCCCCTTTTCTACTTGTCTTGCTTAAAAAGAAGCGGAAGGATTGACTCCTTCCGCTTCGGCATTACGCACTGACAGTGCTCAGCGATCCATCAAGCCGCAAGGCTTACTTGGCACCCTGAACGTCAGCGTTGTCGTTCGGCGACTTCCACAGGGCGGCCATTTCAGCCGACGGCGGGAAGTCCATGTTCACGCCACCCAGTGCCGGAATCGGTTGTTGGAACCACTTGGCGTAGTCCTTTTGTGCCTGACCCGACTTCTGGTAGTCCGCAACGGCCTTGTCGACCAGCTTCTTGAAGGCCGGATCGTCCTTGCGCATCATGCAGCCGTAGGCTTCGTACGATTGCGGCTTGCCGACAATGCTGTAGTCCTTGGCGTCCTTGAACTTGGCACGCTCACCGGCGAGCAGGGCGTCATCCATCATGAACGCAACGGCACGGCCCGAGTGCAGCGTGATTGCTGCTTCGCCGTGGTCCTTCGCGCTGATGATGCTCAGGCCCAGCTTCTCTTTCTGGTCCATCTCGCGCAGCAGACGCTCGGAGGTCGTACCCGCCGTGGTCACGACGTTCTTGCCCTTGAGGTCGGCGAAATCCTTGATGCCCGAGCTGTTCTTCGTCAGCAAACGCGTGCCGATGATGAAGAACGTGTTCGAGAACGCTGCCTGCTTCTGACGATCGGCGTTGTTCGTGGTCGAACCGCACTCGATGTCGATCGTGCCGTTCTGAACCAGCGGAATGCGGTTCTGCGACGTGATCGGGGTCTGTTTGACGTCCAGCTTCGTCAGCTTCAGTTCTTTCTTTACTTCGGCAACGATTGCCATGGCCACGTCGTTGGCATAGCCGACGACATTGTGGTTGTTGTCATAGAACGAGAAGGGGATCGACGACTCGCGGTTTCCCAGCGAGATGACGCCCGTGTCCTTGATTTTCTTGAGGGTACCGCTTTCCTGCGCCTGAGCAGCACCTGCCATCAGGCCCACACAGCACATCGCCAACGCAATTTTTGAGAGGGTCATTCCTTGGTCTCCTTGGCACAAAACGAATGCATTTTAGCACTGCATTTGCCCATTTTTTTATTATCGAATGTCCGGAACGTACGTCTTTTTTGACGTAAATCGCCCCGAACATTCTGTTTTTACGCATTAATGCGTATTACTACTTAGCTCGACTGCACCGCCCGATCAGGGGTACAGGCCGCGCATCTCACGGGCTTGCAGAATACGGGTACACGCAACGATGAATGCGGCTGTACGCAGCGAAACCTTGTGTTCCTGCGCCACGCTCCACACGCCATCGAACGCTTCGCGCATGATGCGCTCCAGACGGTGATTGATCTCTTCCTCGGTCCAGAAGAAGCTCGAGAAGTCCTGCACCCACTCGAAGTACGAGACCGTCACGCCCCCCGCATTGGCGACCACGTCCGGCACCACAAGGATGTTCTTGCTGCGCAGGATATCGTCGGCGGCCGTCGTCGTCGGGCCGTTGGCGCCCTCAACCACGACTTTCGCGCGGATCTTGTCTGCGTTTTTCTCGGTGATCTGGTTTTCCAGCGCCGCCGGGATCAGGAATTCGCAGTCGAGCGACCAGAATTCGTCATCCTTGATGGTCTCGGCCGCCGGGAAGCCGCCCACACCGCCGGTCTCGGCCACGTGCTTGAGCAGATTGGCCACATCGAGGCCGTCCGACTTGTAGATGGTGCCAGTGTGATCTTGCACGCCGATGACATGGGCGCCCGCTTCATGGAACAGGCGGGCAGCGATACCGCCCACGTTGCCGAAGCCCTGCACGATCACGCGCGCACCGCGCACGTCCATGCCCAGACGGCGGGCCGCTTCGCAGCTCACCACGAACACGCCGCGGCCGGTCGCTTCGCGACGGCCCAGCGAGCCGCCCAGCGAGATCGGCTTGCCCGTCACCACACCCGTGGCGGTGGAACCCTCGTTCATCGAGTAGGTGTCCATCATCCACGCCATGATTTGCTCATTGGTGTTGACGTCCGGTGCCGGAATGTCCTTCGTCGGCCCGATGATGATGTTGATTTCGCTGGTGTAACGACGCGTCAGGCGCTCGAGCTCGCCGCGCGAGAGCTTGCGCGGGTCGACGCGGATACCGCCCTTGGCGCCGCCGTACGGCACGTTCACGGCCGCGTTCTTGACCGACATCCAGGCCGACAGGGCCATGACCTCGGACAGCGTAACGTCCTGGTGGAAGCGCACACCGCCCTTGCCGGGGCCGCGCGAGGTGTTGTGCTGGACACGATAGCCCTCGAAATGGGCGATGGTGCCGTTGTCGAGTTCGATCGGGCAGTCGACGATCAGGATACGCTTCGGGCGCTTGAGGGTTTCGACCCAGCGCGAGAGCGAGCCCAGATAGGGCGTGACACGGTCAACCTGTTGGAGGTAGTTACCCCACGGACCGAGGTGCTCGGCGTCGAGGTAAGAAGGCAAGGCATGTGACGTTTGTGACATCGTTGGATTCTCCGGCTTCAATCTGCGCCGCACGCACATACCGTGCTTGCGACACGAATGGCTGGCACTTTACAAAAAACCGTCGAGAACAATCCAATGCCGAATAAACATGCATCTATGCATTTCATGCATAGTTTCAAGTCGACGGCTATTTCCCCCTTATGCCCCGCCAATGACGGCGTACGCCCGAGAAATCCCGAAGCCGGGCGAGACCCTGCTGCGGGCCCGGTCTTTCCCGGTAAGGATGGGAGATGCCCCAGCGCGGGACACCGTGTGTCGAAGCCGCGTCAGCCTTTGACCTGATCGCGCACCGCCTGCCAGAACGCTTCGACGACATCGCGCTTGGCGCGCTCGCGCCGGTTGCTGGCGTCGGTATAGGCGAGACGGTCGCGGTAGAGGCGGATTTCCATATCCAGGTGCCACGGGGCGGACGCCTTGCCCGGGGGCGCGAGATCGATCAGTTCGCCCCGCGCGACCGAATCGATCACCGCACTCTCCGGCAGGAAGGCCACACCGTGCCCGGCCAGCACCATCGACTTGAGCGCCTCGGCCATGTCCGTCTCATAGACCTTGTCCAGATACGGCGGACTCGACGCATCGCCAGCGAGCAGATCGGCCATGCGCCCCAGGTAGGCGTTCGACGTGTAGGCCAGATAAGGCACCGGGGCGTCCGACGTGCCGGGCAGCCTGAACCGGGCGCGCTTTTGCGGCGTCGGGGCGCTGTAGGGGCTGAAACGCTCGCTGCCGAGCACGATCATCTCGTAGCGTGCCGCGTCGAGTTGCAGCGGCTGGCTCGGGTGGTAGTAGCACATCAGCAGATCGCAACCGCCGTCGGTCAGCGACATGGCGGCGTCGTGCACGTTGAGCGCGCGCAAACGGCTGCGCAACAGGCCCAGACGCTTTTCCAGCGTCTTGAGCCAGCGCGGGAAGAACGTCATCGACAGCGTGTGCGGTACGGCGAAGTCGAGCACCGAATGATCGGCAGAGCGCTGTTCGCGTAGCAAGGCGCGCGCTTCCTGCGCCTGAGAGAGCAAGGCGAGCGCCTGCTCGTAGAACACCTCACCGGCCGGGGTCAGGCGTGTCGGATAGCTGGAACGGTCGATGAGTTCGCTGCCGAGCCACGCCTCGAGCGACTGGATACGGCGCGAGAACGCCGGCTGCGTCACATGGCGCAACTCGGCCGAACGGCTGAAACTGTTCGTCTTGGCGAGCGACACGAAGTCCTCGAGCCACTTGATTTCCATGCGGTACTCCCGCGTCGGCGATGTCAGCGCGCTAGTCTACTCAATCGCCCGCCCGGATAACAGGCCTGCGCCCGTCATCCGTCGCCAGCGACGCTGTTGTACCGTACGCCTGCGCCCCGGCAGGACTCAGGAGACGACCGTCGCGAAGTGCGACGCCTCGGCATCCCCTTCCCCGCCGCGACGCTGCTGCTGCAACGCCCACATCTGCGCGTAGAGCCCTTCGGCACGCAGTAGCTCGTCGTGGGTGCCGCGCTCCACGATGCGACCCTTGTCGAGCACGATGATCTGCGCTGCGTGCACGACCGTCGAGAGGCGGTGTGCGATGACCAGCGTGGTGCGCTCGCGGGCGATGTTGCGCAACTCCGACTGGATCGCCTGCTCGGAGCGCGAATCCAGCGCCGAGGTCGCCTCGTCGAAAATCAGGATGTGCGGATTCTTCAGGATGGTGCGGGCGATCGCCACACGCTGCTTCTCGCCCCCGGAGAGCTTGAGACCGCGCTCGCCGACCATCGACTCGTAGCCGGCGGGCAGGCTCTCGATGAAGTCGTGGATGTGTGCCGCACGGGCCGCCGCAATGACCTGCTCGCGCGATGCCGACGGATTGCCGTAGGCAATGTTGTAGTAGATCGTGTCGTTGAACAGCACCGTGTCCTGCGGCACGATGCCGATGGCCGCGCGCAGTGAGTCCTGCGTCACGTCGCGAATGTCCTGACCATCAATCGTGATGCGCCCTGCGGGCACGCCGGGGAAGCCCACGTCGTAGAAGCGGAACAACAGACGCGAGAGCGTCGATTTGCCCGAGCCGCTGTGTCCGACCACGGCCGTGGTGGTGCCCGCCGCGACGGTGAAATCGACATCATGCAGAATCTGGCGCGACGCCTCATAGCCGAAGTTCACGTGCTCGAAGCGCACGGTGCTGCCGCGGCACACCAGCGGCGGCGCGCCCGGCGGATCGGCGACTTCGCGATTGACATCGAGCAGCGTGAACATGCGATCCATGTCGGTCATCGCCTGCTTGAGCTCGCGGTAGATGACACCGAGGAAGTTCAGCGGAATGTAGAGTTGCAGCATGAACGTGTTGACGAGCACCAGATCGCCGAGCGTCATGCGTCCGCTCATCACGCCCTGCGTGGCGTGCCAGAGAATCAGAATCAGCCCGCTCGCAATGATGACCTGCTGCCCGAAATTCAGCACCGAGAGCGAGTTCTGCGAGCGAATCGCGGCGGCGCGGTAGCGCTTGAGGTTCTCGTCGTAACGCTGCGTCTCGAACGCCTCGTTGCCGAAATACTTCACCGTCTCGTAGTTGATGAGCGAATCGATGGCGCGGGCGTTGGCCTTCGAGTCGAGCTCGTTCATCGTGCGGCGAAAGTGCGTGCGCCACTCCGTGACCTTCACCGTGAACACGATGTAGAACGCGAGCGCGATGAGTGTGACGATGGCGTAGAAGGCGTCGTAACGCACGACGAAGAAGCCGAGCACGAGCGCCACTTCGATGAGCGTCGGCAGAATGCTGTAGAGCGAATACGAGATCATCGACTGGATGCCGCGCGTGCCTCGCTCGATATCGCGGCTCATGCCGCCCGTCTGGCGCTCCAGGTGAAAGCGCAATGACAACGCATGCAGGTGATGAAACACCTTGAGCGCGATTTGCCGCACGGCGCTCTCCGTCACCTTGGAAAACAGGATTTCCCGCAACTCGGTGAAGAGCGACGTGGACAGACGCACGATCCCGTACGCGATGACCAGCAGGCCGAGGCTGCCCACGACGAGCAGGCTCGGGTCGCCCGACGCGCGGGCCGAGGCCGAGAGCGACGCCACGGGGCCAAGCCCGTCGACGATGTGCTTCATGATGATGGGCACGCCGAGGTTGGCCACCTTGGCGAGGATCAGGCAGGACAGCGCCAGCGCAACGCGTCCGCGGAATTCGAGCAGGTAGGGAAACAGCGACTTGATGACTTGCCAGTCGCCGCGCGCAGGCCTGGGGGCGCCGGCGGCGGCCGGCGCAGGCTCGGCCGCAGTGAAACGTCTCATGATGGGGTTGGGGCGGCGTCCGGCTCGCGAGAGGGCTTTCCGCTAAAATCGTCGATGGCGTATTTTCGCAGAACCCGGCGTCTCATGCTGAGCCGACGCCGGGCGGCCCTCCCGCCTGTGGAGGCCCTCGGAACGACCGGTGCCGCGTGCCGATGCCAGGTCTTCCCCGCTGTTTCCGGCTTTTCCGGCTCACGCAAGGAATCTCATGAGTACCTCGACCCCCGCCCTCACGGCCCTGCCCGAAGAAAAAGAACTGGCGCTGCGCGTGCTGCCGATGCCCGCCGACGCCAATGCCCATGGCGACGTGTTCGGCGGCTGGATCATGTCGCAGGTCGACATCGCCGGCTCGATCCCCGCCGCGCAACGCGCCAACGGTCGCGTGGCGACCATTGCCGTCAACTCGTTCCTGTTCAAGGAACCGGTATTCGTCGGCGACCTGCTGAGCTTCTACGCCACGATCGTGAAGACGGGCAATACGTCGATCACGGTCTATGTCGAGGCGTATGCGCAGCGCATGCGTCTGTCGCACGAGATCGTCAAAGTCACCGAGGCGATGGTGACCTACGTGGCGACCGACGAGGACCGCCGTCCGCGTCCGCTGCCCAAGCTCGAAACGCTCGGCTGAGTCGCCCGCAACGACAAACGCCGCCGCCTCGCGATACGAGGCGTGCGGCGTTCATGCATCTGCCTGCCCAGCGATCCAACGATCCGACGGTCCGACGGTCCGACGGTCCGCCAATCTTCCCGGCAGTTGCGTTTTATGACGAGAACTGGCTGAAATCCGGCTTGCGCTTCTCGAAGAACGCGGTGAAGGCTTCGCGCGCTTCCGGTGAAACGAGCCGTTTGCCGAACTCCAGCGCCTCGTCGCGAATGCGCTCCTGCACGTCGTGTGCGCTGTCGCCCTTCATCAGTTGCTTGGTCACGCGCAGCGATCCCGCCGGCATGGCGGCCAGTTGCGCGGCGCGCTTCGCGGCGTATTCCGCCAGTTCGGCCGCCGGCACGATGCGGTTGACGAAACCCATCGCCACCGCCTCGTTCACGTCGAACGGCTCACCGAAAAGCAGCTTCTCGGCGGCACGCTGATAGCCCGCCACGCGCGGCAGCAGCCAGCTCGACGCCGCCTCCGGACACAGCGCCAGTTGCGAGAACGGCAGCGAGAAACGCGCCGTATCGGCCGCGTACACCACGTCGCAATGCAGCAGCAGCGTGGTACCGACGCCGACCGCATTGCCCGCCACGGCCGCGACAATCGGCTTGGTCGCCTGACTGATCGCGCGCAGGAACTGGAATACGGGTGCGTTCTCGTCCTTCGGCGGGTTTTTCAGGAAATCCTCGAGATCATTGCCTGCCGAGAAAGCCTCCGGCTGCCCCTGAATCAGGATCACGCGCAGCGACGGATCGGCCTCGGCTTCGGCAATGCCGTCTGCGACGGCCTGATACATCGCCGCGGTAATCGCATTCTTCTTATGCCCGCGGTTCAAAGTCAGCACCTGCACGGCGCCCTGACGCTGCACCAATACCTCTTCCATCTCTTGTGTCTCCTCGGGATTGCCGGCAATCCATCACGCCATGACACCGTGATGCCGTGCTTGCGTAATGCTGGCTTCGCCGGATCGTCGCCCGCGATATATGACAAGGCCGGGGGCGGCCACGCATTCGCGAAACCGCACCCCGGCGCCCTGAGCCGTCGTCTGCTGCCTGTCTTGCGGATGCCTGCGCCACGCCTGACGGCCGCCGACGACGCCCCGCTTACATACGCTCGAGAATCCCCGCAGCGCCCATGCCGGTCCCCACGCACATCGTCACCATGCCGTACTTCAGGTTGTGACGACGCAGCGCGTGCACCACCGTCGCTGCCCGCACCGCACCGGTCGCGCCCAGCGGGTGGCCCAGGGCAATCGCGCCGCCCATCGGGTTGACCTTGCTGGTGTCGAGATCCAGATCCTTGATGACGGCCAGCGCTTGCGCCGCG